>OUNM010655136.1_pt1 | contig 15674 bp, 17 predicted proteins | sample 1769961 | NCBI WGS metagenome assembly OUNM01 (sample SAMEA3914820, study PRJEB12502) | metagenome | biome: forest; material: soil | place: USA | collected 2012-03-12 | depth 0.3 m | reverse complement strand
CCTTGTTGGTTTATGTTGTGGTCATCCTTGCAAGCAGTTGCATGGTTGTCAAGTATGATGGTATGAAAGGTCTATGGTCGACCCTCTCGTCATAGAACGCAAGAAGCTCTTCGAGCACGTGGCCTCGCATCTCGAGGCGCAAATCCTGTCCGGCAAACTGAAGCCTGGCGATCAACTGCCGCCCGAGCGCGACCTGCAGATGCGCTTCGGCGTCGGCCGGCCGGCGATCCGCGAAGCCCTGATCTCGTTGCAGAAGGCCGGCCTGGTCGAACTCACCAACGGCGCGCGGGCCAAGGTGCTGATGCCGACCGCCTCGCATATCTTCACTGGTATGGCGCCGGCGGTCCGCCAGATGCTGTCGACCGAGGAGGGGCATCGCTACTTCCAGGGCGCTCGCCTCTTCTTCGAAGTCGGGCTGGCGCGCGAGGCGGCCCGCCATGCGACGGCCACGGACCTTGAAGCGCTGGCGGCTGCGCTCGAAGCCAATCGCAAAGCGATAGGCAACCGCGAGCGCTTCACCTCGACCGACATCGCCTTCCATTTCGAACTGGCGAAGATGGCGCGAAATCCGGTCTTCATCGCGCTGCACGACCAGATCTCGGAATGGCTGAAGGAACAGCGCACCGTCACGCTTGCCGCCAAGGGGCAGGAAAAGACGGCTTTCGAGGCGCACAAGGCGATCTATGAAGGCATCGCCGCACGCGATCCCGACCGCGCCGAGCAAGCCATGCGCACGCATCTGGAACAGCTTGCCGTCACCTTCTGGCAGCAGCGCACGCACGATTGACGGCCATGCGGATCGGAGTCATCGGTGACGACTTCACCGGTTCGGGCGACATCGCGAACACGCTTGCGAAGGCCGGAGCGCGAACGCTTCAATATATCGGTACACCGCAGGGCCCGGCACAGCCGGACATCGATGCGGCCGTCATCTCGCTCAAGACCCGCTCGATCGCAGATGATGATGCCGTCGCGCAATCCATTGCGGCATGCCGCTGGCTGATGGCCAATGGCGCCGAGCAGATCGTTTTCAAATACTGCTCGACATTCGACTCGACTCCGCAAGGCAATATCGGCCCGGTCGCGGCGGCGCTGCTCGAGGAACTGGAGGCGCCGATGACCCTCGTCTGCCCGGCCTTTCCGGCGAATGGGCGCACCGTCTACCAGGGTCATCTCTTCGTCCGGGACAAGCTGCTCAGCGAATCCGGGATGGAGAACCATCCGCTCACACCGATGACGGATCCTGACATCCGGCGCTGGCTGGCGCGCCAGACCGGGCTGAGGGTCGGACACATTGCACTACCGGCAATTCGCTCCCAAGCCCTGGGCAAGGCGTTTGCGGATGCCGAAGCGGCCGGCGAGCGGCTGATTGTTGCCGATGCCATCCTTGACGATGACCTGCTCGCGCTCGGCCGCGCCGCAGCCGGCCATCGGCTGGTTACCGGCGGATCCGGCATCGCCATGGCGCTGCCGGGAAACTTCGGCCTTCGCACCGGGCGGGCTTCCGAGAGTTTCGAAGGCGCACATGGACCGGCGCTGGTTCTGTCCGGCAGCTGCTCCGCTGCGACACGGCGTCAGGTGGCGGCCTACCGACAGGCGCACCCTTCCCTGGAGCTGAACGCCGAGGCTTTGAGCAAGGACGGCGACTCAGCGGCGGAGCTGGCGTTTGCCTTCGTCGAAAGGCACAAAGACGCTGCGCCACTGATCTTTTCCTCGGCGGATCCCGCGGTGGTCTCGGCGGCGCAGGCTCGTTATGGCGCGCCTGAACTTGCCGGCCGCTTCGAACATTTTTTCGCCTCGCTCGCAAAGCAGGCGGTTGCATCCGGTTTTTGTCGCATCGTCGTTGCCGGCGGCGAAACCTCCGGCGCGGTTGCCACCGCGCTCGGCCAGGGGCCGATGCGGATCGGCCCCGAGATCGACACAGGCGTGCCCGCGCTGGTCCTCGACGGGCCGCCTCGCCTCTCAATGGCGCTGAAGTCGGGCAATTTCGGCGCCGATGATTTCTTTGAACGCGCCCTGAACATGCTGGAAGGCAGCCGCCGATGACCTTGGACGAACAGCAGCTTCGCGATGAGATTTGCCGCTGGGGCGAGTCCCTATTCAAGCGCGGCTACACCGCCGGATCTTCGGGCAATCTGTCAGCCAGGCTCCCTGACGGCTTTCTCGTCACGCCGACCAATTCCTGCCTGGGATATCTCGAGCCCGCCAAGCTGTCGAAACTGGATACCGGCGGCGTTGCCGTGTCGGGAGATGCGCCGACCAAGGAAATCCCGCTGCACACGGCGTTCTATGAAGCGCGACCGCAGGCAGCCGGCGTCGTGCATCTGCACTCGACCTACGCTACCGCGCTATCCTGTCTCGAAGACATTGATCCCGAGGATACGATCCCGCCCATTACGCCTTATGTCGTGATGCGGGTCGGGCGTGTGCCCCTCTTACCTTACACCCACCCCGGATCGACCGACACCGGTGCCTTGGTGAGGGTGCGAGCACCCGACCATGCCGCGGTGCTTTTGGCCAATCATGGTCCAGTTGTATCAGGCCGCAGTTTCCGAGACGCGGTCTTCGCTGCGGAGGAGCTTGAGGAGACCGCAAAGCTGGTTTTGCTGACGAGACAGATGTCAGTGCGTCGCTTATCTGATGATCTGGTTGCGGAGCTCAATCAACGCCGAAAATCGTGAATGGCAACTGTGGCGCAACCTCGACTTGGTGTTAGCTGGCCTGGATGTCGTTGTGAGGATGCGGCGACATCGGTCTGAGATACCGGTATGCGGCGTGAGGCAAACGGCAGCCTTCTGAGAGGTTGTGACCTGGTCACCATTACTGTCGGCGACATCGCGCTTTCCGGCATTGTTCGAGATCGGGCGGTGATCGTTCAGCGGAAGACCGGGCGACCGGTACAATTCGAGATCACCGAACAACCCTCCGGATTTGCCAGGTACCTCTCTCAATCGCGCTGCGATGAGGGGGTCGAGCCGCGATGACCCGTGTCCTGGACTGATCGAGCGCGGCAACATCGTCTTCGGCGGCGCGGCCGAAAGAGTGACAGTGGACCTCGATCCCGGCCATGCGACCGCCGATCCGATGCAGTTGCGCGCCGTGGCGCGACTGCTGCCGGCGATCGCAAAGGTCGCGGTCATCCGCACATGGTCCGGCTGCGAGGGCCATGTGCGGGACATGCTGCCCGTCATGGGACGCTCGGCAACGACGCCGGGCCTGTTCCATGCTTCGGTTTCTGCGGGCACGGCTTCCAGCTCGGTCCGGGCGTGGGCGACACCATGGCCGAACTCATGGTGACCGGCCGCTGCGAAACGCCGCTCGACGATTTCGGAATCGATCGCTTCGCCCGCGCAGCCTAACGAAGCGAATCGATCACGATTGGCCTCGCCAAGGCCACCACTAGCAATGACCGTTTTCAGGAACGCCGGAGCTTACTGCAGCGGCCGAGATGCAGCGTGGAGCTGCCGTCTGGAGTGGTTGGCCACGTCCTCCCGAACGGGCGACCCCGGATCGAGCGATCCGGGGTCCGGTCTTTCGCGGCGGGCTATTTGTTCAATTTCGCCTGCAGTGCATTGACATCATCCGTCGTCATCTCGCCGTCGGTCGTCACCTTGCCGTCGACGATCTTCCAGAGCCGAAATGGCCCGGTGATGTCGCCATATTTGTCGAAGGCGACCGCACCAATGACGCCTTCATAGCGGATCGGCTTGCCGTCCTTGATCAGGCCGAGCGCCTTGGCGAATTCCTCCTTGCCGGCATAGATCGGTGTGCCTGCCGGATCGACCGCCTTGTAGATGGCGTCCTTGATCTTGGCCGGGTCGTCGGAACCGGCGATGGCGATAGCAAGCCCGACAATGGCGCCGGCGTCGTAGGAACGATCGGCGGCCGGGTTCGATGGCTCGATGCCGGAGAATTCCTTGTAGTTCTTGTTGAAATAATCGGTCGACGCGGTAGGGCTGGTGCCGGAGGACGTGCCATAGGCATCCTTGAGATAGTCGGCCCCGACGGAATCGATGAAATCGGGGCTGTTCATGCCGTCATTGAGCAGGAACTTCTGCACGCCGCCCTGCGAGATCCAGGTGCGGGCGACGGTGGCGCCGTCGACCGGCGTGCTGACGAGATAGAGTCCATCCGGTTCGCCGGCCATCGCCGCCGTCACTTCCGAGGCATAGCTCGACTGCTTCTCGTTGTAGGGCGTGTCGGAGACGATGGTGCCGCCGAGCGCTTTGTAGGCGCGCGAGAACTCGGCCACCATGTTGACGCCGAAGTCGTTGTTGACGTGGATGATCGAGAGCTTCTTGAAGCCCTTGTCGATGGCATATTTGGCGGCCGCCACGCCCTGCAGCGCATCCGAGGTGATGGTGCGGAAAAAGATGCCGTTGGTCTTGCCGTCGCGGCCAAGCGCGGTCAGCGTCGGCGAGGAGGACGCAGGCGACACCTGGACGATCTTGGCCGGCGCGGTGACCGAAGTGAGGATCGGGATCGACACCGAGGAGATGATGCCGCCGATGATCACCGGCACTTTCTTGACCTGGACGAGCTGGGTCGCGGCGTCGACCGCGACATTGCCCTGGCTCTGGCTGTCGCGCGTGTCGGTCGCGAGATCGCAGCCGCGCACGCCGCCCGCGGCATTGATGTCGCGGAAGGCCATCTCGACAGACTTGGCGCCCGCCTGGCCGTACTCGCCGGCCGGGCCGGTCAGTTCCATAACGAGGCCGACAGTGATCTTGCAATCGGCGGCGTATGCCGCGCCCGCCAGCGTGACGAGAGCGAGCGCGGTGGTGAACTTCAGTATCGTGTTTCCCATTGTTGTTCCCCTTGAGTTACTCGACTGTGGTTTGATCTCTTAAGCCTGTTTCAGCGTTCAGGCACCTGCAGCCAGGTCTCATGCAGATGTCGCCATTCGACGCCGTTGGGCGCGGATGAACTGGTGGTGAAGACGGCGCTCGACTGGCGGCGGCTGCGCTCGCCGCCGCGCAACTGCGCCTCGACATAGAGCACGACAATCATGTCGTCGGCTTGCCAGCCGGGCCGGATGTCCTCGATCGAGATGGCAAAGCCTTCATCGCAGGTGGCGCGGCTTTGCCTGACACGGTCGACGACCGCATCGCGATCGAGGATCGCACCGCTCGGCGCGATCATGGTCAAGCCTTCGCCCATGACAGCTTCGAAGCGACCGAAGTCGACCGTGTCGGCACGCGCGACGACGAACCAGTCGACGAAGAAACGGTGCAGGTCGATCACCTCGGCGCTGGCGCGGGAGAACAGCGAGGTGTCCAAGGCGCTCATACCCGGCCCGCGTTCAGATTGTAGTGCATGATCGAGCCGTGACGGCCGTGACGGTCGCGCTCCAGCGTGTAGACGTCACCCTCGAGACCGGGGCTTTGCGCGATCACGGCGCCGATCGCGGCGCGATCCTTGGCCGACAGCGCGATGTCCATGATCCGCGCATTGGCAAGCGCATGCGCCTGGTTGCGAGCGCCGACGATGACCGCTGCGACCCGCGGCTGTTCCAGCACCCAGGCGCTGGCGATGGTGGCGATGTCGACGCCATGGCGGTCGCCGACGGTCTTCAGTGCCCGCAGCAATTGTTGGAACAAGTCCCAGCCGCCGAAATCGTCGATGATCAGCCTGTACTTGACCAGCGAGCGGTTTTCGAGCGGCGTCGCCGGTTCGGCGGCGCCAAGCCATCGGTCGCTGAGGAAGCCGCCGGCGACGGAACCGTAGCAAAGGAAATGCATGCCGTGCTGGTTCGCCAGCGCGGCAAGGCTTGCCGCCGGACGCTGGTCGAGGACCGAGTACTGCAGTTGCTGACTGGCCAGTGGAATGCCTGCCGCCAGGATTTCGGCAAGCCGCGGCGTGTCGAAATTGGTGGTGCCGAGATTGCGCACCTTGCCTTCTTGGCGCAGCTCGTTCAGCCAGCCCATCGCCTCGACATAGCGAGGCTGCGCATAGTCCCACCAGTGGAACTGCACGAGGTCGATGCGCTCGGTCTTCAGCCGCCGCAGCGACTGGTCGACGATGCCCCTGATATAGTCACGGCTGACGGTGGCCAGCCGTTCGAGGTCAGGCACCAGCTTGGTGTGGACCTTCATTCTGGCGGCGACATTGAGACCGCGTTCGTTTGCCAGCCGGAGGCGCGCGGCGCCGATCAGTTCCTCGACGCCGGTGTAGATATCGGCGCAGTCATAGGTGAAGATGCCGGGGTCGAAAGTGGCGATCAGGTCGGCCACCGCCTGTTCACGGTCGATCGCGCCATGGCCGCCGGCCAGCTGCCAGCCGCCGCGAATGACGCGCGAGATGGTATAGCCGGGGGCGAGGTGGAAAGTCTTGCCGGTCATTTGCGCTCCGTCTCCTCCGGCCGCGGCACCGCCGTCGTCTCGGCGTGACTGAACCGCCGCTTGGCCACCCTGACGATTCTGAGCCGGCTGGCGCAGTTCGGGTCTGGACAGGCGATCTCGGCGTCCGACGTCATCCAGTCGTTCTTGTGCGTCGGGCGCTGCTTGGCCGCCAGCAGCGGCAGCACGGCCGCGATCGAATAGATCGAGAAGCCCTGCCCCGCCGGCAGCGACAGCATCTCGCCCTTGAGCTCGAAATAGTCGCCGGCCCTGGCGCCGCAATGGATCGGCTTGCCCTCGGGGATGACTGCCTCGACGCGAAGGTCGAAGAGCTCGAAACTGTCGTCTCGTTCCGTCATCTCAGATCTCCGCCCGGGTGAAGGTGACGTCGCATGCGCCGTTGCGACGAATGATGCCGCAGGCGGCTGCGAGCGGCTCGCGCTGCTCGGGCGGCACCTGCGCGACCACACTTCCGGCCAGCCAGCCGATCGGAAAGAAGAGGCGCGCGCCCGGTCCGTAAAACAGGCCGATGTCGAAAATCGCGTTCGGATTGCCGCCCCACATGCGCGGCGGCACATAGGAGAGCACGATGTCGCCGGGCTGCGGCGTCAGGGTCGCGTTCTCGGCCGGCAGAGGCCGGGCATAGCTCTGTCCGTCGAGATGCGTCGGCGGCACAGGACAGGAAATCTCCGGACCTGTCCACATCGCATGGATGCCGGCGATGACACGCGGCTCTGCCAGGTAGGCCCACAGGAAGTCGGCGTTCTCGGGCACCTTTTCCGGCAGCAGCAGCGCGGTGGCGGACAGGCCGGAACGCGGCTCGCTGATTTTCATGGCGCGTCTTGTCATGTCGCGTGCATCCCGGATTTCAGCTTGTCACGCAGGAAGGCGAACGGCCGGCTGATGTCGGCGACCAGCGCCTCGCGCGCGGTCTTCGCGTCCTGCACCGCGAGCGCCGCGACGATGCTTCGATGATAGTGTGCGGTGTCGACCTCGCCGGCTTCCGAAAAGGCGTAGATGGCGACCCGGATGCACGGCCCCGATTGCAGCCAGAGGCTTTCGATCATCGGGATCAGCACCGCCGACCCGCAGGCACGATAAATCTCGAAATGGAAGCTCTGGTTGAGCGTCACCTCGCGGTCGACGTCCTTCTTGTGCTTCAGCGCCCGGATCTCGTCCCATTCGCGCAGCAGGCCTTCGACCGTCGCAATCTGCCGCGGCCCCATGCGCGAGGCCGCGAGCGAGATCGCCTCGCCCTCGATCAGGATGCGGGCGTGCAGCAGGTCGTCAATACGCTCCAGCGTGATCGGCGGCACGCGCACCGAGCGGTTGGGCAGCGCCTCGAGCGCCTTTTCCGTGATCAGCCGTCCGAGCGCCTCGCGCACCGGCATGGTCGAGGTGACCAGCGCGTCGGCAAGGCCGCGGATGGTCAGCACCTGGCTAGGCTCGAACAGGCCGCCGATCAGGGCGCGGCGCAATTCGGAATAGACGCGATCCTGCACGGTCTCGCGGCCGACCGGCGCGAGCTGCGCGGCGATCACCTCGTTGTTGCGCTCGATAGCGGCCTTCTGCATGGCGCTCCCAATCTCGATCCTCCTGGGGTCCGGCCGTTTTCGGCCTTGCGGAAGAAAATAAAGCCGAATAGCGTGATCAAAGCAAGTGTGATCACATATCAAAATAATCATGAGGCGGGAAACAACCGCTTTCGGCCAGAGGGATTGATGAGCGAGACGGCAAGACAGCACGGGACGGAGACCCGTGCGCCGGTTCTGACAGCGACCAACGTCACCAGACGCTTCGGCGGGCTGGTCGCGGTCAACGACGTGTCGTTCGACGTGCGGCCGGGCGAGATCCTCGGCCTGATCGGCCCGAACGGCGCCGGCAAGACGACGATGTTCGACCTTCTCGCCGGCAGCATCCTGCCGACCAGTGGCGAGATCCGGCTCAACGGCGCGCTGGTGTCGGGCGAGGCAGCGCATTTGCGCATCGGACGTGGCCTCGGACGCACCTTCCAGATCCCCCGGCCACTGCCCAATTTGACGCTGATCGAGAACGTTATGCTTGCCGCGCAAGGCCAGACCGGCGAGCGGCTGCTCGCCAATTTCATCACGCCGTGGCGGGTCGCCGCCGAGGAGAAGGCGGCCGCGAAGAAGGCCGCCGAGCTTGTGGAACTGGTGTCGCTGACCCGGCTGGCACACGAGCCGGCGCGCATCCTTTCCGGCGGCCAGCGCAAGCTGCTCGAGCTCGCCCGCGTCATGATGGCCGATCCGGCGATCATCTTACTCGACGAGCCGGCGGCCGGCGTCAACGCCACGCTGCTCGAAGTCATCATCGACCGCATCCGCGACATCAACCGGAGCGGCATCACCTTCCTGCTTATCGAGCACAACATCGACATGGTGGCGCGGCTTTGCCACCGCGTTCTGGTGATGGCAGGCGGCGAGCTTTTGTGCGAGGGCACCGCCGATGAGGTGGCGCGCGACCCGCGCGTCATTGAGGCCTATCTCGGAGGCACGGCATGAACGAAGCCGTGCTGGACGTCCGCGATCTCGAGGCCGGCTACGAGCCCGGCGTGCCGATCGTGCGGGGCGCCTCGATCATCGTCGACAAGGGCGAGATCGTCGTTGTGCTCGGGCCGAACGGCGCCGGCAAGTCGAGCCTGATCAAGGCAGTTGCCGGCCTCGTCCCGATCAGCCGGGGCAGCGTGCTGCTCGACGGCAAAGACATCACTGCGGCGCCCGCGCACACCATGGTGCGGCTCGGCCTCGCTTTCGTGCCGCAGACCGAGAATGTCTTCCCGCTGATGTCGGTGGAAGACAATCTGAAGGTCGCCTGCGGCATCCTCGAACGGCGTGAGACACCCGCGCGCATCGAGGAGATGTATGCGATGTTCCCCGACCTCGCGCGCCAGAAGCGAAGCGCCGCCGGCAACCTGTCGGGCGGCCAGCGCCAGATGCTGGCCGTGGCGCGGGCTCTGATCGTCCACCCTAAGGTGCTGGTCCTCGATGAGCCGTCTGCCGGACTGTCGCCGAAATTCGTGTCGATGGTGTTCGAGATGCTGTCCGCCATCCGCAAGTCCGGCGTCACCATCCTGCTGGTCGAGCAGAACGCCAAGGCAGCGCTTGCCATTGGCGATCGCGCCTATGTGCTGGTCGAGGGCAAGGAGCGGCATGAGGGGGTCGCCTCGACGCTGTGGGACGATCCGGCCGTCGCCGAGCTCTATCTCGGCCAGCGACCGCTCCACAAGGACAGCGTACGGCATGCCGAGACAGGAGGCGCGGCATGAGCCTGCAATTTTTCGTTGATGGGCTGCTGGCCGGTTCGATGATCGGGCTTGGCGCCATCGGCGTGACGCTGACCTACTCCATCCTGCGCTTCTCGAATTTCGCCCATGGCGATTTCATGGCCTGGGGCACTTATGCTACATTGGCAGTCGTCGGCGCCATCACCGCCATGTTCGGCAAGGTGGCGCCGATCGCACCGTTGTCCTTCGGCTGGCCGCTGATCCTCGCGCTCGTCGTCGGCATGGCCCTCACCGCCTTTCTGGCGCTGCTGCTCGACAAGGTGCTATTCGCCAGCCTGCGCCGCCAGGAACAGGCGATCATCGTGGTGATGGGCAGCTTCGGCGCCTCGATGGCGCTCAGAAGCCTGCTCGAATTCATTTTCACCTCGCGCCCAACCTATTTCAGCCGCGCCATCCAGATCGCCATGCCGGTCGGCTTCGGCATCCGCATCACGCCCGACCAGATTGCGCTGCTGCTGTTGACTGCCGTGCTGGTGCTTGGCGTCCATCTTTTGACGACACGCACCCAGATCGGCCGCGCCATGCAGGCGATGAGCCAGAATCCGGCGCTTGCCCGCGTTGTCGGCATCGACGTCGCCAGCGTCGTGCGTGTCACCTGGGTGATCGGCGCGGCACTTGCCTGCGTCGCCGGCGTGATGATCGGCATCCTCGTCCAGATTCGCCCCTTCATGGGTTTCGACATGCTGCTGCCGATGTTCGCCGCAGCCATCCTTGGCGGCATCGGCAGCATTCCCGGCGCTGTGCTCGGCGGGCTGATCATCGGCCTCGCCGAGGCCGGCGCGGTGCAGCTGATCGGCGCCGAATGGCGCGCCGCGGTCTCCTTCATCATCCTGATGGCGGTGCTGTTCGTGCGGCCCATCGGCCTGTTCGGCGTGAGGGAAAGATGATGGACCTCGTCGGCTACGGCGCCTTCTTCCTGACGACAGCGCTGATCTTTTCGCTGATCACGCTCGGCCTCAATCTGCAATGGGGCCTGACCGGCCTGTTCAATGTCGGGCTCGCAGGCTTCGTGGCCATCGGTGCCTATACATCGGCGCTGCTCACCACGCCCGACGATCCGGCGCGACTGGGCGGCCTTGGCCTGCCGATCCTCGTCGGCTGGATCGCGGCGATGGTGGTCGGCGGCCTTGCCGCGGCCCTCACCGGCATCGCCACGCTTCGGCTGAAGTCCGACTATCTCGCGATCACCACATTCGGGGTGGCTGTCGTGGTGCAACTTACCGCGCTCAACGCGCAGAAGCTGACGGGCGGACCGTTCGGCATCGGTTTCATCCCCCGGCCTTTCAGCAACCTTGCCGAGACGCCGGTGTTGTTCAACCTATCCAACCTCGCTGTGGTCTCAGCGGTCACGCTGGTGGTCTATCTGGCTTTGCAGCACCTGGCGCGCAGTCCCTGGGGGCGGGTGCTGAAGGCGCTACGCGAGGACGAGCGAGCGGCGGTCTCGCTAGGCAAGAGCGCGCGCTTCTACCGTGTCCAGGCCTTTGCCGTCGGCGGCGCGATCATGGCGCTCGCCGGTGCGTTGCAGGCACATTTCACGGGCTTCATCGCGCCCGACAATTACCTGCCGATCCTGACCTTCCAGGTCTGGGTGATGCTGGTCGTCGGCGGGTCGGGGAGCAATGCCGGCGCCGTTGCAGGCAGCGTGCTGGTCTGGGCGATATGGACGGGCTCAGGCGCGCTCACCAGCGTGCTCTTCTCGCCGGAGCAGCAGGCGCGCGCGGCATCGCTGCAGATCGTCGCCATCGGCGTCATGCTGTGCGTCATCCTGCTGGTCCGGCCGAACGGCCTGTTCGGTGACAGGCCGCGGCGGACGCGTTTCGGCAAGCGGGCGAAAGCCGCGGCCAGCGAAAGCGAGGCCTGAACGCGATGGCGCCGCAGGAAGCGCTTTCGCTGTGGCACGCGGTCAGCCGCGTTTCCCATCCCCGGCCCGTGCTAGAAGACCGGCTCGATATCGACCTCGCCATCGTCGGCGGCGGCTTCACCGGCCTGTCGACCGCCCTGCATGCCGCCGGCAAAGGTCTTTCGGTGGCTGTCCTCGAAGCCGAGATCATCGCCTGGGGCGCCACTGGCCGCAACGCGGGCTTCGTGGTGCCGAACTTCGCCAGGATGGATCCGGACGCCATAGTGGCGCATCTCGGCCCCGAGCGCGGCGAGCGGTTGATCGAGTTTGCCGCCGGCAGCGCCGACCTCGTCTTCAATCTGATCGAGCGGCACGGCATCACCTGCGACGCCATTCAGAATGGCTGGATACAGGCGGCGCATTGCGAGACTGCTCTCGAAAAAATCCGATCCCGCGCCAGGCAGTGGGCCGAGCGCGGCAGGCCGGCAGTCATGCTGGACCGGCAGCAGACCGAGGCGTTGACCGGCGCTCGCTTCTATGCCGGCGGCTGGATGGACCGCTCGGGCGGCGTACTCAATCCGGTCGAATTCGCGCGCGGCCTGGCCGATGCGGCCGAAAAAGCCGGCGCGCGGATTTTCGAGCACACACGGGTCACATCGATCGACCGTTCGCCCAAGGGCTGGATGCTAAAGACGCCGTCCGGCTCGCTGCGGGCCGGCAAGGTGCTAATCGCCACCAACGCCTATGGCGGCGCACTTCATCCAACGCTGCGGCAGACCTATTTTCCGCTTAAGGTTTTCCAGATCGCGACGGCGCCACTGCAGCCACATATGCGCCGGCGCCTGTTGCCCGGCGGCCAAGGTTTCTCTGACACCAGACGCAATCTCTTCACCTTCCGCTTCGATGCACGGGACCGGCTGATCAGCGGCGGCATGCATGTGGTGGGTGCGGGCGCCGACAGGCGGGTGCCGCGGACAATCTGTCGGCGGCTCGCGAAGCGTCTCGAACTGCCTGACCTGCCGCCGCTCGAATACAGTTGGTCGGGGATCGCCGCCGTCGAGCCGGATTTCCTGCCGCATCTGATCGACCTCGGCCCAGGTCTGATGGCGGCCCGGGCATGCAACGGGCGCGGAATCGCCATGACCGCGGCCATGGGCAAGGTGCTGGCCGATTGGGCTGCCGGGACGGAAGGCGACGACCTCCCGCTGCCGTTCGCGCCGCCGGCGCCAATCCTGTTCCATGGACTGCTGCGCTATGCGCCGAACGTGCTGCTTCCTTGGAGCGTGGTGCGCGATCGGCTGGATCAGACTGGTTAGGACGACTGCCGATCAACGGTTCACGCTGGCGTCCACCATCGGACAAAGCCAGTCCTAACCACAACGTCCGAAGGAGGCGCTTAGCATCCACGGCTCCATTCCGAAATGGAGCCGCTTTTGGTTAGATTTCCGTGGCCTCGGCGAGTTCGAGGGCATCTTCTACGTCGACGCCGAGATACCGAACTGTGTTCTCGATTTTGGTGTGGCCCAGCATCATTGGCCCTGTTGTTGGCAGTAACCTCGCGCAGCCGATCACCGAGCCGCTGTCATCGACAGCAATGATATATGTCGGCTTGAGTGCGTCGTAAGCGTCGATCTCCGTATCGCCCGAAACAGAAACATCCCAGTTCAGACGATCCCGAAAAACGCGATGGCGCAAGCGGTGCATCCCCGCGATCAGATCGGGAAATTCAGAGTAGTCAGAGTGAGCAATTGAAATCACACGCATAGCAATAAGCTCCTTTGTTTGCAGAAAGCAAAGAGCACGGCGAGACGATCCGCGTAGCTGTAAAGTTTTACAGGGGAGGTAGGCGAGCAAGCTCTGGCGTAAACTTCGCGTACGACAGTCATTGCTACAGTAGCAATGGCTGGTGAGTCTGCGGAGACGTCGGTCAGACGGCAAGTCGCCACATCAGGCGCCCGTGGCGGTCTTGCGGGATGCAGCGCCGAACGCTTCCTCAGGACAAGATCAGGCCGCAGTGCACGGCCTCGGCTACGGCTTGGGTCACTGTGGACGCGCTCAGCTTCGACCGGGCATTCTCAAGATGGAAGACTACTGTTCGCGTGGTGATGCCGAGAACCTTCGCGGTTTCGGGCATCTTCTTGCCGCGTGCCGCCCAGGAAAGGCACTCCCGCTCCCGTTGGGTGAGCGGCGCGTCCGCAAGACGAGCCAGGCCTAGTTGGAGTTTCGCGTAGACGTGCGAATGATAGTAGAGCCCGGCAAGTTGGAGGGTATCCAATACCTCGGTCGGACGACGTTCAAGACTTGCGTCCCGATTACCCGCGAGCGTGAACGCAGCGAAGCGCCCAAAACCGCCGCGACCGGTTTACTGCAAAAATCACTAACGATTTCAATTGGATGGAATGCGCGCCCGAAGAGATACGAACTCCTGACCCCCAGATTCGTAGTTAGGTTCTTTGAAGAATGTTGGCACCCGCGGCGATTCGAACGAGGGGCCTTCGCACGGGCGTATGTGAAGTGACCGACGCCCCGGGGAACCGGAGTGGATTGAAACGTCCTGACTGCCGAATGCCATTGAATTAAGAAGTGGTGCGGGTGGTCGGGCTCGAACCGACACTCCTTTCGGAACTGGATTTTGAATCCAGCGCGTCTACCAGTTTCACCACACCCGCGAGGCGCTAACTCATTGACCGCTCAACGCTCTCATGCTGCACCTACGTAAAACGTGCCAGTTTGAGAATTAAGCGGCCACTAGCTCCTAACCTGTTGAACTCTAATCCTATTACCCCACGTGCTGAAAGTAGACGCATCCTCTTTTTGAGTCGAGCGCGTCTACCAATTCCGCCATAGGGGCTCAGGCCGGGCGGCCTGGATGGGCGCGGACTATACGGGCGGAGGGGTGTTCGTCAACTGGCAGGTGCCGATTTGCCGGTGCCGATCGCGAACGAACAACGCCTTTTCGCCATCCTGAAGCCGGCGCCATTGTGCGGCGCGGAAAATCTTTCTAGACAGGCGCACGTTTCAGCTGCCCCGGCCGAAATCGACGGCTGCGGCGCTTTGAGGCCTTGTTCGGCGCATGCCGCTGGCCGAGAACCGCTGCGCAGTTTGGAACGAAAGGCAGTAGGAGAGCCGATGCTTCGCGGACTTTACGATTGGACGCTGTCGCTGGCGGCGCGCAAATCCGCCGAATGGTGGCTGGCCTTCATCGCCTTCGTCGAGAGTTCGGTGTTCTTCATTCCGGCCGACGTGCTGTTCCTGCCCATGGCGCTGGCGCGGCCCGAGCGCGCCTATCGCTACGCGCTGACCGCCACTGTCGCGTCCGTGCTGGGCGGCATTGCCGGCTGGCTGATCGGCTACTATGCCTACGACACGATAGCACGGCCGATCCTGGAGCATTTCGGCGGCCTTGCGACCTTCGAAAAGTGGCAGTCGTCCGGCACCGGGCTGATGATGGTGCTGCTCGTCACATCCGGCGCCGCGCACCTGCCGCCGATCAAGGTGGTCACCATTCTGGCCGGCGCGCTTCACATCAATCTGCTGGTCTTCATCGTCTCGGCCGTCGTTGCGCGCGGCGCCCGTTTCCTGCTGCTGGCCTGGCTGCTGCGCCGCTATGGCGAATCGATCAAGGAGTTCATCGAAAAACGTCTGGGACTGATCGTCGGCGCCGGCGCCGTCGCCCTGATTTTGCTCTATATCCTCGTCAGATACGCCCACGGATAGCGACGCAACAACGGATCCCATCGATGACAGCGACCATGAATGCTGAAACCGGCCGCCAGCGGACACGTGCCGCACTCTTTCTCGCCGTCGCCATGGCTGCCACCGTCGGCTCGGCGCTGGCCTTCCAGTATATCGGCGGCTACATCCCCTGCCATCTGTGCCTCGAGCAGCGCACGCCCTATTACATCGGCGTGCCGCTGATGGTGCTGGCGGTGATCGCCTCGATGCTGCGCGCGCCGGCCTGGATCACGCGCGGGCTGCTGGCGATCGGCGGTCTGCTGATGCTCTACGGCCTCTATCTCGGCGTCTACCATTCCGGCGTCGAATGGCAGTGGTGGGCCGGTCCGACCGACTGCACGGCGGGCGCCGGCCCGGTCGACACCGGCGGCAAGGGCGTGCTCGACGCGCTCGACAAATTCGTGCCGCCCTCCTGCGACAAGGCAGCGCTGCGCATCCTCGGCCTGTCGCTCGCCGG
>OUNM011028346.1_pt1 | contig 15683 bp, 11 predicted proteins | sample 1769961 | NCBI WGS metagenome assembly OUNM01 (sample SAMEA3914820, study PRJEB12502) | metagenome | biome: forest; material: soil | place: USA | collected 2012-03-12 | depth 0.3 m | reverse complement strand
GCCGTCGCGGTCAATGTCGTAGACCTTGAAGGCGAAGCGCAGCTTCTGCTCCTTGTTGCCCTTGCTGCTGAAGGCGCTCAGCCCGGACACGAACTCCTGGAAGTCGACGTCGCCGCCGCCGTCTTCGTCGAAGATTGCGATCATTCTGCGGAGCACGTGAGGTTAGTATTGGGGCTGTCTGTAGGTGGGCCCGATGCGTGTCGGCACAGTGGGGGTGGGTAACAGACCTCGTGGCCAGCGGGTTCGACGATATTTGCGGCAGGCTCAGGAATTCTTCGCGCTCGATGGTGCCCGAGTTATCCTGTCACAGGCCGTCAGCCACCTCGCTCCAAACTGCAAATCTACCCCTTCAGTCCTGGACGAACCTTATCCAGCTTCATAAACCGCTTTCGTAGCCTGTCAACTTCCTCCCTATCGACTGTTCCGCCAGAAAAGGAGCACTTGTCAGACATCCCGTTCCGTCATCGCATAAATATGGGTCCAAGTTGAAGGAAAACGCACAGTTGGACCCCTGGACGATGTTGTCCAGCACGGCGCTGGTGGTGTTGCCCATCTTGGCGGCTCCAGTTGTCTTTGCACCTTTGCTTGTTTATGGAATCGTCTGCCCGCTCGGTCGTCGATTCAAATCGCGTATGCCCTAAGAGGCGAGGTAGGGAAGCCGCAAGCGAGAGGTGCGGGTAGGTGTGGAGCGCTCGGGATGCCGGTGTTGCACGCAGCTGCGCGACGAGGCGGTGGGCTTTGGGTACCCGGGGAGTGAGTCGGAGGCAACGATGGCGGATTTGTCGCTCGGCTCAGTTCTTTGTCGTAAGTGTCTCTAATTTGGTCTGCGGTTGGGGATGGGGTGCGGCTCGTTCACGACGCGAAGGGTGGTGGCGGTTGGGTTTGAGCTCAGGGTCCGGCAAGGCTGAGGCGGGGCGCCAAAGTGGAACATTTGGAAACCAGAAAGCGGGGGTCATGCTGTGCCACAGGGACCCTTAGCCACACTGTGTGGCTCAAGCGTCCAACCAACAACTTACACAGATGGCAGAACACAAGCGGAGAGAGGAAACAACAGTCTGGAAACAAGATAAAGGCTAGGATGAGACTTCGAAGCTGGGGTTCAACATAGATCTACTGTGCATGGCCCCGCATCACCGATTACCTCTAGGACCAGCGCCGATCTTTGAGACTCATAACAGTAAGCCGATGCCTCAACCGTTGACAGCGCCATGATATGATGGTCAAGCTCGCTCAAGAAACGCACCGACTATACAGAAGATTGTGTGCTGAATCTTGTGTAAATTCGCCGGCGAGAGCCCGCCGACCTTGATGTCGCAACGCCACGGGCAACCTCGAGCCTTGATGTTCCACACAAGCCCCCAGGGGCTGCAGTCTTGCTGAAGCCGGCCCGACAGCAAGTCTCGGGGCAAGATGCGTGGCGTCGGTTCTGAACGGTGCCGACGCCTCGATTTGGCAACCTCCGCAGCCCATTTCCTCGGGCCGCGGAGGGCGGTGTGTCTCGACGTTACACAGTCCTGTAACTTGAGTGTAAAAAACTCGATCGGCGTTTCGAGTGGTCTGATTCCTGGGGACCGGCCAGCTGGACCAGGGTTGCGGATGAGGCTCATGACTGACGATGCATCCCGCCCTCGGGTCCAGAATGCTGGGTGAGCTGGGCTGGGCGAGGGCTGTGACAGCCTCGCAAGCGAGCTGCCCCTCCACGCTTCCCTTCCCCGTGGTCCCTGGACATCACCAAATTGTGTCGAGCATGCATGGCAGGGGTTGTTCCAAGCCTGGCCCGCAGCCCCGGGTCTGGCTTCTGCCGAGACCAAGTGGCAGATCTCATCACACTGGACGACAAGCGAGACAGGCGGATAGTCTTGGCGGCCAACCTTACCTGCCAGGGACCACGCCAGGGTCCTTCGCGCTGAGCTAACATGATCGAGCCTGCAGATGGCCGGTTCGAGCACAAGATCGGAGTTGGGATCGGAATCAGAGGGGAGAGAGCGTGTGTGTCGTAACGCTAACTGCTGCGCTACTAAAGTCAGGTATTGTGCGCGGTGCTATGTGGTGTTGGCAGCCCTCATTTTGATAACCTCTATCCGTTGGGTGGCGGCGCTTGGCCTTCGTCACACGGCAACAGCCACGTCGACGCCAGTCCCGCCCATGTCTCGGCCCTCTAACCACAGACATCCGGTCACACATGGTCTGCAAGGCCAGCGACGCAACGGAGATAGCGACGGGACGGGAACCGGGAGCCGCGATGCGGTGTGCGACCACGTCGCCCGCACGGCCGAGAAGCCGGGCGCAGGGACACGATTGGCCCTGCGCGGATAAGGTTGGCCGCGCGGGGGAGAGGTCTCACCTCACGCCGAGTCGGACGAGACCGATTTCAGATTGTGTGATGCTGTGTCGGTTGCATCGTGCAGCGGGCCCGCCTCCGCCTCGTCACACCCGATCCTGCATGCAGGCAGGGCACCAACTGGGAAGGTATCACATGGGCGTCTCTTGACTTTGAGGGGTCCCAGACACACCTGACCCCGATCCGGTCCTCTGATCGAGACCACGGAGAAGTGGTGTGCTTGTGTGTGCTGTGTAATCCGCGGCGAGGATGGCGAGAATCGGCGCATTTCTCTCTTCAAAGGTTCCGGGGGGGGTCTGGTGCTTCGGTGGACGGTGGTGCCTCGGCCGGCCAGTCAATCGACAAAAGCCCCGTCGAAAGCCGCCGACGTGGTGGTGGGTGGGGGGTATGAGGAAAGCAACCCTTGAAGGGTCCTTCGTCTGCTCAGCAAAAAAAACGAACAACACCAAACCCCGCGCCCCCATTGGCTGCGATGCCGTCTCGTAGCGCGTCCCAGCAGCGCGGTCAAGCGCACTCCAGGCAGCATCTGCAGGCCGCTGCAGGCATTTGCCGTCATCTGCCTGGCCACGGCGCCGCGTGATTGGCCACCCGCTGCAATGGGAACCGATCTTGGCCCGCCAAACAGAAAAGTTCCTGCGCATCCGACACCCAACACCGGCCAAAGCCCCGTTCGTGGGGCCCGACGTTACGAGGACGGCACCAGAATCGTCGACAGCTTCCGGCTGAGAAAGGGGGTAGAAGACAGTTTTTTTTCTTGATTGCTAATGATTGCTTCAGCTGTCCCTGCCTGGCCGTTGCCGCCTGCTGGAGCCGGTCCCTTTGTTGACGTCAGCAACATCCCTGATGGGGCTCCTTGTCTCGGTGTTTGTTTGCCCAATCGGCCCAAACAGTCCAGATCCCTCGGTCCCTTCTTTTGATTTCGTCAGGGGCTCTGGGGCTGCCGTAGGGGGTGGATGGAATATACTTCCAGGTTGGGATTCAGCCGCCATCTAAGTCCATTACTCGGAGAAACCTGGGTCCCAGTCGCGGAGATCAACAGCCTCAACGGATGGTGCCGCAGCACGCCCTTCATCTTAGTGTTGTCAGCCCCGTACACGTGTATGCAGTAAACGTTACAGGTCAAGGGCAGAATAGTGTGTACAGAATATGGAGTCGCCCCTGTCTAAGGATGCAAAGAGCGAGAGAAACTATGTACAGAATACAGACAAAGTACAGAACAACCGCGAAGCGAAACAAGTCAGACCAGCCAACTTCCCTTTCTCCTTTTTTGCTTTTCCGACCCGACCCGACCCCCAAAACCCATGCCGTGGCCGTGTAGCCATCCCCCGCCCTCATCTCATGCCGCCGTGTCTCCTCTTTCTTATGCCCGACACGGTGGTGCAGAAAGCCATGCTCGTATCTCCCCTCTCCCCGCAGCCCCGCTGGGTTCGTACTGGGTCCGTGAAATGATCGCCATTCCGTCGTGTCTCGCCATTCCCGTGTCCTTGTGGGATCTCCGTCGTGCGAATCTCTGCCATGCCAGCCATTACACAGTAAGCGGGACTTCCAAGGCCCAAGCATTCATCATCCATGCCCTGTTCTCCTTCCCCTTGCCCCCGGTCCGACTGGGAAAAAAACAGATACCCCCCACCCCAAAAGAAACTCCAAAAGCCAGCACGAGGGAATCATCCGCCGCCCGGAACAGACGGCCCTCACCACAACTCCCTCTGCGCCGTGCGTCGGGGACTCCGCTGAGCACCCCTTCTATCCCCCTTTGTGATACACCCCACCCAGAGAGCCAAAGTAGGAAAGCCTCGCCGCGAGACAGGGACGAGTGAGGAAAACGGATGCGCGGTAGCCCCTCCCTCCCTTGTAAAACAAATCAGAAATGCAGGAAGCCAGAGGCAAAGATGTTCTGGTGGTACATGGGGTTGGGGCGGACCCAAGCGAAAGGGAGGGAGGGAGGCGGAGGAAAGGGACAAAAACAAAAAAAGAAACAAGCTTTCGACAGCAGCGTCGTCAAGAATAAGCCAACAAATGGATAGTCTCGATCCCATGGTGCGTCAGCGGCGCCGGCTGCTGGAAGTGCCCTCGCCGTTGCCGCCGGAGGCGCTGGAGGACTCGTACAGATCGAGACACTCTTCCAGAACTAGCGTTGTATCGTCAGCAAATAAACAGTAAAAAAAACGAAGGGACAAAAGACCACACATACTAGCAATAATCTGCTCCTCCCACACCCCATACTGATAATCCACCAGCCCATGCCTCTCGATGCCATCGCACAGCCGCACGAGGTCCTTGCCCATCTTCTGCAGGCCCTCGAGCGGCACCAGCGTCTGCCCGCGCTGCAGCTGCTGGCCGCCCTCCATCATCTCCTTTTGCCGCTGGAACACGGCCAGCCAGGCGTGGTTGAAGTCGTTCCACAGCTTGATGCGCTCGTCGTGCAGGTTCTGGTCGTCCGAGGTGAGGCCTGTTGCGGGAGAGAGTTAGCGGAGGGGTTGGTCAGCTTGCGCGCGCGTATAGAAAGAGGAAGAGAGCGTTTCTTCTGGCTTGACTTGCAAAAGAAAAGAAAGAGAAAAAAAAAAGGAAAAACAAGGAGAAAGAGAGACACATACCCAGCTCGACAACATGTGATAAAAGCCAATCCGACACCCCAAGCAGCGAATCACTCGCCGCCGCCAGCACGCCGTTCCGCACATTCTGAAACAGCTCCTTGAGCGCCGACTGGTACGACGCATAAGCCTCGTCCAGGCCCGCCGCGGCCGGGTACTCTTCCTCCATCCTGACGTCGGTCGCGGGCGTCGTCTGCGTCGTCGGCATGCCTCCGCCAATGGTGGCCGGCATGCCGCCGGCAGAGTAGCCGTGCAGCCCGGGCTGCTGATATACCTGGGGCGCGGCGCTCGACGGCGCGGCCTGCGCCTGCAGGCTCGACGTGGCCGCCGCGTTGGTTGGCTCGCTCGAGAAGTACGGCGCCGTGACATCCGCCCCCATCATCGGCAGGCCTGCAGCCTGCCGCGACGAGAACTGCTGGCTCGCATCGTACACCCCCGCCCCCTGTGAGCCGCCCGTCTGCTGCACGTTGTACATCATGGCCGGGGTGTACGTGCCGCCAAACGACTGCGTCTGCCGCGAGTCGGGCTGCCCGTAGTCGGCCGTCGAGTGATGGTAGCCCATGGTGCTCTGCGGCATCGCCGTCGCCGAGAAGCCCGTCGCCGACGGGTCCTGGTAGTAGCCGCTGTACCCGGCCGAGCCGCCCATGCCCCGCGCTGTGCCCGACGGCGACGTGCTCAGGGGCGCCGGCCGGAACCTATCGCCCTGCGCGCCCGGGAAGGGCCGCCGTTGCTGCTGGGACTGGTCGTGCAGTGGTTGCTGGTGGTGCCGCGAGCCGGAGGCCGAGTAGAGGGGCGGCTCGCCCTGCCGCCTCTGGCCCCTGTTGTCGTCCATCTTTTCTCTCCCCCGAAACCCGAAATACCTTCTCGGCAACCGAAAAACGACCCCAGCCCACCCGGTCAGTCAGTGTCCGGCTACGAGCAGAGCAGTGGCTGCGATGCAGAACCCGGAATTTGTCGAAAATAGGGTGGATGGACGCGATCGACGGCTCCAAGGGACTAGGAGGATTTGCCAATGTCGAGAAATCGCGAATAAAAGCTCGGCGCGTCAAGGGATGGCCGGACTCGGGCCAAACCAAATCGGAAACCGCTGGAACGGCGCCCAAACACCGGGGGCGAGATGGTAGTCAGCGTCGCGGAAAGGTTGGTGTTGGGTTGAGCGCAAGAAGACCGGCTGGCTTGCTCGTCGGATTTCTTGTTAGACGATCGGTCCACGGTCGACCGCGGAGGGTGCCGCGATGGAGGCAGCTATTGCTTCGTCAGACAGCTCGAGGTAGGTGCGTCTTTTCCCACGAGTTGGTCGTCGATAGCCGTCGCAGAGCTGATGATTTGGAGTCTCGGAGCCGTGGAAGAGATTCTGGCGCAAAGGGACCTTGATCTCGACTCGCGGGTTCGAAAGTGGGGATGGCGAAACTCTCACTCGACCAGGCTTGCGGTGGGAGTCGCGGATTAGGGCTGCGTGCACAAGACCCGGTGTGAACCAAGTCGCCCTCAAGCAGCAGAGTCCCCGGACTGGGGAGATCCTAGAACAGCGGCCTGGAGGCAGCTTGGGAAGAAGCTCTTGGGCTCGGAGGGATCCTCCACTCCGGACTGAGCGCTGAGCCGGGGTGAGCCGGTCGGGCAAGTGCCTGGACGCCGAGAGACGTTGAGCGGTGGTGTGTGCTGTTACGGTGCGGGCTCCGGATTGCGCTCCGGGGCATGGCAGTGCTCTGCCGGTGCATACAAGCACGCAGGTCCCTTTTCCAGAGATGGGACTGTGACTGCAGGGCGGCCGTTTGTCTGCTCGTTTGGGGCCGGCGATGGAAGAGTTTTTGGGGACAATGGGAATCGTGGAGACAGGGGATCGTTGTCGTTGGAGACGGACCAGGTCCAGGTTGGTTGACCACTTGTACAGATGCCGGCTGTTGCTCCCCTCCCTCACCTACTAGCGGCTTGCTGATTGATGAAGAGAAGGCAGCCCGGCCAGCAGCGACAGCACCTATCTCGTCCGCGCCGCAGACAGTAGGAGACGGGGGCAGTGGGGTGGAGGAGAGGGCTACCGACGAGGTTTGCCGGCTGAAGAGACGGGACCAAGAGACACAAGACGACGAGCGTGGTGTCCAATCCGAGGCTGGTCGACTACCTGGTCTGGGTATGTGCTTTACACGAAAGTTTACCAATGGGGACTGGTCTCTCGATTAGTGTCGGGGGCCGATCGGGAGGACACCACTGGCGCTGCTCCACAAGACAAGGCCGGCCCATTTTAGTCGCAGAAGTTACGTACCTGAGAAGAGTGGCTTGTCGCTTGGCTCAGACATGGGCGGGTGTAGTGGGTGCAGTGGTGTCTCGAGATCGAAGGTGCGTCGAGGAGGGTGTGCGTCGTGATGGGGGATCTACAGCGACCCCCCCCCTTCCGTCCCCCCTCCTCGCCAAGGCAGGTGGGCTGCGACCACAGTACCGGATCGCTGCTGATAGGGGTAGGTGGATCTGCATCCGGGAGGCTTGCCGAGCTGATATGTGGCGTGCAGCGGCCGAGGGGCGTTTGCTGGCGATGTTGACGGGCAGCTTTCACAAGGAGACGCAGCAGGCGGCAACGAGTTGTGGCCGTGGAGCTTGCTTTCTCAGATCTGAATCATCAGTGCGAGATTTACACAGCAGAGAGAGAGGCGCCGAGCAGATCCCCTCGACGCAGCCGATATGTGTTGCAGGAAATAATAGTTACCTCGTGTGTCTCTTCTATCTCAGACCAGGGCTCTGGCCTCGCTGTGTCAACGTTATTAAGCTCACCCGGCTCAATCCGCGCTCGAGGGCGTCAGCCGGCAGCGGATCTAGGCCCCGTGGTGCCCAGGAGGGTGGCCTGCCTCGTCCCGAGGGTCCGGTACCGCCCTTGCCGGCTCGGGCTGTGAAAATGCTCCAAAATGCTACCGTTTGTAGTTTTAACTTTTCTCCCAGCCGCAAACAGGGAAGCGCGCGGCTGACTGCAGGCCTGTCCAGTCGGGTGCGCTGTGGTGTTGTGCGTTGCTCGTGGCCGTGGCTCGTGGCAGACAGGGAGGGTGTGTCAATTGTGAGGGTGAGGGCCGAACGTTAATTCAAGGACAAGGGTTCGAGGGCTCTCGAAGGAAGAAATGGGCCCCCGCCGTCATGGGACCGACATGTTGACGGCTGCCATCGTGGAAAAAGGGAGGCACAGGCCGTCGTCTGGTTCCGCTTGGCTGGAGCATGAACCTTGCAAGAGCCAGGCCGGGCGCGGGTGTGGACATCCAGCATCGGCCAGGAGCACATGACGATGATGACGATGCGGGCAACGTCGGGATATCGGGGGGTGGGTGTGCTTGCACTGCTTGGCGGGAAGACGGCACGCGGCAAGACCACCGGGGAGGGCTCTCATCTCTCATCCGTCTCAAACCTCGATTGCCACGCTGACCTCGACCGGGCCGAGCGCTGCTGGGCACTGCTGTGTGGTGTTGAGGCTTCATGCCATTTCGCATTGGCAAACGGATGACAGGACGGACGACAAGGGGTCTCGACCCAAACGAAACCGGGCCCCAGCTCTCTCTTCCCTCCCTCCCTCCCTCCCTCCCCGCCTCAGACACCCCCGTGCAGTGCCCGCCGCCTGCCTCCCCGAGCTCAAGCCGCGTCACTTACTGAGCGTCCAACTGCGAACTGGCGTGCGCATTGCTCTGTACGGTTGGCCGACTCCCGATGTCCTCGGGGGCGAAGGTAATGGAAGGCGGAGGCGCCGGGTCGTGTTTGTCCCGCTTCTCGTATCTTCCAGGTTCTCTCGATCGTGTTTGAGACCATTTGTGGTGTTGCCATGTTTGGCTCCCACGCTTTTCCGACAAGACCCAGCTGCCGTTGCCCACGGTCGAGCCACTCGCAGCCAATGCTTGCCACGGAGCCAAATGCCAGCCACTCGCAGGCCAGGAAAATCAGAAAAAAAAAGAGATCGGACCTGAAAATCGCAATCCAGCACCAATTCCCGATCGGCCCACTCTCAATGCCTGCCCCGGAGCCGACGAAACAGCAGCCAGAAAGCGAGCAGAGCAAGCTGAACTGACAGGCCTGTTTAAATGCACAGTGCGTTTAATGGCCACCGCCCCCCGGCTTGGAAATGCGGCTTCCCTCGTGAGCATGCGGCAAACGGCAACAAGCGCAGGATTTGTTGAAGTGTTGGCTTCTCCGGGAAGAAAATGTGACGAAGGAAAAGAAGAAAAGCTATGTAAACAGAGAGAAAAGAGCAAAAAGCAAGACAGCAGGTTCCCACACAGAAGCCCTCGCCATCATCATGGTGAAGCTTGACCTTGTCGACTTCGATCTGCTCACCTCGAACGGTTTGAGCACCACAATTACAGCACCCTCCACTGGAATTTTTGTTCCATCCAGGGCCTCGGCGCCGCAGCGAAGCCGCCGCCGCTGCGTGATTGCCTGGGAGGCGGCCATGTACAGGTACTGGGGGAGCTCTTCCTTGACGAAAGGACGTCGGTCCCAGCCAGGATAATCCATGTAGTCCGAATCGAGCTGCCGGGGTCTGTCGTGGAGGCGATACCCAATGCGATGCTGCACGGCAATGTAGATCCTTGTCCGTGCTCAGGTGGCGCTGCATCGAGTCGACCGGGGTCCAGGCCAAGTTTCAGAAGGCCGGCCGTGGGCCGCGAATCAGAGGCCGTCCTGCAGGCAGCTTCTGGAACACCCCGCCGAAGGCTGGGCGCAGTGACAGGCTGCGAGGTATCGCTACAAGAACCCGGTGCCTTTGGTTTGGGAGAGGAACGGCAAGCTGCAAGCTGCAAGCTGCAGCCCGCGGGATCTTCACCATTGACACGCATGAGGTTGACATTAGCCGGGAGCACTCCATCCACCACACCATGTGCACTGCTGGATTCTGTATGCACGTCAACAACCGTTGGCCTGACCCAGGTGCCTTAGTTGAGCATCTCTCAACCCCGAGCCGTTGGCTTGTGATTTCTGGTAGCGTCGGGCCTGCTGCATTTATTTGTGTTGTCTTCCATTGTAAACACTGCAGCCTCGCAGGCACCGCAGGGTCCCTTCCGCTCGGCCGTTGGCAATGGCGATGGCGTCAACCGCGTCTCGACCCCGGCACCTTCTGCTTCGAGCCACCAAATTGCTTGGACTCACTCGTGGATTCCATGGCTTGGCTTGGCGGAGACGATCAGAGTCTCCGAGCCAAATTATGGTCAGAAATAAATCCAAATCATTTGTCTCGAGTTTCGACATCCGAGTACGAGTATCTTCTTGGAGCTGGAATAAGTCACATCAGAACTCGAGATGTATTCTGTGTCTTGTAATCGGGCTGTTCTGCAGTGGTGATTTTTGCTCTTTTTCTCTTCCTTGACTTCTTCTTTTTCTCTTTCTTTTTCTTCTTTCTTTCTATCTCTCTTTGCTCATCTCCCGGAGCACGTGTCGCGCACTCCTCTTCCCCGGCCAGGTCCCAACCCACGAGGGGTCCGAGAGCGGAAGGGGGTGTATTCTCGTTTCACCTGAAGCCGGATAAGGTTTCTCTGATCCTCACGCGCATCCGCGCATCCGGTTTCCTCCCTCCGCCACGAGCCATCTGCTTGCTGTGCGTCTGCGCGCACCCGGTCAACGGAGGCGGCTCCCGGAGGAACGGCATGATCTCAACTTGGGGCATGCCGTGCGGACGCGCCCGGTTCCGTCCGACCTCGACTCGGACGTCAAAACACGTCTAGAAAGGGATCGCCCGCAGACGCACGCTGCCGTCTGAGCTCGGCAGCCGCGCATCTCGGTCGTCCTGCGCAGATCCCAGCTCCCCATCGTGCATGGCGATCATCTGATGCGAGGCTGCAGCGCGCGGGCGCTTGGCAACGTTAATGTTCACCTCCTGTCAACACCGGTGGGAACCGTGCTCCTTGCGCTCGTTGGCAATATCAGCCATGCGGACTTGGTAAGGGTGGTGATATGACAGCACGTGTCGTCGGCGAGTGAGGTTGGTGGTCGGTCCTTAACTAAGACGTCAAACCTTGACGGATGAAGACGAACCGGGGATATGAGCCGCGAGGTATAGGCCAGGGGTTTCTCGGGGTTTGACACCTAGCCGAGGGAATGCCATGAATGGACCCTTGCGCGGGTAGGGCTGCCAGACACTCACCGAGGGTTCTCAACATCGAGTGTGGTGCCAGGTGTGATCCCGCCCTGTGTTCGCCGCATGCTTGGCTGGTACTCTCCCGGAGCCGCTCATGCTCCGCAGCGATGTTGATAACGCCAAGAAGCGCTGCATATGACTGCAGCGCTGATCCCCATACGTATCCCAAGGCCGTGGTGGCATGCAGAGTGCCATACAAAATGAGGCCGTGGGAGCCCATCGGGTTGTGCTCCTGCTGGTGCTTCTCGCAGACGACCCGGCCGTCGAAGTCGACCGAAGAACACCGTGCTATCGACCAGCATGGCGTGGGCCCCATCACAATGCTATTCCCTTCCCCATATTTCCTTCCGTCGCTGCTCGACACCTGGATCAAGGTCGATCAACACACCGGCGATGGTTCGTGACTAGCAGCTTCGGCTACCGATCCCGCTCGGTCACTCGCTTCACCTGAGACCGCCTCCAAGCAGCCAGGGCCTAGATAGTAATGCCGCAGATGCGCCGCTGAGGAAGACGGACGGATTGGCGACAGCTTCATCGCGGATGTGGGATCTGGAAAGCACATGCCTTGTATTGTACAGTTATCCGCAGTTCACCTGATACAGCAAAAAGCTTACAGAGGGAGAGCCATGGCCGGTGATCATCCCAGGAGGATTTCCGCCCACGCAAGTCCAAAGCGCCACAACAACAGCCTGACCAGCCCAACTATCTCTTGACCCATGTCATGCCCTTTCTCGCCTTTTGGCGGCCGTGCTTCTTCCTCTCCACTGTCCTCGGGTCGCGGGTAACGCAGCCAGCTGGGAACGCGATATGTCAGCAGGGTTCGCATGCTTGCAATCAGCAGCAGGGCAGGTTGCCACTCACATCTCCTCAGTGCGGGCTTCAGAGCAGGCTCGTGGGCCATCAGGGCCTTCGCGATGGCCAGAGTGAGTGCCTCAGCCTGTCCAGTGGTGCCGCCCCCGTCCACCCGTGCCCACACGTTGTACTTGTCGAGCCGATCCGTCGAGTGCAGAGCCCAGACGGCGCTCTCCCTGTCGTGAACCCGGCCAAAGTATCCCGCCAGCGTCTTGCCGTTGACCAGAACCTGGCCCTCGCCCTCGACAACGAAGGCCCTCGCAGTCGAGGATTTTCTCCTGCCCACCCCAAGCGCTCGCCCAGACGAGTCGATCTGTATTGGGCTCGGCCTGTTGCCCTCCGCCTGGACATCGCGCTTGAAGGGCTCCATCGCCTGGGTCACGGATTCCGGCTTCAGGTCGGGGTGGATCAGGTGCAGGCTCCTGAGGAGCGCGAGGCTTTGGAAGTACTCGCTCGCCTTCACGGGCTCGCCAAACGACTGCCGGAGGTCGGGCAGCGTCTTCCACAGGACACGCTCGGCGTCGGCGCCTGTGAGTCGGGGGAGATTGCTGTACAGCTTGGACAGCCGGTCGAGGACGAGGAAGCGGTCGTTGAACATGGGCGTGCGAGAGAAGTAGGAGCGCGAGAGGGGCACCGGTCGGGCATGCCTAGCAAGCCGGGACTGCCCGGCTATGCGATCGTAGTCGACCTCGGGGGCGGCTTGGAAGGAGGGCTGGTCCGCGGACGGACCGGACTCGGTGGACAGGCATCTCTTCCCCGGGACGCCGGCGACGGACGGGGTCAGCCGCAGAGACCGGAATTGCTGTTCGAGGGGCTGCTTTGTGCGGCCATTGAGGCTCGTAGAGACGCCGCGGAGGGCTGAGGTGAGCCCTTGTCGTGAAGATGCCATCATGTCGCGCGGGGGCTTCCCGTCATTCTCGCGGTCGCGCCAGGAGGAGTCGGTCACAGCAAAGGCACCAGCCGAACAATTTCGCAGCGATTTTTGCCGGCCGTGGAGCTCGAGCCAGATTGCGGCCCCAACGCGGCCCGTTCATGCCAGCCTCGACCCCACCCAAAAAACCCAACGTACCCCGCCACAGAGTTTTAAGGACTTAATTTCTCGACGGGCAGCTTCCTTCTCCCTGACTCACTCCTCCAACCACCAACTTCGTGCCCACATCACACACAAGATGGCGTTTGGAAAGCTCTACACCTACCCGGTATGTCGCACGGCATTCCCTTTGTCTTGGGATGCGTCGAACATTTGATTCGCGCATTCTGGTCGCCTGCGCACGCGTCCCGCTGCTGACACGTCTCGGCGATTCAGGGCAACCCCCGCTCGACGGCCATCCGCGCCGTCGCGAAGGCCAACAGCCTCGAGGTCGAGGAGGTCGAGACCGACACCACCAAGCCCACTGAGGAGTTCCTCAAGGCCAACCCCCTCCACAAGGTCCCGACCTTCGTCGGCGCCGATGGCTTTGTCCTCACCGAGTGCATCGCCATCGCTGTCTACGGTACGTGTGTGCCTTGCGTGCTTTTGCCTTGCGTGCTCCCCTTGCCCCGCACTCCTCAGCGGCACCCCGAGTGCCTGGGCACCCCGCCCCCAACATGATGACCGAGACTTCTCAATAACAGTTATCCCTATCTGAAAACTACGGTGTTGACTTAGTTCTAACTTCTGATTGTCCTCTTTGCCTCGATTGTTCTTGCTTCAGTGCCTTCCTCGAACTAAGAGCTAACAATCACGCAGTCACCTCCCAGAACGAGAAGACCACCCTCCTCGGCAAGACCAAGCAAGAGTAAGCCTACGCAGCGCCTCCCTCCTCCATGATCCAGCCTTCTGACAGTACCCCTAGCTATGCCTCTATCCTGAGGTGGATGTCCTTCTTCAACAGCGAGGTCCTCCCCAAGCTCGGCGCTTGGTTCCGCCCCCTCCTGGGCAAGGACGCCTACAACAAGAAGGCCGTCGAGGAGGCCCAGAAGGCTGCCCTCGCCACCATCTCCGTTGTTGAGGCTCACCTCCGCGACAACACCTACCTCGTCGGCGAGCGCATCACCCTCGCTGATATCTTCGCCGTCGGCATCATCGCCCGCGGCTTCCAGTACTTCTTCGGCAAGGAGTGGCGCCAGGAGAACCCCAACGTCTCGCGTTGGTACGAGACTGTCTACAACCAGCCCATCTACTCGGCTGTTGCTCCCGACTTCGCCCTTCTGGACGCCCCCCAGTTGACCAACGTCGCTCCCAAGAAGCCTGAGGCGCCCAAGCCCCCCAAGGCCGCTCCCAAGCCCGCCGCTGCCCCCGCGGCCGAGGCCGAGGAGCCGGCGGAGGCTCCCAAGCCCAAGCACCCCCTCGAGGCCCTCCCCAAGGCCTCGCTCCCCCTCGACGAGTGGAAGCGCCAGTACTCCAACGTGGACACCCCCCTTGCCCTCAAGTGGTTCTGGGAGAACGTCAACTTCGAGGAGTACTCGCTCTGGAAGGTTCTGTACAAGTACAACGATGAGCTCACCATCGTCTTCATGTCGAGCAACCTTGTCAGCGGCTTCAACAACCGCCTGGAGGCTTCTCGCAAGTACCTCTTCGGCTCTGCCTCGGTGTACGGCGAGAACAACAACTCGGTCATCGAGGGTGCCTTCGTCATCCGTGGCCAGGACTACCTGCCCGTCTTTGACGTCGCTCCCGACTACGAGAGCTACGAGTTCATCAAGCTCGACCCCACAAACCCCGAGGACCGGGCGTTTGTTGAGGCCCAGTGGTCGTGGGACAAGCCCGCCATCGTCGACGGCAAGTCTTACAACCACGCCGCCGGCAAGGTCTTCAAATAAATCAAAAAGCCAAGCGCATTGCAGGCCGGCAGTGGCGGTGTGCTAGACTATGGGACATGACTGACGAACGGGACGGCGGAAATCGGGAAGGGTCTAAGGCCCGCTGGTGGCTCACTGTTGTGATATCACTAGCAAGTCAAGTCGAGTATGAAATCATCGGCTGAATAGACACTGGCTACCGCATTGCGGGTTTGCTGAATGACACCAACGCGTGGCACAATGTGAATGAATCATGACGTTCTTTTACCCTCCATGCTTCCGTACATGTGTATCCCTCGTCGTATCACAGGGTATCTATCGCCTTCAACACTCCACAAACCTCGCCAGCCAAATCAACCCGACATCGCCAGTACAAATCACCACAACAAAATCCCAACAAAATCCCAACCTTCTCCCTCTCCTAACTCTCCTCCGGAACAGCACCCACGAGCTGCCGCCCCCCCGAAATCACAAACGGCTTCACCCGCATATACGCACTAACATCCCCCTGCCACGCCAACCCCTCCAAATACCCCTCCACCTCCTCCAGCACCCTCGGCCGCTCCTCCACATCTCCCGCAAACTCGGGCAGCGTCACCGCATTGTACGGCTCGCTGCGCGCCTTTTCCGCGCTATCGTCGATCAGCACCGTGTCGGCCTGGCTCCAGACCGCGCCCGTCGCGGCCGCGGGGTGCGACGCCGCGACGCGGGGGTCGCTCCATAAGCGGGTGAGCCGCTTGTAGCACTGCGTGCGGCGGTTGTAGTCGTCGCTGGAGAGGCCGAAGCGGTCGCGGCCCCAGACCGCGACGAGGCGGGAGAGGTCGGCGGGGGAGAGCAGCTGGGCGCACATGCGGGCGACGTTGTCTGGGCGGGCGGAGGACCAGATTGCTACGGTGTGGTTGGCCAGGCAGTGTTGGAGGAAGGGGCGGGCGTGGGGGCGCTCGATGAAGGTTGAGGGGGCGCGTTTGCTGGGGCGGTGGAGGAGGGTGCCGTTTAGGTCGATTATTATTAGGAGGGGTTTGGG
>OUNM010470452.1_pt1 | contig 15688 bp, 7 predicted proteins | sample 1769961 | NCBI WGS metagenome assembly OUNM01 (sample SAMEA3914820, study PRJEB12502) | metagenome | biome: forest; material: soil | place: USA | collected 2012-03-12 | depth 0.3 m | reverse complement strand
TTACTGCCCTGCCCCGATTTCTAAAAACATAAAAACAAGGCGTTTCTTTTTGTTTATGCAGCTTTTTTTTGCATTTTTTCGTAGAAGAGTTTACAAATCTTACATTTCGGTACATTAACTTAGTGTTAGTAAATTTTAGCCACATTTTGTCATTCTTTTTGCCGAATACGCGGAAGTCCTTTCGTATCACAAAAATTGTGCAATGTGTCCTTTTATGGGCGCTTCTATGCACCCTATGCACATTTGCCATCGGACAAGGTACGGTGCCGAAAGTGTTGCAGCCTGCAGGTACGTCCAGTGTAAAAGGAAAACAGAAATTGATTTGCCAAGATACCATTGCCCTTATCGGCAATAGTCCGCAAGCGGGCGAAACAGGGGCTTGGACTACTTTTTTGCCTAATCAAATCCAATTCCTTAGCCCGGATTCCACAAATGATACCGTTCTGGTCCGAGTACTTACGAAAGGGCAAATACTCCTCTTTTGGGGAATTTACGATGTGAACGGCGATCCTACCGATGATCCTGCCCCCGTTTATTTAAACAATCAAAGTCCCAGTCCGGCAAATGCAGGCAGGGACACGATCATTTGCCGTTCTATGTATGCCCTTTCTGCCCTAAAGCCTCTCATAGGCAACGGTTCTTGGCATGCACTTTCTCCGGGCAATTTGACCTTTTCCAATGCCAATGCACCAAATGCCACTGTCTCAAACTTGCAGAAAGGGGAAAATTGGGCAGTTTGGCAAGTAAAAAGCGATAGCTCGAAATGCACGAATCTACCTAAAGACACGATCATCATCAAAAATTTAAGTCCTTCTTCCGTATCTATAGGAGCTGGGTTTGATACCACCGTATGTGCCCATACCGTCAAGCTGCATGCCGATCCATTGACAACCGGAAACTTAGGCAAATGGATCATTCCCGCTTCCGTGACCATCAGCGATCCTCACGATCCAAGGGCAGTGGCCAATAATCTCAAGGCGGGTGCGAATACCTTTGTTTGGTCTACCTATGTAGACAGTGCCTACTGCGTTTCCTACGATACGGTGAGCATTACTGCTTCACAGCCCCAAATGGCCTTGATTTTCGGGAAATCGTATGTGGACACCACGCTTTGCACAAGCCAGTTGAATCTTTCCGGGAATAGTCCTATTTCCGGATCCGGGAATTGGACCCTTGCAAAAGGATCTGGTACATTCACCAATAAGCCCATCACCTTGATCAGCAATTTAGGCCAAGGGGTAGACAGTTTGACATGGACAATCCAAAATGCGAACTGCGGTTCTTCCACTGCCTCCATCCGTATCACGAACAATGCCGCCACACACCCTTTGGTAACCAAAGACAGTTGTTTCTTTGGCCCTTTTAGCCCAACTCTTACTGTTTCGATCAAAAACACCCTCCATCCAGGAGAAAAAGGGCGTTGGTCAATCAGAAAGGCACCGGCTCCTTTTGGTACACTCAATTTGACGAACGATACAATTCAGCACCGTGCTTCTTTTACCACGCAAGGCGCTGGTTTGTACACCTTCCTTTACCAAGTAACCAATACCAATTGTTCCAGCAGCGATTCTTCACAGTACCATTTAACGAGAAAGGCACTTCTTCCGAACGACACTTGCCTATTCGTCACCCAAGCCTCCCCTACCTTTCCTGTGTTTATCAAAGCCCGTAGAGGACCTAAAATGCCCCAAGGGGAACGAGGGTCTTGGCAACGGATTTCGACCAACACGCCAGCTCCTACCTTGACTACGACCGATTCTACTTTGGCTTTTACGGGGCAAACAGGGGTATACGCCTTTACCTTTGCCATCAGCAACGGAAATTGCAGCACGAAAGACACGATCGTAGTGACCATCTCCAACCGTGCCAAAATTCTTTCGATTGACAGTACTTGTTTTAAATCTGCTCCCCATGCCTTAAAAGCTACTTCTTTGAGCAATGGGGAGTCCGGCAGCTGGTCTTCACAAAATGGGGTCAACTTTATCAATGCCGCTTCTATTAACACTACCGCCTTTTTTCCTATTGGGAAAAGCAAAATCTATTGGAAAGTATCTCATTTAAATGGCTGTGTTTCCAATGATTCCATCACTGCCTCACGGTTGACCACCCCTAATGCAGGACCTGACAGATGCGAACCATTTTTCCCTAATTCCAAAGATCCGCTGGCACTTGCTTTCAAAGATTCCATCATAGGAAATGCTTTTGCGGCCAACGAATCGGGCTATTGGTGGAATGATCCTTCTCTGATTGCTTATACCAAGGGAGGCAACAAACTGAACATTGTGAGTCAGACGAGCGGGGGCTCCTACAAAATTGCCTGGACCATCAACACCCCAGAATGCCAGACCGGATTTTCCGACACCGCTGTATTGAGGTTTGTCACACAACCGACCGCGATAAAAGACACCTTCTTTATCGTTCCTTTTAGTATCAAACCCACATTGAAGGGTTCTTCAAGTGCCGGAGTGGGTGAACAGGTCCGTTGGATAGATGCACCAGACACCTTAAAGACGCCCAATTTGATCGTACCCGATACAAATGCCGGGACATACACCTATCAATACCAAATTTATAACAAGAATTGCGCCTTTTCTACGCCCGTCAAAGTCACACTGGTAACCAATCCGAGTATCGCCTCCCAATACTGCCTCCGCAACCAAGCGAACACAACCGTAAGCGCCAAATATTTTGTAAAATCAGGAACTGGCGATACGAGCATATGGAGCATCGACACTACAAAATACAAGGTAACTGTCAGTATCATTCCCAACAACAATGCCAATCAACTGAACATCAATTTTTACGACACCCAAAACCAACGCATCGTAAATGGCAGGTTCCTAATTCGGCACTATGTCAAATCCGGCACTATCATCGTCAAAGATTCGATGTATCTGACGAATCTTACTAAACCCATTGCCTTTGCTACGTATTGTTCGGCAGACACGTTCGTAAACCTTCAAGCACCGCCTCAATTCCCCGTCTTGCAACCGTACGAAAAAGCCCTTCGGATAAAAAAATCACCCTCGGATCCCGGAAAGTTCAAAAATGGAGGAACGCTCACCGATGTATTGTATGGCGTTACGCCAGGCCAACAGCAGTTAGCCATCGTGATACGCGACACCCTGTCTGGTTGTGCCGACACATCTGCGTATTCGGTGCTCACGACGGTGACCAAGGCGCACGCATTTGACTCCCCCTATGTATGCATCCAAGATACTTTTGCTACCATCAAAGCCGTGTCGGTCCCAGGAACTGGCGAAAAAGGGAAGTGGACCTATGTATCTTCTTATTTTCCACAAAAAGCGCAATTTAACATCCAAAATGACACGTTGCCTACCGCTAAAGTCACAGGGCTAACACGCCGTAACACCAAACTCGCTTGGACGATCTCGAACAAAAATGCGCCTACATGCTTTTCGGTCGACAGCCTTCATTCCACTATCGTGGTGCAAGACATCGCAAGGGTAGGCTATTTGGACACCTGCATCATTGGCTCTACTACTGTCTCTTTAAGGGCCGTGCCCCCTCCTTCCTATGTAAAAGGAGCTTGGACTAAATTGGGAACGACAACTCCCATCTCCACGAGTCCCATCACTTCTTATATCAATGCTCCATTGGGAACCAATACGTTCATTTGGACCACTTTCGATTCCACCTATACAGCATGCCAAAGTTGGGACACGCTCAAAGCCCATGTCCTGAACAAGGCAACAGTGCTTTCCTCTCCCACCTGTCTTAAGAAATCTTCAGGACAGTCTCCAAAAGACACGCTGATCACAAAAAAAGACAGCACCGTAGCCGGACTAAGCCATGCATGGATCAAAGACAATACCTTTTTGACAGACTCTATTGCGCTCTTGGATAGTTCAAAAACTACGTACAGATTTCTGATCGCATTCGCATCTACTGGAAAGCGCGCCATCACGTGGCATGCACAGGCTTCCCCTTCCTGCTATCACGATACGTCTATTCAAATCACAGTGATCCCAAAAGCTGTCGCCACTGTTTCAGGCACCTGTATAGTAAGCCCAAATTCAGTAGACACACTGAAAGGCAATCCTACCCTTGCCAACGGTGAACAAGGAAGGTGGCAATCCTTTTTACATCCAAGCAACATTGAAGACTCGACAAAAGCAACCACGGCCGCCCAATTGCTTTCCAAAGGCAAAACTGGATTTATCTGGAAGATCTCGAATGGAAACTGCACGGACATGGACACTGCCTACAGCATCCTACTTTCCAAGGCCGGAATCGGACAAGACACCTGCTTGTACTACAAAATTGGATCGAAAATTTCTATCCAAAACCTCCCCATTGCCTCCTTTGAGATTTCCAAATGGAAGTCTCAACCTTCTTTGCAATTCGATTCCCTCGGAAGTACCCTGACAAACGTATCCGGATTTGCCAAGGGCCCCAATGTGCTCACTTGGAAGGTATCGTTTGAAACTTGTTCGGACAGTGCTACAGTGACGGTGACGACCTTTACCCCAAGTGGATTTACAGGCCATGATACGTTGCATATTTGCAACAAAAACGTACTCGTATCTGCCTCCGTGCCAGATACTACGCTAGGAGAATCGGTATCTTGGTCGATCAAGCCAAGCGACGCCAAAATAAGCACGGTAAGATCAAATGGAGTCGACTTATCGAACATAGGCAATGACGGGATGTATACCTTGTATAGAAGCATTGGAAAACAAAGTATAGGCCAACATCATGGATGCCCTTTACTCGATTCCATCAAAATTGAAAACAGGCAATTGGACACCTTATATGTAAATCCTTCAGGACTTGAGTCTACGGGTGAGCCCAAAACGTATTACACTTGTGAGTCTTTTGCCCGTGTGTTTACTCCAAATCCATCCAAAGATATACCGACTGCCACAGGATCGTGGACATTTTCTCAACCACAGGGCAACATAGGAGGAGACAAATTTGTGATCAAAGGAGAGAGTATTTCAGGAATCGACAGCATTTTTTCTGCCTCACCGATTCAGGCAGAAGGATTTTACCACCTTGTCCGCACGATACGAAACAAAACCTACTGTCCTGCACTTATAGACAGTGTGATTATCCAAAAAAAGACTGGCATTGCCAATCCCAAACCCTATTTTCCGGACACGGTCTGCGAAGACTCCTATAATTTCAAGGATTTTCCGACCTATTCCTTGAGCAGTGGCAAACCTGAAAAAGGAGTGTGGGGGCCAGCAGGTAGTTTTTCGATTGCAGGCGACTCTTTGGTCGGGTCGAATGTGACAGCCACAAATCTGCAATATGGCCCAAATTACCTCACTTTTACTGCTTACAAAGGCGGTTGCAAAGGAGTATCGAATATTACGATTACACGTAATTCCAGCTTTTATGATGTTATTGTCTCAGGAGACAGCGTTATTTACACCTGCAATAAAAATCAAGATACACTGCTTGCACGCCACACGCTGGTAGCCCCCAACCCGGATATCTTCAAAGTATATTGGAGCAATACGCGGGAAGGAAAGGACACATTGAATCTCGATTCGTTGTTGACTCGAAACGATACCATCCAGGTAGTGGCCACGAACATGGTACCCAATAGCATCCGGAAATTATACGTCTTTGCTCAAAACGGATCCAAGTGCCCTATCAAACGCGATTCTGTCATCATCTATAATTTTAAAAATTTGGAAAGCGATTCTGTTTCTGTAGGGCTGGATCAAGTCTTTTGCGACACAAGCAAAACAGTATTCGGTCTCAAACCTTTCCACTCGCAAGGCTTATGGACCACCAATGCCCCTCAGGCATCCTTTGTAAACGACACTGCTGGCATTACTCTCCTTCATGGATTGGTCCCAAGCGATACGGCATATCGAGTTTATTGGAGTGTCCGAAATGGAGTTTGCAGCAAAACCGTCTCTTTTTCCATTCGTGTGGGAGAGCCTATTTCCACAGCAAGGCTACAGATGAAAAGACATGACGTCTGCGATTCCAGCCTTATCCAATTACAGGCCAGTGCTCCCACTTCCGGTCATGGGAAGTGGACATTGGATGGCATTTTCCTAGACAGCAATGCTACTTACTCGTTTCCAGTTCCACCATCAATAACAGACAGCGCCTTCAAATTTGTATGGATTGTGTACAATTCCCTCTGTACCAACACTGACACCATTAATATCCAATATTATAAAGCCTCTAGTCCAGCAGTCGCAGGGTCCAATCAATCCGTAGTATCCAACAGCACTACGTTGGATGCAACTCCTCCTGCCGTCGGTACAGGTATTTGGAGCGTCCAAAAGGGAACAGCAATCATCGCGGATCCGCAAAATCCGAAAACGGAAGTACAAAATTTAAATTTTGGAGAGAACACATTCCTATGGAGCGTTTCCAATGGAGGATGCAGGTCCACCTCTCAGATGGTGTCTATTTCTTTTAGTGATTTTTCAATCCCACAAGGATTTTCTCCCAATGGAGACCTTAAAAATGATAAATTTGAAATAAAAGGGCTCGAAAACTACTCGGGGACTGAATTAAAAGTGTTTAACCGATGGGGACGTGAAGTATATGCCTCTTCCAATTACCAAAATATGTGGGATGGAGACGGCTTGGAAGACGATACGTATTATTATGTCATGACGCTTGTGAACGGGAGAAAATACCACGGGTACGTGATCATTAAAAGGAAATAGCGACGATTGAAAACCATTTTAGCGTATATATCTGTTTTTTTTGTGCTCATTTCGGCTCCAAAGAAAGGCTATGGACAGCTTGTTCCTATATATAGCCAATACCTTGTGAACCAAGCCGTATTAAATCCAGCCTATGCCGGAGCCAACAATTGTCTCAATCTGACAGCTCTGTACAGACAGCAATGGTCCAACCTCCAAGGGGCTCCCAGTACGCGTACCTTATCGGCCCATACCCCTTTGAAAAACAGGTCTTGGGCCATCGGGATGAACGTAGTAAACGATGTGGCAGCCATTACTTCCAATACGTTGGTAGAAGCACTGTTTGCCTACCGGGTCCGCATCACCAAACGGCACAAGCTTTCTCTCGGCATTGGGGCAGGGCTTTTTATCAACAAAAACAACCTTTCGTCCATCAAAGTAAACGATAGCGGCGACGAAGTATTCGCCAACAACCAAAACTCCACCCTTCCTACATTTTCTTTTGGCGCCTATTTTGAAAACAAAAAATACTTCTTGGGGATTTCTGCCTTGAACCTGAACCGAAACTTGCTTCATCCCCCTACATTTGTCTACCAACAACCCTATTATTTCATTGCCGGTTATCATTACAAATGCAGCGACCTTGTGACGCTCTCACCCTCTGTTTTAGTCAAGAAGATAACGAACAACCCTTTTCAATTTGACTTCAACCTATTTTTGACCTACAACAAACAGTTTAAATTGGGGGCCTCTTACAGAACCAATGACGCAGCCTATATGGTCCTTTTATTCCAATTGAATGATCAATTACAGATTGGCTATTCGTACGATTATGCACTTTCCGCCCTTCGGCCTTTCCAAAATGGCACGCATGAAATCTCCGTGCGGTATTTGTTCCAATACAAAACCCAAACCGTAGATGTTAAGACGTTTCAATAGGGTGCGCTGGACATATTGCCTGACGATTATTGGCCTGTGTTGGACTTGGGCAGCGCTTGCCCAAGAAAACAAGAACAGCTACTCTGTCACGAAACTTTCGATCAATTCTAATTTTTCGGACATTTCTCCGTTCATATTGCCCAATGGCATTGCCTTCGTTTCCAACAGAGAGGATGAAATGGGAGTGGCACGGTATTCAGAAGTGCAAGAAGAACCCTTGTATAAGCTCTATTTCGCGAAAAAAACAGGAAAAGGCTTCGAAAAACCGATAAAAATGGGAGGGGAACTGAACCATAACATGTCGGAAGGACCTTTGAGCTTTTCCTCCGACGGAAAGACCCTCTTTTTTTCAAGAAGTTTGCCTTTGACAGGACAGACGCGCAGTGGCAAAAAAGCACGCATGGGCATCTTTATCGCCGAATACGAAGAAGGAATCTGCCATGACATCCAGCCCTTTCCCTACAATAAATCGGATTATTCCATCGCCCATCCCAGCGTTTCCCCCAATGGGAATTACATCATATTTGCCTCCAACTTACAAGGAGGTTACGGAGGTTCCGACCTGTATGTCTCGTATTTTAAAGAAGGAAATTGGGGAAAGCCCGTCAATTTGGGAAAGGAAATCAATACACCAGACAATGAGGTATTTCCCTTTGTAAACGAAGAAGGGCGTTTGTTTTTTGCCAGCGACGGCCATGGAGGAGCCGGTGGGCTGGACATTTTTTATACCAATTATAAAAATTTCGAATGGGGCACAGTTCGTAACTTAGGAGTTCCATTTAACAGTGCTTCCGACGACTTTGGATACGTGGAAAGCAAAGACAAAACCTTCGGGTATTTCTGTTCCAATCGGGACGAGCATTCCAAAGACGACATCTACCAGTTCCAAGTGTCTTCTTTTGTGTTCAGTGAATGCGACACCTTGCAAGAACAAAATTATTGCCGCACATTTTACGAAGAACGTACCCCCAATACCGACTCCTTGCCCTTGATGTACGAATGGGATTTTGGGAATGGGATCAAGAAGAGAGGGTTAGAAATCAACCACTGCTTCGAACGGCCGGGGAAATATACCATCCAATTGAACACGATCGACCTGATCACGAATCAGTTGTACATGAATGAGGCAAGCTACGAAGTAGAAATTCCCGCTATCAATGGCTTTCATTTTACACTTCCTGACACCATCGAAGTTGAATCCATTTTTAGCGTAGAGGCATCCAATACGTCCAACGACGGCACCAAAGTGACACAGTATTACTGGGATTTTTCGGATGGTACTTTGGAAGAAGGCAAAGCGACCCACCACGCTTACAAGATAGTGGGAGATTATGCGATACGCCTCGGGGTAAATTGCGTCGATTCTGTTTCTTCTTCCATCTTTCAGAAATGCGTGATCAAAGGGATCCATGTCCTTCCGCACAATTATTTCAAAGGCAGAAAACGGTATGCTTTCAAGCCTTTCTACCACATCGTGGACACCAAAGGCAACGTGTACAAAATACAATTGGCTACTTCGAAAGAAAAGCTGGATCCCAACTCCACTTATTTTCGGGAAATTGGAGACGTAAAAGAGTATTACGACCGGAATATTTTCGGGTACACCGTGGGAGATTACAACAAACCCGAATTATGCTACCCTGAACTCAAAAAAGTGCGTGAAAAGGGCTTCAAAGAAGCAGTGGTGATTGCCATGCGTGAGAATAAGGTGGTTTCCGGGAATGATTCTAGCTTTTATGTGAGATTGCCCAACAATTTCCACTTTGTACGGGTCGTATCGATCCATGGCAAAGTGCTCGACCAAAATGGCAAACCACTTAAGACGTCGATCCATCTGGAAGATTTGGAAACTGGTGCTCTTTTGGATGAATTCAAAACAGATTCTATTACCGGACGTTATGAAATCGAACTTCCGATCGGAAAGGCGTATGCCTATTACATCTACTTGGAAGGGTTTTTCCCGTTCTCCAACTATATCGATTTGACCCAAGCCAACGACCTTGCCGAAATACGTAGCGACATTTTTCTCATGTCCCTCACAAAAATGAACCGGGATTCCATTTCTGTCCGCGTCAACAACATCTTCTTTGCTCCGAAAGACTCTTCTCTAAAAAAAGAATCGTATCAGGAGCTGAAAAGATTGGCTTCTTTTCTCAACAAGCACCCTCATAAGCGATTGATCCTTTCTTCCCATACGGATAATGTGGGCGACAAAAAGGGCAAACAGGCACTTTCAAAAATGCGGCTAAGTGCCATCAAAAACTTTCTAGTGCTGGAAGGCGTCTCAGCAGAACGGATCGAAGCCAAGGAATACGGTGCCACTCGACCGCTTACCCTTAGCCCTAAAATGCAGCAAGTCAACAACCGGTTCGAGATGTTGCTATTGAACGAAGGGCAGTAAGCGAGTTCCGCTCGTCCGAAGACTATTTTTAACCGCAGAGTCCGCAAAGTCGAAAACCGCGAAGGGAATTCCTTCTTAAATCATCCTAAAAAGCAAGAAGACGCAAATGTGTGTTTCTTTGCGTCTTCTCTGCGAAAAACCTTGGTGACCTTTGCGGTTAACTGAATATCCTTCGACTACTTATTCTTCTTGTAGAACCCGATGAGGCCGTTGGTAGAACTGTCATGGCTTGTCACCGTCACGCCGTCTTCCAATTCAGGCAAAATGATCTTGGCCAATTGTTTGCCCAATTCCACACCCCATTGGTCGTACGGATTCACGTCCCACACCATGCCTTGCACAAAGATTTTTTGCTCGTACATGGCAATCAGCGCACCCAATACTTTTGGAGTCAACTTTTTGAAAAAGATGGAGTTCGTAGGCCTATTTCCAGGAAATACTTTATGGGGCATCAGTTCTTCTACTTCGGCATCCGAAATTCCCGATTTTTTCAATTCCGCCCTTGCTTCTTCTTCCGTTTTTCCTTTCATAAGGGCTTCTGTTTGGGCGAAGAAATTGGACAGCAACATTTTATGGTGCTCCCCGATCGGGTTTTGGCTTTGTACGGGCGCCAAGAAATCACAAGGGATCAACTTGGTTCCTTGGTGGATCAATTGGTAAAAGGCATGTTGGCCGTTGGTGCCCGGCTCTCCCCAAATGATCGGCCCCGTGGAGTAATCCACTTCTTTCCCTTCTTTGGTCACGCGCTTGCCATTGCTTTCCATGTCCCCTTGCTGGAAATAGGCCGCAAAACGGTGCAAATATTGGTCATACGGCAAAATGGCCAGTGAATCCGCTTCGTAGAAATTGTTGTACCAAATGCCCAATAGACCCAATAGTACCGGGATATTCTTTTCATAGGGAGTCGTACGGAAATGAACATCCATTTCGTGTGCGCCCGTCAGCAATTCCTCAAAATGGTCGAAGCCGATGTACAAGGCGATCGAAAGGCCGATGGCAGAACAAAGGGAGTACCGCCCTCCTACCCAATCCCAGAATTCAAACATATTGTCAGTGTCGATGCCAAATGCTGCCACGGATTTCGCATTGGTGGACAAGGCCACAAAATGCTTGGCCACATGGGTTTGCTCTTTGGCTTTTGCCAAAAACCAAGCTTTTGCCGATTCGGCATTGGCCAATGTTTCCTGAGTAGTAAAAGTCTTGGAAGCCACGATAAACAAAGTGGTTTCAGGATGTACTTTTTTCAAGCACTCGGCAATGTGTGTCCCATCTACGTTGGAAACGAAATGGACGTTCAAGCCCTCTTTTCCATACGGTTTCAAGGCTTCGGTGACCATAAAAGGTCCTAAATCCGAACCTCCGATGCCGATGTTGACAATGTCCGTGATGGCTTTGCCTGTATATCCTTTCCAAGCTCCGCTCCTCACTTTTTCACAAAAACCCTTCATCTTTTCCAACACCCTGTTTACATCCGGCATCACGTCTTTGCCTTCGAAATACACAGGTGTATTGGCGCGATTGCGCAAGGCAGTATGCAGCACTGCCCGCTTCTCTGTATTGTTTATTTTTTGGCCTGTAAACATGGCCTCGGTCGCAGTTTTTAAGCCCACCTCGTTGGCGAGGTCGATCAACAATCCCATGGTCTCTTTCGTGATCCGGTTTTTGGAGTAGTCCACCAAAATATCCTCGAATTGCACACTGAATGTATCGAAACGGGCCGGATCTTGGGCAAACAAGTCCTTCATATGGAGGGCTTGGGTCGCCTTATAGTGTTCCTGTAGCTTTTTCCAAGAAGGAAGGGTGGTAAGTGAAAACGACATGGCAAACAGAGTTTAGTGATAAGGCAGTTTTTTAGAATCGTAAAACTATCGGAAATCCCGCACTGTGCAAATACGGAAGACTGTATTCTCGGCAGGTACCTGAAATTTTTGGGTTGCCCGCTTTGGAGACGATTCTTCCTTGGGATCGATTTGGCAAGTGCTTAACGCTTGTAGAAAATAAAATCAGCAACCAAGGGAGGAATGCCTTGTTTTTTGCATTCTGTGGCAATCTGGGCCCGGTGGTACGTGGAGTGGTTAATGACTTGAAACAACATGTTCTGTATGGTATTGCGGTAGGCTTGCCCGTTGCTCAAGGTATAGTCGATTTCTTGCGTCAACTCATAATGTTCCAAGATGTAGAGGGAATTGGCATAATTCTGGCGGTCGATATCCCGAAAATCCGCCAATTCATGGGACTGCCACACGGCGATGGGCGATTGGTTTGGATAGATGCGTGCGTTCCAGTTGCGGTGGGCATTCAAGACGTGGCTTTGCAAGAGCAAGACCTTGTCTGTGATGTTCCCCGCATTGCCCTCGAACAATTCTATCAAACGTTGATTGCAAGAATGCGTATAGCCAAACAGTTCGTGGAAAAACTCCTTCATGGACGAGTGGATGTATTGTATGGCGAAGATACAAAAGGAAACGTCGCGATGCCTAAAAACAAGGGAATAGGCTTCTAAGAACGCAAGGTCCCTTTGGAGACCCTGTTAAGACAAAAGCGAATCACGGCTTTTTCACGATCATGTTCGACAGGTTTGCAACCGCTGTCGACGCGGATCCTAGCTCGCAATCATTTTATCTGCGGATGAATGCTTCGTTGATTTCTAAAGCTTTACCGCTCACGATTTAAAAATGCTGCAGGGTCCCTAGGGAGACTACAATTGGAAAAATCTTGTTATTCCTTAGTTTTACAAGCTAACTAACCTTAGATCGTATGCCTTACTATTTATTTCTCTTCCTGTTGTTGGCCACCAGCCAGATCTTTGCCCAATCTACCGACACACTTTTTTACAAGAATTTTGACGACAACAACCTAAGGAGTACGTTGCCAGGCAACAAAGGCAGTTTTACACCTTCTAACTCAGGCCAGTCTATTTATACGCCCAATCAAAGTTATGGGATCAATGCGACCTCCGGCATGGCCACTGACCTCGGAAGCATCCGACTAGAGTACCGTGTGCGATTCGGAACGCCCAGCAATATCGCCTATAACCTATTCACGATACAAACTTCACTTTCCGATATGGATTCGCTGTGGGTTAGTTTTAGTGTAAAGGCAAATACCGTCGACACATCCTATAAAAACACCACCTATGTGCTGTCGGAATCAAGCAGCATACCCCTTCAATATTTAAATGCCGTAACAAATAAGTCCTTTTTCAAAACGTACAATGTGGTCTTCTTGCCTGCTTCTTATCCTGCCAATCTCTTGACTTCTGACCTCAAATCTTTTGCAGATGCCCAGTTGAGCAACGACAGAGCGCAAATGAGGATCCGATATGCCTATTCTGTACGGAACCAAACGAGCTTTTCTTTTTCACTCAATGCGCAAGAAGCCATTTCCCAAAACGTCATAATCCCAAACCTGAATCCTCCTGGTTCAATGATCGCGGAATCGGCCATTCGGCAAACGCTCGTAAACGATTTTTGTGCCACTACAGACAACCCTTCCGATTGTGCGGCCAAGGTCAGTTTCGCGCCTCCTATTTCCAACGCAAACCTGAGCCAAGATCTGTTGATCGACGACATCTTGATCGTAGGGAAAAAGAGCACGCTTACTACCGCTTTAGAGCCGAGCCTACCATTGTCTGTAGAAAATCCCATTGTCAAGGCCTACACGTTCACCGGACAGGAGATCGCCGATTTTGGCAACTACCATGGGATGGCCATTGTCGTTTATAAAAACGGGTCCCGGGCGAAGGTTCTGCGTTAGCATTTCAATTAAAAGACGAAAAAGAATACTTTACTTACTGTTTCACCATCTTTCGGGTACTGGATTTAGTACCGTTTTGTAAGGTTAAAAAGTAGATCCCGTTGGGCAAATTTTGTCCCACTATTTTGTTGCTATGTGCATTTCCTTCTTCCATCGCTATCCCACTTGCATCCGTGATTTTATAGTTAAAATCTCCACTTAACTCGATGTACATTCCTTCGCTTTGGAAAGGATTGGGATATACCAAGGCTTCTTGTTCTTCCGTCATGTCTTCCAAGCCGGTGACAATGCCCTTGCCCACAAAGGTGGTCACGCTGGAGGCATCTAAGGTCACTTTGAAACTGCCGGAAGAGGAAATGCTGGTTCCTTGGGCCACATTTTTGGAACTTGAGGTAGTATAAGGCGTCCAAGAAGTCACTTTGGTGCCGGGAACAGAAATCGTGATACTACTGGCAGAGGTATTGGTATTGACGGCCACCAACACTACGTCATTCCCATTTTTATAGGCGGAGAAATTGACTCCAGAAGTTGGTTTTTGTGTGGCGTCTACTCTGTAATAGCCTGGGCGGATGAACTTGCTGAATTGGGACATGCAATAGCCGCGTTTGCTCACGGTGCCGTCTTCCAAGATAGGGCCATAGCTTCTGCGGATGTACCACCACACATAGGCACTCATCTGACCCTCTACCATCGCCCGACTGATCTCCAAAGCCACATTCAAGGCATCTGGCCAGAGGTTTCCCGAATTGGCAGTGCTGTTGGTATAGTGTTCGGTCATCCAACGCTCTTTATTGGGTGCTTTGGAATCGGCTAAGGGGTATTGGTAAAAAGACGAGGCAGTGGTAGTGGGATCGCTGCCATAAAAATGGCAGCCGATGATGTCGATATTGGCCAAGGCGGTCGGGTCATTCAGGATCTGGTCGTAATAACTTTTGCTGTAGGAGAAAGATTCTGCCGTAATCACCTTGTTGGCCGTGAGTGCCCCTGCATTGTTTTTGGTAAAATTATAGACTTCCGAGGCTGTCCACCAAGTCCAATCGGCTCCATAATCCGGCTCGTTTTGGATAGAAATGGCAAACAGGTCCACACCATTGTTCTTCATGTAGGTGTTGAAGTTGTTCAAATGCGTCACGTAGTCGCCATAGGAAGCATATTTGAGCCGCTTTACCTGTTGGTTGTTGACCGTGACGGTCTCGGTTAGGGCAATTGGCGGGTTCCAAGGCGTGGCAAACACGATGGCCCCATTTTGGATGGCCGCTTTCGCCGTGGGAACTTCCTGGCTCCAGTTGGCCGTGTTGTCGTCCACGATGATCCGGAGGATGGACATCCCGATTTGCCCCGTGCCGTTGCCGAAGGCGGTAGTGCGCTGTGCTGCCGTCAAATCGCTGCCCTGCCAGGAAGGGATGCTGATGCCCCCAAAACCGCGGATGTATTGCTTTTGGGAAGTGAGGGTGACGGTGGCGGTTTGGGCGATTATCGTAAAAGAAAGAGCCAGAAAGCTGCTAAATAGAACACATTTTTTCATATTCGGGATCCGAGTTTTTAGTAGTGGAGGATTTTACTAGACACAGACGATTGCCTTCCTTCGGACATATGCAACGAGAGGCAGTGCCTTTTCTATTAAACATCCAATTTCCTTATACATACCATTATGCGTTTTGTCATCATTTGGCAGAAGTATTTTTATCTGAATGCCATTTCGCCAAAGGGATTGTACACATTCTTGGGTTTCTTATGTTTTCCTCTACAGGGAAGTGAGGGATTGGTAAACAGGAGGGTGGAAAAAATGTGGGGTTAGAGAAGGATCCAAGCTATCCAAGCTGTTCGACATTTGAAATGTCGAACGACAGATAAGAAGGATTTGCAATCCGAATTGAAGCTTTCACGAAGGAGTAAATAGTACGAAGTACTTTCTTGCAATAACGTTCGACAGGGTTTTCAACCGCTG
>OUNM010306734.1_pt1 | contig 15705 bp, 8 predicted proteins | sample 1769961 | NCBI WGS metagenome assembly OUNM01 (sample SAMEA3914820, study PRJEB12502) | metagenome | biome: forest; material: soil | place: USA | collected 2012-03-12 | depth 0.3 m | reverse complement strand
TTTCCAAACCACCAGAGCGCGACGTCGATGTCGTGGATGTGCATGTCCAGCACTCCGCCGCTTTCCTCCGGCTTCATCAGCCAGCCGCCTGAACTCCAGGTGGGCGCGCCGCCGGAACGCTGAAACTGCGCGTAGAGCGGACGGCCGTATTTGCCGCTGGCGAGGATTTCGTGCGCCTTCACATAGTGCGGCCAGTACCTCAGGCAGTGGGCGACCATGAGTTGAGAACCGGTCTCGCGCGAAGCCGCTTCGACCGCTTGGCATTCATCCACGGTGAGAGCCATCGGCTTCTCGCAGACGACATGCTTGCCAGCCTTCATGGCGGCGATAGCGAGCGGCGCGTGCTGCGGCGTCGAGGTGCAGATATCGATGATCTGGATGGCCGGATCGGCGATCAGATCCGCGGCATGTTCGTAAGTGGAAATGCCCGAAAGATCGACGCGCTCGGCCGTCTGGTCTCCGAGATTGAATTCGCCGCCTGCCCAGTCTCCGGCGCGTTTGCGCGGATCGCGCGAAGCGATTGCTCCGATGCGGGCATGCGGCGACTTGCGCCAGCAGTCAAAATGAAGGCGGCCGATGGCCCCAATTCCGATGAGTCCAACGTTGATCATATCGGCAGCCAGGGAAAACGGAGTGAAGTCATTTCGGAGGACGTTCTCTCCGAGGGAAGGAGGCTGACGCAAGCTCAACCTGCCGCCGGCAGGCCGCTGCATTCACTATGACACGATGGAGTCAGAACGAGTTCTGACTCCGCGTTTGGCTGAGGCGCCAGAGCGGCTCAGAAGCGGGATCGGATTGCGATCCTGCCTTTGTAATCCATCACTTCGGTGATGGATTCGTCCTTATAGAAATCCGAAAGGAACTGGTCCCGAATGCTGCGCGCTTCCTCGACGTCACGAGTTCCAAGGGAGAAGCGGATGCGCTTCCTCCTGCTCGGCGATAGAAGCACCACGTAATGCATGAACCAGGTGCCGTTGTTATTCCAAATGTGATGGTTGGGTTGGTCGGGGTCGACGCGGACGGAAATTTGTGGGAACACGATTAAACAGGGAGTGGGGAGATGACGCAGGATTTTGCCCTCGTTCCCTGTTTTCCGGTAGTCGGCAAAAATGCCTACGACCAAGTTACCTAGCTAGAGGTAGGGTGATGTATTACATGTCCGTTGATGCCTTCTCCACCCTGTTTGGAGGACCTTTCGCGAGCCACAAACGCGATCTTATGCACTGCGAGTTAATGCGGTGCAACGCTAAGTCGTTCGATTTCAGGTAGGAATGAATCGTTCTCCCACGGCATGCCCGTGCTGCACTTAGGCCGCCGGGATTGTCGTCCTCAGAACCGTGGCTTCTCCCTGCGCCTTCAGCTCTCCATGAGCGATCACGGGCGGGACAAAGAAGAAGCTTCCGGGACCGAACTCGCGTCCCCCGCATGCGATCTCTCCATCTACGACGGTGAAAATTGCGAAGCGTTCACCGGCGTCGCAGGACCGAGAGCCTGTGAACTGCCACTTATCCACGCGGAAATACTCGCATTCCACGAGTGGGCCGCCTTCCACGGGCGTGGCCATCGATGGCTCGATATCGTCAAAATTGATGGATGCCAGCGATTCGGCGATGTGCAGATCCCGAGGCCGCCCGTCGGAGCCGATCCGGTTCCAGTCGAATACACGGTAAGTCGTGTCGGAGTTTTGTTGCACTTCGACAATGAGATTGCCCGCGCCGATTGCGTGCACACGGCCGCTCGGGATGAATATGGTGTCACCTTTCTTGACCGGCATGACGTTGATCTGGTCGGCCACCAGGCCCAGATGGAGCGCTTCCTTGAATGACTCGCGCGTCGCGCCGCGTTTCATGCCCGCATAAAGATCGCTGTCGAGCATTGCGTCCATCACGTACCACATCTCGGTCTTGGGCTCCCCGCCGAGTTGGGCGGCGACTTCCGCCGGAGGATGGACCTGGACGGAAAGCCGTTCCTGAGCGTCCAGGATCTTGCAGAGGAGCGGAAAACGCTCCGAATCAGGGAGGCCCTGGCCAAAAAGTGTGCTGCGATGACACGTCCACAATTCGTGGAGAGTCGCGCCACGGAGCGGGCCATCGTGTACGACGCTCTGCGCTTCTTCGCGGTCCACGATCTCCCAGGATTCCCCGATGCGCGTCCCATGCGGGAGGCGCTTACCGGGGAGCAATTCGAGCCTGCGGCCGCCCCAGACTCGTTCCATGTACAAAGGCTCAAAAATGATCGGCGTCGAAAGCTCCATGATGAGGGGAATACAGTTGAGAATTCAATTTAGCACTTCATTCGCAAATGCGAATGGCGCCAGACGTCTTCCGTAGCGACCTTCCTGCATTCCAGCAAAAGAATTGCCCCAAAATCTTTCCCGTGGGGTTGCGGTACACATCTGGCTTCCTGCAGGATTGCGATAGCTTGCCATTAGCGGTGCTGCGTCAATCCAATCCGTGCACTGGACGATTGAAAGCCGCGCTGCAAGAGCTAGTATCCCGCCGAATTCATGCCGCGCTCAAAGAGCAACTTTCACGAAGTCACGGGCCTTCTCCTGCTCGGGCTTGGTACGCTTCTATTTCTTTCGCTGATCTCGTACTCGCCGTATCAGGTCCCTGCAAAGTTCCCCGGAGCCCTGGTATCGCATTCAGGGCATTACGCGCGGAATTTCATCGGGCCGCTCGGCGCGATCATCGCCTGGACCCTGTACCGACTGTTTGGCGCGGCGGCTTATCTTTTCGCTTCGGTAATTCTGGCCTGCGGCGCTGCGAAGCTCACTGTGCCCTCGGTCCGCATTCTCCAGCGCATGGGCTGGTGCGCGGGTTTTGTCGTTTCTGGCGCGTGCCTGCTGGAGCTTCTGCATCTGCCGATGCTCGATGCCCGGAAACTATCTCTTTCCGGCGAGGGTGGCTGGATTGGCAAATGGCTGGGCGGCTCCACTTCGCATTATGTGTTGGGACCTGTCGGATCGGTGATCGCCTTCGGGTTGTTGTATGTCGTCTGCGTGATCGTGATGACCGGCATTCATCCGATCGAAGTGCTTCGCCATACGCTGAGCCTGCCTTCTCTCTGGATGAAGCATTTTCGCGAATGGCGAAAGGCACGGGCAGAGCAGCGTGCTGCCGAAGCGGCGCGCATGGCGAAAGAGAATCGCAAGGTCGAACGGCTTCCCAAGAAGAATCCCGCTGCCCGGCCCGATCCGTTGCCAGGTCCGACTCGTCCTCCTGAACAGCTGTCACTGCCGGATGGAGACGAGCCAGCGCAAGTCGAGGAGCCTCCGCGGCCTGAGCCAAAGATCTTCGATGCGATGGCACCGCCGCCTCCGCGTCCGAAAAAGGAGAAAAAGGACAAGCTGCCTCCGCTCACGGCCGTTTCCTGCGAGAATTACGAGCTGCCTTCTCTGGATCTGCTCGAACCGATTGATCTCGAGAATCGGGAATCGGTTGACCCGGAGGAGCTGCGCTCTGTCCAGACCATCGTCATCGACACGCTCGCGCAATTCGGACTCAGCGTTGCGCCCGGGGACATCACCCGCGGCCCGACGATTACTCGTTACGAGGTCTATCCCGCGAAAGGCGTTCGCGTGGATCGCATCCTGAGCCTGGAGCGTGACATCGCTCGCGCGACACGTGCCGAGCGTATCAACATCCTCGCGCCGATCCCAGGCAAGGACACCGTCGGCATCGAGATCGCCAATTCCAAGAAGCAGAAGGTCACCTTGCGTGAGCTCTTCGAGAGCGACGATTTCCAGAACAGCAAGGCGCGGATCCCGATTGCGTTGGGCAAGGATGTTTACGGCAAGACGATCATCGGCGATCTCGCCGACATGCCTCACGGGCTTGTTGCTGGTACGACGGGCTCGGGCAAGAGCGTCTGTATCAATGCCATCATCGCCAGTATCCTCTATCGGTTCACGCCGGAGGATCTGCGCTTCATCATGATCGACCCGAAGGTGGTCGAAATGCAGATCTACAATACGCTTCCGCACTTGGTCGTGCCGGTCGTGACCGATCCGAAGAAGGTGCTTCTGGCGATGCGCTGGGCGATCGATGAGATGGAGAAGCGCTACGCCATTTTCGCCAAGACCGGTGTGCGGAACATCGCCAGCTTCAATGCCCGCCCGAAGAAAAAGACTCAGAAGGAGCTGGACCTCGAAAAGGCGGGGGGCGATCTCTTCAAGCTGGCCGAGGCCAGCGTGCCCAAGCCGGAAGGGGCAGCGGAAGGCGTCATCAATGGCGAAACCAACGGTGCGATGATTGGCGAAGACGGCGAGCCCGTGCCGCCCCCGGAGGCGGCTCCGGAAACGCTCACTTCAGAAGAGCGGATCACGAATATGACCAAGGTCCGGAATTCGCGCGAGGACGACCTGATCATTCCGGACCAGATGCCGTACATCGTCATCATCGTGGATGAGTTGGCGGACCTCATGCAGACGGCTCCGGCGGATGTCGAGAGTGCCATTGCGCGTATCACGCAGAAGGCGCGCGCAGCCGGTATTCACATGATCATCGCGACACAGACTCCGCGTGCGGACGTGATTACGGGCGTGATCAAGGCCAACGTGCCATGCCGCGTCGCTTTCCAGGTGGCTTCGGCGCTGGATTCCCGCGTCATCCTCGATGAGAACGGCGCTGAAAAACTGCTGGGCAAAGGCGACATGCTCTACCGTCCGCCGGGTACCTCGAAGCTCATCCGCTCTCAAGGCGTGCTTGTCACCGACGACGAGATCCATCGCGTCGTGGAGTTCGCTTCCTCACAGGGCGAGCCGGCATTCGAGACGTCGATCCAGCAAAAGCTGGATGGCTCAGGGATGGACGACGAAGAGGAGGTCAGCGACGAAGACGAAGAGCTCGTCGACAAATGCGTCGAAGTCATGCGCCAGGAGAAGAAAGCTTCAACCTCGCTGTTCCAACGGCGGTTGCGCCTTGGTTACACGAGGGCCGCGCGGATTCTCGATATCCTCGAGTCACGCGGTTATGTCGGACCGGGCGAGGGTGCGAAGCCTCGTGAGATCCTTGTGGATCTCGACCAGCTCGACGCCTGAGTTTTTTGTCTGGAACGAAAGTTCCGGCGGGAGTTGATGCGGTTGGTAACAACCGTTTTCAGGTGTCTGCCTGTTGGATGCATCCGGGAGCGTTCAAGATCCGAAACGTAGGCTGAACAGTTGGACACTTCTCTCACCCTATTCGCATGACCTCTCTGAAAGTCTGGCAAGGACACCCTTATCCACTCGGTGCAACCGTTACCCCGGAAGGCGTGAATTTCGCGCTCTTTGCTGAGAATGCCACCGGAGTCGATCTTTGCCTTTTCGATCACCCAGATACGCCGGCGGAAACGATCCGCATTCGCATGACGGAACATACCGATCAGGTATGGCATTGCATGCTTCCCGAGGTGGGGCCTGGGCAACTTTATGGTTATCGTGTTTATGGCCCTTATGAGCCTGAGGAAGGGCATCGCTTCAACGATTCGAAGCTGCTGATCGATCCTTACGCGAAGGCGATCGCTGGTCTTATCAACTGGAGTGACGAGATGTCCGGATATGCTCCCGATGGCGGGAAGAATGCGGATCTTACCCGGGACTATCGCGACGATGCCTGGGGTATTCCGAAATGCGTGGTTGTGGGTAATGAATTCGACTGGGGCTCGGACAAGCGGCCGATGACCCCGCTGGCCGAGTCCGTGATCTATGAAATTCACGTGAAGGGATTCTCCAAACTTTGCCCACAGATACCCGAAGAGATCCGCGGCAGTTATGCGGCGCTGGGTAATGACTTTGCGATTGGCTATCTCAAGTCGCTTGGCGTGACCGCTGTGGAGCTCATGCCGGTTCACCATTTCGTGAACGATCAATTCCTCGAAGACAAGGGACTCACGAATTACTGGGGTTATAACTCCATCGGTTACTTCGCGCCGCACGCGCCCTATGCTTCCTCGGGAGCCACGGGCGAGCAGGTGACCGAGTTCAAGGAGATGGTGAAGAAGCTTCACGCCGCGGGGATCGAGGTCATCCTCGATGTTGTGTATAATCACACGGGCGAGGGGAATCATCTTGGACCGACGCTTAGTTTTCGAGGAGTAGACAATGCCGCGTATTACCGGCTCGTTCCGGATCTGAAGCGCTATTACATGGATTACACCGGCACCGGGAACACGCTGAACATGGTGCATCCGCGTGTGTTGCAGCTTCTCATGGATAGCCTGCGCTATTGGGTAACCGAGATGCACGTGGATGGGTTCCGCTTTGACCTTGCCGCGACACTGGCTCGTGAGCTTCACGAGGTGAGCCGGCTTTCTGCGTTCTTCGACTGTATTCACCAGGACCCGATCATTTCGCAGGTGAAGCTCATCGCCGAGCCGTGGGATGTTGGCGAGGGCGGCTATCAGGTCGGGAATTTCCCAGTCCTGTGGGCCGAGTGGAACGGCAAATATCGGGACTGCGTACGCGCCTACTGGAAGGGTGATCAGGGCACGATCGGAGAGTTCGCCTATCGGGCCACCGGGAGTTCCGATCTCTACGAGTGGAGCGGCAAACGGCCGACGGCCAGTATCAATTTCATCACCGCTCACGACGGGTTTACGCTCTACGATCTCGTTGCCTACAACGAGAAGCACAACGAGGCGAATGGCGAGAACAACCAGGACGGCCACAATGACAATCGCTCGTGGAATTGCGGCGTCGAAGGTCCCACGGACGACGAGGCGATCAACGCTTTGCGGCGCCGGCAGTTGCGCAATTTCCTGGCGACGCTCTTCCTCTCGCAGGGCGTGCCGATGCTGGTCGGTGGCGATGAATTTGCGCGCACGCAGAATGGGAACAACAATGCGTATTGTCAGGACAACGAGATCTCGTGGTTCGACTGGAATCACGCGGATTGGCAGAAGCAGCTCACGGAATTCACGCGGCGGCTGATCCAGCTCCGGCGCGATCATTCGGTCTTCCGCCGACCAAAATTCTTCCTCGGTCGCCGCATCCGTGGCGCGGGAGTCAAGGATATCATGTGGATGGATATCGACGGCACGGAGATGACCGACGAGAACTGGACCTCCGGTTATGCGTTATGCCTGGGGATGATGCTCAGCGGCGATACGATGGACGTCCGCGATGCCCATGGAGAGCCGCTGCGAGACGACACGTTCCTTGTCCTTTTCAATGCGTTCCATGAGCAGATGACTTTCGTGCTGGCGGGCAAGGAGGGCGTGCATTGGGAACTGGTGCTCGACACCAAGGAGGAAGGAGGCTTTCTCGAACAGTCTGTGTCTCACGAATCCGGCGACGAGATTGAATTGACCGGGCGCTCCTTGTGCGTACTGAAGCTCGTCAAAGGCTCGCAGGAAGACGCCCGCATGGCCTCGTGGAAACAGCGCCAGAAAGCACGCCCGACGGCTCCGCCTCTTCCTCCGACGCCTTCCAAGCACGAGAAGGTCGATCCGAGCGTTGCGGTCAAAGTCGAGCCAACGGTCGAGATGGACGAGAGTGGTATTCCCCATCCGACGATCGGGCCGTCTGCGAAGAAGCCACATCACGAGTAACCGTGAGCGGATTGGGCCTGCGCCCGATCAAGGAAGCCTTGGGCGCTCGTAGCCCCCTATCGGAAGTCGCTCTAACCATCGCCTGGCGCTCAGCGATTTGGCGTCTCGTGCAGCTTTCCAACCATTCGTGGAAAAAGTGAAAGGGCGCACCCTGTGGCAGGATGCGCCCCTTCAAACTGATTCACACGCCAGTTGGCGGATTATTCCAGATCCATGTCCTCGTCCTCGTCGAATGCTCCAGCATTCGCCGGGAGGAGGTGATCGATCGGTTTCTCCTTCTTCTGAAGCGCGCGGCGCAGCTTCATCAGCGCGATGTTTTGCAACTGACGGATGCGTTCGCGTGTGACGCCGAATTTCTTGCCGACTTCCTCGAGCGTCTTGGCTTTGCCGCCATCGAGCCCGAAGCGCGAGAAGATGATTTTCTTCTCCCGTTCGTCGAGCACGGCGAGCAGGTCGCTCACTTCGTCGCGAAGATTGCGATCGCGGAGCTGCTCGAAAGGTGTCAGCGCTTCCATGTCGCCGACGATTTCGCCAAATTCGGTCGTGTCGTCGTCGCTGATCGGCGCGTCCAGAGATGCCGGGCGAATGGAGACGGTCTTGAGTTGCGAGACCTTGGCCGAGGAAAGGCCGACTTCTTCAGCCAGCTCCTCATCGGTGGGTTCGCGGCCGAGTTCCTCGCTCATCTGGAGAGCGACGCGGCGCATCTTCGAAATTTTATCAACCAGATGAACCGGCAGGCGGATCGTCTTGCTCTGGTTGGCCAGGGCGCGCTTGATGGACTGCTTGATCCACCAGGCGGCGTACGTGCTGAGCTTTCCGCCTTTGGCGGGGTCAAAGCGCTCGACGGCCTTCATCAGGCCGATATTTCCCTCAGAAATCAGGTCGAGCAGGGGAAGTCCAAGATTGCCGTAGTCGTGAGCAATCTTGACGACAAGGCGCAGGTTCGAGCGGATCATTTTGGCTCGAGCTTCTTTGTCGCCTTTTTTGATTTTGGCGGCGAGATCGATCTCTTCTTCCGGCGTGAGCAACGGAATCTGCCCGATCTCTCGCAGGTAGATTTTGATCCCTGAATCGGAATCTTCGCCAGATTTGTAGTTCATTTTGGGTGCCTCGGGTTGTGAGCAACTTCAGTGCTGAAAAAGGGAACGCTCCTCGGAGGGCTTCAGGCTGTAGTGTGGTTTTTAGGGTTGCGGTTGTTCGTCTGCTTCAAAAAGGAATCGTCTGCCGGGACGTCGGGGGTTGCACCTGACAAAAGTTTTTATCTTTCGGCATCAGTAGTCAACCCTATTAATGGTTACTCTGCTTCGACGGGGCAACTTAGGAATTGTTCAAAAATTTTTTAGCGGTGCGGTCGTTTATGACACGCGTTCCCACTAGGTTTACGCATCTCGCGACGGTCCCGATGCATCGCGCGAGAGTTGCGATCCAAGGACGACGACAGAAATCTCTAGGACGAGAGTTGCCGCCGCCTTGCAATGATGTTATGTGCGCCTCGGTGTGGAGGGAGCCTTCGAGCGGCGACCGTCGGCGGGAACCTGCACTCATCTCAAGTTTTCTTAAGTGCGTCAAGGAAAAGCTTTTGCTTCCTTCCGACTTGACCCTGGAATTGCGTCTTCGCACATAAAAAGCGCGTATGCATAAGCGCGTGTTTGCCGTCGTGTGCGATTCTGGTTATTTCGCCGGCCTCAAGGGGCTGCTGAACAGCCTCTACGCGTACCATGGCTCCGCAATCCCGGTTTTCATTTACGAATCCGGATTTGGGAGCGGGGAATTGCGCTGGATCGAGGCGCATCCTCTCCGGACAACGGTATTCCGGGTATCTGAGCTGCCGCATCATGCCCGCGGCATGTGGGAGGCGAAACAGCAGGTCTTTGCGCATTGCCTGGGGCGCGCGCGGACGGTCTTCCTTCTCGATGCGGATCTGGTCCTGACGTCCGCGATGGTCGACGTATGGGAGGCGGCGGAGAGCGGCAGGATTGTCGCGGGTTATCACGGGGACGAGCTCCGGTACGACGCGCGGTATGACGTTTACGGTCAGGCGTTGCCGGGCCAGCGACATGCCCACCTCAGCACCGCAGCGATTTGCCTGGATGTGGAACGGCACTGGGATCTGGCTGGCTTGTGGGCTTTCACGACGAATTTCAGCGAATACACTCCCGGTAGAGGATTTCCACTGGCCCTGCCGGGCCATGGCGATCAGGGGCTTTTTAACGCGCTCGTGGCGCGACTTGGAAAACTGGACCAGGTGCATCTCTTGCCGCACGGTCTTTGGCATGATTCCGGCGCCGAGGCCGCGATGCGGATCGTGGATAAGGAGGCAGACGGCAAGCTCGAGGTCTGGAATGAAAAACTCGGAGCGCTCCAGCGTCTGCTTCATGCTTCCGGCAAGAAATGGTGGACGGACGACGGCGCTCGTCACCAGTCGACGTTTGGCGACCGGTTGCGCTGCTTTTTGCATTTCGAAAGAATGCAGGCGGGCGCTGCGCCACTGGCTCCTGGGATGCGGATCGTCCCGGTGGGCTGGGAGAAGTTTCAATCCGCTGGAAATGGTCCGCGGATCCTGGTTGCGATCTGTTCATCCCGTCGAGGTGCCGAGCGCCGGGCGGCTGTCCGAGAAACCTGGCTGAAGCGCTTGCCGGCCGGTGTTGCTGCGTTTTTCTTTGTCGGCGATGGGCGTGGCGAAGTCGAACCGGATGTTGCGGTGCTGGAGGCGGCGGACGATTACCATTCGCTACCGGAAAAGGTTCACGCCATGTTCCGCTACGCGTTCGAACATTACGAATTCGACTACCTGTTCAAGTGCGACGACGACACTTACCTGTGCGCGGAACGCCTTGCTTCGCTGGCAAAGCCCGAGGCTCAATTCATCGGTGATGAAAGTGTGACCCGCTACGGGTTTGCGCAGGGTGGCGCCGGCTATCTCATTGCCCGACCGCTGGCAGAGACGTTGACGGAAGCCGGATGGGCGTTCCGAGGACCGGAGGACGTTTTCGTTTCCCGAGCGGCGATGCGTCAGGGGATTACGATCGAGGTGAGCCCGCGTTTGAAGAGCGGCCCGGAGACGCCTCCCGCCGCCTGGAACGATGTCATTACCGCGCACCATGTGAACCCCAAGCTCATGCGCTCGATCGACGCGGAACTTTTGAATCCGCCAATGGTGATGTGCGAATTTACCGCCCGGCATTCCCAGTGGACGGGCAGGGTAGAGCTCCTGAACGATGGAACCTTCCGCGGTGGAGCTGCCAAGCCGGATGGGCGTTGGGAAATGTCGTCCAACGACGAGGAACTCATTCTCAAGTGGTATCACTGGCCGGAGGATCGGATGAAACGGACGGAGTCCGGTTTTGCGGGCGGCGACCTTAGTATGGAGCGGAGTGAATCGGATCCGCAGGCGTTGGCCTGAATCAGTTCAAGTAACGCGGCGGGCATTGGCTCGCCGCTGGCCCGGACCATTACGACCGGTTTTCTCAACGCCCATGTCTGGCGTAAATTATTTTCCGCCTGCCGCTTATGATGGTCATCGGATCCGAACGGCGTTTTTATCAATGGCGCTTCGATCGCCGCTGCGCGCATGGCGGGCGGACGAGAAGAAAAACCAGCATCTCGGCAACGAGCGAGCAACGGTTTGCGGCAGTTTACGTGTAAAGGATAATAACTTTTGACCTCTCCATTGCGGATCCTATTATCGCGGACAGTCCCCAACGCTACTTCCCCTCCGACTGTTCCCCATAGTCCATTTTCTACTTCTGTAGTCCCCACCTGCGGATTGCCCCTTAGTTCGCTTTCGTGTTCTCGAAGCTTCCTCAAACTTCGTGTGCTTGCATCGCGCGCCCGCGCGCGATGGCCGCTTAGCTTTCCCCCTCTTGTTCCCCCCCCCCACTGAACTCTCCCTATGCGTTCCAACTCCTCCGCTCGTAAGAATCGTTCCCCAAAGCCGGTTGCTTGCGCATTCCGGCCGCGTCCGTTGGCTCAATCGCTCAGTTATTTCAAATCCTCGGCTGCCATCTGCGCTGCCATGGCGCTCGCCGCCGTGCCCGCGGCCCGCGCTGCGACGGACAACTGGACCGCTGGCAGTGGAACCGATTTCCTCTGGGACAATGCCGCGAACTGGCTCGGCGGCATACCGAACGGATCGACCGACGTTCTCTTCCCTTTGACGATTCCCAACCCGGCAAGCCTTACGAATCCGTCGACCGTCACGCTGTTTTCGGGGGATTCCGCGAATTCGCTGACGCTCAATGGTTCTTATACCCTGACTGGCGGAGATCTGACGCTGACCTCCGGAAACGTCACAGTGGGAACCGGCGCTAACGCAACCATCAACTCGGCCTTGAACGGAAGCAGTGGCCTGACTTTATCCGGTGGCGGCACCCTCACGTTGGGCGGGGCGAATCTCTTTACAGGCTCCGTTTTCCTGAATTCCGGCACGCTGAGCGTCAGCTCCGATGCCAATCTTGGTGATGCCAGCAACGGAGTTGCTCTCGGCGGAGGCACTCTGCAATTCGCGGGAACGTCGACCTTCAATACCGCGCGGCTGATGCTCATCTCTGGCAGCGGCACCCTTTCCGTTCTCGGGGCGAGCGATGCCGCGACCTTGACCGGCAACCTCTTTGGCTCGGGTGCACTGACCGTGACTGGCGCCGGGTCTCTGACGGCGTCCGGCGGGCTCGCTGACAGCGGCGGAGCGCTGAGCCTGTCGAAGACCGGTTCCGGAACCTTGCTCCTCACTGGCGCGAATACCTCCAGTGGCGGCATCACGATCAGCGGCGGTATCCTGTCGGCCAATGCCACGTCGACGCTGAACACCGTCGGAACGGGCCCAATTACCCTTTCGGGCGGCACGCTCCAGTTGAACCCCGTCGCGACTACCACGACCCATGGTCTGTCGGGGCGTGTCCTGTCACTGGGCGTGGCGCTGGGCGATTCCAGCCTCGTCAACTTCGGCGCCACCGCAAACTCCCTGCGCACGGATGCGACCCTGAACGTCACGAATGGCACGACGCTTCCCTTAAATACCGGCATTCAATGGATCGGTAAACTCCAGATCACTAACGCGGGGGCTTACAAATTCTTCACCAACTCCGATGACGGCAGCCGGATCTACATCGATGGCGTCCTCGTGGTGAACAACGACGGTTCGAAGGGCGTGACCGATCTGGGCAGCGCGGCGTTCATCAACCTCTCGGCAGGGTTGCATGATATCCGGGTCGACTATGTGAACGGAACCGGCAGCAGCGGTGAAATGCTCTCGTGGGCAAGTAACCAGGCGACTGGACTGGATGTCGGAACGACGGAGACCATTATCCCGACATCGGCGCTCTGGCAGGCGGAATCCAGCACGCTGGCGGGTTCCAGCAATGCAGTCGTGATCGGCTCAGGCTCCGGCGCTCCAGTTACCGTGACTGCGAATTCCACGCTCGCTCTGCATGGCTCGAACTTCACCGAGGCGCAGATTGGCGCTCTCTCGATCAATACCGGTAAGACGCTCACACTTACTGCCGATTCGCTGAACGCGAGCGGTCCTGCTGGCAAAGCTTTGCGCGCCGCCGGGACGATCACATTTGGCGATGCGGTAACTGGCGCTGGCACCGTGACGATTAACACCACGCCTGACCTGTATCTCGACGGCGTTGCTAGCGATGGCGGTCAATCGATGACCATTAACAAGCAGGGAACCGGACGTCTGATCTTCGACCAGACAACCGTGGCGAACAGCCTGCTGTCCACGACGACGCTAAATATCCAGGGTGGCACCTTGACGCTGGTTGGCAACGCCGCCGCAACGGCCTTCAATCCGATCGGTGCCGCCGCCGTCCAGTTGAATGGCGGTAACATGGTGCTGGACCAGGTTGGGAATAACACAACGACGGGAGTTACTTACGCAAATAGCATCAGCGCTCTCCAGAGTGGAACGATCCAGGATGTCGCAAATGCCGCGACGACAACGCTTTCCGGCCCAATCACCGTAGGCTCAGGCGTGACCTTGACCTTCGATGCAATCGCGGGCGGTCAGCCCACCACCGACAATGGAGCAAACCTTGTTGTTTCCGGTCCAGTGACCGGTAGTGGTAACATTTCTTTGATTTCCTCGATCCTCGGCAGCCTGGCTACAGTGAAGCCCGGAACGTTTACCTTTAGCGGCAATGACTCGGGTTTCACCGGAGGAGTCACGATCGGCGCTGGTGTCACGCTCACTTCCCCTGGCGCGAATGGCCTGGTGCATGCCGGTACGCCGGTCACATTGAGCGGCGGTTCCCTGACTGAACTCAACGACATGAGCGGCACGGGTACCCCCGAAAGCTATGTCGCGATGGGAAGTCTGACCATTAATACCGGTAACAGCTCGATCACCATCGGACGGGCCGGAACGGCTTTCGCTCCCTACTTTACGACGGCTTCGAATAAGACTGCCCAGGCCAGTTCACTCTCCATCGGCGGACAGACCCTCACGATCAATAACAACAATGGCTACGGCCTGCAGATCACAGGAGGTACGACATTCGGCGGAGCGCCTACGATTACAGTAGCCACCGCAAGTGCGTCTAATGTCGTGCCCGGATTGACCCTGTCTGGTGTCGTCTCCAGCGCAACTGGCGCGCCGAACTCCGCCGGTGCTGTCATCCTTACCAAGGCCGGCGCAGGCACGCTCCTGCTGGCAAATTCCGGCAATACTTTTGGTGACTTCGGCGGAAGCTCGGCTCAGATCATTGATATCACGGCTGGCATGCTCGCGGCAGGGAGCGACGGAGCGTTGGGCGCTTCCGATAACATCATCCGGCTTTCCACCAATAGCACGACGCAAGGCTTCCGGGCCGTGGGCACCTTTTCAACAGGCCGGACCTTTATCCTGAATGCCGCCAGCAATGACATCGACGTGACGGCTGGCAATACGCTGACGCTGACCGCTCCCTTCGGACTCACGGCTCCAAACGAAGCCCTGATGAAGAATGACAATGGCACGCTGGCTCTCACAGCAGCCAATTCGACTTGGACGGGCGGAATCACGGTCTCTGCCGGTGTAATCCTTCTTTCGAACAGCACCGCGCTGGGAGGTGCGACTGGTGGCACCGTAACGGTTTCGGCGGCTTCCGGAGCTGCGATCCAACTCACCGGCGGCATCACCATTGCCAATCCCCTGAGCATAACCGCAAGTAACACGGTCGGAGGCATCAATGCAGGCGGCATGGTGGAAAGCGTGTCGGGGATCAACACCTGGTCTGGAGCGATTACTCAGGTGTCCGGAAATGCCGCGACATTTGGCGCGGATGCCGGCGCAACGTTGAACATCACAGGGACCTATACCGCATCAAACTCCATCGGCTTCGTTGGTGCTGGTACCATCAATTTTCAGACAGCCTTCCCTGTAAGCAATACTCTGCAAAAGTTTGGGACAGGCACTACTACGCTCAGCGCCGCCAGTCCTGCGTTTGTGGGACCGGTGACCGTAAACGGTGGCACGCTGGTGATCGGATCTTCGGGCACGGGATCACTCGGTACGACGACATCCCAGGCTGCAACGGTCGCGAACAGCGCAACGTTGAAGGTCAATGATAGCGGCACGGCGCTCGTCAATCGCCTGGGAACGAGGCCGGTAACCCTCGGTAACGGTACTTTCGAATACGTCGTCAATTCATCTACTGCCTCGAGCGAAACGATGGGAGCACTCACCGGCGGGTTCGGCGGTGATACAGTCCAGATTGATACTACAGGCCAGAACGCCACCATTACTTGGGCTTCCCTCACCATGAATGGCGGGGGATATCTCAATTTCATCAATTCTGGAACCGGTGCCCTGTTTGGCACGGCTGCCAATACCATTAAATTCACGACCGCGCCCGGTTTGACTCCGGCCACGACCGGCATCCTCCAGCGGGTGACGATTAATGGAACGGACTTCGCCTCGTATAACAGTAACGGTGCAGCCACCAATACCAATGGGCTGCAGTTATACACGGCCTATGACAACAACGGGGCTTACACGGACCTCAATGTTGCCGGCACAACCGATACCATCAAGATCGGCACAGGCTTCGTGACCAACTCGACGCTGACCCTGCCTGCCAAGACCGTCAATGCGTTGAATATCGCCGGTACTGGCCTGACGCTCAATGGCCTCGGGACGGGCCTGATCTCGACGCTGACACTTACAAGCGGTCAGCTTCTGGTCAATGGAGG
>OUNM011131191.1_pt1 | contig 15708 bp, 8 predicted proteins | sample 1769961 | NCBI WGS metagenome assembly OUNM01 (sample SAMEA3914820, study PRJEB12502) | metagenome | biome: forest; material: soil | place: USA | collected 2012-03-12 | depth 0.3 m | reverse complement strand
TCGATATCCAGACGCTTGCGCAACAGAGTGCCGGTCTGATCCCCACGGATGGACTTCAAGATTGGTCGACCGCCGAGCTTCTGAAGTCACGCCTCTCGAAGATCCGCGGTCAAGTTCGCTTCCAGGGGAGTGCCCTTGCCAGGACCGGCTGCATGATCGAGTTGGGAGGTCTGGGCGATCGCTTTAACGGCTCGGCCTTCGTCAGCGGGGTCTACCATAAGATCACGGGTGGAAGATGGACGACGACCGCCACTTTCGGTTTGGCTTACGCCTGGTTTGCGTCCGAGGCGGCTAACGTCGCGGCACCTCCCGCCGGAGGGCAACTCCCTCCCATTCAGGGCCTGCAGACCGGAATCGTCCAACAAGTCGCCACCGATGACGCAGGAGAATATCGCGTAAAGATCACGCTGCCTCTTTTAGGCGAATCGTGTGACGGGGTTTGGGCCCGCCTCGGGACTTTCTACGCCTCTAATCAGTTCGGGGCCGTTTTCTTTCCAGAGGTGGCCGACGAAGTGGTCGTGGGCTTTATGAATAACGACCCGCGGTATCCGGTGATCCTGGGTTCGGTTTACAGCAAAACGCTCCCCCCTTCGAACCCTCCGAACGAGAGCAACGATATCAAGGCGATCGTGACGCGGAGCAAGCTCCAGATCACCTTCGACGATGCTAACAAGATCCTCACGATATCTACCCCGGGGAAACGGGTGATCTGTCTGGACGACAATGCCGGAAAGATCACCGTCTCGGACGACTTCAAAAACAGCATCACGATGTCGAGCGACGGCATCACCATCGACAGCAGCAAGGACCTAGTGTTAAAAGCGGCCGCGAGCGTTACGGTAACCGCCGGAACCACGCTCTCAATGACGGCTGCCCAGGACTCGAGCCTCAGCGCAATGGGGATCTCGAATACCGCGACCGGAAGTTTCCAGGCCCAAGGGGCGACCGCGAGCCTGGAAGCTTCCGGGATCACGAGCATCTCTGGAGCCATGGTGAACATCAATTGACAAGGAGGAAACGATGCCCTTTGCTGCCCGCGTAACCGATCTCCACGTTTGCCCGATGGAAACTCAGGTGGGTCCGGTACCCGTGCCCCACGTCGGCGGCCCGATCCTTCCGCCCGGAGCGCCGACGGTTCTGATCGAAGGGTTGCCCGCCGCGATTGTAGGGACCGAGGCCGTCTGCATTGCTCCGGTGATGGACTCGTTGGTGATGGGTTCCGCGACGGTCATGATCACCGGGATGCCCGCCGTGCGTGTCGGAGATACGACCGCCCATGGCGGAACGGTTGTGATGGGAGCCCCTACGGTGAACATCGGTGGCTGACGAAAAGATGCCCCGGAAGACGGACTTCCTTGGAACGGGCTGGAGCTTTCCTCCAACGTTCAACCCCTACAGCACGACTGTCGAGATGGTCAGCGACGAAACCGACATTCACCAGAGCCTGATCATTCTGTTTTCCACGCGGCTCGGTGAGCGCATCATGGTGCCCCAATACGGCACACCGCTGGAGCGGACGATCTTCAAGTCGCTTACTACGACCCTGATTAGCCAGATCAAGAATATCGTCGAGCAGGCCGTTCTCAACTGGGAAGCGCGAATTAACGTGGATGACGTGCAGGTCACCCAAGATGTCCGCGACATGGACCTCGTCTTGATTAACCTGATCTATACGATCCGTCGGACGAATGCGCGTTCAAATCTGGTCTATCCCTTCTATCTGAAGCAGGGGACAATCCCGGCAAAGAGTCCCTGATGATAGAAAATCGCTTGAAGGGGACGGACATCAACGGCGCAACGAGCCAACTGGATCGGCTGCTGCGCTCGAAAGCCGGCGGCGATCTTAAAATCGACGCGCAAACCTTTGCCGACCTTGCAAGCTTCGCCGCCGAATTCGGCGACCTCGTCAACTTCTTCAACCTGGCCGACGAACTGGAGGGTGACTGGTGCTTGTTCTTCCTTTGCGATCCCACGGTTCTCCTGGCCCTGATCGACTCGGCCGACCTCGTTGCAATCGAAGCTCATCTTTGGGACGAGTTCGGAAAATTGGTCTCGTCCCAAAAGGAGTCGCTGCAAAACGGGGCGATCCGGGCCTACTGCGAGTGGTTCCTCGACATCGCGAAGAGGCTGGACGGATGGCTCTTGGGCGCCCGACAGAGTCAGAACTCGGCGGCCGCCCGCCACCTGGCCCGTGATCTGGCCTCGTTGATCGATGTTACGCTCGGCGTCCAACTCAAACAACTCGGTCAGATTTTCCGCGAGTTGGAGGAATCGCCCGACCTAGAGGACTACTTCGAGAACGTCTTGCGCGGATTCTCCTCGTCGTGGCAGGCGGGAGAGACGACAAGCCACCATTCGAGGTGGAGTCAGGAAGATCCGGAAGCAAAACTTCGCCGGCTCCTCTCCCAACTGGAGCATGTCGTCACCGAGTTTCTCTTGGCTCTGAGAGAAGTCCAGAACCTTGCCCGCAAATACCTTCCGGAAACGCTCCTGGAAGACGACCACAAGCCGCAAGTTGGCCTTTACCTTGCGTTCGTTTCGCTCTTTGGGCACGCGCAAAACACGCTGAACTCCGTCGTGCCACGGTTCAAGGAGTTCTATTACACCGATGTACTCCGGGAACGGCCGCAAGGGCCGACTGCAGACAAGGTCTATCTCCTCTGCGCGCTCGATCCGAAATCGACGGTTACCACGGCTACCGTTCCCGCCGGAACGCAGTTCATCGCCGGCAAAGAATCGGACGGGAGCTCAATCTTTTACGCCGCAGATGTTGAAACGACGGTCACTAACGCGACGCTGACGACCCTGCGCTCGTTGAGGATCGTCTCCGGCCCCGGAAGATCGCCGGCTTCGCCGAGTCCGACGAAGAACGTCCAGCAAGTTTTCGCCACGGTCATCGATGTCGATACGATGCAAAAGGAGGCGCAAGGGAAGGGAGACCCGTCGGGGCTCGTTCCTTGGGCGACCTTTGGGGAGACCGAGGCCGGCTCGACCGCCATTTCCAAGACGAGCGCCGTATCCTTTGGATTCGCGATCGCTTCGCCCTACTTGTTCCTTACGGGAGGGTGGCGGGAAGTCAGCGTGACCTTCCCGTTCACTCCATCGGGAGCACTGCTCGATGAGCTCCAAGAGTTGGCGCAAATCACCGGACTTTCGATTGAGGCCGTCTTCGAAACCGTTCTCGATCAATCGCTCAATCTGTGGCTGTCGATGGAGACCGGATGGTTTCCACCCGATTCTTTCAGCTGCTCCAGCTTCTTATCCGGAACTCCAACCCAGTTTTCGATCACCTTTAAGGTTGGAGAAACGTCTCCGGCGTTAACGGCTTTCAATCCAGATCCGAAAGCTCCTCCCCCCACCGGGCCGGATGCGCTCAACCCGGAGCCGCTTACGCCGACACTAAAGGTGTACGTGAATCAAGACGCCATCTTGGTGTCCGGCCCCCAGGGCCAAGTCGATGTCTACCCCCTCTCGATCATCACGCCCCTCGACGTCTCGTTGATCGAGATTCGATCGACGACATCGAACTTCACCGATCTCAAGATTGCGACTTCATCCGGTGCCGTCGACCCCCGTAAACCCTTTCCGGTCTTCGGCGGAACCCCGGTGGTCGGGTCATTTTTCGAATTCTCAAACCCTGAACTCTTCGCAAAGCAGATCACGAGCGGAACCCTTTCGATCGACCTGACCTGGTACGGCCTTCCCCAAAACACCACCGGATTTGCCGGCTACTATCGTGGCTACGTCGTCGGGCTGGATGGAACGCGATCCGCCACGCCGCTCTTCGACAACCGATCGTTTCAGGCCGGCTTCAGCGTGGTCAATCCAGGAAACTGGGACTTCGCCTCCTCCTCCCCGCCGGCCAGTCCCCCACAAGGTGGAGATGAATACCTCTTCAGAACTCAGGATTCTCCTGATTCACCGATCCCCTCCGTCGATAGTTCGCTCGCCTCGAACGCCGTATTCGAAGATCTCGCAACGACGGCGCACACGTCGCCCCCGTATTACGATCCAGGCTCAAGCGCGATTCGGCTGACGCTCAGCGAACCGCCCTACGCGTTTGGGAATGTTTTGTACGCTCCGAATGTCATGAATGCCGCGCTGGCGAAACTGCCGCGCTGGAACGGAACTGCTGAAACCGAGGGGGACGGGGGAGGGCTCAACGCGGCGGCCGACTCCCTCGACGCTTTCATCGAAGCCGCGATCGCCAAAGCGCCGGCGAAGAGTGACGTACTCGCGGCGGTGCGCAAGATCCAAGAACAGCTCCTTCTCGACGCGCAAAACGGTGTCGCCGGAGCGGCGGGCTCGGAGGATCCAAACGGCGCCGCTTGGCTTCAAGGAGCAATCACGGTGTCGGGATCCATGGCGCCCGCTTATCGCGCGCGTACCATCGCCGCTCGACTCCAACAAGCGGTTGGCCAAAGCGGGGGCAGCCCGCCCGTACCTGACCTGACTCCCGAAACCAAACAGGTCATCGGAAACTCCTTGGCGATGCTCGACGGCGTCATCTGGATCCAGCAGGCGCTCGATGCCTGCGTCGCGGAGACGCCGGACTCCTACCTGACGGCGGTGATCTCTCAACTGAGCAAGTGCGCGCTACGGCTACGACAAGCCGGCGCGGCCATGTACCCGTTTGGCGATGGGGAAATTACCCCCAGCCCGCCGTGGATGCCTCAGGCTCAAGGCCTGAGCGTGGGTTATTCCGCCGAGACCTCATTTCTGGCCTCCGAACTGGGCGGCAGTTCCGGAGCGTTCTACTACCTTTTGCCCTTTACCGGCTACACAGTCCCTCCTACTCAAAACACCATCCCGCTCGTCGACCTTCTAGACGCCTGCACCCTGGAACTGGGCTTCACCGGCGAATTCGCCCAACAACCTCTTGCCCTGCTCATTCAGACCACCGCCGGCGCTTTTCCGGGTGCGCAAGGCGTCGTTTGGCAGTGGTACGGAAGAGACGGATGGCAAGAGATTCCTCAAGAGAATTTCGCCATCGACACGACGAACGGCCTCCAAAACACCGGCCTCCTTGTCTTCAACGGCCTCGAATCGTCCGGCGGCCTATGGCTACGCGGGGTGAGCGAAAGCCCAAGCGAGTTCCCGGACATGATCGGAATCTATCCGAACGTGCTGACCGCCACGTGGCAAAGCGACCAAGGAGGCAGCGGAGCTCATCTCGCTCAACCGCTACCCGCGTACACCATATCGAGTTCGCTCCAAAACCTGCCGTCCATCAAATCGATTTGCCAGCCCATCGAAAGCTTTGGGGGAGCTCCGGCCGAGGATTGGGTGAGTTTTCCGATCCGCCTCTCGGAACGACTTCGCCATAAAGGGCGAGCCGTTCTCCCGTGGGACTTTGAGAACCTCGTGTTAGAAAGCTTTCCGTCGATATGGAAGGTCCAATGCCTCCCTGCATCGCTCACCCGGACGCCCGGCGAAGTGACCATCGTCGTCGTCCCCGGCACCAAGAGCATACAAATCGCCGACCCTACCGCGCCCCTGGCCTCCGGCGACCTCCTCCAACTAGTTCAAGCTTCTCTCGCATCCGTCGCCACACCCTTCTTGACGATTCAAGTGGTGAACCCGATCTACGTTCGAATCTGCGTGACCGCGAAGGTGGAGTTCCGCACCTCGGGCGGAGGAGGAGGGATCGATACCTTGAATGCCGACCTCGTCTCTTACCTTTCCCCTTGGTTCTACGACATGCAGCGGGCGACGATGGAAGGCTCCTATGCCACCCAAGAGGCGATTTGCCAGCACATCCTCACCCGGCCCTACGTCAACTCCCTGGTCGCCGTCAGCTTCGGCTACGACCCGGTGCCCGAAGACAACACCTGGTATTTCCTGACCTCGGCCAAGAAACACGACATTATCGATGTAATTAAGAACTAACGGAGCAGAGATGAGACAGCAGATCCATTCCAAGCAAAACGCGATCACGGGAGACCAGAGCCGGTTGGGGAACGCCCCTCACTTCCTGACTGAATCGCCGAGCGTTCAGCGTTTGGTCCAACTGAAATCGGAGCTCAATCGAGGCTCGGGCGTTGTTCAACGAACCGAAGGAGACGCGGTCGACGAAGCCAACGCGCAGCGAGTCGGGACAAGATTTCACAACTGGGGAGAGGTCCATTCGAACAAAAACCGTTTCTCTCCGGAGCAGTGGCAAGAGATCGTCCAAGCCTATAACCGTGGCAACAGTGGGGGGCTTCGTCTTCGATACACCGCCCCCGTGCCCCAGCAATCGGCCCCGCAACCTTCTCCATCGACCCCGGCGAGCAGCTTGCCGAGTTCATCCACCGTGCTGAGTTCCGGACTGTCGGTTGCGAGCGACTTCGTGCCGGGTCTCGGCACGGCGCAAGCCCTTTACGGAGCCGCGACGGCGGACAACGTTCCGGATGCCCTTTACGCTGCGTCCGATGCTCTCTTGCCGGTGTCGAACATCAACCAGGTCCGTACTCAGGGAAGCCAAGCATTGCGCGACTTCCGGCAAGGAGAAATCCGGAGCTCCCTCTGGAATACGGTCGGCGCCGTCGGCAACTCTCTTCTCACCGGCTTAGGCCTTGGCGGGACCGGAAGCGTGATCGCAAACGCCACCGAAAGTAAACCGGCAAAGAAGAAAGACGATAGCGACCTAAAGAAGGAGGAGGAGCACTAACTCCAATCTCATGCTCGCCAACCAGATTCAAAGGAAGTCAAATCGCGAGGAAGCCGATCGAAGCGAGATCGCTCACCGCGCCGGCGAAACCTCAGGACAGCTCAACGCGAGCCGTTCGGTGGGAGATCTGTTACAACTTCGAAGCGCCCTCAACGCGCCACTCCGGCCACTCCTCCTGCCGGCATCCGGACCGGTGATTCAGCGCTACTACCAGTACACCGCAACGGGCGGGGTCGAATTTATTTTGGGCTCCGTCCCTAAAGGGTACGTGGAATTGGGCAAGACCTCAAAAGGAATTCCTATTTACGGACCTCCCCCCAGCACCGCCGCTCCGGAAGAAGAATCGAAAGAGGCCGAGCCTCCTCTCCGCCGCCGCCGCGACTTTTCTAGAGCTGAACGGAATCGCCTCGCCTCGATCCCGAAGGTCACCACCCGTGAAGATCACGACTTCACAGCGAAGAAGGGAAAGACAGGCCAAAACAAGTCTCAACTCACCGAAAACGGTTTGAAACCCGCCGGTGGGACCAACATCAGTTCCATCGAGCAGCTTGATCAAGACTCCGATCGTAAATATCGCGGCAACTTGATCTCCTCCAAATCTCCTTTGCCATCCGGGCAAGAAGACCGCTCCCAGGTTTACGGAGGAGGCAGGGAGGTGCTCGGCATCAAGGCGCGTAAGCTCGAACGGGCACGGCTTCGGGGAAAGCCAGACGCCCAGAGAAATGAGGTCATCACAAACTCGGAGATCCTTTCCGAGATTGGTTCGAGCGGGCTGGGTAGGGAGGACAAAGCTCGATTCAGGGCTTATGCCTTAAAGGATCGGGAACTGCAGACCCGCGGAAAGCTCGCCAAACGCTTCCTCATTCTTCCGGATGGCTCGCAGATTCACGATTCCGATTCAGAATCGGACTCGGAAGACGAAGCGCCGAGCACTGCCCTGTCCAAACCCAAACGGCGAGAGGAGAAAAAGGAAAAGGAACCGGAAGAGTCGGCGGTCTCTGAAGAGGAATCGAACACGAACTATCGGCCCGATTCGGTGCTGGCGAGTAGTTCCGTAGTTGAGGATGAGCGAGACGCACCGGTTCCTCTGACGGCCTCATCCTCGGTGGTCGAGCACGAAGAAGAGCCGCCCGAGGCCCTTGAGGAACCGAGCGTAGAAGTCCCCGCAGCCGCAGACAAGCCAAAACGCCGACGTCGCCGAAAGAAAAAGAATAAAGAGAAGGAGGTCGAGTCGGACGGCTAGTCGCCATCTGAACGGTGAACTTCAATGCCCGCGTTACCCAATAACTCCGTACCGAGCATCTCGGCCAATCCCCCCGAAAACAAGGGGCTGGATTACGCCTACCTGCGCGCGGAAGGCGTTCGGCTGCTTCAGGCCTATTCCGGTCGAATCTGGACGGACTATAACGAGCATGATCCCGGCGTTACGACGCTGGAAATCCTTTGCTACGCCCTGACCGAACTCTCCTATCGGGCCGAGTTGCCCATCAAGGATCTTCTGGCCCAGGAATCGACCGGAAAAGTTGAGGCGCGCCGGCACGGGATGTTTCCGGCCCGGTCGATCATGCCATGCAATCCGGTGACCGTAGACGACTACCGAAAGCTGTTCATCGACCGAATCGAAGCCGTCGCAAACGCCTGGGTAACTCCTTATAAACCAACGGGAAAACCCGACACCGAGACCGTCCGCGGTCTCTATGACGTGGTCGTCTATGTCCCAAACCTCGAATCTGAGGAAGACCTCTGCGGTGAAGAAAGAGAGGCGGCGCGCACCCGGCGCAAGCGCCTGCTGAATCACGTCCATCGCGTCTACCACCGCCACCGGAACCTGTGCGAGGATGTACGGTCAATCGAAATCCTTGAGCCTTTGCACACGGAAGTGCACTCGAACGTGGATGTCTTCGGCGATCTCTCCGATGAGAAAATCCTCGCCCAAATCCTCTTTAGGATTGGCAGCTTCATCGCCCCGGAAATTCAGAAACGCCCTCTCAACGAACTCATCGCGGCAGGGCAAACGCCGAGCGAGATCTTCTTAGGCCCGCTCCTCCGCAACGGTTTCATCGATGACGGGCAACTCACCGATCGCGCGACTGAAATCGGGGTGAGCGAGATTCTAAGCGTAATGGCGCAAACACCGGGGGTGCTTGGTGTGCGTTGGGTTGAGGTAACCGTCGGCGGGGAACACTACAAGGGCAATCAAACCGTTCCGGCGCCCTCGGACCGGTTCCTGAAGCTCTCAACCGTTGAAGGGAAGGGACATGGCTTTCCCATCCGCCTATTTCGTAACGGCCTTCTGGTTCAGCCCAATCCGCAGATCGTGAGGGCCGAACTCACTCTGCTCTGGGCGGCCTATCGCCGCGACTATCCGCTTGCCGCCCAGTACGAGGAGTATCTCGGGATACCCACCGGAACCTGGCGCGATCTCGGCCGCTACTACTCGATTCAAAACGAATATCCCGCGGTCTACGGAATTGGCGCGGACGGTCTGCCTCCGGAACCCTCGCAAGAGAGGATGGCCATGGCGAAACAGTTCAAGGGATACCTCCTTCCTTTCGAGCAACTGATGGCGAACTACCTCGCCCAAATGGCGAACGTCGGCAATCTATTTGCGACGAACACCCACTCGTCGGAGACGAACTACGGGCAGTCTTTGCAGAAGAGCGTTCCGGGAATCGAGCCGCTCCTGGCCGCCAACTATCTAGAGGGGTTGGAAAAGCTAGTCGAAAGCGATGACGACCGCGTCAACCGGCGAAACGGTTTTCTAAGCTTCCTGCTTTCGCTCTATGCCAACGACCTCACGCAGGTTCTCTCGACGCAGGGCTCGAAAGCTGCGCAAATGACACGGCTGCTCCAGTATCGACAAAAGTGGATCAAGATTCTCGCCCGGAGCACCCGATCTCGAGGCACCGGTTACAACGTCCGGGGCCCGATCTCTCGCGCAAACGTGGCCGGAATGGAGGCGAAATGCCGAATCGAACTCGGTCTCGATCTTGAGCACCATGCGTTCGTGCGAGACTCATTCGACCAAACGGGCTCGGTCCTTCAAGAGACCTCGTTCGGGAAGAAGACGACTCAAGGGGCCGCGAACCGGATTCACGAGCGATTCCGCCCGCTTCAAGCCTGGCCACAACCAGCTGGTGTTCCGGAGAGCTCGCGCCTACTAAGTGGCGAAACGTTTTCAGAACCGTTCATCCGATCTGCGATGGATCATCGAAACCTGTTTCTCGGAAACCTTTATGAGGACGAACTCATTGTTATCGCGATTCGCGATGAGCAAGGGGATTGGCTGATTTTAGGGGAGTTCGAGGGATTCGATGAGGCGGTTAGCGAAGCGTATGCATTGTGCTGGCACCTGATGAGACTGCACAACTCGTTCACCCAACTCCACATCGTGGAGCAACTGTTCTTGCGTGCGGGGACCACCGAAACCGACATCGACGACAGTTTTCAGATCACCGCCGTGGTCGCCCTTCCGTCCGAACGGCTTCAGAGCCAGGAGTATCGCGAAGTGGTGAGCAAGATCGTGATCGAAAACACTCCGGCCCACATCCTGGCGTCGTTCTGCTTCCTGGGGCCGTTCGAGTTGTTTGAGTTTGAATGGCTCTATCTCGATTGGAGGCAAGCGCTCCGCCGGGGTCTGCCGCATCCTATTGCGGAGACTTCGACGGCGTTGCGCGACTTTCTCGATCGCCACCGATCTGAAAATCAGGCGGCGCTCGGAGCATGAAATCTTTCAGCCCAACGGTGCAAAAGCAGTCGCTGTCGATCACTTGCGACACGTCGGAGTGCGCCTTTGAACTTCAACCCTACATCTCCGAGTTCAACCAAACAAAGATCCTCCCGATCATTGAGCAGGTTCTTACCGAAATGGCCGTCCCGGGGCGGCAGATACGCCTCAACCGACTCGACGTCGATCTGGGGGCGTTCCTGTGGTCAGATTTGGAAGAAGATCTCCCGGACCGTCTCTACGCCGCCCTTCGAGAAGCCGTCGAGCGGGAGTTGCATGCGCTGCCCTTATCAGATGATCGATCCGAGTTGGTATCGAAATTCGAACTCCTGGAGTGGTATCTGCGACGAGGAACCCTCCCTTACTGGTCGTCGGATGTTGGGATCGACTTGGATGGCTGGATCGCTTATCTTAGGTCCGAAGATCCCGCCTCGCTTGCGCTGTTGATCCGGAGGATCGGCGGAGACGCGACCGCTCTAGAGCGATTGGTCTTGCAACTGTCGGATGCCCGGCTAGGCGATCTGGTTGAGCTTCTAGAACCGCAGCATGCCGCGCTGATTCTGGCATACGTTGTGGATTTTCGAGTCATCGACCGGGAAGCTTCTCGTTCGGAGCCAAGCGACGACGACCTGCTATGGATCTTGATCTTTTCTTATCTCACTCAACAGGCGGGTTCCGGTTTCAATCGAAAGATGCTGGTCGTATCCTTGGTGCGGGGTTTTGCCGCCGACCGGGATCAAGGTTACGAAGAGATTCTCGCGCTCTTAGTCCGTGGTCTGCGCCAAACCCTCGCGAAACATGGCCTCCCTTCGTCGCTTCCGGCCGTGCTCATGGAGCTTGCGGAAGAGGGCCTGGACGAGAATCCGGAGGTTCGCGAGTACGAGCCTGTGATGGGCGACGATCTCCTAAGTCTCGCGGAGTTGGTGAGACGATATGGTGGAAACCGCGCCTGGCTGGAGAGCTTTGTGGGACGGCTCAACGAGGCGCGGCTGCTCTCCTTGTTAGAGATTCTGGAGCCCAATCAAGCCGCCGAGATCGTGTTGTTCATCTTCGATGTACGAGCGATTCATCTCGAAAACGCTGTTCTAACCGGCGATCCCGACCGGTTCAATCGATTGCTCTGGGTCCTCACCCTTTCCTGGTCGGCCCACGAAAGCGGCTCGATGTTCAACCGGAAGGCGTTCCTGCATTCGCTTCTTGAGAAGCTGGTTCAGATCCAGCGACTCGATTACGGAGGGGTTCTCCGAACGCTCCATCTCGGCTTAGCCCGAGCAAGCGCGAGGGCTCCGTTGAGATCCTCTTTGGCGTCGGTCCTCAACGAACTGCTCGAAGAGTCTCACCTGCCTGAGGCTGTGCCTGAAGAGGGAGATCGTTGGAGACACTTCGCCGCGAACTTGCGCGCCGCGATGTTGGCAAACCCGGACCAACGGATTGCGATCGCCCTAAGTGCGCTCGAACAGATGACGAGTTCGGACGTCCAGCGACTTCTTCAAAACATCCTTCCGGCAATTCAAAACACATCTTCTCCCTTTGCCGAGGCTCTGCTCGACGCGGCGGCAAAGCACTCCGATCCACGTAAGTTCTACGCCCAAGTTTTGGCGGCGGTGGTCGGAGGAGAGACCCTGGACTTTGATTTCCTTCTGGAGGAGGCGATGCGTTACCAAGGGCTCGATGGCGATCGGGCGACTTGGAGCATTGAGGTTCTTCAGTCCGCGCTTGAGGCCAGATTTGCGACGGCGGACTCAGCCCACGATAACGCCCGACTCTTGCTGCACCTCGCGTCAAAAGACCGAGGAGCCGCCTTGAAGCTGATACGAAATATCGAATCGGATACTGAAATCGGTACCCCCAATGAAGTCGAACGGCTTCTCTTAGTCCTTGCCGGTTCAAGGGCTGCGGAGATGGCCCTTTTGTTGAGCGCAATCGGCTCCCTCCCACCTTCCGAAAGGCCAAGCATGGAGCAAGTCCAGCGCGCGATGATGGGAGCAATCGACGATTCACCGGCCGATCTCTTTTTCGATCGAATGCTGACCGCCGCCTTCGGCGAGACCATCGACCGCCGAAAGCGACAGATGCTTCTTAAAGCGCTCCCCCTCAAGGCATCTCCGCTACGAGCCACGGTGAAAGGGAAACCGACCCAGGCTCGCCGTCCCAACGGGCACGAGACGACAGAAGCTGTCATCCAACGCCTTGTTGATGGGGATTCATCCGAAGTTCTGAGCGTAGACCGGGAGGTCGCGCGACAACTCCTTTCTGCGCCTCCGAGCCGGGTGCTGAAGTTGTTAGATTCCTCGGAGGCCGCCTGGAAAGGGCTTATCGAAACGCTGGAACCAACGCTCGCACGGAGTCTCCTCCAGGCCGAAAGAATCTTTGAAGCAGCCTGGATTATGGCCCTGCCCGGTGAACGGTCCGAGCGTTCCCGCGCCCTAATCCGGGCCGCCGTGTGGGAACTCCTTCAGACGGGCGCTCTGTCGGTCTCGGTCTTGACCGAACGGGTGTTAGCGAAATTCCTCGCTTCGAACCCCGGAAACGCGGAGGCGGCGGGACGTTTCCGTACCCACGCGCTTACCCTGGCGGAAAACCAGGCGGCGGTGCAACTTCGAGAGACGCTGGCCCCGAAACCGCCCGTGCTACCTGCGAAGCGCCCGTCGAGCCCGCCGCTCAAAGATCTCGTCGAAACAGACGATCCGATCTATATCAAGAACGCAGGGCTGGTGCTCTGCTCGCCGTTCCTCCCCCATCTTTTCTCAACCCTTAAGATGTTGGAGCGTAATGAAAAGGGGCGATCTGTCTGGCGCGACAAGCGAACCGCCTCGACGGCGGTTCACCTCCTCCAGTACCTAGTGAACGGACAGACCTCCGCCCCCGAACCCACCCTAGTCTTGAATAAGCTGATGTGTGGGTTGCATCCCTCGACTCCCATCCATCCTAGTCTCGAAATTTCAAAGGAGGAGACGCAGATCTGCGGGGAGCTCTTGCAGGCGATGCGGTCGAATTGGAGCGTCATGTCGAACAGTTCGGCCGACGCGATTCAGGAAACCTTCTTTGTCCGAGAGGGAAGGCTCACCTTGAACGAGGAGCAGTGGAAGCTGACCGTCCAACGCAAGACCCTCGACGTTCTCGTCGATCAGATCCCGTGGAGCTTTAGCACGATCTTCCACGATTGGATGACCTCACCCCTGCAGGTGAGTTGGTGAACCGATGAGTGACCTCCTTGCCCTTAATGCCGCCTTCATCGACCGGGAGATCGAATGGTTTCGCAAGGTCCTGGATCATCGGTTTAAGCTCCACGCCCAATCCCATGCGGTCTTCGAGTTTGAAGAGATTCGCCCTCCCAGACTTCCGGCGAAGCACGTTCCGTACACCGATGTGGTTCGAGCCTACGAGTTGACGAGCGCCGAGCGGCTCGTCCTAATTCTCGCGTACCTGCCGCATGTCCGGCCCGAGGAGCTCGATGCTTTCCTCGTTCAGAACGAGGCGGTGAACCGGCGATTCACCCAATTTGGTGGGGTAGTCGGTACAAATCACGGGGGATTTCTGCCCACCGCGGAAACCGCGCTCTACCTGCTGTCTGGGAACGACACTCGGAAGCGCCTGGAGTACCGCAGCCTCTTTCGGACGGACGCCAAACTCCTCCGGTTCAACATTCTTCGACTCGATCAGGAACGAAGAGAGGAGCCGTTACCGGCCTCGCATCTGCAGTTAAGCCCAAGTTTCCTGGAGCTCCTTTCGACGGGGGAGGTCTATATTCCCCCTTTCAGCTCTGAGTTCCCGGCACAGCGGATCACCACGACGTACGAATGGAAGGACCTCGTTGTGGACGACGAAACCAGGCGTTCGATCGACGACATCGTCAGTTGGGTTCGGCATCAGGATGTTCTGATGAACGACTGGAATCTGGCGAGTCGGATCAAGCCGGGATTCCGAACTCTCTTCTATGGTCCTCCAGGAACCGGCAAGAGCTTGACCGCAAGTCTTCTGGGCAAGGCCACGAAGATGCCCGTTTTTCGCGTCGATCTTTCGAAGGTGTTCTCCAAGTACATCGGCGAAACAGAAAAGAACCTCGCCAGCCTCTTCGACCGCGCCGAGAACCAGAACTGGATCCTCTTCTTCGACGAGGCTGATTCGGTCTTTGGCAAACGGACGGAGACGCGGAATTCGAACGATCGTTCGGCAAATCAGCAGATCGCTTACCTTCTGCAACGCATCGAAGAGTTTCCCGGCGTTGTCATCCTGGCGTCGAACTTGAGGTCTCAAATCGACGAAGCCTTTGCACGAAGGTTTCAGTCGATGATCCATTTCGCGATGCCGCCGGAGGAGCAGCGGCTGCGGCTGTGGCAGGACAACTTTCTGAACAAGAAGTACCGGCTTGCCCGGGGCGTCGATCTCGAAACTCTTGCCCAAAAGCACGAACTTTCGGGGGGAAGCATTGTCAACGTGCTGCGCTATTCGTGCCTTCAGGCGGTCGCCCGCGGATCGACCGAGATCCTTGGGGAAGACATCCTTTACGCCATTCGAAGCGAGCGGCATAAGGAGACCAACTTCAGCGGTTAAGGAGTGTTAACTCTGGGTTTAAGCCTATTTTTGCGATAGCCCGAATGCCATGCGTATAATGGACAAGAACCGCCAAGCAAACGCTCTTGAGAAGAAGATCTGCCTATGCTGAGTGAACCGGTAACCAAAGCGAAGTCTTCTCCGGCTGAGCCCCGGATGGCGCCTGCCAGTACGAATGCTTTGAGCGAAGCACTCAATTTTGGAGAACAGGTCCGTCAGTTGCGGGCCTTATCCGCCGAGTTGAATGGCGCGACCTCCGTCGTTCAGCTAGCCAAGGCCAAACAAGCGCCCCTCAAGGCGGTCAAGAAAAAGACGGGGTGGACGAAGGCTAAGGCCAAGCGCTATCGTCAGCACCTGATCCGCCGCGGCACTTTTCGGGCGGAGCATCGAGGGAAGCCGACGGGAACGCTCGTTCGCAAAGCGGCGAACGCTAAGCGGTTGGCCGATTCGAAGTTTAAGGGTTTGAGGCTGGCCGATCCTCCGACGGCAGGGCATCATGTCCCCGCGCTGGCATTGGCGAATAAACGAACCGGAACGTTCCCATTTGGCGAACGCGGCTCGGCGCAGGAGAAGCAGCGTCAACGCCTCTACTTTGAAGGCACCTCGGACGAAAGGAGTCATGCTCACGGGATCATCCATGAGGCTGAGACGTTCGCTGGTTTAGGAGACCGCAACTCTGCCAACTACCCAGGGACGGACGCGAACCTCGCTCGCTTGCAAACGATCGCTCATACCGGACTGACTCTCGATAGCGGCGGGTCGATCGGAGTAAGGC
>OUNM010534239.1_pt1 | contig 15711 bp, 19 predicted proteins | sample 1769961 | NCBI WGS metagenome assembly OUNM01 (sample SAMEA3914820, study PRJEB12502) | metagenome | biome: forest; material: soil | place: USA | collected 2012-03-12 | depth 0.3 m | reverse complement strand
CTCGGCGCCGGCATCGCCAAGGCGCTGCTCGGCAAGATGGCCGTGCCCGACGACCTGCCCAACGTCACCGGCTCGATCGGCCTGCTGGGCACCGCGCCGAGCTGGAAGATGATGGAGGACTGCGACACGCTGCTGATGATCGGCTCGGCCTTCCCGTATTCCGAGTTCCTGCCCAAGCCGGGCCAGGCGCGCGGCGTGCAGATCGACATCGAGCCGCGCCAGCTCGGGCTGCGCTATCCGATGGAGCTCAATCTCGTCGGCGACGCGAAGCTGACGCTGCAGGCCCTGCTGCCGCTGCTGAAATCGCGGCCTGATCGCGCCTGGCGCGACACGATCGAGTCCAACGTGCGCGACTGGTGGCGCGTGCTGGAGTCGCGCGCGATGACCGACGCGAAGCCGATCAATCCGCAGCGCGTGTTCTGGGAACTGTCGCCGCGCCTGCCCGACGACGCCATCATCACCGCCGACTCGGGCACCGTCGCCTCCTGGTACGCCCGCGACATCAAGGCGCGGCGCGGCATGATGGGCACGCTGTCCGGCGGCCTCGCCACCATGGGGCCGGCGGTGCCGTATGCCTTGACGGCCAAGATGGCCTGTCCCAACCGGCCCGTCATCGCGCTGCTGGGCGACGGCGCGATGCAGATGCTGGGCATCAACGGCCTGATCACGATCGCGCGCGAGTGGCGCAAGTGGAAGGATCCGCGCCTGGTCGTCATGGTGCTCAACAACGGCGACCTCAACATGGTGACCTGGGAGCAGCGCAGCACCGAGGGCGATCCGAAGTTCGAGGGCTCGCAGGACCTGCCGTCGTTCCCGTATGCGCAATACGGCCGCATGCTGGGACTCGAGGGCTTGCGCGTCGACAACCCCGACGACGTGGCCGCGGCCTGGGACGAGGCATTGGGGGCCGACCGGCCGATGGTGCTGGAGATGGTCACAGACCCGACCGTTCCGCCGGCCCCGCCGCACATCACGGCCAAGCAGATCCGCCACTACGCGTCGGCGCTGCTGCATGGCGATCCGCAGGCGCTGCAGGTCGTCAAGTCCAGCGCACGAGAGTGGTGGGAAGGATTGATTGCGGCCAAGCGATGAACGGCGGCATCCCCGCGGTATATCGATTGCCGCGCACGTGATCCCAGTCCGTCGACGAGAGCCTCCATGCCCGACCGCGCTCATCAGATCTTCAAGCCCGAGTTCAGGTTCGGCCTGGGCGGTGTGCCGCTGGGCAACGAATTCGCGAAGCATTCCGACGACGAAGCGCAAGCGACGTTGCAAGCCGCCTGGGATGTCGGTGTCCGCTACTTCGACGTCGCGCCCTGGTACGGCTTCGGCTTGTCGGAGCGGCGCTTCGGCCATTTCCTGCACAGCCAGCGACGCGATGACTACGTGCTCTCGTCGAAGGTGGGCAAGCTGTTCAGGGCATCCCGCAAGAACCACCATACCGACATTTTCCCGTTCTCCGACTCACCCAACGACCTTGTGATCGACTACACCGGTGATGGCGTCAAGCGTTCGATCGAGGACAGCCTCCAGCGCATGGGCGTGTCACACCTGGACGTGGTGTTCGTCCACGACCTCTCGCCGGACTTCGCCTGGTTTCCCAATGGCTGGGAGGAACAGTACGCGATTGCGCGCAAAGGCGCCTTCCCGGCGCTGTCGAAGATGCGCGAGGAAGGCATCATCCGCGGCTGGGGCGTCGGCGTGAATACGCCCATGGCGATCCTGAAGGTCATCGAGGATGCCGATCCGGATGTCTGCCTGTGCGCGCGCCAATATTCGCTCGTCGACCATGCGAACGCGCTGCACGAGGTGATGCCGGCGGTTCGCGCGAAGGGCGTCTCGCTGGTCATCGGCTCGTCGCTCAACGCGGGCTTCGTCTCGGGCAGCCCGCGCTACAACTACGGGAAGGACAACTACAAGATCCCAGCCGAAGCGATCGCCAAGCGCGAGCAGTTGCATGCCGTGGCTGCCCGACATGGGGTCGATCTGCGCACCGCAGCCTTGCAGTTCTCCGCCGCGGCATCGGAGGCAGTCGCCCTGGTCGTCGGTGCCCGGAGCGACCAGCAGATCCGTGACGACTGGAACTCGATGCACGCGAAGATCCCTGCACAGTTCTGGAGCGAACTGAAGCACGAGGGACTCATCGAGCGAGATGCTCCCACGCCCAAGGCCTGAGCCATGTTCAGCATTCAATCCCCGCTCTTCGAAGCGCCACTGTCTCAGCTGCGACCAACGCAGATCACCGTGGGCTTTGCCGAAGTAGCGGAGAAGCGCAAGGACTGGGCCAAGCTCAAGCGCGCGGCGCGCAAGGCGAAGATGCGCGAGGAACTGTTCCCGGTCGTCAAGGGCCCGCACTCCGGGCTCTACATCCTCGACCACCACCACGCCGCGTTGGCGCTGCTTCAGGAAGGCGCCGACTCGGTCCAGGTCGGCCTGGTCAAGGATCTCTCCGGACTGAGCGACGTGGCGTTCTGGATTTTCCTCGACCACTTCAGCTGGATGCACGCTTACGACGCGCGCGGCCGCAAGCGCGGCTTCGAGGCGATACCGAAGCGCCTCCAGGACCTGCGCAATGACCCATACCGCAGCTTCGCCGGCGACGTGCGGGACGCTGGCGGCTTCGCCAAGCCGGTCGAGCCGTTCCAGGAATTCCTCTGGGCGAACTTCTTCAGGGCCGCGATCTCGGCGAAATCGCTGAAGTCGGATCACGACAAGGCGATCAAGAAGGCGCTCGAGCTCGCCAAGTCGACGGACGCGCGCCACCTGCCGGGTTGGAGCGGCGAGAAGTGACGCCGAGCCTCGACGCCCTGTTCGGATCGGGCACCGAGCTCGACTCGCTTCAGATGGCCGACCGCGCCATCGCGGTGTTCCTGCTGACCTTCGCCATGCTGCGCCTGTCCGGGCGCCGCTCCTTCGGTCAGCATCGCGCGTTCGACGCCTGCACGACCGTGTTGCTGGGCTCCGTGTTGAGCCGCGCGGTCGTCGGCGCGTCCCCGTTCTGGCCCACGATGGCGGCCGGCTTGGCCATCGTCGTCCTCCATCGCATGATCGCGTCGGCCAGTGCGCGCTGGCCGCGATTCGAGCGCTTCGTCGCCGGAGACAAGCGAGAACTCGTAAGGGATGGCGGCCGCGACCCTCGCGCGATGCTGGATGGCTTGATCTCGGGCCGAGACCTCGACGAAGCAGTGCGCGCCAGACCGGCGACGAGGCGACGCCGCTGCAGCGCGCCGTCCTCGAGCGGGATGGCAGCATCACAGTGAAGCCGCGCCCCTAGATTTCGCAATCGACATCCGCGTCAAGAGCTGGAAAAGGCGATTGGCCTGTCACGCTCAAGCACGCATACTTTGGGCCTGTCCTGATCTCAAACTGCCCGGCCCGATTGGGTCCTTGGCCCGTTGTTGGAACGCACATGCGGATCACCTGTAGCGCCACGCCACGCGGCAACGTCTATCGACTGTACAGATCGAGCGATCAGTTCTATCCGGCGCTCAAGCGCTTGATCCCGTTCCTGCTCAAGTCGGATGCCGACATGGAGGTCGGTCCGACCGAGGCCGATGGGCAGGTCTTGCTGACAGTCGGGCCGTTCGATCGACAATCGGAGAGCGAATTCCGGGACAGGGCGAGTCGCTACTTGTCGTAGCGCTCGCAGAGACGAACGCGCATCAAATCGATCGCTTGTGCCGCGCAGGCAGGGATAGACTGCGGCGTTCCCGTCCCAGCCATCGACAGCGGCGCTAATGCCCACCTTGGACCTGAAGGCGCCCGGCGCCAGTCCCTCGGAGATATCGAGCGGCCTGGCCGCAGCCGGCGACGTGACCCGTGTATCGGGCATGGCGGCGGAGTTCGTGCATGCGGGTTGGCTTCTTGTCTTGGAACACAGGGCGGGCAGACATGTCCTCGATGCATCGAGCTGGCATTGGCGCGCCGCGGAAGTCTTCGAAGCCGCCCAAGCCGCGGCCCTGGGTGCGTGTTTCGGCGACCGGCAACCTCCTGTTGGCAGCCAACTCCTGATGGTTAAGGGCGTCGGCCCTGCGTCCTTCCTGGACTGATCGCTTGCTCCACGGCCACCAGTGTCGATGGGTACGCAGCGTGCCGCGAGGTGGTTCGAAGAGCGAGTCCGTCGCTTCGCTCCGAGCCGGCAGGAGCCACCATGCAAGCCACCCTCACCGCGAGTCCCCTGGTCACGTCTGATCGTGTCGCGGGAACTGACGTCTTCAATCCCGCCGGCGATTCGCTGGGGTCGATCGACTACCTCGTGATCGACAAGCGCTCGGGCAATGTCCGCTACGCCGTGCTCGAATTCGGCGGAATCCTGGGCATGGGCGCCGATCGCTATCCGCTGTCCTGGGCGATGCTGACGTACGACGTCGACAAGGGCGGCTACGTCGTGCCGCTGGAGAAGGAGCAGCTTGGTAACGCGCCCCGCTACCCGAACGACGCGCGACCGAGCTATGACGAAGCCTACAGTCGCGGCGTGCACGCGTACTACGACGTCCCCTGGATCTGATGCGGGCCGCCCGAGCGCGTGAAGCGCTCTCGGGTCTGGTCCGTCATTGCCGATCGAGCTAGTGTTTGGCAGGAACCTTCGCATCCGCCTTGCGAGCTTCCGACAGGCCGATGGCGACCGCCTGCTTTCGGCTCGTGACGGTCTTGCCCGAACTGCCACTCTTGAGCTTGCCGTGCTTCATCTCGTCCGCCGCCCGTTCGACCTTCTCGCCCGCCTTCTTGCCGTACTGCGCCATGACGATCTCCTTGCTGATTTGATGCTATGGACGCAGCAAGCGCGACGCCCGGACGTCGGCTTGCTTGTGGTGTGAGCCAGTAAGCAGGCGCGGCGGGCGCAGCGCTACACGACCCGCTGGAACGAAGTGCCAGTCGTGCGCGCGTGACGCAGTCGCGTCAGTGGAAGATCAGATAGAGGACGACCAGCAGGCCGAGCGGAATGCCGAGGAACCAGCCGAGGACGTACTTGCCCATGATGTTCTCCTGAAGTTGATGGCGCGAAGGCCGAATGCCAACGAATGGGCAAGCACGGTGCCGCCAACGCCACTCGCATCGACACGGCGCTTGTCCTACGAAAACAGCGGTTGCGGGACGACATCGCGATTTGTCCGCGTCGACAACAATCGAGTCAAGAAGACGACGGGATCGCAGAACTCGAACACAGCCCGATCGGACGCACACATGCATTCCCAAGGCGGCGCGGAAGACCAGTGTTCTTCCGCGCTTCTTTCTTTTTGCGCGATGTCGCTCCCGCAGGCGACCAGCGGATCTCCGACTGACTCGCACTGTAGTCACACGCCTGATGCGATTTCGCCCGATCGACTCGATCCGAGGAGCAGCTGGGCCCTCAGTGAGTCGCAGATTGAGGCCGAGGTGGGCCGGCCTTCTCCTGGAGCAAGGCAGCAAGCTCGCTGAGTTCGGCGGGTTTGGTCAACGCGGAGTCGAAGACTTGGCAGCGAGAGCGCAGCGGCTCCGTGTCGAGCGCGGCGCCAGACAGCGATGCGATCCAGGGGCATGGCCCCGGGGCCGCCTTGATGAGACGCGCTGCATCGCACCCGTCCAACACCGGCATCTCCATATCCAGAATGGCCAGGTCGGGATGCGCTCTCGCGCATGCCTCGACCGCCTCGCGGCCGTTGTAGACCGCCTTCGCTTCGTAGCCCATCAGCGAAAGCAAATGCACCAAAGCGTCTGCAGCGTCGCGACAGTCGTCGGCCACGACGATGCGCGGTCGATTGACTGCGGTGAACTGCTCGGCTTTCATTGGCGTGTCTGGCAAGCGGCAGCCCCGAGATTCCCTACCGATCGAGAGGAGGCGGACATCCGCTGCTGCAGGCGCAGGTCGAATTTGCAAAGACCTTGACCTGCACAGCGACCCCGGCTGCGCTCCGGAGCTATTCGTCGAGGTCAGCCAACCACGCCTCGCCTTCGGCGGTGGCCTCGTATCCGGAGTGCTCATCGAAGGAAACCAGCCTGAGCTGGCACAGCGCAACCAGTTGCGTCACCAAGCTGATTCGCTCATCCCCGATTTCCCACATACGCAGGCCTCCACTGCAGCGTCGAAGCGTGTTGATTTGAACGGGTGTCAGTTTGGCCTTCATCGTAGGAAGACCTACGAGCTACCGTTGGCGTTGGTTTCCTCGGCAGCAAACGCCGCAGCCCTTCGCCTAGGGAAAAGCACTTAGTAAAGAATCGTAAGCGCCGGCTTGGCGCTTGCCCGGCAATGTCGTCTCGTCCGGAGCAAGACCATGTTGGACACTGTCGTTCACGCTGAACCCGGCACTCATCGAGTGCTGCCACCATCGACTCTTCTCGACGATGCAGGGCACGCTTGGGAGGTCGCGCCGATCGTGTCCAGCGCGGCTTCGTTGTGCAGGTCGTTGGATTCGAGGGCGATGAGCTGGATGCTGCTCATCCAGTGCCGCGACGAGTCCGGGCTGCGCTGCCTGCATTCCGAGTTCGAGCCTCGCGTGCATCGCTGTGCGCTCGCGATCGTCCACAAGGATGAGATCGCTTGCGAAGTCGTCTCGGCCAGTTTCATGCACGCATGGACCAATGCTGCGGACTACGATCCAGTCCGGGGATCGGTAGTCGCTTGGCTGATGCTCATCACCCGTAGCCGTTCACTCGATGCGCTGCGCCGCGTACGTGTTCTTGGGCGACACGAGGTCAGCTTCGACGACGAGGACAGCGATTGGACGGAAGACGTCGCGGCGGACGCGAGACTGGAGCCTCACTCGCACCTGGAATGCCAGCGCCGCCGGCGTAGGCTGCAACGAGCCCTGATGAAGCTCTCACCGATGCAAAGGCAGGTTGTCGCGCTGACGACGATGGATGGGCATTCTCACGACGAAGCATCGCGCTGTCTCGGTCTGCCGCTGGGCACCGTCAAGTCTCACGCCAAACGGGGGTTGGCTGCCCTCAAGCGGCGATTTGAAGCGGCTGGAGCGAGTAGCGAATGAACCACCGATCAGTGCACTCGATCGAATTCCGGCAGTCAAATCCAGCTTCGGCATCGAGTTCTGAGGTGAATGGCATCGCGTGGGCGTCCGCGTGAGTTCAATCGCGTATCGCCATCATCTCGCCTTTCAAATCCGTCCGACTCTGCTTCAGGAACGGCGTCTCCAGGCGCTCCAGGCACCTTCGATGGTGGGGCGACTGCGCGCGTAGATCATCTGGTGTGCCATCGGCTCGTCATAGAGCGTGTCGCCGGCGAGTGGCTGAACGTACAGCAGGTGCTCGATACTGTCGCCGAAGAACGTCACCATGAACGATGTTTCAGGATCCATCTGGGGCGAGAAAGCGCCCACCATCTGGTTCGACCGGGAAAGCTCGGCCCAGATCGACGTCAACTCTGCCTGCGTGAAGCGCGCGCCCTCCGCCTCGATCGGGCCGGCTGGCGTCATTTCGCGGGGAGTGGATTCGGCGTCGTTCACAGGCCGATTAGATCGCTCATTTCAGGCTGCCCGACTCATTCAGTCGGAAAACGACCGTGGCGCGTCTCTGGTATGAGCAGGATTCACAACTCGGCGGCCCGCGGAAGCAAGCGGGAGGCTCGATTGCCCCGCGTTTCGGCAATGTCCAGCTCTCTCAGCTCTGCTCAGATCACTTTGCTCAGGCTCTCGAAGCGGAATTTGGTCGTATGGGCGATGGACGACGTCGGCCCGAGCAACAGAAGAGACGTCGAGCTGCTCTACTGGCTCAGTCTCATCGCACCTTGGGAAGGCGGCTTCCGCGTCACGCCTGCGGGAACTGAGGTTCTCAGGCGAGTGGACCAATTCGAACAGAGCGAGCAGCGAGTCCGGCATCGCAGCCGCGCGTAGCCGCCGAGGAGATCGCGAGAACGATTCGCCGCGCATCCACGCGCCTGACCAACACTTTCCGCCGAAGGCGCGACGATGAAGCGAGACAACGATCGCGCCAAGGCATCCGGCTCTGGCGATGCTTGGTGGAAGAAGCTCGGCCCGGGCTTGATCACCGGAGCGGCGGACGACGATCCAAGCGGTATCGCGACGTACTCACAAGGTGGCGCGCAATACGGCTACGACGTCGCGTGGACGGTGCTCATCACCTACCCGTTAATGGTGGGCATTCAGCTCGCGAGCGCGCGCATCGGGCGGATCACCGGCAAGGGCCTCACCGAGAACTTCTCCCGGTTCTGCCCACGCTGGCTGGTGCTGGCATTGGTGGCGCTGCTGGTGGTCGCGAACGTCATCAACCTCGGTGCCGACCTCAACGCGATGGGCGATTCCGCGGGCATGATCCTGGGCGGCCCGAAGGGCGCCTACGCGATCGGCATGGGACTGCTGTCCCTCGTGCTGCAGGTATTCCTTCCCTACGGTCGCTACGTGAAAGTGCTGAAGTGGCTGACGCTGTCGCTGCTGGCATACGTCGGCGTCGGCTTCGCGGCCCATGTGGACTGGCTCGCCGCCGCACGGTCGACGGTCACGCCGCATCTGCATTGGGAGAAGGACTACGCCACCACCATCGTCGCCATCCTTGGCACGACCATCAGCCCGTATCTGTTCTTCTGGCAAGCCGCGCAGGAGGTGGAGGAGATCAAGCGCATCGACGCAGACAAGCCGCTTCGGATTGCCCCCGATCAGGCGAAGCGCAATCTGCGCCGGTTGCGCGTCGACACGGCCGTGGGCATGGGGTTCTCGAACTTCATCGCGTTCTTCATGATCGTCGCGACGGCGGCGACGCTGCACGCGAAGGGCATCGTGCACATCGAGACGACCTCCCAGGCGGCGCAGGCGCTCGAGCCCATCGCCGGGAAGTTCGCGTTCTTGCTGTTCGGACTCGGCGTCATCGGCACCGGCCTGCTCGCACTGCCGGTGCTCGCCGGATCGGCCGCCTACGCCATCGCCAGCCTGCTTCAGGTGCGCAAAGGCCTCGATCAACCGCCCTCCGGCGCCAAGACTTTCTACGCCATCCTGGCTGCGGCCATGGTCATCGGTCTGGGCATCAGCGCCTCCGGACTCAACCCGATCAAGGCCTTGTACTGGTCGGCGGTGGTCAACGCGGTGATCTCGGTGCCGATCATGGTCGCCGTGATGATCGCGGCCTCGCATTCCAAGATCGTCGGCGAGCTCAAGCTTCCCGCCCTGTGGCGTGTGCTCGGCTGGCTGGCGACACTGGCGATGGGCGCGGCGACGCTGGTGATGTTCGCGACGATGTTCTGACCGATGCGACCCGAGCTTCTTCGATTCGTGCTGCTTGCGGTCGTCGGCTTGATCGCGATTCGAACCTTCGCGGCGGATGGCAGCAATGCCGACGAACGCACTCTGGTGCCTTCCCTAAGCTACGACGGCGCGGCCGGCGCGGTCACGAACGGCGGCAGGAGCGATGGCGTGGGCTACACGGGCGCCATGTCCGACCCAAGCAGTGCCTACTGCACCCACGCGGAGGACTATTCCATTCAGCGTCTTACGTCCCAGCAGCGACGAGAGGACGCATGATGGCCAGATGCTGTCCTTCAGCAACGACCGGTTTTGGGGTGGCTCAATAAGCCGATCTGGCCAGGCTGTCCGCGTTGATGCTCTCATTGGTCATCGGCGGCAGGAGTGTCAGTCTGAGATGACTGGGGGCTTCTCAGAGGGCCGGCTCGACCGCGGTGAGGCCGATATAGTCCAGCGACTCATGTCACTCACCGGGATTCACCCGTGACGGAAGCTTGATCGCGCAGGGCTCATTTGCGGGCCGCGCCCAAGACATCCTCGATCGCGTCGATGATCTCCTGGGGCTGCTCGACTTCGATGTTGTGATGAGTTTCGGGAACGACGCGGTGCACTCCGTGCGTCGACAGCATTGCTGTCTGCTCATGCAATAGCTGGTTTTGGTAGTTGCGCATTTCGCCATAAGGCGTTCCCGGCGTGACGATGCTGCGACTAAGGACGACGAGCGGCATGTCGCCGAAGACTTCGGGCACAAAAGCCTTGGCATAGATTGCATCCAGCGGGGCGTCGGCCGGCTGCTGAATCACGCTATTCGCCATTTCCGAGGCTTGTGCCGCCTGATAGGCGCTCCGAACCTGGAGTTGTAGGCGCGCTGCAGCGATGTCCACTCCCAAAGGCGACCGCACTGGATCCGTACAGTCCCCATAGGACTTGGACGTGGGGGACAGGTCGTGCTTGGCGGCTTCTTGTGCACAAGCGGCCAAGACGGCCTGGTATTCGATCCCCTCCCGTTCGCCGAGTGCCAGAGCCCTCTTGACCGCAGCATCGCCGAAGCGAGCGCGCACGATGGGACCCACACGGGCCATACCGCGCTCTTCCGAAGGATCGACCAGCACCATACCAACGACCTGCGAGCGATACGTCGCGGCGTACAACTTCATGTTGAACCCTCCCAACGAGTGGCCGACCAGGAGATAGGGCGGTTTGATTCCCGCGTTCATCAGCAGTTGATGCAAATCGGCGACGATATTGGACGGGAAGCTCGGTCGACTACTCACGTCGCTGTAGCCCATCCCCGCTCGATCGTAGGAACATGCGCGCGTCTTGGTGGCGACTGCAGGTTGCACTAAGGCCCATATGCTCGACCAATCGCTCAGGCCAGAGTCGAAGACCACAGTGATGCTTCCTTCTCCGCGGCAGTACAGATTCATCCTTCTACCGCCGCCGACGTCGACCAACGTGTGCGGATGGACGAAGTCCAGACCGATCTGCGGCGCCAATGGAGGCAAATCAGCCGGTCTTGCATTGGCGACCGCTGACGTTCCAGCAACAAGGAGTGCGACTGCGAAAGGGAGACGGATCATTGTCTGTGTGGTTGAGTAGTGCTGGCGTCGTACAGGCCGCGAGATGGAAGGGCACGTGCGATTAGGCGGTCGCGGGCAGCGAAACGCAAGACTTTTCAAATCGATCGATCTCGACGAGCGAATACCTCAAATCGACTGCATGGACCGGCGCGGCCATCGGTTCGAGCGGCCACTTTTCGGCAACGTATATACGTGTCCGACCGTCGGAAACGGGCCGGCCCCAAATGCCCGGCCGTCGGCGTCGACGGACGGGTATGCTGCGCATAGCAGTCAACCGGCGGCCGACGATGCTTCACCCCACCATACCGCCGGCCTTACGGACGCATGTCGGCCATGACCAGATGGTCGCGACGGGCCGCTTTCCGGTAGAGGCGTCAGCGAAAGAGCTCAACTACACGTTTGTCGCGCATGCACTTCGCTGATCTCGCCACGTGCAGTTATCACAGCGGCCCGTTCGACGCGGGCAACTGGACGGTGCCCCTGCGTGCAATCGGATGGCTGGAAGAGCCTCATCCCTTCGCTACCGGCGACGTAACGTTGCTCTCGCTGTCGCGACTTCGGACGCTGATTGCTCAATCGCGGGACGAGTATTGGCAATTCGGCTTCAGGGGAATTCACACCTGTTCGCTCTGCGCATCTGAGTCTAAACGTCGCCATGCGAGCCCGGTTGGTCGCAGGAGAACCTCTTCGTCCCGGGCATAGATGTGGTCTACCTGTGCCCTGGTGGCATCCTGCACTACATCGAGGACCACGCGTACTTGCCGCCGAAAGAGTTTCTTGAGGCTGTGCAAAGATGCCCAGATGTCGATTCGGCTGAATATCGCCAAGCGCTCGAGCAGGCAAATGCGGGTGTTCCTCCTCCGCTCAATGAGACTTAGTCAGAATGCCTTGCCAAGTCGAGAGCATTCGCGGAAGCGGTCGCTGCGGATCGAAGGATTCCCAAAGGCGGCGCTTGACGGCCAGTTGCGGTCGGTCACGACAGGCGGCTTTCGAGTAGGCTAGCTGGATATGACTACCCGCGTTTCGTACCACCGTCTCACGCCAGAGATGCCGCTGAACCTTCCTGCGCAGACCGAGCCTTTCTTGGCGGTGGTTGTTGTTCGTGAGGACGTCAGCATCCAATGGCGGTCAAGCGTCAGCAACTGGCTCGTGGCAGAGGGATGCCTCTTCATGTGCGCTTGGGGGCTTGACTGCACCCTGTGGGACGACTCGGTCGACTATGCCAACCTGGAGCAGTTCTCGTACGGAGAGATTCCAGAAGACCGCTTCGTGATGACGACATGGCATGACAACGAGCCGTTGGAAGAAGCGATCTGGTTTGCGAAGCACAGCGCACGCCACGATGCCGCCGATCTTGATACAGCGCTGATCATTGACGTGTCGCGCATCGATCACTCCGATGAGATGCTCGCGCTTTGGTCGAAGTCGCAGTGACTGGAACGACCGCTTTTGGCGGTGAATTCGCGGGTACGAATGTCGCAGATGGGTCGATGGCGTTACGATCGCTCCGACCGCTGCCTGGCGGCACGCGGCCACAACCCGTCGTTCGCGAACGTACGCTTCCGAGCAACGCGACGAAGCCATCGTGGATACTTGTTCCACTGAGCGGACGGAAAGACTTCTTTTGCCGTGCGCGCCCATCGAGTCAGCGCTGATCAACCTGATTCGGTCGCGCCCCTTCTTCGAACGCCTGACTGGCGATAAGATCCTGGCTGGAGAATTTTAGGCATTTCCAGCTGCTTCTGCCTTTGGCTTTGGCTTTGGCTTTCATCGAGTATCAGTCGGATCTCGTCCGGTGCGTCGACGCCTCCAAGCCATCAATGCCGTCAAGCCGGCGAGCATCAGCGCGGCGTTCGTCGGCTCCGGCGCCGTCGAGGCCAATGCCTGCGTGTTGAGACTGATGTTGAAAGTCGCCTCGATCGGTGCGGACGTAGTGTTGGCTAGGAACACCGATTCCACCTGCTCCTGCTCGAGAGTGCGGTAAGGGTCGCCGCTTAGCGGTGAAGTCAGGAGTGAGATGTAACGCTCCTGCGAAGTATCCTCGTCGGTGATGAGCACCATGTCGAAAATAGCCAGGGCGGACGCGTCATAGTCCGTGGTGCTCGCGAACAGGTGCGACAACCCAGAGATGGTGATTTCTGAACCCGGCGCCAGCGTGATTAGGCCGAAGGCACCCATGGAAACGAACGCGTCGCTCGTCGGCCCGCCGGGGCCCGCGGCATTCGACCCAACCGATACAGTAGCGCCCTCGCCATACGCATCGCCGACGAGGCTGGCGTGGGCGCCTTGGGGCACGATGCTGGCGGCGGTCAACACCTGTCCGAACGCGTCCGAACCGTAGACCAGCTGGAACTGCTGGCCGCCAAACTCCGTCACCTTGCTGTAGGCGCTGTCCTTCTGGATGATCGACACGGACGGTGCCGCGCCGTCGTCCGGCGTTAGGTCCGTGAGCGTGACCTTGAGGTCAGACAGCGTAGCCCACGCGGTGGCATCGGCAAAGGCGGTGGTGCAAGAAATCGCGCAAAGCACGGCCGCGGCCGCAAAGGTCAGGCATTTCACGTTGTCTCCTCGTTGAACGGACTTCGGCCGATCGCGCCATCGCGGATATTGGTCGCCCAACCGGTGAAAATCAATGACCCGCACGCGTTCGCGGGATCTCTACACGACGCCGCACTTCGTATGCTGCTTGTCCGTCGAAGAAGTTGAGGCATGAGCAGACTGGTCAAGCCAGTATTGACCGGTGAGAGTTGATAGACACCGTTCAATCAAGACGGCCTCAGGACGGAGTTGCCCACCGGGCCTAATGCAGTCGGACGTCACAGGGTGATTTTCTGCTACCTGCCGAGCTCGGCCCGGTCGCCAGCGCCTACAGAGGTCAGCTATGCTCCCCTGGGTCGCCGCGGGTGGGGCTCCGAGTGATGCGCACCCAGCCGCGAAGTCATACCGGCCACGACCGGTCTGTCACGAACGACTGCCAAAGCGTGAGCTATGCAGGCAAGAGAGGAGCGGCTAGTGGAAATTGCAAGACGGTCGTTCGCGCCCGATCAGCTGGATGCCGTATTGACTTCGCTTGACCTCTACGCCGGGCCAGAGCCGGAACGGGTACGGCGAGCAGTACTGACGCTGAGCGACGGCGATGTCGGAGAGCTCGCTCACAATGTCGCCGTCGCGATCCAGGACTATCGCGACGTCTTGTACTGGGCGGAATATCCTCCGTCAGCCTGAATGACTTGATCGCTGAGCTGTCGGCCGATCGGCTGCAGCCGGCCACAAGCGGCTGGTGGTCAGCGGCAGCTTTCAGGAACTGCACAAGCCGCGTAGGTCGTGTGCTTTACCATCGGCCAATGAGCTCGACGTCCATCGAATCCCTTGCCGCGCTCGCGCACTACTGCGAGACCTTCGCAAAGCGGATGCTTTCGAAGAGTGGAGCGTTTTACCCATTCGGGGCCTTCATCAATGCAGACGACAAGCTGGAGGCGCTTGCCGCGAGTACAGGCCAGGACCGCCCGAACCCACGAGAGCTGCTCGAACTCATGCGCGCTATTGTCGGAGAACTCGCTGGCTCCGGCCGACTGAAGGCATATGCCATCGCCGCCGATGTCAACATTCCGGCGGCCTACGAACCGCCGTTTCCCGACGGGATTCGCATGCAGATCGAGGCGCCGGGCTACTCGCGCTTCGTCTACACCCCGTACCGCGTCTTGAGCCTCAGGCCACTCCGCGCATTCCTGGTCGTGCTTCCGACCGTCGACTATGCACAGCCGATTCCCGTTGATGTCGAGCCTGATCTGTTCAAGGCACTCGCATGACACGACAACCGGCTCCGGCCATGAGCAGTCAATCCTCGACGACCGCATCCGTGCGCTAGGATGCTTGTCAGGAGGTGGCAATGACCCACACGATCTCCGGAAATAGTCGGGAGCCGCCTATCGACCGGGATAGCCCAGGCCGACGCTTCTTGTTCTTCGCCTGCCTTGGCCCAGTTGCCGGCTCTACGGTGTGTATGCTGATCGCCGCGTTCGAACTTTCCCGCGGAATCGGGGACGAACTCGGGGGTTGGATCATCGGGACGCTAACCAGCGTCCTCTTCATTGCGCCTTTCTCCTATTTCGTGGGGTTGTGGCCGGCGCTGCTGCTGGCGTTGCTGACCTGTGCCTATCCCCGGCGTCTGCCAATCGGCTGGCGTATTGTCCTTTCGGCGCTTCTGGGTTCCACATTGAGCGCGGGGTTCATGTTCATAGCAAAGCCAATGGGGATGGGTATGCGCGATATGTTGCTTGCGGGTGCTGGCGCAGGGGCGTTCTGCGAGTGGCGAGTCTCTCGACTGCGACAGAGGGCTGTTTTGCCTTAAAGAGGCCGGGCGCTTCCCGCTTTTGAGGAAGGATCAGCGGCCGAATGAGTGACCGCTCGGCGGTGACGAATTGGACGTGTCGCGTGCCCGCTTTGGGTCGATGGCGTTACGATCTCTCCGACCGCAACTTGGCGAGACGCAGCCAGAAGCGGCCCCCCCCGATGTCGGCTTGGTGGAGGCGAGCGTTATGCTTTCAGCTTCGTTGGCCACGCCAGGCACGCTTCAAATGCAGACCAAGGAATCCCGGCTCATGCGCCATCGTCGTCTGTTGGGCGTCACCAGTGCAATGACTTCCATTGCGGTGTCCTTGATCATTGCGGGCTGCAGCAAGCCGAGCGTTCCTCAGCCAACGGTGTCGCCAGCTCGATCGGAAGTCGGGCGCGTTGTAACCGTCAAGCTCGACGACCGCGAGGCAAGGGCGCTGGTGAAACGCTTCCCGTCTGAGCCGGACCCCGCGGATGATGCCGGCGACTCAAAGAGTTGCCTGCAGGCTGGGGGTGAATGGGCCCCGTATATCGGCGGCCCGTTGATCATGAGGCCACACGTCGGAGAGCATGCTGACGGCATGAGGTGCTGGCGCAAGCGACCAGCCAGG
>OUNM010761826.1_pt1 | contig 15716 bp, 17 predicted proteins | sample 1769961 | NCBI WGS metagenome assembly OUNM01 (sample SAMEA3914820, study PRJEB12502) | metagenome | biome: forest; material: soil | place: USA | collected 2012-03-12 | depth 0.3 m | reverse complement strand
CCGCTAAGCGCAACCGCCAGCCCACAACCGAAATGCAGGTAATGAAATGGCAAGCCCTGGCAACTGACTTCGACGGCACCATCGCCTCTGATGGCGTAGTCGACGAACCCACCAAAAACGCCCTGATCCGATTCCAAGCCACCGGCGCCAAGACCCTCCTGGTCACCGGCCGTGAACTTCCCGAGTTCCAGGCCCTGGACATCTACCTTCCCATGTTCGACCTCGTCGTGGCCGAGAATGGCGCAGTCATCTACCAGCCCAAAACCGGTGAGGAAAAAGTCCTCGCTCCCGGCCCGCCCACCGCCTTCATCGAAGAGCTCACCAAGCGCGGCGTCACGCCCCTCATGGTCGGCGCTTCCATCGTGGCCACCCGCGAGCCGCACGAAGTCGTCGTCCTCGAACTCATCAAGGAAATGGGCCTCGAGTTCCAGGTCATATTCAACAAGGGTGCCGTCATGATCCTGCCCTCCGGCGTCAACAAGGCCACCGGCCTCGCCGCTGCGCTCGCCACCTTTGGCCTCGCCCCCGAAAACGTCATCGCCGTTGGCGACGCCGAAAACGACCACGCCCTCCTCGAAATGTGCGGCCTCCCCGTCGCCGTGGCCAACGCCCTCCCCGCCCTGAAGGAAAAAGCCGCCTGGGTCACCCCTCACAGCGCCGGCGCCGGAGTCGTCGACCTGATCGAGGCGGTTTTGCGGGGCGAACTCGACAAATATTCCCGGGAAGGAGTCGTTGCCGCATGAGCAACGTCCTCATGATCGATGTGGGAGGCAGCAACGTAAAGTTGATGATCGCCGAGGATGGCGAAATGAGAAAGATCCCGTCCGGCCAGGACCTCTCCGCCGAAGAGATGGTCAAGCGCACGCTCGACCTCACCAAGGACTGGGACTTCGACCGCATCTCCCTCGGCTTCCCCGGCTTGATCAAGGCCGGCAAACCCGTCCGCGAACCCCTCAACCTCGGCGGCGGCTGGCTCGACTTCAACTACGCCAAGGCCTTCGGCCGTCCCGTGCGTTTCATGAACGACGCGTCCATGCAGGCCCTGGGCAACTATCGCGAGGGCCGTATGCTCTTCATCGGTTTCGGCACCAGCACCGGCGCATCGCTCATCGTCGATGACGTCGTCGTGCCCCTGGAGATCGGCATGCTGAAGTTCACGAAGTCCAAGCGCTTCATGCACCTGCTCACCAAGGAAGCCCTCAAGACCGGAGGCCAGGAAGCCTGGATGGAGGCCGTGGTGGAAGCCGTGGAACTGCTCCAGGACGTCTTCAACCCCGACGACACCGTAATCGGCGGCGGCAACGCCCAATTGATCGAACCCGTCCCCGCCAAATGCCGGGCCGTCACCAACCGCACCGTCTACGTAGGTGCCTGCCGCCTCTGGGAAGACGCCGACATGTTCGCCACCCAATGGGGCACCTCCTGGCGAATCCACCGCCACCCCAAGACCGAGACTGTCGCCTAAAAAACAGGCGCGCCGAGGAGATGATCCCCGGCGCGCCAGAGAGATCTTTACTGAATAAGGAAGGAGTCCAACTCCATCGGCCCAGCCGTGATCGGAATGCGAATCTTGCCACTGACAATCACCGTGGGAATGGTGGTGTTGGTTACGAGGTTTGTCACCGTATTGGCCGCCGTCCAGGTGCCGGGGACATCAATGTTGAAAGTACCCGCCGCGTAGCCCTTGTACGCGATGCCGACATAAGTGCCATTGCTGGTCGAGTAGGTGCGCACCTTGGTATTGGTCGGCGTGCCGGAGACGACCGTGCCAGGAACAGCCGGAAGAGCCCGGAAGGCCTGGGCAAAGCGTCGATGCGCATCGGCAAACCCGCGACCGTAAGTGTAGACCGTGTAAGTAAGGGTGCGAGCGTCACCGTGATAGTAGGCAAGCAACTCCATGGCCATGCTGAACGGGCCCCCGCCGGGGAGGATCATATTGCCCTCGTACTTGGGATTGGGCTCACGCGAGGCGATCTCGTCGTACGAGACGCAGTTGCTCACGGCGAGGCCGTCGGCCGTCTGGAAGTAGTTCAGATAATTCGGCAGATTCGCGTAGCAGAGATAATTCGCCGGAGCGAAAAGCTGGATGCCAGGCTTGCTGCTGTAGAGCGAGGGATGGAGCGCGTAGTCGGGCCGATTGTAACCAAGGGCTGCGGTGAAATCGCCGGTGGTCATGGCGTTGATGTAGTCCGTATCCGTATATCCAGCGCGAGCCGCACGATCATTCGCATAAGCGGTGGGTCCGCCCTGCGAGGCAACCTTGGCGTAAAAGTCGGCCGAGTTCAGGTCGGGGAGCATCATGGAGAATTTATCCGCGTCCCAATTGTAGTAGTAGAGCGTGAGATCGGAGCGGTAGCTCTTCATAAGGGTGACGAGCTGGTGGTGAAAGTCAGCCCGCTTCCCATGCCACCAGGTGGCGTAGGCCGCGCCATTGGTTCCGGTGGAAGCCCAGGCGGCAAGCTGCGCGGCAGTGTAGCCGGTGGGCTTGGTCGTGCCGGTGTCAGCGCAGTAGATATCGATATCCGCAGAGCTGTAGCTGATGGGCATGCGATCCTCGCGGACGCGCCAGAGCGCACCGGTGAGTTGGGGATTGGTCGCGGTGTAGGGCTTGATGAAGCTATCGAGGAACTTCTTCATGTCCGTATAGGTCGCAGCATTGAGCAGATCGGAGCACCAGGAGCCGAAGCGATCGGGCACGGCGGCGGCCCCGTTCGAGGCGATGGCGCGGGCGGAGGTGGGGAGATCGTAGGAGCCGCCGTACTCGAAGCGCGGGATGTAGTTGATCCCGGAGTTCTTGGTGGCGGCGAGATAGTTGAAGTGCACCGACTTGACCCCGGCGATGGCAGGAGCGGGTGCGGTGCCGGAGCCCACCACGTACTTGCTGGTCACCCAGTAGTTGGCCTTGTCAACATTGGTGGAATCAAAGCCGGCCACGGGATCGCCGTAGTTGGCGAAGTCCCATTTGAGAATGACCGGCGAGATGGCGCTGTAGCCCATGAGCTTGGCGTACTCGACGAGGTCGGCAGGCACAGCGGTGGGCTGGCGCTCCCAATCGAAGGTCATGACCCGCTGCGGGAGGCCGGCAGGAGGGAGAGTGACGGTGGGGGCATTGGAGCCGGAGCTGATCTCGTAGAGCCGCATCGAGGCGACGGCGGGGCCGCCGGCATAGGGCGAGAAGTAGTAGCCGGGCTTGCGCTTATCCATGAAGTAGACCCAGAAACCCTTCTGCGCATTGCCATCACCCGCACCACCGGCCCCGGTGGTTTCGTCGCCAAGCGGGACGACGATGTCGTAAAATTGCCAGGCGCCGCTGAGCGGCCAGTTGTCGTAGACATCAGTGGAGGAGATGCCGTTTTTCCAGCCGACATCCATGTAGTTTTGCCCGACCTGGACCTCAACGGGGCAGAAGCGGGCCTTGTCCTCGGGATACTCGATGCGCAGGAGGTAGCTCTTGCCGGGGGTGAGCTTGCCGCGGCCGATGCGGTACGCGAACCAGCCCCAGGTAGCGGTTTCGCGCGCGCCCTTGCCGAGGATGGTGTTGACGTTGACGGTGAGCTTCACGCCGGGCGTCATGTAATCCTGCGCGTGCGTGCCAAAGGCGCTTTGGAGGTAGGGATGCACCTCGAAGGTGGTAGGGGTGGAGCAATCGATGGTGTCGATGAGCTTGAGATTGCCGTAGGGCGTGGCCTCGATGGTGGTGCCGGAGAGCGCGGTGAGAATGGTCTCATCGCGGAGAGAGAAAGTCAGGTTGTCGAGGGAGAGAGGCGTGGCCGTGTTGTCAAAGAGCGTGGAGCCGCTTTGGGTGACCTTGACGCTGGCCTTGAAACGCCCGGCGTAGTAGATCGTCTGCGAGACCGGGGCGGAAATGGAGGCGACGGCGCGGGCGATGTTGTCGGTGCCGGTGGTCACGGTGGTGGTGCCGGTGAGGATCGAAGCGCCGTAGAAATCCTTGAGGGTGTAGACGGCCTGAGCCCCGGTGGGTACGACGGCGGGATCGAAGCGATAGACCAACTCAAAGGCGTGGCCCTGCTGGGCGCTGCTGAGGTCCCAGAGTTCCAGGGGCTTCTCCGAGGAGATGCTGCCCAAGGGATTGCGGGCCATGATGTGGTAGAGATCGAGCACACCCTTGTAGGTGCCGGCCACGAGGCCGCTCTTCTTGCCCTGGAAGCCCAGATTGCCGCCCCAGAGGCGGATGGCGAGCGTATTGGGCTGGCCGTAGCGGATGGAGGAGGCTGGGATGGTGTAAACGCGCGGTTGGATGTTGTTGTATTTGTATTCGCCGGCGAATCCCGCAATGAGCACGCCGTTGAAATAGACCTGGTCGTCGGAATAGATCGAAGCGAGCGAGAGCGTCATGGGTGCGCCCTGGGCGGCGGCGGGAACGGTGATGGATTGGCGGTACCAGGCGTAGCCGGCGTAGTTGATGCCCTGGCTTTCCCAAGGGCTGCCCGAGAGAAGGGTCTGCCAGGCGCTGTCATCGAAGGTGTCCGAAAACCAGTGATAGGTGGTGGATGCGCCGATATTGGTGGGGTCGGTGGCGAATTTCCAACTGGAACTTAAGTTAATGGTGGTTGCGGCGTTAGTCAGGAGTGGAGTTGCGAACAGGGCGAGGGCGGTGAGGAGTGGGCGTGGTATTTTCATGGGGGGATATTAGGTTAAGAGAAAATTAATTTTATCGGTCGCGCAGGGTGCGTTTGGGGGAAGCGGCGGCAGGGAGGAATTCCACGAGCGTGCCGTCGAAGAAGCGACTGGCGAGAAGAGGAGGAGGGTCGCCGGACGGGGCTTTGAGCTGGGCGATTTCGGAATCGGAGAGTTCGCGAGAGAGGAGGCGGCTGATGTAGCGGCGATTGCCGAAGGCGATGGCGGGGAAGCTGTTTTCCGGACAGTAGGCGCTGGCGTGGTCGAGGCGGCGGGGCCGCCAGGAGCTAAAGACAGCGGCTGCTTCGGGGGAGCCGTCGACGTAAAGACGGACGAGGCCGCTGGAGAAGTTGATCACGGTCACGAGAGAGTGGATCGAGCCGTCGAAAAGATCGATGCCGGGAGCGGAGGCGCGGCAGACCTGGACGGGCTGGCCAGGGGTGGCGCCGAGGGCGGAGGGCTGGCCGGCCCGATCGACGGAGATGGTGAGCTCGGCGCCGTGGTCTTCACCGAGGGAGGCGAGCTGGAGGGAGGATTGATCTCGGGCGCCCTCGATCCAGATGATGAGGGAAACGGCCTCTGGTACGGTGCGAGAACGGGAGGGGTTTTCCGCGGGAAAAATACTGCCCTGGAGGAGGGAATGGCTAAGGGACAGCGAAGACTTAGCTGAGTCCGTGAAGGATTGGGCCAAAGAAGAGGTGGCGCAACCGGGTGCCAGAAATCCCAATGCCAAAATACTTAGAAATGGCGTTTTCGCCATGCACCGCCAGCCTGGGGAGGAAGTAGGATTCATGATTGGGAGGGGGAACTAACGAGGGGATCATGCGCAAAATAAATTCGGAGTCCATGGGGCAAACGCCCGAGTTTTTTACATTTTCAGCCAAAGAGACGCGCAGATCGGGAATGCTAAGCGTAGTGTAATTGAGGCGGATCGGTCCTTGCGTTAAGTGCAAAATCGATCTGTTATTTTCAGGAGAAAACGAACGGGCAAAAAATGGATATGACGCATCATCTGGCGGTGACGCCCATCGTGCAGGCCCTCATGGGGCTGGTGCTGCTCTGCCTGGGCCGGAAGCTCTTCTGGATCTTTGTGGGGGTGATCGGCTTTTTCGCGGGAGCGCATTTCGGGCGGGAGCTGGCCGCCGGGCAGCCGGAGACCGTGCTGCTGGTGATCGCGGTGGTGGTGGGGTTGTTTGGCGCGCTGTTGGCCATCTTTCTTCAGCACGTGGCGGTGGCGATCGCAGGCGGCGTGGCGGGAGGAATGCTGGCAATGCGGTTGGGGCTGTTGCTGGGATTCACCACCCAGCCGATGGAGGCGATTTGTTTCGTGGTGGGAGCAATCCTGGCGGCGATCCTCATTACCGCGCTCTTCGACTGGGCGCTGATCATTATCTCCGCGGCAACAGGAGCCATGATGGTGGTGGAAGTCTTTAAGCTGGGCCAGCCGGTGGAACTGGTGGCTTGGGCCGTGCTGGTGGCAGTGGGCATCAGCGTGCAGGCAGGGCAACTGCGCTCGGGGAGGGCGGCGGGGTAAGGTGAATACCGAGGCCGGGGCAGGGGGGCAACCCGATTGCCGCCCGAGGAAACACCTGCAAGATTCGACCCCATGAGCGAACCCGAAACCGCCAAGCTGAGCGAGCAATCGCAGATCGAGCAACTGGCCTACCGGATCTACGAAACCGAGGGGAAACCGGAAGGCAAGGAAGCCGAGCATTGGGCCCGGGCGGAGCGGGCCATCCATGAACAACGGCTGGCCGGCCCGGAGACAGCCCAACTGGCGGATGACGGCCAACAGGCGAAAAACGCCAATTATCACGAATAAATGCAGCCAAAGGCCCTGATTGGGGCGATACTTTTCCAAGAAAGACCAACTATGACCAAACCAACCGACGACTTCGCTGAGACGGCTCAGGACAAATTTGAAAACGCGGCGCAAATCGCGCAAGAGCGAGCGCAGAACGCGCTGGAGATCGGGAAAAACTATGTGCGGGAGAATCCCTTTCCAGTGATCCTCGGTGCCTTCATTCTCGGAACGATCCTCGGAATCGCGGTGAGCCAGCGCGAGGCGCGTCCCCAGCCAAAGGAAACCAAGGAGAAGATGCGCGAGCTGGCGGACGACATCGTCGCGCAGATCTCCGACCGATTGCCGGATTTCAAAAAGCTGCGCGGAGCCTACCTGAACTCGCCCCTGGTGGAGCAAGCGCAGGAGATGGGCAAGAAACTCAAGTGGTGGTAGGCCATGTCTGAACAATCGACACGTATCGAAACCGAAGCCGTAGAGCAGTGCTGCTCGGCGCGGCTGCGGGAGCTCGAGGAGAGCGTGAGGCGCTCGCCCGGGGCCTATGTCGCAGGAGCGGCGGCGGTCGGCTATCTTCTGCAATTTCTGCCAGTCGGCTGCATTCTGGGCGGATTGTTCCGGCTGTTGCTGGCGGCGATTCGTCCGGCGTTGCTGATCCTCGGCGTATGGAAAATTGTGGAATGCGCGCAGCAAAAGTGTGCGGCCAAAGAGGCGCTGGCCAAGGCCCGGCGCGACGAGAGGGAACCCTTGGTCGATTCGCCCGCGGGACCGGGGGCCTAGCAGCCAACCTGATTAAATTTACCTATGAAACCTACTGATGAAATCGGAGCGGCGGCGGACCCCATTCCGCGGATCGCTTTGTTCCTGTCCGATGAGACCGTGCTCATGGAGCTGGAGAAGACCCTGCGCTCGCAATACACGAGCCTCCTGGTCATTACGGACCGGGCCAAGCTGAAGGAATTCACCGTGCCACTGCTCATCGTGGTCGACACGATCAACGATGTGGCATTGATCAAGGAGTCTCACCCCGTGGAGGGCACGCAGATTTTGATCGTGATCAATTCCAAGGACAGCGAGATGAGCTCGGCGGCGTTCGATGCAGGGGCGGCAGACTATCTGACGTATCCGTTCGTGCCGGAGAATGTGATCAAGAAGACGGAGAAATACTTGGAGGCATTTCGCCACGCGAAAGCCTGAGGTGGCACTCCGAGCAAGCGAGACGCAGAGGGAAGTTGAGAGTCTCGGAAAGCAGCGGATCGCGCCCCTAATCTAGCGATGGAAATCCCCGATAGCCCGGCAAATGGTTGGAGACTCGGCGAGGGCAAGCTCGGGCGATGGGACTGGAATCGGAAAACCGGGGAGTTCTTTGGCTCGGCGAAGTGCTTGGAAATCATCGGGCTAGCGCTGGAGGAGTTGGCCACAAGGGAAAGCTTTTTGGCGGCCATTCATCCGGAAGACCGGGAACGGGCCTGGCAGGCGATGACCGAGGCCCCGGGTGGCGCAGAGCCGGCGCATGTGGAATTTCGCTGCCTGCGGGCGGATGGGGCAGTGCGATGGGTGACCTCGATCGGCTGTGGGCTGGAAGAAGGAAGCGCCGGCGGCATTCTCCTGGATACGACGGCGTGGAAGGAGGCGGAGCAATCCGCGATCGAAGGGGTGGAGCGGTTTCGCTTTCTGGCGGAGTTTCTGCCGGAGAAGATCTTTACGACGAAGCCGAATGGAGATCTCGAGTATCTCAACCAGCAGTGGAGCATCTATACGGGGTTGCCGGTCGAGAAGATCCTGGAATTGGGCTGGCGGGATTTTGTGCATCCCGAGGATATCGAGGAGAAATCCCGGCGTTGGACGCAGGCGATCAAGAATGGAACGCCTTTTGAGTTTGAACACCGTTTCCGGCGGGAAGACGGAGTGTACCGCTGGCACCTGAGCCGGGCGCGGCCGATGCGGCGAAAAGACGGCACAATCACCATGTGGGTGGGGGCGAATACGGATGTAGACGACCTGAAGAGGGCTCAATTTGAACTGCACGAGAGCGAGAGCCGCTCGCGACTGGCGATGGAGTCCGCGGGGCTGGGCTTTTGGGATTGGAACCTGGCAGGCGGGACGATCAAGTGGTCGCTGGAGCATAATCGAATGCTGGGCATCGATCCCGCCAAGAGCGAAGGAACGTATGAAGAGGGCATGCGGCAAGTGTATCCCGAGGATGTGAAGAGGATCGAAGCTGCGTTGGCCAAGGCGCAGCAAGATCGGCTGGATTTTGAAGTGGAATTTCGGGTGGTGCCGCCGGAGGGCGGGTCGCTGCGCTGGATTGCCGCGCATGGGCGGGCCTACTACGAGGAGGAAACGGGGCGGCCGGTACGGATGATCGGGGTGGTGCGGGATGTGACCCAGCGCCGGACCTTTGAGGAGCAGTTGCGGTGGAACCAGGAGGAGTTGCGGGCGGCGCTGACCGGAGCGGAACATGCCCGCGAGCAGGCTGAGGCGGCGAGCCGGGCCAAGGACCAATTTTTGGCCGTGTTGAGTCACGAGCTACGCACGCCGCTGACCCCGGTGCTGATGGGCGTATCTTCCCTGAAGCTGGAGAAGGATCTCCCGCCAAGCGTGCGAGAGGTGGCGGAAATGATCGAGCGAAACATCAAGGTCGAGGCGCGGCTGATCGAGGACCTGCTGGATCTCACGCGCATCACGCGGAACAAGGTGGAACTGCGCCGGCAGCCGATGGATCTGCACGCGGCCGTGAAGCAGGCGCTGGAAATCTGCCAGTCGGATTTCGAGGCGAAGAGGCAGCGGCTGCAGGTGGTACTGGAGGCAGGCCATACGGCGGTGGAGGGAGATATGGACCGATTGAAGCAGGTTTTTTGGAATTTGCTGAAGAACGCGGTGAAATTTACCCCGCAAGGCGGGATGATCACGGTGCGTTCCTTTAATCAAGGCGGGCGGGTGATGGTGGAGATCGTTGATTCCGGGGTGGGAATCGCGCCGGAGGCCCTGGTGCGGATATTCAGCCCTTTTGAGCAGGCGGAGCAGAGCCATGCGCAGAGGTTTGGGGGCCTGGGGCTGGGCTTGGCGATTTCAAAAGCCACGGTGGAGGCACATGGGGGAACGATCAGCGCCCGAAGCCCGGGGAAAAATCTAGGGGCGACATTCCTGGTAGAGCTTGCTACGCTGAAGCTCTGATTCGTTGATTTAATGGATGAGTCGTCGCACCAATTGAATATCTTTCTCGTAGAAAACCACGCAGACACGCTGACCTATCTGGGAAAATACCTGGAGCAGCGGGGGCATAGCGTGGCGGTGGCCCGGGATATGGAGGGCGCGCTGGATGCGCTGCCGAAGACACCGACGGACGTGCTGATCTGTGACATCGGGCTGCCGGATGGCGATGGGTGGGAATTAATGAGGAAGCTGAGCGCGGCGGCGCCGCCTCCCTTTGCGATCGCGATGAGCGGATACGGCACGGCTTCGGAGTGTGAGAAGAGCCTCTCGGTTGGATACCGGCATCATTTGGTGAAGCCCTTTGTGCCCGAGGAACTGGACGCGCTGCTGGACGAAGCCGCGAAGGTCAAGTAGGAGCCGCAAAGCTTCCGCCGGGCGAAAACCGGCGAATCGGGAAATAAATGACCTCCTTACACACGCACCCGGCAGAGGGCCTGCGAAGCATAGGTAACTAGGAGAAAATTATGCTAAGCTGGGCTCTTACCTTCCTCATTATCGCACTCATCGCAGGTGTACTGGGATTCGGCGGAATCGCCGGGCAGGCCGTGTGGATCGCACACGTGCTGTTCGTGGTGTTTCTGATCCTTTTTATCGTATCGCTTATCTTTGGTCGACGTCCGCCGACCGTGTAGTCCATCCATCCGTCGCGTTTCATGATCTGTCTTAGCCGGCAGGACGTGGAGCAAGGCGGGGGCAACGAGTTTCACCACGACCTTGCGAGCGCACGCGATGTAAAGATGACTGAGGACAAAACACCGGTTCTCCCGTTGACGAGGACAGATGCCGGGCGGCCAGGTAGTGGCGTGTCTTCTGATCTGGCCGATTTGCTGGATGTGGCGGGCCTCGCGGTGGTGAGGGTTGACTCCGAAGGTCGCATCCGCGGTTGGAGTGCGGGGGCTTGCAAGCTCCTTGGCTGGGCCGAGGAGGAAGCTGTCGGGGGTAGTTTGTGGCAAATTTTTGGCGCGGAGGGGCTCGGCTCTCCGCAGGTCGGCACGTGCTGGACACTGGCGTCGCGCACCAAGGAGGGAAAGGCGGTGGAGATGAAGGTCTGCGCCGGTAGGGAGTCCAAGGGGGGAACGAGTTTTTTGCTCACAGATATCACCGAGACGAAATTTCTGGAGAGGGCATTGCTGGAGGCAGCGGATCGTGAACAAAGGCGCATTGGTCAGGATCTCCATGATCACCTTTGCCAGCATCTCGTGGGGGCGGCCTTTTCGGCCAAGGCCGAGGCGGGGGCCCTGGATCGGGAGGCCTCGCCGCACGCGGCGCCGCTGCATGATCTGGCTCGGTTGATCAATGATGCGGTGAAGCAGGTGAGGGAGATCTCGCGGGGGCTGCATCCGGTGGAACTCGACTCGGCTGGGCTGATGTCGGCGCTTCAGGAACTCACGCACCGGGCGAGCGTTTCGGTGCCCTGCGCCTTTCGGTGCAGCCGAAAAGTGCTGGTCAAGGATGCTCACCGGGCGCTGCATGCTTATCGGATCGCCCAAGAGGCGGTGGCGAATGCATTGCAACAAACGAGGCCAAAGCATATCATGGTGACACTGTCGGAGTCTGGAAAATCTGCCCGCCTCGAGGTATCCGATGATGGAACGGAGGAGGGCGAATTGACGGGCGACCGAAATGGAACTGTGGCAAAAACCCTGCAATACCGTGCGCGAGCCATCGAAGGGTCGATGAAAGCGACCTTTCAGCGTGGCAAAGGAACCAAAGTTGTCTGTATTTTCCCAAAATCTTCATGAGTGCTGCAAAAAACCCCAAGGCCGAAGGTAACTCTCAACCTGCTAAGAAAAGGGTGCTGATCGTGGACGATCATCCGGTCTTTCGCCACGGCATCAGTGCGCTGATCAATGCGGAAGCCGACCTGGAAGTGTGTGGAGAGGCGGCTTCGTCGCCGGCCGCGCTGGACGCAATGAGGAACCTGCAGCCCGATGTATGCCTTTTGGATATTTCGCTGCCGGGCACCAATGGGATCGAGCTCATCAAATTGATGCGGGCGGAACAGCCGAAGCTGCCTCTGCTGATGCTCTCGATGCATGACGAGTCGCTCTATGCCTTGAGGGCGCTGAGGGCGGGGGCACTGGGGTATGTGATGAAGGCGGAGGCCCTAACCCATGTGCTGGATGCGCTGCGGAAGGTGATGCGCGGCGAGATTTATGTAAGTTCGCGCTTGAGCGAGCGATTGATTTTTCAAGCCGTGCAATCGACTGATGGCTCCGCCGGATCCCCGGTGGACAAGCTGTCGGATCGCGAGTTGGAGGTGCTGGAATTGCTCGGGCGGGGGAATGGGACGAAGCAGATCGCCAGTGAATTGCACCTGAGTGTGAAGACGATCGAGACGCATCGGGCGCATATCAAGGAGAAGCTTGGTTTCCGGGACGCGGGGGAGATGGTGCGGTTTGCGATTGATTGGGTGGCACAGGAAGAAGCTTCCTAGGGCGAGTCCGAGGCCATTTCATCACTTGCGCGGGGCCCGGGCTTGCGCCAAGATGGCGCATGCGGAATCTCCAGCGCTTTTTGATCCCGATCGTGGCGATCTGGGTGATTGCGGGCGGGCTGGTCTGGTGGTCGCGATCGGCGCGTACCACGCCGGAAACGATCGAGGCCTATATCAAGGCGCATCCTTTGGACAAAATGGCGGGTAGCCAGCGGGCGCAGGTCATCGACCGGGTGGCCGATCAACTCAATAATCTTGATTTCGAGCAGCGGCAGCAATTGCGCAAGATGCACATGGATCGCGACTTGTTTGATCAGATGACGCCGGAGGAGAGAACCCGTTTCCTTGATCGCACGCTGCCGGAGGGCTTCAAGCAGTTGATGATCGCGCTCAACAAGATGAAGCCGGAGCAGCGCAAGAAAATCGTGCAGCGAGCGCTGGACGATCTGGAGAAGGATAATCCCGAGATGAACAAGCGGCTGGACGACGAGCAGGCCAAGAAGATGCTCTCGCAGGGTGTCTCGAGCTTTTATGAGAACGCGAGCGCGGACGTGAAGCTGGATTTTGCGCCGGTGCTCGAGCAGATCCAGCACTCTAGCCAGAATTTCCGATGAGAAGAGGCTTCACCCTGGTTGAGATCCTGGTTGTGCTGGGCATTATTTCGGTACTGGCCTGCATTGTGGTGCCGAGCATGGAAATCGTGAAGGCGCGGGCGGCGTCGGCGGGCTGCCTGAGTAATCTCAAGGCGATCGGGATCGGGTTGAACCTGTATCTCGCGGATAACCAAAATACGATGCCGAATCTGAAAGCGGCGCGGGCCAGCGTGGATGAAGATGTGCCGGTGCTGGATAATACGCTTGCGAAGTATGTGGACGACGCGCGGGTCTTCACCTGCCCCGCGGGTGTGGGCGTGGCGAAGACGACGGGGACGAGCTACTATTGGGACAGCGTGCTGAGCGGGCAGGCGGTGGCCAGTTTGAATTTTCTCGGAATGATCACCGACCTCAGCAAGATCCCTATCGTTTTGGACAAGGAAGGCTGGCACAAATACACCGACAACAAGGTGAATCACCTTTTTGCGGATGGCCACGCGGCCACGGAACTGCGGCTCTTCACTCAATAGCCCGGTGGTCCGAATCGAGAAACTCTCCAAGGCCTATAAGGGCCGGCCCGCGTTGAAGGATCTTTCGCTGACGATCGAGCGGGGCGAGATCTTCGGACTGCTCGGCCACAATGGAGCGGGCAAGAGCACGACCTTTGGCTGCATGCTGGGGCATCTGTATCCCAGCGCGGGGGAGGTTTTCATCGACGGGCACTCCGTGCAAAAGAACCGCGCCGAAGCGATGCAGCGGGTGGGGGCGATTTTTGAGACGCCGGCCTTTTACGAGTACATGACGGGCTGGCAGAATTTGCGCTTCCTCGTGTCGCTCTCGAAGCTGGAGGAAGACTCCCGCCTGCGCGAGGTGGTGGAATTGGTGGGGCTCACGAAACGCATCAACGATCCCGTGCGCAACTACAGCCATGGCATGCGGCAGCGGTTGGCATTGGCCCAGGCGCTGTTGCCCCGGCCGGAATTCATCATTCTGGATGAGCCGACGGAAGGGTTGGATCCGCAGGGCATCCACGAAATGCGGGAGATGATCCGGCGGCTGCGCGATGAGCATGGGCTCACGGTGATGCTGTCTTCGCATCTGCTCTCCGAGGTGGAGCAATTATGCGACCGGGTGGCGATTCTGCATCAGGGTGAGATGATTTTTTGCGGAAAGTGGCAAACGCCGGAGCGGCAGTGGTCACTGGATCTCGACGACTGGGTGAAGGCGCAGCCCATCCTTGATCGCCTGGAGGTCACAGTGCGGCCGGATCGGCGGGTGGTGCTCAACGGTGCGGCGGAGATGGCGGATGTCATAGCGGGGCTGGTGAGCGCCGGAGTACGGGTGCGTGAAGCGGCGATGCATCGCGTAACGTTGGAGAATTTCTACCTGGAGCATATCAAGCCATGAGCCTTTTTCTGCGACAACTGGGCGGGGAATTGCGGAAGCTGTTTGCGCGGAAGCGGACGTTTATTGGGTTTGGGGCCTTTTTGGCTTTCGAGATCGCCTTCTTATATTTTCTGCGGCTTGAAAAAGTGCAGACCGCCTTTCGCGGTTCGATCGACAAGGCGGGCTACGATCCCTCGATGTACCTCTCGGGGCTCACGCTGGCGTTTATTATTGCGGCCGCCACGGTTTTCTTGCTGGAGGCGCTGTTCCTTGCCCTGGTGGCGGGTGATGTGGTGGGCAAGGAAGTGGAAGACGGGTCTATGCGGATGATGTTGTGCCGCCCGGTGACGCGAGGGCGTATTCTGCTCCTGAAGGTGATCGTAAGCTGCCTGTATACCTTTGCGCTGACTTTTTTCGTGATGCTTACGGCGCTACTGGCGGGAGTACTGAATAGCGGAGTGGGCGGATTATTTGCGTTCGCTCCATTGGAAGGAGTCTTTGCCTTCCACGACTTCTGGCCAGGGCTTACCCGTTACCTGATTGCCATTCCCCTGCTCTCCGTGAGCCTTTGTACCATCGCGATGATCGCGTTTTGTTTTTCGTGCTGCAACATGAAGCCCTCGGCGGCCACGGTGATCACTTTGGCACTTCTGTTCATCGATTCCATTTTGCGGAGCATTCCCTATTTTGCGAGTATCCAGGGCTGGTTTCTCACGCCGAAGATGGCTTCGTGGATCCATGTTTTTGAATACCGCATACCCTGGGAGATGTTGGTGGAGAACTATGCGTGGCTCATCGCGGTGGACGTGACGCTGTTCTTTGTGGCGTGGGCGATTTTTGAGAGCCGCGACTTCAAATCGTGACAAGGCGCTCGCCGCCTCGGTAGTCTCTCCTGATGAATAGCATGACCGGCCACGGACGCGGCGAGCACGCCTCGCAGGGCCTGCGTGTGGTCGTGGAATGTTTTTCGGTGAATCGCAAGCAAGGCGAGGTGGGCCTGGCCTGCGCGCGGGAGTATGCCTGGTTGGAGCCGCAGGTGCGCGAGGAAGCGCTCAAGCGCGTAGCCCGCGGCAAGGTGCAGGTTTCGCTGACCATCGAGCGCAGCGCGAAAGCGGCCGCGCATCTGATCGATCACGATCGGGCCAAGGCGTTTCTGGCGGAGGCCAAGGCGCTGAGCAAAAAGCTGAAGCTGCCCGGCGAGGTGAATTTGCAAACGGTGCTGGCCGCGCCTGGTGTCTTGAAGTCGGAAACCGAAGCGGAACGCGACGTGTGGCCGCAGGTGAAGCGAGCGTTGAATGCCGCGCTGGATGCGATGCTGGAGATGCGGGCCCGTGAGGGTGCGCATTTGCAAAAGGAACTGGGCAAGGGCGCCGCGCGCATGGCCGGCCTGGTGAAGCAGGTGCGGACACTGGCCCCGCGGGTGCCGAAGCGGCAGCGCGAAAACCTGCTGAAACGTCTGGACGCTGCGCACCTGCCGATCGATCTGCTGGATGCGCGGGTAGCGACGGAGATCGCCGTCTTTGCGGAGCGGTGCGACGTCTCGGAGGAGCTTGCGCGGCTCGACAGCCATATCATCCAATTTCGCGATGCGCTGAAGGGCGAGGGCTCAGTGGGGCGCACATTGGAATTTATCGCCCAGGAGATGGGG
>OUNM010362564.1_pt1 | contig 15722 bp, 15 predicted proteins | sample 1769961 | NCBI WGS metagenome assembly OUNM01 (sample SAMEA3914820, study PRJEB12502) | metagenome | biome: forest; material: soil | place: USA | collected 2012-03-12 | depth 0.3 m | reverse complement strand
CTCGTAGATCTGGTAGAACGGATTCGGGCACAGGACGATCGGAGCCTGCCCGCCGGGCCGGCCGCGCCAGGTCGGATCGACCACCACCTGCGCGAACGAGAACAGCGCCTCGCGCGAGCCGATCACCGGCAGCAACTGTGTGGCCGGATCCAGCGCGACGCCGTAGCGCCCCCGCGCCCAGTCGGCCATCGCCCGGCGCAGGCCGGCGTCGCCCAGCGTGGTCGGATACGAGGCCAGGCCGTTCAGGTGCGCGGTGATGGCGTCCTTGATCAGCTGCGGCGTCGGATGGCGCGGCTCACCCAGGCCCAGGCTGATGGGGCGGTGGGCGGGCGAGGGGACGATGTCCTTCGTGAGGGCCCGCCAGCGTTCGAACGGGTAGGGATGGAGCGTGCCGAGCAGCGGATTCATGTCCGGATTATCGGGCGTGGCCGGTGGCCGCGGCCTTCGGCGATCGGCAGGGCAGGCTCGCCACCGCGGAGCAGGAAGTCAGCTAGATGACACGGCCCAGGACAGGGGCGGGCGTTCGCGGCAAAATACGGGGCTGTCTTCAGGCTGCGCTCCGCGCAGCGTCGCCGTTCCATGACCCATCCGTATTCCATCCTGATCCGTGTCGGCATCTTCGCGCTGCTGATGGGATCGGCGCTCTTCGTGCACCTGCGTGGCCGCGCCCGCTTCGGCCTGATGAAGGCGCTCACCGACTACACGGTGTTGCTGGCGCCGTACAACATGCTGATGGTGCTGTTCTCGCGCGTGAAGTTCACGCCCTACGCGCCCGCCACCGACTTCCCCGACCTCGCGCCGCTGCAGGCGCACTGGCAGGAGATCCGCGCCGAGGCGCTGAGCCTGAACGAGGCCGGCCGCATCGGCGTGGCCACCGGCTACAACGACATGGGCTTCAACTCGTTCTTCCGCTCGGGCTGGAAGCGCTTCTACCTGAAGTGGTACGGCGAGGAGCTGGCGTCCGCGAAGGCCTCGTGCCCGCGCACGGTGGCGCTGCTCAACAGCATCCCGTCGATCAAGGGCGCGATGTTCGCGTCGCTGCCGCCCGAGGGCAAGCTGGTGCGCCACCGCGACCCCTACGCCGGCTCGGTGCGCTACCACCTGGGCCTGGTCACGCCCAACTCGCCCGACTGCTACATCGAGGTCGATGGCCAGCGCTACTTCTGGAAGGACGGCGAGGCCATCCTGTTCGACGAGACCTTCATCCACCACGCCGCCAACACCACCGACCAGCAGCGCGTCATCCTGTTCTGCGACATCGAGCGCCCGCTGCACGGCCGCGTGCTGGCCGCGATCAACCGCTGGTTCGCCAACCACGTGATGGCCGCCTCGGCCGCGCCCAACGAGGCGGGCGAGCGCGTCGGCGGCATCAACCGCTTCTTCCAGAACGCGTACAAGCTGCGCCTGCAGGCCAAGAAGCTCAAGGCCTCACATCGCCGCACCTACTACGTGTCCAAGTGGGTGGCGATCCTCGGCGGGCTGTACCTGATCTTCTTCAGCTGGCTGTTCTGAGATCGCTGACCTCGCTTCTCGAACTTACCTATTTCGATCTGTTTGGAGACAACACGCCGTGATGCTTGTGTAGTTCGCGCCGCCGCAAGATCGATGCGTCGCATGGCCCTTGGCATTGCCTGTGAGGCGATTTGCGCTCGATGCCGGATTCGGAAGGTCGTCCGAACGTGCGGTGAGATGCTGGGCGGTCGTGAGGCGCGAGTTGGCTTGATCTCAAAGCCGATCGCGATAGCGTTCGAGATGCTTGGCGGTCAACTGCAGGCGATTCGAATCGCACAACTTCATGAACTCATCGACGGTCATGGGTGGGTTCTTGCGTCGTGTCCTGGCTTGCCTCAACACGGCGACGACCGACTCAGGCTGTTCCATGAGAAGGTCAGCGAGAAACTTATCAGGTGATTCGGCGACGATCCCGAATGCCTTCAGCACTTGTTCGGGGAAGTCTCGCAAATTCCATGTCAGGATCTTGCGCGCTTCACTGGCGATCGCAGCCGCCACGACATGTCGGTCGTCCTTGTCGGGCAAGTCGATCTGGTCGATGTACTGTCTGTAGTTGTCTACCAGCGCGCTCGGCAAAATGCTGTGCAGTCGAAAACGGTCTTCGGGAGCTTCTTCTCAAGTCTCGGCTTTCTTGCAAGAAGATTTCGCATCCATTCGTCAGTGATCTCTGCGGTCCACTTCGCCTCAATCATTCCCGCATAGAACAGCGACAGAAGCAGGTCGCGAAGGAATTCGCCATACAGGACGTTTGCGTCCAGTACCACTTTCTGGCCGCTCATTCGGAGTCCTTGCTTTCCCGACGCTTGCGCTTGATTTCTTGTAACTGCTCATCCGTGGGCACGGCGAAATACTCCTCGTTTGTGCTGTCCTCGCTGAGTTCAGCTAACGCGTCCATGAATCGCAGGGTGTCGGGCGACAGCACCGTGGGATCCTTTGCATAGACGCAGACTGTCCCCTTTTCCGAGTCGGTGACAACGCGCAGTTGCATGCCTACCGGCAGCATCTCGAGCGCCTCATCGGGTAGCACGAGTCGTCCATCGACGACCTCTGCAAGAAGACTTTTCATGACCATTGGAAAACTCACTTGAGGTTGGGGCGTGCGCAAGAACGGCGCCGCAGTCCAGGAAAGTTCCGAGGCTTTCACTCACGCAGACTGCATTCATGGGATGGCAGTTGGTGAGCGGCATCGCATCGCCGATCATTCGCGTAGAGACATGCTGTGCCGGGTTCGGAGTCGGGAATCACGCGGATCGGACCTGAGGTCGCCAATGTCACAAGCGCCTCCCGAGAAGAGCGAGCCGACCGTCGACGCTCCCGGCGAGCAGGTTCTTCATCACCATGCCGCCTCCGTCAGTTGCGGCCCGCGCTCACCAGCTGCTTGATCGCGTTGACCAGGTTCATCGGCCGCACCGGCTTGTCCAGCGTGGAGAAGTTCCACTGCGCCGACAGCGCCAGCAGGCTCTTTTCCATTTCGGTGTCGGCCACCAGCGCGCCGGTGACCACCAGCACGGGGACGTGCGGCCGATGGCGGCGGATCTCCTCGACCACGGGCGCGGCGGTGCCTTCGGGCAGCAGCCAGTCCAGCACGTAGGCGTCGAAGCGGCGCTGCGCGATGGCCTCGCGCAGCGCGGCGCTGTCGGCGAACGGCGTGGCCACCACGCCCAGCGGCCGGAAGGCCTCGACCAGGGCCTCGGCGGCGCGGGTGTCGTCCTCCAGCAGCGCCACCTGCAGGTGCGGGTGGCTGCGCACCGTGAGTGCCTCGATGGCGTGGCGGCGCGCGCCCGCCGGCTCGTTGCCGCTGGCGTGGATCTCCCAGCCCGAGCCCACCTTGATGGCCACCAGGTCGGCGCTCTCACCCGGCGCGAGCTCGGCGCCCGGCACCAGCAGGCCGGTGGGTGGCAGGTGGGCGATGCGGATCACGGCCGGCACGGCCTCGGGCCCCGTGCGCGCCACGCGCGCGAGGTCGTCGTGCGGCAGCAGGCAGTCGTCGGGCGCGCCGAAGTGATGGGCGATCGCGCGCAGGTCGGTATGGCTCCATGCCACGTCGCCCTTGAGCCGGCGGTACGACTGCGAGCGGTCGACGTTGATGATGCGCGCGATCTCGGAGGCGTGGTTGTGCTCCTTGACCCCGAACGACAGCAGGAAGCGGCGCACGCCCAGGCTGATGGCCGGTTCGGCAGGGCCGTCGATGTCTTGCGGCGGGCGGGTCTGCACGGTGTCGGTCATGAGCGATGGCGCCAAGCTAGGGGGAATAGGCAGTTTATCCAGTTTCGCATCAAAATGCCCACAAATATCGGATTGATGGGCTGAAAGTTGTGTGTCACAGTCCCTGCAAGCCAACAAAATAGCCAACGAAAGAAATTTGTGGGTCGAACTCCACAACAGATGGCTCGCTGGCCAACGTCACTTGCACCAAGCAAGGCAAGCAGAGAGGGTACCCATGACAAACACAGGAGCGGCCAAGGGCCCGAGCGACCAGAAGACGCTCAACGAGGAGATCATCGAAGGCCTGGTGGAGGTCGCCCGGCGTAATCCGCAGCATGCGGTGGAACTGTTCGGCGTCTCGCTGGGCGTGGCCATGCGCCTGGCCGCCATGCCCGACGCGCAGCTCGACGACCTGGCCACCACGCCGGTGGCGCTGTGGCGCCCGGTGCTCACCGAGCGGCTCGTTCGAAAGCTGCCCGAGCACCGGCCCATGCTCACGCCCGACCACGAGGTGTACCGGCCGCTGGTCAAGCGCATCAACCGCCTCGCGCTGGCCACCTTCGTGCGCTACGCCGACGATCCCGCCAGCGCCGCGCTGGTGTGCGACATCACCGACCGCGAGGTCATCCGCGCGCTGCAGGAGCTGCCGGCGTTCGCGTTCCTGGAGTGGGGCGGCAATCCCGGCACGCTGCTGGCGGTGCCGCGCCTGAGCGACGCCGTCATCGACCGCCTGCTGCGCGACGACGACGGCGTCGAGCCCGGCCTGCGCGGCCTGCTGGCGCTCACGCAGTGCTGCGAGCAGGAGTTCGCGCTGATCCGCCACGCCATCCGCGAAGAGAGCGCGGCCTATCGCGTGGCCGGGCGCACGCCCGTGGGCAAGCGGCCCGGGCGGCCGCCGGCCAACTTCCTGATGCCGGGCACGTCCAGCCTCATCCTGGCCATGCTGCGCCACCAGATGCGGCCCACCGAAGTGGAGGAGCGCATGCTGGCCACCAGCGACGTGCGCGCCGCGCAGCTGCGCCGCATCGCCGACGCCTTCAACCACAAGCCCAAGCGCGACAAGGGCGCCCCGCGCGACCGCACGCGCGACAACCGCGACCTGTGGGGCAGCGCGCACCGCCGCCTCAGCGCCACGGCCATCCTGTGCCTGCAACGCCGGCTGGTGGACGCCGGCGTCGAGGCCTTCGAGGCCATGGTGTGGGCCTACGACTACTACGCCTGCACCTACGATGCCGACTGCGGCGTCTCGCTCAGCCGCATGCTGCGCGACGTGTTCACGCCGCTGCGCGAAGGCCAGGACACCCATCTCGGCCACTGCGCCAAGTGCGGCGTGGTGCACCTCGCACATGAGGAGAAGATCGGCATCATCGAGTGCCCGGTGTGCGTGCTGGCGCGCTCGGGCAAGTTCGGGCAGCGGCGCGTGCGGCCCGACCGGCTCGACGTCCAGGGCTTGCACGAGATCGGCGGCTGGCCCCGGGCGGCAGCGTGGGCTGCGGCGGCAGCGACGGGCGGATAGCCGTTCCCGGCAGCGCCGCGTGGCCGCCATTTTCCCATCCGGCTGCTGCTCGTCGACCCAACAGGCGCGAACGGCGGGTGTCGATCGGTGGCCGTGTCGAGGGACAGGCGGCGCAGCACGCGGGCACCGTGCTGCAGGCGAGGGTGCCGCGGGAGGCCATCCGGCGGCCGGGGTCGTCGCCGTGCCTAGAACAAGCTTGCTTGCGCGTCCGGCGCCGGCCCAGGCGGCCTGAACCGCGTGGTGTCCAGCGTCTGCCGACCCGGAAACGTCATCCCCAGCCGCGCCGCCGCCGCGTCGAAGCGCCGCGCCAGCGCCTCGGCCACGTCGCCGGTGCCCACCATGCGCTTGCCGAAGCGCGAGTCGTAGTCGCGGCCCTGGTGCATCGTCTGGATCTGGCGCCAGATCCCGGCGGCCTGGTCGGGGTACCAGCGGCGCAGCCACTCGGCCATCAGGTCGCGCACCTCGCGCGGCAGCCGCAGCAGCGTGTACAGGGCCTGCGTGGCGCCGTGCGCCGCGCAGGCCTCGAGGATCGCCTCGAGCTCATGCTCGTTCACCTGCGGGATGACCGGCGCGATGTAGACGGCCACCGGCACGCCGGCCTCGGTGAGCTCCTCGATCGCCTGCAGGCGGCGCGTCGGCGAATTGGCGCGCGGGTCGAGGCGGCGCGAGAGCTCGTGGTCGAGCGTGGGCACCGACATGTGCACGCGCGCCAGGCCCTTGCGGGCCATCGGCGCGAGGATGTCGAGATCGCGCGTGACCAGCGCCGACTTCGTCGTGATGCTCACCGCCACGTCGAACTCCGCGAGCACCTCGAGGATGCGGCGCGCGAGCGCGTAGTGGCGCTCGATCGGCTGGTAGGCGTCGGTGGCGCCGCCCAGCGAGACGATGCCGGGGCGCAAGTCGCGGCGGCCCAGTTCCTTGCGCAGCACCTCGGGCGCGTTGACCTTGGCGAACAGCTTGGTCTCGAAGTCGAGCCCCGGCGACAGCTGGAGGTATGCGTGCGTCGGCCGCGCGAAGCAGTACACGCAGCCGTGCTCGCAGCCTTGGTACGGGTTGATCGTGTGGTCGAAGTCGAGGTCGGGCGATTCGTTGCGGTTCAGCAGCGACTTGGCCTCGCGCTCGGTGACCTCGGTCTTGCGCGTGGCCGGATCGACGTCCGCCGCGGCGTCCCACTCGTCCTTGACGAAGCGCGACGGCCGGTTCGACCCGGCGCCGCGGCCCTTGACGAAGACGACCGGGTGCTCGTTGCCGCTGGACATGGCCACGCTAGTCGCCGAACAGCCCGTTGAGCTCGGCGCCGCTGGCCGCGCCGGCGAGGCCGTCGAACACCCCTTGTTCGGCGATGCCCCGGGCGGCGCGCATGAAGCCGCCCCACGCGCTGCGCGCCAGGGCGCCGCCCGTGCTGACGCGGCGCACGCCCAGGGCCGCGATGTCGGCCAGCGTGAGATCGCCGGCGGCGCCCACCAGCAGGTTCACCGGCTTGGGCGCGACGGCGGCCACCACGGCGGCGATGTCGTCGCGGCTCTTGAGTCCTGGCGCGTACAGGCAGTCGGCGCCGGCCTCGGCGTAGGCGCGCAGGCGGGCGATGGTGTCGGCCAGGTCGGGGCGGCCGTGCAGGAAGTTCTCGGCGCGGCCCACCAGCAGCGTGTCGCCGCCGGCCACGTCGATCGCCTCGCGCGCCGCGCGCAGGCGCGCGAGGGCCTCGGGCAACTCGTGGATGGGACGCGCGGGATCGCCGGTGGCGTCCTCGATCGACAGCCCCGCCACGCCGGTGGCCGCGGCCAGGCGCACGCTCTCGGCGACGTCGCGCGGCGTCGCGCCGTAGCCACTCTCGAAGTCCGCGTTCACCGGCAGCTCCGTGGCGGCGACGATCTCGCGCAGGTGGGCGAGCACCGCGTCACGCGCCATCGAGCCGTCGGCGCGCGCGTGCGACCAGGCCAGGCCGGAACTCGTGCTGGCCAGCGCCTTGAAGCCCAGCGAGGCCAGGTAGCGCGCGCTGCCGGCGTCCCACGGATTGGGAATGACGAAGCAGCCGCTGGCATGCAGGTCGCGGAAGGCGCGGCGGCGGGCGGCGATGGCGGCGGGCGAGGGCGTCGGGGTCATGGTGGCGATTCCGTGGCGGCCTGCGCAGCCTACCGCAGCGCGCCCGAGTTCGTTTCGTCGGCCAACGAAGCCCGCGCGTTCAGCGCGGCCAGACCATGTCCACCAGCGTGTCGACGTCCGGCTTCGGATGCATGTCTTTGGTGGCGTCCTTCCACTCCTGCGGCGCGGGCGCGTAGGCCTGCGGCGGCTTGTCGCTCCACACGCTCACGCGCAGCGCGAACACGATGTCGCCCGACTTCACCGGCATCGTCGGCGTGGCCGCCACCGTCTGCGCGAGCGCCGCCATCGTCTTGTCGGCCAGGCGGGGCTTGAAGTCGAACCAGGTGCGCGTCCGGTTGCCGGGCCGGATCGCCACCACCACGAAGCCCGCCGACGGGATCTGCGACGGGTTCGCGCGCATCGTCTCGGTGAGCGCGGCGCCCAGCGTCTTCAGGTAGGCCGACATCGCGTCGGCGCCGCCGTCCACGCGCTGCTCGATGAGCTCGCCTTTCTGCAGGAGCACGATGTCGTGCTGGACGAGGGGCTGGACGGCATTGGCGGCGGCGGACGCGGCGAGCAGGGCGGCGGCCGCGAATCGGCGGAGCAGGGTCATGGGTCGATTGTCCCATCGGGCCATGGTCGAGCCTGATCCGGATCCCCGGCCGATCGGTTCCAATACGCCCATGAAATCGTCCAATCCGAACGGCGGGCTGGTCTACTCGACCGAGTCCGGCCGCATGTGTCCCGGTTGCCGTCAGCCGCTGGCGCAGTGCGCCTGCAAGACGCCGGTGGCGCCGCCCACCGACGGCGTCGTGCGCGTGTTCTTCGAGACCAAGGGCCGCGGCGGCAAGGGCGTGACCGTGGTGCGCGGCCTGGGCCTGGCCGACCCCGAGCTGCAGGCGATCGGCAAGAAGCTCAAGGCGGCGTGCGGCGTGGGCGGCACCGCCAAGGACGGCGTCGTCGAACTTCAAGGCGACCATCGCGACCGCGTGATCGCGCTGCTGCCGGGGCTCGGGTTCAAGACCGTGAAGAAGGCCGGCGGCTGAGCGCGTCAGTCCTCGACGTCCCCCAGCCCCGCATCCTTGGGCAGCTCGCGCAGCTGGAACACGTTGCCTTCGGGATCGACGCCGTCGCACACGCGCAGGCCCTGGAAGCTCCACTCCTTGCCCGCCGGATAGACCTCGCCCTCGTTGGCCCGCGCGGCCTCGCGCGCCTCGGCCAGGCTCGCCACCGCGAACGCGATCTTGAACGCGGTGGCCTCGCGCTTGTCCGGCGGCGACTTGATGACGATGCGCTGCGCGACGGCTGCCGGGAGGGCAACGATGACCACCTCCACCACCTCGGACTCCAGCACGATGTGGTCGTCGACCTCGTGCATGACCTCCAGGTCGGCCACCGCGGCGTAGAAGCGGGCGAGGCGGTGGATGTCCTTGGCGTAGACGATGACGCCGGCGTTGAACGGTTGGGCCACGGTGTCGGCTCCTGGATGACAAGCTTGCCGCCAGTATGCCAAGCGGAGGCGCTCAACTGGCCGCGTACGGCTCGCGCGGGCGCTCGTTCTCGTCGATGCGCAGCCGCTTGCCCAGGGCCGGGAACGCGCGCTGCGGGCAGCCCTGGCGGTCGCACACCTTGCAGCCGGCGCCGATCTCGGTGGCGGCCTCGGGGTCGGCCAGCGCCAGGCCCTTGGCGTACACCAGCCGCGACGCATGGCGCAGGTCGCAGCCCAGGCCGATCGCGAAGGTGCGCTCCGGCGAGCCGTAGCCGCCGGTGGGCCGCGCGATGCAGCGCGCGATCCACAGGTAGGTGCGGCCGTCGGGCATGCGCGCGATCTGCGTGAGCACCTTGTGCGGCTGCGCGAACGCCTCGTACACGTTCCACAGCGGGCAGGTGCCGCCGGTGTGCGAGAAGTGAAAGCCGGTGGCCGACTGGCGCTTGGAGATGTTGCCCGCGCGGTCGACGCGCACGAAGAAGAACGGCACGCCGCGCGCGTCGGGCCGCTGCAGCGTGGACAGCCGGTGGCACACGGTCTCGAAGCTGACGCCGAAACGCTGCGCGAGCAGGTCGATGTCGTAGCGCAGGCTCTCGGCGGCGGCCAGGAAGCGCCGGTACGGCAGCACCAGCGCCCCGGCGAAGTAGCTCGCCAGGCCGATGCGGGCGAGCGCGCGCGCCTCGGGGCCGCTGAAGTCGCCCTGCGCCACGAGCTCGTCGATCGCGCCGCCGGCCTCCAGGTAGGCGAGCTGCGTGGCGAGCTGGAACGCGCGTTGCGCGGGCTCGACGTCGTCGTTGACGAACACGCGGCGCTGCGTCTCGTCGAAGCGGCGCAGCAGGCCGGCGTCGGCGGCCAGGCCGCTGGTGGCGACGCCGTGGCGCTCGTGCAGGTAGGCCTCGAGGTGGGCGGCGAGCGCGCGCGCGTCGTGCGGCCCGCCCGCGCCGCGCGCGCCCGCGGACGACGCCCGCGGGCGCGTGGCCAGCACGGCGTCGACGGCGGCCTCGGCCAGCTCGTCGAGCGCGGCGATGTGGTTCTGCCGCTCGTAGAAGAAGTGGCGCACCTCCTCGTGCGGCTGGCGGGTGGCCTGGGCCAGCTCGCCGGCGCGCTCGCCCAGGCTGGCGGCCAGGGTGGTGAGCCGGTCCTCGGCCTGGCGGCTGCGGTGGTGCAGGCGGATCAGCACCTGCGCCAGCCCCGGCATCTGCTGGGCCATCGCGCGCAGCTCGGCCTGCGACACGCCGCCGCCGTCCGGGCTCTGCGCGACCACGTCCTGCAACTGCGAGGTCAGCCGCGCCTCGTCGTCGCCGGAGAACGGGCGTAGGTCGACGCCCAGCGCCGACTGCAGGCGCAGCTGCACCGCCACGCCCAGCGGGCGCTGGTTGTTCTCGAGCTGGTTCAGGTAGCTGGGCGACAGGTCCAGCAACTGCGCGAGGGCGGCCTGCGTGAGGCCGCGCTGCTCGCGCAGGGTCTTGAGCTTCACGCCGAGGAAATTCTTGGCCATGGTGACTTCGCAAACATTGCAACATTCCGATCCAGATTCGCAAATCTTCGCTATTTTCAGAGGAAGTGAAAAGCAATACCCGACTGCGAAGATTGCAAATATGATGCAGGCGCAAACTCGCGCATGGCGCCGACGCGGCCGCGCGCGCCTTCTCGAATCCCCTTGGCCCGGCCGCGCCGCCGGCGCCCGCCAACGTCCCGCAGAAAGAGACCGATGTCCCAGACCACGACCGACACCGCCGCCCCCACGTTCAAGCCCAAGAAGTCCGTCGCGCTGTCCGGCGTGGCCGCCGGCAACACCGCGCTGTGCACCGTCGGCCGCAGCGGCAACGACCTGCACTACCGCGGCTTCGACATCCTGGAGCTGGCCGAGCAGACCGAGTTCGAGGAAGTGGCCCACCTGCTGGTGCACGGCAAGCTGCCCAACGCGGCCGAGCTGCGCGCCTACAAGAACAAGCTCAAGTCGCTGCGCGGCCTGCCCGCCGCCGTCAAGGCCGCGCTGGAGCAGTTGCCCGCCGGCGCACACCCCATGGATGTGATGCGCACCGGCGTGTCGGTGCTGGGCTGCGCGCTGCCCGAGAAGGACGACCACAACCACCCCGGCGCGCGCGACATCGCCGACCGCCTGATGGCCTCGCTGGGCTCGATGCTGCTGTACTGGTTCCACTTCGCGCAGAACGGCCGCCGCATCGAGGTCGAGACCGACGACGACTCCATCGGCGCGCACTTCCTGCACCTGCTGCACGGCGTCAAGCCCAGCGCCGAGTGGGAGCGCGCGATGCACACCTCGCTCAACCTGTACGCCGAGCACGAGTTCAACGCCTCCACCTTCGCGTGCCGCGTGGTTGCCGGCACCGGCTCGGACATGTACTCCGCCATCACCGCGGGCATCGGCGCGCTGCGCGGCCCCAAGCACGGCGGGGCCAACGAGGTGGCCTTCGAGATCCAGAAGCGCTACGACAACCCGGACGAGGCCGAGGCCGACGTCCGCCGCCGCGTCGAGGCCAAGGAGGTCGTCATCGGCTTCGGCCATCCGGTGTACACGGTGAGCGACCCGCGCAACGTGGTCATCAAGGGCGTGGCCAGGAAGCTGTCGCAGACGGCCGGCTCGACCAAGATGTACGACGTCGCCGAGCGCCTGGAGTCGGTGATGTGGGACGCCAAGAAGATGTTCCCCAACCTCGACTGGTTCAGCGCGGTGAGCTACCACGTGATGGGCGTGCCCACCGCCATGTTCACGCCGCTGTTCGTGATCTCGCGCACCAGCGGCTGGTCGGCGCACGTCATCGAGCAGCGCATCGACAACAAGATCATCCGTCCGAGCGCGAACTACACCGGTCCCGAGGACCAGAAGTTCGTGGCGCTGAAGGATCGAAAGTAAGCCACCGCCGCGCGAAGACGCCCGCCGCATGAACACCGAATACCGCAAGAACCTGCCCGGCACCGCGCTGGACTACTTCGACGCCCGCGAGGCCGTCGACGCGCTGCGCCCCGGCGCGTGGGCCACGCTGCCCTACACCTCGCGCGTGCACGCCGAGAACCTGGTGCGGCGCTGCGCGCCCGACATGCTCGGCGCCTCGCTGATGCAGCTCATCGAGCGCCGGCGCGACCTCGACTTCCCGTGGTTCCCCGCGCGGGTGGTCTGCCACGACATCCTCGGCCAGACCGCGCTCGTCGACCTGGCGGGCCTGCGCGACGCCATCGCCGACATGGGCGGCGACCCCGCCAAGGTCAACCCGGTGGTGCAGACGCAGCTGATCGTCGACCACTCGCTGGCGGTGGAGTTCCCCGGCTCCGACCCCGACGCGTTCGCCAAGAACCGCGCGGTGGAGGATCGCCGCAACGAGGACCGCTTCCACTTCATCGAGTGGACGAAGAAGGCGTTCCGCAACGTCGAGGTCATCCCGCCGGGCAACGGGATCATGCACCAGATCAACCTGGAGCGGATGTCGCCGGTGGTGCACGCCAAGGACGGCGTCGCGTTCCCGGATACCTTGGTGGGTACCGACTCGCACACGCCGCACGTCGACGCGCTGGGCGTCATCGCCATCGGCGTGGGCGGCCTCGAGGCCGAGAACGTGATGCTGGGGCGCGCGTCGTGGATGCGGCTGCCCGACATCGTCGGCTGCGAGCTCGTGGGCAAGCCGCAGCCGGGCATCACGGCCACCGACATCGTGCTGGCCATCACCGAGTTCCTGCGCAAGGAAAAGGTGGTGGGCGCCTACCTCGAGTTCTTCGGCGAGGGCGCCTCGGCGCTGACGCTGGGCGACCGCGCCACCATCTCCAACATGACGCCCGAGTTCGGCGCCACGGCCGCGATGTTCTTCATCGACGACCAGACGCTCGACTACCTGCGTCTGACCGGCCGCGACGCCGAGCAGGTGGCGCTGGTGGAGGTCTACGCCAAGCAGGCCGGGCTCTGGGCCGATTCGCTGAAGACGGCGCAGTACGAGCGCACGCTGCGCTTTGACCTGTCCACCGTCGTGCGCAACATGGCCGGCCCGTCCAACCCGCACAAGCGCCTGCCCACCGCCGACCTGGCGGCGCGCGGCATCGCCGGCGCGTGGACCGAGACGCCGGGCCAGATGCCCGACGGCGCGGTCATCATCGCCGCCATCACCAGCTGCACCAACACGAGCAACCCGCGCAACGTGATCGCCGCCGGCCTGCTCGCGCGCAACGCGAACGCGCGCGGGCTCGTGCGCAAGCCGTGGGTCAAGTCCTCGCTCGCGCCCGGCTCCAAGGCCGTGCAGCTGTACCTGGAGGCCGCCGGCCTGCTGCCCGAGCTCGAGAAGCTGGGCTTCGGCATCGTCGCGTTCGCGTGCACCACGTGCAACGGCATGTCGGGCGCGCTCGATCCGAAGATCCAGCAGGAGATCATCGACCGCGACCTGTACGCGACGGCCGTGCTCTCGGGCAACCGCAACTTCGACGGCCGCATCCACCCGTACGCCAAGCAGGCCTTCCTGGCCTCGCCGCCGCTGGTGATCGCCTACGCCATCGCCGGCACGATCCGCTTCGACATCGAGAAGGACGCGCTGGGCACCGACGCAAGCGGCCAGCCGGTCACGCTCAAGGACATCTGGCCCAGCGACGCCGAGATCGACGCGATCGTGGCCAGCAGCGTCAAGCCCGAGCATTTCCGCCAGGTCTACGACCCGATGTTCAAGCTGCACGCCGGCGGCGGCGAGGCCATCAGCCCGCTGTACGACTGGCGTCCGCAGAGCACCTACATCCGCCGGCCGCCGTATTGGGAAGGCGCGCTCGCCGGCGAGCGCATGCTGCGCGGGCTGCGGCCGCTGGCGGTGCTGCCCGACAACATCACCACCGACCATCTGTCGCCGTCCAACGCGATCCTGCCGGACAGCGCCGCCGGCGAGTACCTCGCCAAGATGGGCCTGCCCGAAGAGGACTTCAACTCCTACGCCACGCACCGCGGCGACCACCTCACCGCGCAGCGCGCCACCTTCGCCAACCCGCAGCTGGTCAACGAGATGGCGGTCGTCGACGGCCAGGTCAGGAAGGGCTCGCTGACGCGCGTGGAGCCCGACGGCCACGTCGTGCGCATGTGGGAGGGCATCGAGACCTACATGCAGCGTCGCCAGCCGCTGATCATCGTGGCGGGTGCCGACTACGGCCAGGGCTCGTCGCGCGACTGGGCGGCCAAGGGCGTTCGCCTCGCGGGCGTGGAGGCCATCGTGGCCGAGGGCTTCGAGCGCATCCACCGCACCAACCTCGTGGGCATGGGCGTGCTGCCGCTGGAGTTCAAGCCCGGCACCAACCGGCTGACGCTGGGCATCGACGGCACGGAGGTGTTCGACGTCGTCGGCGAGCGCCGGCCGCGCGCCGACCTCGTGCTGGTGATCCATCGCCGCGACGGCGCGCGCCTGGAAGTGCCCGTCACTTGCCGCCTCGACACGGCCGAGGAAGTGTCCATCTACGAAGCCGGCGGCGTGCTGCAGCGCTTCGCGCAGGACTTCCTGGCCTCGTCCGCCGAAGCTGCCTGAAAGAGTTCATGAGCCACGTTCCGCAGATCAAGATCCCTGCCACCTACATGCGCGGCGGCACCAGCAAGGGCGTGTTCTTCCGCCTGCAGGACTTGCCCGAGGCCGCGCAAGCGCCGGGCCCCGCGCGCGACCGGCTGCTGATGCGCGTCATCGGCAGCCCCGACCCGTACGGCAAGCAGATCGACGGCATGGGCGGCGCCACCTCGTCCACCAGCAAGACGGTGATCGTGTCGCGCAGCACGCGGCCCGGTCACGACGTCGACTACCTGTTCGGCCAGGTCGCCATCGACCAGGCGTTCGTGGACTGGAGCGGCAACTGCGGCAACCTCTCGGCGGCCGTGGGGCCGTTCGCGGTGGTCAATGGGCTGGTCGACGCCGGCCGCCTGCCCAGGGACGGCACGGTGGTCGTGCGTATCTGGCAGGCCAACATCGGCAAGACCATCGTCGCGCACGTGCCGATCGCCGGCGGCCAGGTGCAGGAGACGGGCGACTTCGAGCTGGACGGCGTCACCTTCCCGGCGGCCGAGGTCGCGCTGGAGTTCATGGACCCCGCCGCCGACGAAGGCGAGGGCGGCGGCGCGATGTTCCCCACGGGCAACGTCGTCGATGAGCTCGACGTGCCGGGCCTCGGCAAGCTCAAGGCCACGCTGATCAACGCCGGCATCCCCACGATCTTCGTCGACGCCGGGGCCATCGGCTACACCGGCACCGAGCTGCAGGGCGCGATCAACGAGGACGCCAAGGCGCTCGCGATGTTCGAGACGCTGCGCGCGCACGGCGCGCTGCGCATGGGCCTGATCCAGCAGCTGGTGGAGGCGCGCACGCGCCAGCACACGCCCAAGGTGGCGTTCGTGGCCAGGCCGGCCGACTATGTCGCCTCGAGCGGCAAGCGCGTGGCCGCCAAGGACGTCGACCTGCTGGTGCGCGCGATGTCCATGGGCAAGCTGCACCACGCGATGATGGGCACGGCCGCGGTCGCCATCGGCACCGCGGCGGCGATTCCCGGCACGCTGGTCAACCTCGCGGCCGGCGGCGGCGACGAGCGCACCGCGGTGCGCTTCGGGCACCCGTCGGGCACGCTGCGCGTGGGCGCGCAAGCGCGGCTCGTGAACGGGCAGTGGCAGGTCGCCAAGGCGCTCATGAGCCGCAGCGCGCGCGTGCTGATGGAAGGCGCCGTGCGCATTCCCGGCGACAGTTTCTGATTTCTCCGAGATTCCCATGTCCACTCGCAAGACCCTCAAGACCCTCGTCAACGCCCGCCGCGGCGCGATCGTGCCGGGCGCGTTCAACGCGTTGTCGGCGCGCGTGATCGAGGACCTCGGCTTCGAGGCCATCTACGTCACCGGCGCCGGCGTCACCAACATGAACCTGGGCCTGCCCGACCAGGGCTTCATGGGCCTGGCCGAGATCGCCG
>OUNM010114812.1_pt1 | contig 15724 bp, 18 predicted proteins | sample 1769961 | NCBI WGS metagenome assembly OUNM01 (sample SAMEA3914820, study PRJEB12502) | metagenome | biome: forest; material: soil | place: USA | collected 2012-03-12 | depth 0.3 m | reverse complement strand
CGGCGCGGTCGGCGACGCGGTCGGCGAGGTGTGCTTCAACACCGCCATGACGGGCTATCAGGAGATCCTGACCGACCCGTCCTACATGGCCCAGATCGTCGCCTTCACCTTCCCGCACATCGGCAATGTCGGCACCAACGTCGAGGACGTCGAGCAGATCACCGGCGTGGCCGAGACGGCCGCTCGGGGCGCCCTGTTCCGCGACGTCCCGACCGAACAGGCCAACTGGCGCGCCAACAGCGACTTCGACGCCTGGATGAAGACCCGCGGCGTCATCGGCCTGGCCGGGATCGACACCCGCGCCCTGACCCGCAAGATCCGCGAGACCGGCATGCCGCACGGCGTCATCGCCCACTCGCCCGAGGGCAAGTTCGACCTCGACGCCCTGGTCGCCAAGGCCAAGGCCTGGGCCGGCCTGGAAGGCCTGGACCTGGCCAAGGACGCCTCGACCACCCAGACCTTCACCTGGGACGAGGGCCTGTGGTCATGGCCGGAAGGCTACGCCAAGCTGGACAAGCCCAAGTACGAAGTGGTCGTCATCGACTACGGCGTGAAGCGCAACATCCTGCGCGCCCTGGCCCACGTCGGCGCCCGCGCCACCGTCGTCCCCGCCGACACCAAGGCCGAGGACATCCTGGCCCGCAACCCGGACGGCGTGCTGCTCAGCAACGGCCCCGGCGACCCGGCCGCGACCGGCGCGTACGCCGTGCCCGAGATCCAGAAGCTGGTCGAAAGCGGCAAGCCGGTGTTCGGCATCTGCCTGGGCCACCAGATGCTGGCCCTGGCCCTGGGCGCCAAGACCGTGAAGATGGAACAGGGCCACCATGGCGCGAACCATCCGGTGAAGGACCTGACCACCGGCAAGGTCGAGATCGTCTCGATGAACCACGGCTTCACCGTGGACAGCGAGAGCCTGCCGGCCCCGGTGCAGGAGACCCACGTCTCGCTGTTCGACGGCACCAACGCGGGGATTCAGCTGGCGGACAAGCCGGTGTTCAGCGTGCAGCACCACCCGGAGGCTTCGCCGGGCCCGACGGATAGTTTGTATCTGTTCGAGCGGTTTGCTGGACTGATGGACGCGGCGAAGTAGGAATACCGATCTCTCCTCCCCCGCTGGGGGAGGTGGCCCGGAGGGCCGGAGGGGGCATCGCCGGCCTATGCCGAGCTGCCCCCTCAGTCGGCTACGCCGACAGCTCCCCCAACGGGGGAGCAGATTACAATCCGCCCCTTTGACCGCCCTTACGTCACCTGCGCCTATCCTTGCCAAAAGGGAGGCCCAGCCATGACCAACGACACCGACTTCAGCGGCCGGCGCGTTCTGGTCGTCGGCGGGTCCAGCGGGATCGGCAATGGGATCGCCCATGCGTTCAAGGCCCGCGGGGCGGAGGTCGCCGTCTGGGGCACGCGGGCCAGCGCCAGCGACTACGACCCCGCCGACGGCTCGGATCTCTCCGGCCTGAACTACACGGCCGTCGACGTCGGCGATCCCGACGCCATCGACGCCGCCCCCGCCCCGTTCGAGACCCTCGACGTCCTGGTCCTCTGCCAAGGCACGGTCGTCTACAAGCGCGGCGAGTTCGAGCGGGCCGGCTGGGATCGGGTGATGGCCGTCAATCTGGACAGCCTGATGCACTGCACCCGCCGCTTCAAACCGGCCCTCGCGCAGAGCCAGGGCAGCGTCATCATCGTCAGCTCGATCTCGGGCCTGAAGGCCAATGTCGGCAATCCCGCCTACGCCGCCTCCAAGGCCGGGGCGATCAGCCTGACCAAGACCCTGGGCCAGGCCTGGGCGCCCGAGGGCGTGCGGGTCAACGGCCTGGCGCCGGGCCTGGTGGAAACCAAGCTGACCAAGGTCACCACCGCCAATCCCGACCGCCTGGCCGGCGCACTGGCCGCCATCCCGCAGCGGCGGGTGGGCACGCCCGCCGACATGGCTGGAGCCGCCCTCTTCCTGGCCTCGCCGCTGGCCTCCTACGTCACCGGCCACACCCTGGTGGTCGACGGCGGCCTCTCGCTCTAACCGGAGACGAACGATGAAAGCCCTGCGCTACCACGGCGCCCGCGACGTCCGGTACGAGACCATGGACGACCCCACACCGCAGTCGGACCGCGACGCCATCGTCCAGATCAGCGCCTGCTCGATCTGCGGCTCGGACCTCCACATCTATCACGGCCACGGGTTCTCCGAGGACCTGGGGTTCTGCGTCGGCCACGAGGCTGTGGGCGAGGTGGTCGAGATCGGGCGCGGCGTCCAGCAGCTGAAGGTCGGGGACAAGGTCATGCTGCCGGCCGCCGTCGGCTGCGGCCGCTGCCGCTCGTGCCTCTCCGGCGTGGTCCAGACCTGTGAGTATGGCGAGTTCGGCTGCTACGGCCTGTCGGCCCGGCTGCAGGGCTCGCAGGCCGAGGCCGTGCGCGTACCGGCCGCCGACATGAACGCCGTGCCGGTGCCCGAAGGCGTCTCGATGGAGCAGGCGCTGATGATGACCGACGCCCTGGCCACGGCTTGGTTCGGGGCCCGCAACGCCGAGGTCCGTCCGGGGTCCAGCGTGGCGGTCATCGGCCTTGGCCCCATCGGCCTGATGGCGGTCGAGAGCGCCTATGTCATGGGCGCGCACGTGGTCTACGCCATCGACCCCGTCCCCGGCCGCCGCGCCCTGGCCGAGGAAGCCGGCGCCATCGCGCTCTCGCCCGACGAGGCCAAGGACCGCATCCGCGAGGACACGCGAGGCCGCGGCCTGGACTGCGTGATCGAAGCCGTCGGCAGCGAGGCCACGGTCGACGCGGCCCTGCGCCTGGTGCGGGCGCGCGGCGTGGTGTCGGTGATCGGGGTGCAACAGGCCCGGCGCTTCCCCTTCCCGCTGGAACGCGCCTTCGCGGCGGGGCTGACGTTCCGGGTGGGCACCTGCTCGGTGCCGGAAGAACTGCCGGCTTTGTTCCCGCTGGTCCGCTCGGGTCGCCTGCGCCCAGAGAAATATGTCAGCCACCGCCTGCCGCTCAGCCAGGGCGCGGAGGCGTATCGGTTGTTCGAGAGCCGCGAAGCCGGCGCGCTGAAGATGGTGCTGACGCCGGATTGAGAGTCAGGGTCGGTCGACACTCAAATCCAACCCATATTCCCGCCTTCCTGGGCCTTGTGCCCAGGACCCAGGGTTCGGCGCCGATGGCGCTAGAAGCCGAGGCTTGGCCCATCGGCCGCGAAAGTCCGAAAGGTCGAGATCGCCCCAACCCTGGGTCCTGGGCACAAGGCCCAGGAAGGCAGAGGTTTTTGGCTGCGGCTGAACCTAGACCATCTTCCGCGCCGTCCTCATCAGCGCCCGGAACTGGCCGCCATAGGCGTGCTCGTTCCACAGGGTCTCGAACTGATCGTAGGAGGTCGACACCGCACCCGGCGCCGGCTGGGCGGGGTCGACGAACAGCAGCCGCCGCTGGCCCTCGTCGAAGCCCCGGACCACCACCGTGTGGCCGACGCCATCGTGGCTGATGTCGACCAGCACCGGCCGGCCTTGCCGCAGCTCGCCCTGGATGACCTTCAGCCCGTCGGCGAAGCCCTGCGGCGTATCCGGGAAACTCTTGTCACTCCAGGCGTAGCCGATATTGGCCAGGCCCTTCCTCATGTCCGCGTAGTAGGTGATCGTGAAGTCGTCGAATGGCCCGTTGGGGTCATAGGCCTTGCCGCGCGACAGGGCCTTCAGGCTGCGCGGCGCGCGGGGATCGCCGTAATAGGCCAGCACCATCGCCGCCGAAGTCGGCACGCACAGCAGGGTCTCCTGAGGGATGTGCGGCACGGGCAGCTCGACATGCTCGCCGGGGCGCTTCTGGCAGCCGGCCAGCGGCAGGACGACGAGGGCGATCAGCACGGCGGCCAGCCTGGACATTTCAACCTCCGGAACAGTCGCCCACAGGTCTACGCGCCAAGGCTTAATCAGCCCTGTAGAGGGGGCCGCCTCCCGCAAGACTAGGGGGCAGAGCGGGAGGCGGCGGCCAGACGCCGTCCACAAGGGGGGCGCGTTTTCAGCGTCTGGCGGGGGCTTGCCGGCCTTGGTGACGCCAAGGCGTTGAAGCAGGCCCAAACTTGAACAGTCGAACGAGCGACCTCAGACCTTCATGTCGAGCAGCGCGCCCGTCATCTGGTCAGCGGTCTTGGCCACGAGGGCGTTGGCCTTGAAGTCCTGGGCCGCGCCGATCTGCTCGGTGCGCTCCTTCACGTAGTCGACGTCGTCCTGCTTCTTGGTCGCCTGGGCGTCGACCTGCGCGTCGGCGGCGGCCGTGCGCTGGGCGCTGGCGTTGAGACGGTTGGCGGCGGCGGACATTCCGGCGGCGGCGATGCTGAGGGCCTGCATTTGGGCCTCCTTGCGGCTTCGTCCCGGTTATCGTGGCGGTTGGGTTAAGCGCTCGCGTGCGAAGATGGTGAAGAGGCGCGGAGTGGCGGGTTTTTGTGGTGAGGAGGGTTAATCCCCTGACACCCCCTTCTCCCCTTGCGGGAGAAGGTGTCGCCGTGAGGCGACGGATGAGGGGTCGTACGGCGCTTCCGGACAGGACTTTCAACCCCTCATCCGTCTCGCTGCGCGAGCCACCTTCTCCCGCAAGGGGAGAAGGGGAACTTTTGTCCCAACATTACAAAACGTTCAGACGACAACCCCGCCCCGCCTCGACATCTTTCGCCCCCATCGCGGACCGGGGGGTCTGCTTGTTGGAAGGCTCACCACACATGTCGTTCACGCGTCGCGCCGCGCTCGCCAGCGCCGCCCTGCTCCTAGTCGCGCAGCCCGTCCTGGCCGCCGCCCCGGCCAAGCCCGCCGCCGCCAAGACCGCCAAGGCCAAGACCGGGTCGGACTTCACGCCCTCGGCCGAGGCGATCAAGGCGCACATGACCTTCCTGGCCGACGACCTGATGGAGGGCCGCGAGGCCGGCACGCGCGGCTATGACATCGCCGCCAACTACGTGGTCGCCCAGTACGCCCTGCTGGGCCTGAAGCCGGCCGGCGACAACGGTTCGTACCAGCAACACGTGCCCCTGACCGCCTTCCGCCCGGCCGGCGAGGGCTCGGTCTCGGTGATCGGCGCCGACGGCCAGGCGGTGGCGCTGACCTATGGCGAGGACTACCTGCCCAACGCCCAGGCCCAGGCGGCCGACCTGTCGCTGACCGCGCCGCTGGTCTTCGTGGGCTATGGCCTGGTCGACGCCCAGAAGCACCGCGACGACTACGCGGGCCTGGACGTAAAGGGCAAGATCGTCGTCATGCTGAGCGGCGCGCCGACCTACCTGCAGACCGAAGAGCGGGCGCACTTCAGCAATCCCAACACCAAGCGCCTGGAAGCGGCCAAGCGCGGCGCGATCGGCGTCGTCACCATCCCGACCACCAGCGGCGAGAAGCGCCGTCCGTTCGCGGCCGGCAAGAACGGCATGAAGACCTGGCGCGTCACCTGGCGCGACGCCCAAGGCGTCGGCGCCGTGCGCGCGCCGTCCGCCCCGGCCCTGGCCTCGATCAGCCTGGCCGGCGCCGCCAAGCTGCTGGCCGGCGCCCCGACGCCGCTGGAGACGATCCTGGCCCAGGCCGAGACGCCCGAAGGCGCGGTCAAGGGCTTCGCCCTGCCGTCCAAGGCCGCCATCACCCTGAAGACCGAGATCGAGAAGCGCGAAAGCAGCAACGTCGTCGGCATGATCGAGGGCTCGGATCCGACCCTGAAGGCCCAGACCGTCATCCTGTCGGCGCACCTGGACCACATCGGCGTCAAGGAAGACGCCAAGCCCGGCGAGGACCGCATCAACAACGGCGCGCTGGACAACGCCTCGGGCGTGGCCACGCTGCTGGAGGTCGCCCGCGGCTTCAAGATGAGCAAGGTCCGCCCCAAGCGCTCGATCATCCTGCTGGCCCTGACCGGCGAGGAGAAGGGCCTGGTCGGCTCGGACTACTTCGCCAACAACCCGACGGTGAAGAAGACCGACATCGCCGCCGACGTGAACCTGGACATGCCGGTGCTGCTGTATCCGTTCACCGACGTGGTGGCGTTCGGCGCCGACCGCTCGACGATCGGCGCGGCGGTCAAGGACGCGGCCGGCCGCGTGGGCGTGGCGCTGTCGGGCGATCCGCTGCCGGAGGAAGGCCTGTTCACCCGCTCGGACCACTACCGCTTCGTCGAGCAGGGTGTTCCTGCTGTATTTTTGATGACCGGCTTCCAGAACGGCGGCGAGAAAGCCTTCACCACCTTCCTGAAGACCAACTACCACCACCCAGGCGATGACCTGAACCAGCCGATCGACTACCAGGCGGCCGCCAAGTTCGCCCTGGTGAACTACGAGATCGCCCGCGAACTGGCCGACATGCCCCAGCGCCCGGTCTGGAAGAAGGGCGACTTCTTCGGCGGGACGTTCGCGCCGGCGGGGCATCCGGCGGCGGCGAAGTGATTGGAGCGGCGAAGTGATGAGTGCGAAGTAAGAGCAGCCTCTTCAACCGTGTCATCCCGGAAGCCTCGCAGAGGCTATCCGGGACCCAGGGGTCGGCGCATCGCGGTTGCCCCTGGGTCCCGGCTCTCCGCGCAACGCGCTCCGGCCGGGATGACACGAAAGGGCGGTTGGAGCATTGACCCCTTCCCCCTCAGGAGCGATTTTCACCGCTCCCTCCCACGCGGAACCGAGCAGTTGCGTAGCACCGGCGCCTTCCTGAAGATCGGCGTGATCGCGCCGGCCATCATGGTGGCCGACGTGTGGCTGGCCCAGCGCCTGTTTCCCGGCTTCGACGCCGGCGCGCAGTTCATCAGCGAGCTGGGCGGCCCCAAGGCGCCGCTGCCGGAGGTGTTCAACTACGGCATGATCGTCGCCGGCATCGCGGGCCTGCTGGCCGGCGCCGGCTTCGCCCATGCGCTGGAGGAAGTCGGCGGTCGACGGGTCGTCTCGGCGTTCGCGGGCCTGTTCGTGGCGCTGACCGGCCTGGGGGCCTTCTTCGCCGGCGTGTTCCACTGGCCCGACCCGATGCACCGCGCCTGCGGGGTGGGCCTTGGCATCCAGTTCGCGCCGCTGTTCGCCGCTTGGGCGCTGTGGGGCAAGCCGGGCTATCGACGGCCGGCCCACTTCTCGCTGGGCTGGTTCCTGGGCCTGCTGCTGGTCTTCGCCCTGCTGACCGGGGTGTGGAACGTGCGCACCGGCCACGACGTCGGCTACTGGCAGCGCGGCCACGCGTTCCTGGGCCTGCTGTGGCTGGCCATCGCGGCGTGGGTGCTGGAGAAGGGCTGGCGGGCCTCGATCGCCGCCGCGCCCGAGCCGGAGCCGGCGGCCGCCTGAGGGAAAACACCCTCATTAAGCGTATTTCATAGAAGATAAACCCTGGGGCGGCGTAAGCTTGGCCACGGATCGCGCCCGGACGCGGTCCCTATCTTTGGGGGACTATCACATGATCGGACATCACCGTTGCGCGGCCTGGGCGCTGACCGCCGCCGCGCTGGTTCTCGCCGGCTGCCAGAAGACCGAGGACAAGACCGCCGCCGCGCCGGCCCAGGTGGTCGGCGCGGAGACACGGACGACCGCCACCGCCGCGCCCTCCCCGGCCGAGACCGCGACCAACGGCGCCACGCCGGGTTCGACGGCGGGCGGCGATGACGCGCAGATCCAGCTGTCGGGCCTGACCCTGGCCGACCACCAGGCCAACCCGCTGGGCGGCGAGCTGAGCTGCAACTTCCGGGCGGGCGGCCCCGATCCGCTGCTGAGCGCCACGGGCGTTTCGGGCGTCAAGGAAGCCGCCCACGGCCTGGTCAAGGTCGCCGGCTCGGTCGAACGCATCGTCGCCCCCGGCGGCTGGGACGCCATGGTGGGCGGGACCACCTTCACCGGCGCCGGCAAGACGATCGTCATCGCCCTCACCGGCAAGGCCACCGGCGGCGGAGAGTCCCCGGCCTATCCGGCGACGCTGACCTATCAGCGGACGGACGGCGCCAAGCGGGTGATCGCCGGGACGTGGACCTGCGGGGCATAGAGGGAGTTAGTTTCCCTCTCTTTGAGAGAGGGAGGGGCCCATCGCATAGCGATGGGAGGGTGAGTGGTTACATCCTCTCAGAATAGGGCTTTGACGAATTTCGGATTGGCTCGACGACCCAAGGATTTACCGGCCGGCAGCGTAACCACTCACCCTCCCACGCCTGCGGCGTGGGCCCCTCCCTCTCTCTTTGAGAGAGGGATTTTACCTACTTCGCCGCCCTCACCACCTCGGTCTCCCCGGCCCCCATCAGGTAGAACCCCACGAACTTCGCCGGCTCGCTGTTCGAGGCGTTGTCGAACACCGCGATCGTGGTGTCGGCCGGTTCGTAGAAGGCCTCGCCGGCGTGCAGGGTTCTGGCCGGCTGGCCCTCGACCTGGAAGGCGATCGTCCCGCTGACGATGTAGCCGACCACCGGGATCGGATGCTGGTGGCGGCCGGTGCGCTGGCTGGGCGCGAAGTCGATGCTGACGCCGCGCACGTGGTCGATGGTCTTGGCCGCGGTGAGCGGGACGGTCAGGATCGGCGTGCGCACCACCTTGTTGACGGCCTGGACGTCGGCCGCGGTCTGGGCCAGGGCGGATCCGCAGGCGGCGAGGGTCAGCAGCAGAGCCAGGACGGGGAACTTGGACATGACGGGAACTCCTTTTCCCGTCCAGCATGGCGCGCGACTTCATTCCGGTATATCGGGAATATAAGCATCCATTATCCTTGAAAATCGGATGATCAGAACCAGCCTCGATCTCGACGCTTTGCGGGGCCTGCTGGCCGGCGTGTCGCTGGGCAGCTTCGCCAAGGCCGCCGAGCACCTGAACCGCTCGACCTCGGCGCTGAGCGCCCAGATGCAGAAGCTGGAGCGCCAGGCCGGCGCGCCGCTGCTGCGTAAGGCCGGACGCGGCCTGGAGCCCACCGCCGCCGGCGAGGTGCTGATCGCCTATGCCCGCCGCCTGATCGACCTGAACGACGAGGCCATCGGCGCCCTGCGCGGCGGCGACCTGGACGGCGGCGTGCGCCTGGGCGTGCAGGAGGATTTCGAGACCCTGCTGCCGGGGATGCTGGCCGCCTTCGCCCGCGCCCATCCCAAGGTGGCGATCGAGGCCCGCGTGGCCCGCAACCGCGACCTGATGGACCGCTTCGCCGCCGGGACGCTGGACCTGGCCCTGGCCTGGGGCGCGGATGATGAGCGTGGCGGCGAGACCCTGGCCGTCCTGCCGATGCGCTGGATCGGCGCCGGCGACACGCCCCCGCCGAGCGCGTCCATTGACCTCGTCGCCTTTGAGCCGCCCTGCCTCTTCCGCACGGCCGCGACGGCGGGGCTGGACGCGGCCGGGATCGCTTGGCGTCAAGCCTTCACCAGCGCCAGCCTGGGCGGTCTGTGGGCCGCGACCCAGGCGGGCCTCGGCGTCACCGTCCGCACCACCGCGGGCCTGCCGAAGGACCTCGTCGCCCTGTCCGACGGCTGGCCGCCCCTGCCCTCGATCGCCCTGCGCCTGCATCGCGCGGGCGCAGGGCCCGCCGTGGACCGCCTGGCGGACGTGGTGCGGGAGGCGGTGGCGACAGCCTTGCCAACACGCGCTTGACGCAAAGCGCCGTCTGGTAGACGCAACGCTCAAGCTAGGCCGTGGCGGACTTCCGATGATCACCTTCTCGTACGACGACATCTTCACCGAACCCGAGGACGTCGATCCCAACACCCTGGACAATCTGGGCCCGCTGCGCCGCCTGGCCGGCGTGTGGGAAGGCAAGAAGGGCGTCGACCTGAATCCCAAGGCCGAGGGCCCCGAGCGGCGCGACTTCCTCGAGCGCATCGAGATGCAGCCGATCGATCCGCAGGCCAACGGCCCGCAGCTGTTCTACGGCCTGCGCTACCACGTCCACATCGTCGCCTCGGACGAGGACACCAGCTTCCACGACCAGGTCGGCTACTGGCTTTACGAACCGGCCACCGGCCTGATCCTGCAGACCCTGGCCATCCCGCGCGGCCAGACCGCCCTGGCCAGCGGCAAGGCCTTGGAAGACGGATCGGGCCTGAAGATCCGCGCCGATCGCGGCGGACCGGGCTACGGCATCTGCTCGACCGATTTCCTGGAGTGGGCGTTCCGCACGGACTCGTACGAGCTGGACGTGACCTTCGACGCGGACGGCGGCTGGTCGTACGTCTCGACGACGATGCTGCAGGTCCGCGGCCGCGAGGCGCCCTTCCGGCACATCGACCGCAACACGCTGCACAAGGTGGCCGAGCCGAAGCCGAACCCGCTGGCGCGGATCACGGCGGGTGAGGCGACGTTGGCGGAGGCGCACGGGTTCGTTTCCATAACCCACGACTAGATTTCCCCTCTCCCCTTGCGGGAGAGGGTGGCCGCCAAAGGCGGTCGGGTGAGGGGTCGCGCGGGCCTTTCCGACAGGTCTATCAACCCCTCATCCGGTCCTTCGGACCACCTTCTCCCGCAAGGGGAGAAGGATGATTACTGCGTCTCCGGCGCCTCGTAGGTCGCCACCAGCAGGCCATCCGCCAGGGTGTCGCCCTTCAGGGCGTTCAGCAGCACGTCCAGCGGCGTGTCCGGCGCGAACTCCAGCCGCGCCGCCAGGGCGAAGATCTGGAAGTGATAGCGGTGCAGGCCATGGCCCGGCGGCGGACGCGGACCGAACCAGCCGGCTGTCCCGTTGTCGTTGAGCCCCTGGGTCGCGCCGCCGATCAGGCCCAGGCTGGCTTCGGTCGGCAAGCCTTCGGGCAGGCTGGTGGCCTCGCCCGGGATGTTCCAGATCAGCCAGTGCACGAACGGCCGCTCACGCGGCGCGTCGGGATCCTCGACCACGATGGCGTAGGCGACCGCGTTCTCCACCGGCGTCCAGACCAGCGGCGGCGAGCGGTTCTCGTGATAGGCCGAGTGGCGGTCTTCCAGATGACCGTCCGGGTCCAGCGACGGCGTCGTCAGGACGATCCCGTCCTGCCCGCCCTCGCCGAACGCCTGGACCTTCTGGATCGCGATGGCGTCGCCGGAGTGATTGGGCGTGTGGGGCATGGGGGTCTCCTTCGATGGGAGAACCCGTGGCCGGTCGGCCAAGTTTCGGACGCCCCCTCCGTCTCGCCGCGTATTCGCGGCGATCCACCTCCCCCGCTGCGCAGTGGAGGAGAAGGGGATGTCCTCCTCACCCGTGAAACGGGGGAGGTGGCGCGATGCGAAGCATCGTGACGGAGGGGGCGCTCAGCCCCCCCCTACTTCCAGGCGTAGTTGAAGCTGATGCTGATGCGCTGCTCGTCGGCCTGGTTGGTGGTCACCTCGTGGCGCAACCAGCTCTCCCACATCAGCACCGTGCCCGCCGTCGGCTTGACGTAGACGAACGGCCGCAGGCTTTCCGGCGCATCGTCGTCGCGATTGGGCGCGGCCATCATCATCGGCAGGCGCGGGTCCTCCAGTTTCAGCGCCGAGGCGCCCGGCGGGATGGTGACATAGACCGTTCCGGAGATGACGCTGTGGGGGTGGATGTGGCCGGTGTGCTGGCCGCCGGGCTCCAGGATGTTGATCCACAGGCTGTCCATGACCAGCTTGCCGCCGGCCAGGTCGAAGCGAAGGTCCTTGGCGAACGCGGCCGCGTGCCGGTCGAGCTTCTTCTTCAGATCAGCGAACAGGCTGTCGCGCTGCGGCAGGTCGTTCAGCGAGGCGTACGAGGTGTAGCCCAGATAGCCCTTGTTATAGGCCCAGGCTTGCCCGGCCTCGTCCTCTTCCGCCACCGCGATGCAGGCGTCGTGCAGCGCGTCGATGAAGTCCTCGAAGTCCTTCTCGCCGGCCAGACTGGCTTCATAGAGCGGGGTGACGAAGAGCGGGCGCGTGGTCATGGGCGCGTCATAGCGCCGAGCGGGCCCGAGGGCAAAGACGGCGGAGCAAAGCACTCTTCCAGATTGCATTGATGGCAAATTCGCGCAAACTGAGAGCGGGCACACCATCTCGGGGGAGATCCATGCGCGTCGCCGTCCTTTGCGGCCTTCTGCTGACCGTCGGCCTGGCCGGCTGCCAGTCGTTCGAGGGCTATCCCCAACCGCTGGAGACCCGCGAGCAGGCCCTGTCGACCGTGGCGGCCGACACCCAGCCCTCGGCGGTCAACGCCTATGCCCAGCTGACCGACCCCAGCCAGCGCCAGGCCCGCCGCGACCAGATCGTGCGCGCCCGGATCTACGCCCTCGACATCAACTACGACGACTTCGTCCGCGCCCTGACGACGGAGCAGAAGAGCTTCGCGGTCGGCTCAGACGTGCTGGCCGCCGGCTTGACCGGCGCGGCGACCCTGGCCAAGAGCGCCCGCACCAAGACCCACCTGACCACCTATGCCGGCGCGGCCCTGGGCCTGCGCGCGACGGTCGACAAGGAGGTCTATTACAGCAAGACCCTGCCGGCCGTAGTCACGCAGATGGACGCCTCGCGCAAGACCGTGCTGGCCAAGATCACCGAAGGCCTGGCCCGCTCGGACGCCGACTATTCGCTGATGGCGGCGCTGTCGGACCTGCAGGACTACTACGTGGCCGGCACGCTGAACGGGGCGCTGAACCAGATCGCCAAGGACGCCGGGACCAAGACCGACGCGGCCGAACGGCGGATCGCCAATGTCACGACCTTCAAATACGCCACCGACGCGGCGCACCAGAGCCTGACGGCCTACTGGCAACCGGACGGGGTGACGGCGAACCCGACCCATCAGGCGACCCTGGTGGCCTGCACGCCGCCTTCCGCCTCCGGCGCGCCCGCCACGGTCCGCGACATGGGCCGCATCGTCGACGGCGGAACGGCCGACCAGCGCACAGCGCTCGCCGCCTGCGTCAAGGCCAAGGACCCCAGCTTCAACTAGAGGACCGGCCATGACCGACCCCACGCCGCCTTCGCCGCCCGCCGCCGCGGATCCGACCCAGGACGTCTACCAGAACGTCCCGATGGCCGATCTGCCCGGCCTCAAGGCCCGCCTGACCGCCCAGGGCGCCACGTCGATCGACGTCGAGCCCGACGACCAGGGAACCTACACCGTCACGGCCACCTTCCCGGCGTGATTGACGCGGTTTCCCGCCGGGCGGATCATGTGGCCATGGCCGATGGTGACCTGACCCTGACGATCGACGCTGCGCTGGCTGAAAGCCTGCGGGCCCGCGCGGAGACGGCGGGCCAGAGCGTGGAGGCGTACGCGCTCGATCTGTTGACCGATCGGTCAGAGCGGCAGTGGGGCTTCGAGGACAACGAGGCCCACTGGAAGGACGTGCGACGGGTCGCCGATGAAACCCTCCGCGAGGGCGGCATTCCTCTCGAAGACGTCGAGCGGTGGGTCGAATCCTGGGACACGGACCATGAGCTTCCGCCGCCCGAACCGCGACGCCGCGAGGTTGGATGAAGCGGGTCGAAATCTCGGCGCTCGCTCAAAAGGACATACGGTTTTTGCGGAGATGGCTCGCCGATCGCGCGCCTGATGCGTCCAAGCGCGCGACCACGACGATCATCTCGGCCGCCAAGTCCCTGGCCGATTTTCCAGAGCGCGGTCGCCTCGTGCTCGAAGGCGTCAGGGAACTGCCGATCCCCTTCGGTTCAGCCGGCTATGTCCTGCAATATTTCGTCCAAGGCGACCGCGTCATCATCGCCCGCGTCTTCCACAGCCTGGAACGTCGCTGAAGTCCCGGTTTCTATGCGTTGACGAGCCCGGGCTGCGAAAGGATCATCCGGGCATGGCCGACAGCGACCTGACCTTGAAGATCGATGCGGCGCTCGCCGCGCGCCTGCGCGCCGACGCCGAGGCGATGGGCCAGAGCGTGGAGGCGTATGCGCTGGGCCTCCTGAGGCGCGCCGTCGAGCAGCCGGGCCTCCAAGACAACGAGACTCCGTGGAAGGGGGCGCCGGCTCAGGATCCGCACGACAACGGCTTTGGCGAAGACGCCGAAGCCTATGCCGACGAGATCGATAGAATCTGTGACGAGGCCGAGCAGACGGGCGGCGTGCCCTTCGAGGTCTTTCGGGAACGTCTGCGCAATCTCGGACAGCCTCGCTGATCCATGTATCGCGTCATCGTCACCGAAACGGCCATCGCCGATGTCGATCGCCTGAGCGACTGGCTGCAGGCGCATGGCGCGTCCTACGGCCTTGAACTCGGCGCCGTGTTGTCTGATGCGGCCGACAGTCTGGTCGACTACCCCGAGCGCACGCCGATGAGCCGCAACAGGCGCTATCGCGAGCTCTATGTCGACTTTCATGCCAACCAGTACGTGATCCAGTACCGGGTCAGGGAGCGAAACATCGTCATCGCGCGCGTTCGCCACAGTCTGGAAGATCGCTGAACGCGCCGGACTCGCCTATATCTCCCCCGTGACCGACACCACCACCGACACCCCCTCCTCCCCCCGCCTCTCCGGCGCCGCCCTGATCAAGGACGAGGTCACGCGCCTGCCAGACGCGCCCGGCGTCTACCGCATGATCGGCGAGGCCGACGAGGTGCTGTACGTCGGCAAGGCCAAGAGCCTTAAGAAGCGCGTCGTGCAGTACGCCCAGGGCCGCTTCCATACCAACCGCATCGCCCACATGGTCGACGCCACGCGGGCCATGGAGTTCGTCACCACCCGCACCGAAGCCGACGCCCTGCTGCTCGAGATCAACCTGATCAAGCAGCTGAAGCCGCGCTTCAACGTGCTGCTGCGCGACGACAAGAGCTTCCCCGAGATCGTCATCCGCCGCGACCACGACGCCCCGCAGCTGCGCAAGCACCGCGGCGCCCACACGATCAAGGGCGACTATTTCGGGCCGTTCGCCAGCGCCTGGGCGGTGAACCGCACGCTCAATACGTTGCAGAAGGCCTTCCTCCTCCGCTCGTGCAGCGACAGCGTCTACGACGCCCGCGACCGGCCCTGCATGCTGCACCAGATCAAGCGCTGCGCCGCGCCGTGCACCGACCTGATCGGCAAGGACGACTACCAGGCGCTGGTCGACCAGGCCGAAGCCTTCCTGCGCGGCAAGTCCCGCGCGGTGATGTCCAGCATGGCCAAGCAGATGGAAGAGGCCGCCGAGGAGCTGGAGTTCGAGCGCGCCGCCCGCCTGCGCGACCGCATCCGCGCCCTCTCGTCAGTGGCGCAGGAGACCCAGATCAATCCCGAGACCGTGGACGAGGCCGACGTCGTGGCCCTGCACGTCGAGGGCGGCCAGGCGTGCGTGCAGGTGTTCTTCTTCCGCGCCGGCCAGAACTGGGGCAACCGCGCCTACTTCCCGCGCGTCGCCGGGTCGGCGGACGAGAGCGAGGACGAGACCGTCACCGAGGAGCAGCGGATCCTCACCGCCTTCCTGGGCCAGTTCTACGACGACAAGCCGATCCCGCGCCTGATCCTGGCCAACCTGCAGCCGGCCGAGGCCGAGCTCCTCTCCGAGGCCTTCGCCCTGAAGAGCGGCCGCAAGGTCGAGATCGCCACGCCCAAGCGCGGCGAGAAGGCCGACCTCGTCCAGCACGCCCTGACCAACGCCCGCGAGGCGCTGGGCCGGAAAATGGCCGAGGGCAGCGCCCAGACCAAGCTGCTGGCCGGCGTGTGCGAGGCGTTCAAGCTGGAGGCTCCGCCCGAGCGGATCGAGGTCTACGACAACAGCCACATCCAGGGCACCAACGCCGTGGGCGGCATGATCGTGGCCGGGCCGGAAGGCTTCATGAAAGGCCAGTACCGCAAGTTCAACATCAAGAGCACCGAGCTCACCCCCGGCGACGACTACGGCATGATGAAGGAGGTGCTGAAGCGCCGCTTCGCCCGCCTG
>OUNM011209247.1_pt1 | contig 15734 bp, 15 predicted proteins | sample 1769961 | NCBI WGS metagenome assembly OUNM01 (sample SAMEA3914820, study PRJEB12502) | metagenome | biome: forest; material: soil | place: USA | collected 2012-03-12 | depth 0.3 m | reverse complement strand
GTCCGGGAGGGCTCTTTCTCATCGGGCTCGACCTGATCAAAGACCGAGCTATTCTCGAAGCCGCCTACAACGACGCCGAAGGCGTGACGGCCGAGTTCAATCTCAATCTCCTCACCCGCATCAATCGCGAGGCCGAGGGCCGCTTCGATCCCGCGCGCTTCCGCCACCTGGCATACTTCAACCCCAAACAGAGCCGAATCGAGATGCATCTGCAGAGCATCGAGGAACAGGTCGTCGAGGTCGCGAGCGCCTCCTTCCGATTCAAGAAGGACGAGACCATCCACACCGAGAACTCGTACAAATTCAGGCCCGAGCGCTTCGATATCTTCGCCCGGAACGCGGGATTTGCGATCCTTCGTCTATGGACGGACCCTCAGTCGCATTTCGGCGTCTTCCTGCTCGAGGCTCAGCCGACGGATTTCCACCAACGCTTGCCCAAAGCGTGCGGTTCTTTCTGAAAGAGAATCTGGCCCAGGATGGCCGCGGTGACGGCCGGCCGCTCGACATGCGGGCTATGGCCCGAGCCGCGGATCAGGTAACCGCGCGGGCTCGCGTTCGTGAGCGCATCGAGCCAGGTCTGCAGCTGCGCCGCCGGGATGAGCGTGTCGTTCTCGCCCCAGAGAAGCCAGGTCCGCGCCCGGATCCGCGAGAGGCGCTCGTTCAGCCCGTGATCCTCGCGCACGCTCTCGAGAAACTGCCCGATGTCCTCGCGCTTGATGAAGCGCGCGAACTCATGCATGACGAACTTGAACCAGCGCGGCTCCTTGCCGAAGACGTGCGGCCTGAGGTGATGAAAGCCCTCGCGCGATGCCGTCTGGAAGCGGCCGATGATGGAATTAAACTCGTGCGAATCGCCGAAGACCCCCGAGGGGTCCAGAAGCACGAGTTGCCCCGGGCCGCCCTGCGACTCCGAAGACCCTGCGTTTCCGCGCGTGCCCTCGCCGCAGAGGACGGCGTAGAGCGCGGCAAGATAGCCTCCGAGCGAATGCCCGATCAGCGTCTCGGGCCTGAGCTCGTCGAGCACGTCGGCCACCGCCTGCGCGAGGACATCGACGTTCTGGAAGCATTTTTCGTCCGCGAGAAATCCCCCGAACCCCGGGTAATCCAGGAGCACGAGCTCGTCGTATTTCTGGCGCATCAGCGGTCCTAGCAAGCCGAAAAGCAGGAGCCAGCCCAAGGGCGTATCCCCGAACCCCGGCACGAAGACCAGGCGCCTCGGAGTCCCGAGCCGGGGCAAGCCCTCGGCCTTTCGCGATTTGAAGCGCTTTCGCCAGAGCCCGAGGCTCACGTCGCCGCTTCGGCGAAGCTCGAACTCGTAGCCGCGCAGCCGGAGGATGCGGTCAGCGACCTGATGGACGGTTTTGACCAGAGGAAGTCCCACAAATCGCATCTTATCATAAGAAAATGGGATAGGGTGAAGGCGCAACCTATGCTCTACGCGGCAAACCTCTTCTTCGGAATCCTGCCCAGCCTGTCTTTCTTCGTCTGGGTCGAACGCAATTGCTCCCTTCCCTGGGTCGGAAACGAATGGGGATGGCCCTGGATATCCGAGGGCTCGCTCTCTCTTTCGCCCGCGCTCTGGAACGCGCTTCTGATCCAGCTTTTCGGCGTCATCCACACCGCGCTCGCGCAACCGAGATTCGCCCGCCGTATTCCGCGGCCCAGTTACGTTTTGGTCACGGGCCTGAGTCTGATCGGCGTCATGGGCTTCTGGCAACCCACGGGCGTCGTACTCTGGTCGCCTCGCCTGCCGTGGTCGGTCCTTCAGGGGCTGTCCTTCGTATTGTTCTGGGGATTCATGACCGCCGCCTTCTGGCTCATGCGGGGCTTCGATCTTCTGGCGTTCGTTGGGCTCAAGCCGCCTCTTCCCGACGGGCCGCTTCGCCGCGACGGCGCTTACGGCTGGATTCGCCATCCGATGTATCTCTTCACTCTTCTCGCGTTTTTCGCGACGCCCTTCATGACGCTCGACCGCTTGGTCGTGGGGCTTTCGACCCTCGTTTATTTCGCCTGGGGAATCCCCCTCGAGGAACGAAAGCTCGTCGCTTCGATGGGTCCGGCCTACGAAGCGTACCGCCAGGAAGTGCCGGCTCTTGTCCCTCGCTTGTGGAAAAAGCGAAATTCATCTGGTAGCGTCAGGGCTCAATGACAGCTTTTCCATTCAGACCTGATCTCAAGATCACGGAGTACCTCAAGTCGCGCCACTTCACCCTTTCGGCCGAAGTGATCCCGCCTCGCAACGGCGCGGAGCAGGCCAAGGTGCTCAATCAGGTGAGATCCCTCGTCGAAGCGGGAGCCGAGTTTATCGCCGTCACCAAGGGCGCCGGCGGAAGCCTGCGCGGCGGAAGCTTGCCGATCGCCCAAGTCGTTAAGGAGCAGTTCGGCCGCCCCTGCATCGCGCACTTCACCTGCCGCGACCTCACGCCTCACGACGTCGAGAACCAGCTCATGGATCACCACTACTTCGGGATCCGCAATATCCTGGCGCTGCGAGGGGATCCGCCGGATGGGCAGCCCGAATGGCGCGCGCGCGACGGCGGCTACAATTACGCGCACGAGCTGATCACGCAGATCCGCAACCTCAACGAAGGCCGCTATATCCCCCGCCCCGGCGGCCCCGCCGTTGATTCGCAGGAGCGCACCGAGTTCTGCATCGGCGCGGCCGTGTATCCGGAGCATCCGGATCCCGTCAACCGCATCGAGTTCTTCAAGCAGAAGGTCGAAGCCGGCGCCGAGTACGGCATCACCGACATGCTCTTTGACCCGGAGGCCTACGCTCGCTTTCTCGACGGCTGCGAGAGACAAGGCATCGCCCGCATCCCCGTGCTGCCGGGCACGCGCCTCCTCAAGACGCGCTCGGCGGCCGAGAAGATGGCCGCGAAGTTTCGGGTCTCCGTGCCGAAGTCCGCGCTCGCTGCGCTTCCCGAGTCGAGCACGCCGGATAAGCCCGCGCCGATCGAACCGGGCCTCGAGGTCTTTCTCAAGATGGTCGAGCGCCTCAAGCAGCTCGGGGCGCCGGGCGTGCATCTCTTCGTGATCGCGGATACCGCCGGCGCGCAGGTCGCGCTTCAGCGCTTGACCGGGCCGACCCGAGGTCCCTGAAGGCATCGCGCGATCTGGTAAATGTGATCGCCGTAGGCCGTGGCTACCGCGCCTTTGCCGACGTATTTGGGATTCGTATCGATACAGTTGCAGCCGTTCAGAAGCGTTTTGCCCATCGAGTTCAAAAACCGATCCCCCACCGGATCGGATGTCTGGGACGCGCCCAAGCTCCCGATCGCTCCACCCGGATCCGCCGCGAACGAGGTCTGCTCCCCGCAGGCGTTCTTGAGTTGATCGACCACGGCTTTGGTCTTCACGTCTCCGCCCCAAGCGGTCCAGGCCTCCCGATCGGTCGCGACCGCGCCGACCTTTCTCGCGTCCTTCGGGGATTGCGGCAATGAGAAGTGCTTTTTGATCGACGCGGCGAAAGTCGGTCCATCCATCGCGACGAAGGGGCGGATGTCCTCCCAGCGCCCAGGATCCAGCCGAGTGGCTAGGACCCCGGAGCTCTTCTCCATCTCGGCGCGAATCCCGTTCCAGGCCTCGACTCGCCGGCGAGCGCATTCGTAGGCGTCGATGCCCGCGTTGTAGATGAATCCCAGAACAGCGGCGCGATTGGGCTCGTCTCCCTGCGGAAGCGTCACGCCCTTGGCCTTGAGCGCCTCCTCAGGAAACCGGATCACGTCGTTGTACGCGAAAAACACGCCGGCTCGCGGATTGTAAGGGCTCTCGCTGAAATCCCGAAACGTCTTGATCGCGTCTTTGGGCGTCGCCTTCACCGCATCGGGGATCGGAAATGTCGAGACCTGTCTTTGAAGATCACCGTAGAGTTTTCGATACGCGACATATTTGAGGTCATCGTTGACGAAGTACTCTGCGGGTTTTTTCTTGGTCGCAGGCGTCAGGTCGCGAGTCATCTGAAAGAAGCCCATGCCCGGATGATCGCCTACCTTGGCGTCATAAAGCGCGCGGCCGCGACCGGAAAGCTCTTCAGTGAGAAACGGCTTGCCGTCAGACTCCCTGAGAAACACGGAAAGAATCAGCTGCGCGTCGGCCGCTGAGTCGCCCCTGCCGGCCCCGAGCTGCTCGACCGTCTTTCGGGTCTCGACTTGGAGGGCCGAGAAACTTTTCGGCATCGTTTTCCAAACGCGTTCATCCTCGGTTTCGGGCGCATCTGCCGAGTCTTTGGGTTTGACCTTGTTCAACGCGGTGAATACCGCTTCATTGGCGCCCTTTTGCCCATTTTTCTGGACCTGGCACCCCTGGAACGAGGTGGGCATGAGCTTCCCCACGCTTTTCGCGTAGATTTCTTTCATGTCCTCGACCTCCGAACAGGACGCGCTTTCGACCCGCCGATACTGAATCGGGTACTCGACCTGCTGGGCCTTCGATCGCTCCTGATCCTGGGTCTGCGGCACGCCCCCCATACTCTCCGTGCCGGCGAGGATCGTGTCGCGCGTGGGCACCCGCCTCTGATGGATGACGGCGATGTCGTCGGTCGTCAGGGGCGCCTTCGGGTCGCGCCGACTCGAGGCGTCCGCTGAGAACAGCGCGGTTAGGAAAATCAGGAGATGAAGCACTCCCTTCATCATACCCGCCCGCTCGCGAGGTTCGCAGCTGTGTCCGCTGGGACCCAGGATTGCAGGGTTTTTCTTAAACCCTAAACCCAATAGGAGACCTACGTGGCAAACGAACAACTCGTCCGCTCATTTTACGAAGCGCTCAACAAGCACAAACTCGACGAAATCCTGCTCTTCTTCGCCGACGACGCGCAGTTTTTCGACATGTCGTCCGGTCGCGTTTTCAAAGGCAAGAATGAGATCGGCAAGTTCTGCGAAACCTGGCTCAAAGGCTTCTCGGACTTCAAACTCCATCCCAAGAAGGTGATCGGAGAAGGCAATGCCTTCAGCGCCGAAATCTCGGTGCAAGGCACTCATGATGGAAACTTCGAATCCCCCTTCGGCACGCTCCCGGCTTCCAATAAGAAAATCGATGTCCCGAGCTGCGACGTCTACGAGGTCGCCGACAACAAGATCCGTTCGATGCACTGCTACTTTGCCGCCCCCGTGTTCTTCAGCCAGATCGGCGCCTCGCCGGTCAACCTGAAGCAGCAGAAGGCCGCCTAAGAAATAAGTCTTGGGCATTGCGCCATCCCGGCACCGGCGATATGACTGAAATGTCTACTTCATCCGTTGCCGGGGTGGCGAAATTGGTAGACGCACAGGACTTAAAATCCTGGGACCCGCAAGGGTCGTGCGGGTTCGATTCCCGCCCTCGGCACCAACGAAATCGCGGCAAAACATGCCAGTGGCATGTTTTGATCGCGATGCGTGTCCGAGAAGGCGCTGAGAGAGGAGCGCGAAGCGCGATCTCGAAGCGACTTCGGAGGACGATCGAGCGAAGCTCGATATATCCGGGCCGGAGGCAAACTACTGACTCAACCCAGTCTTGCCCGAATACAGGAACTGATCGCAGTTCAGCCTCAGGAACTCCAGAAGCTTCAGCATGACCGGATGGTGGCTGCAGACGCCGCCCGTGTTCCAGATCGAGAACGATTTCTCGAAAGTGCCGGTTCCCGGAGGGTAGAAGACATCCCCGCCATAGTAAGGATCGCCTTGAATCGCTTGAGGCACACCGTCAACTTCGGTCTCACAGTAATCCAGGTCGGAACTGAGGATCTGCTCGACCGTCAACTGCGAGGCCGCGTTGATGGCGCGCGCGACATCGGAGAAAGTGGCAAGAGACGCCGTGTAGTAAGGATTGGTCATGGCGATCGGAGTGGAGTACGAAACCGCCGCATCGTAGAACTCAATCGCGCCCGTTTCTAAACTTTCACTGTTAAACTTGCACATGGAATGGTGATCCGAGAACCCGGCCTCGAGCTTGTAGACGTTACCGGCCGCGAAGGCCTGCCCTCCCGCGGAGGCGAGCAAGACGGTCAGTGCAAAAATCCCCTTCAGCATAAATTTTTCCCCATGAGTTAAAGTGTCCGACGCGAGCCTTGAGCAATGGCTATGCCAGGAAAAACGCCACGGATTCGTGATCATCCAGTCATAAAGACTCGCTTTGGACGCACTTCTGCACCGGACCCCGTTCTTCGCACTCCCAGTCCTAGTACTTTTTACTGATGGCCGACTTCGCCCGAGTCACTCGACCGGACCGATAGGGGTTCTTCTTGACACTTTGCCGGCGCAATGTTACGCATTGCGTCAATTTAGGAGATCCACATGCTCAAGCGCCTCGCGTTCTTGGCCAGTCTTATCGTCTGCTCAACTGCAGCGCTCGCTAGCAACGCCCCGCTGAACTGCAAAGCCGGCGATCTCCAGTTCACGGTCCGGTCCGAGGGATCGAGCTACCGGATCCAGGGCTCATTCTCGGCCTCCCTTTTCAAGAAGCGGTCCTTCAGCTACCTCGTCCGCCTGGAAGAATCCACCGGCGAGCGTGACTTCTATAGCGACGAGAAGAAGATCGACCTGACAATCGCCGGGAAGGGCATCAAGAACACGGACCCCGTCGGGACCCTTCGCATCGACTTCGAAGACGGCACGCTCAAGCGAAACGTGACGTGCCAAGAGCTGTAAAGTTGGCCTCCAGTCGAGCGTGACCAAACTTTTGACACCTGATTCGACAGATGATTCTTCGCATTTTCTCCCGAAATTTGCTTCCTATCACCAAAACGGGCTAACATAGAGGGAACAGCCAGCCGCAAACCATACCTGAAGGGAGATCCGTATGAGAGCCCAGATCGTATCGTTTCACTGCATCCTCAGAGACCGCTTCGGACATATTCTCAGCACCTCGTTCAACCAAGACCTGATCAATCAGCTCGAAAGACCCGAAAAAGAAGGAATTCACCAAAACCTGCGCGGCCTCGTGGCAGGCCTTCAAGACGTCAGCGCCGGCGAGAAACGAAACTTTACCGTCCCGGCGGCCGAAGCCTTTGGCGTCTATCAGCCCGATCTCGTCCTCACCGTTCACCGCTCCGAGCTACCCGAGAGCAAGCAGCTCGGGGTCGGCAGCTGGGTTCGGAGCAAATCCGGCTCAAATCAGGCCTATCGCGTCGTTCATATCGACGGCGACCAGTACACGCTCGATGGCAACCATCCGCTGGCCGGTCAGGACCTCTCCTTCGATATCGAGGTCGTCGCCGCTCGTGACGCACGTAGAGAAGACTTCGAAGAAACACATCTACATTAGTTATTAATTAGTGTAGTGTCACCTCGTTAGTATCAATTCGCTTCTTCTGAGACTGCGGACATAGTGTCCATATCCTCTCGAGCGGCTCCCAGCCTTTTGGAGGTTTCATGGGCAAAAAACTATACGTTGGTAATCTTCCTTTCTCCGCAACCGATCAGATCCTGCACGACACGTTCTCCCAGTGCGGTAAGGTCGAATCCGCGAAAATCATCATGGATCGCGACAGCGGCCGCAGCAAAGGCTTCGGATTCGTCGAAATGTCGACGGAAGCCGAAGCGGCTGACGCGATCTCCAAGTTCAACGGCGCCGACTACGACGGCCGCGCGATGACCGTGAACGAAGCCAAGCCGATGGCTCCTCGCACGGGCGGCGGCGGTGGCGGCGGACGCGGTGGATTCGGCGGCGGCGGCGGTGGCCGCGGTCGTTACTAAATTCTTTTGAGACCCTCGGCTTTCGCAGGAAAGCCGGGGGTCTCGCCTAAGCAAAATTAACCAATCCCGCCTGAAACACCTCTGAATTCGATTTAGAGTCCCTCAAAAAAATCAAAAGACACATCTCCCGGAAGGGTCACGCATGCTTGAAAATATCCTAACGAGGATACAACATGCTTTTCATCCGACTTGGGGTACTGACTCTTCTCTGCGTTTGGGGCAATTCGGCGCACGCAGATGATCCGCTCGCGCTGAGCGTATCGGCCTCTTCAATCTACGCAAACGAGCACGTGACGTTTTCCGCGGCCGGCGGCTCGGGTCAGTATGTGATCCAGTCCTGGGTGAACGAAAGCTCTCCGGCAGGCTCGCTCTGTCCGGTCAATCAAGCCCCGACGGACACCCCCTCCAATTGCATCACGCCGAACGGCGCCGATGTTTTTTACTCAGACCCGAACGGAGACTTTTGGCCGCTCGCGCCCGGCCACTATCGGCTGACGATCACCGATCCGGTCAATGAGACCCTCGCGGACGCCGTCGTCGATGTCCTCGAGGTCCCGAGCGATATGGGCGGTGGCGGCGACACGTATACGCCACCGGCGCCACTTTCGATCTCGATCGATCATTCGGTGATCCACAGGCCGGATGCCGTTCGCATCGATATCTCGGGCGGGAGCGGAAGCTACACCGTCGAAGCTACGGACAGTTCATCGAGGCGCGTCGGCAGCCTCTGCCAGGATCCCAATCAGCCGTGGAACTGCGAAGGACCGTTCTCGAGCGGGTCCTGGTCCACCCTCTACTTCGTACCCGATGTGTGGGGTCCTGTTTATCTATCGGTCACCGATGGCCAACAGTACAACGCGGTCTCCATCGAAGTGGTCCACATTCCCGTCGGTCTGTCCTGGAGCGACCCGAACATCTCGGGCAATGTCTCATATGACGTCGCGATGCAGGGAATCTCGTATCAAGTGAGCGGAGACTCTGCGCAAATCTACAACGTCTTCACCTCAGGATACGATGCCTATCTCAACGGAAACCAATCCGGCATCTTCACTCCGAGCGGTCCCGGGACCTACCGGCTCACTGCCCAGAGCGGCCCGGAAGATGTCGCGACACTGGACATCGAGGTCCTACCGCCCTCGGACTCGGGCGGTTCAGGCGACTCTGGCTCGGGAGATTCGGGTTCGGGCGGATCGACGCTCACGCCGATCACCGTCGCACTCGACAACTACATGATCACTAGCAACCAGCACGCCCGTTACCTGATCTCAGGCGGTACTGGCAACTACCAGATCAGCGCGAGCAACTCGATGCTCATGCCCACGGGATATTTCTGCCGGCCGGATCAAACCTGGTCCTGCTCCACGGCAAGCTATTACAGCGATCCCATCGGCGACTTCTATCCGACCGAAGTCGGCCCCATCACGCTTTGGATCAGCGACGGAGCCCAATCCACCGCCGTCTACCTCCAGGTCCTGCCTCGCCCCGCGACGCTGGAACTCGCGCAGTCGGCGACGCCCGAAGACGCGTCTCAAGGGATACCGTTCCGCCTCACGGGCGAACCCGGCGCGTACTACACGATTCATGTCGGCAGCGGCCCCGGCTTAGTCGGAGCGGATCGCGACACCGCTCAGCCGGGCTATCGCTCGCAGACTCAGCAGTATATCTCGGGCGAAGGATCGATCATTCCCGGCGTCTTCGTCTCGTATGGTTCCGGCACGAGCTACATTGAGGTGCGCGACGATAGCGGGCAGTTGCTCCTCTCGACATCGGTATCGGTCGAGGCCCTCCCTTCTCCGTCACCCGACCCGACAGTGCCACCTGAACCGACGCCTAACCCGACCGAGACGGGCGATCCTGGCGACCCCATGTCTCCGCCTATCATCCAAGTCTCTCTCCAAGATCAGAACATCCTCAACGACGCGACCCTGATCCACGAAATCAGCTTCGCCGACGGGGACACCCGTCACTTCAAGATCGAGGTCTTCAACCGTGGCGGAAGCTTCCTGGGCATCTCGGGCATCACCCTTCCCGACAACCTCCAGCTCGAGCAAGACGGATCCCCGAACTACGCGCCGATGATTTCGCACGACCAGAGCGTCACCTATTGGATGAAGCCGATCGATCCCGCGCAGGACGTGGACGGATCGATCGTGATCACCGACAGCGATCCCAATGCGGGGACCTTCTACGTGAGGGTCCGAATTCACGGGACCCCAACGTCTGACCCGGATGCAAGCCCGTCTCCCTCGCCGTCGCCTTCTCCTTCGCCCAGCCCGAGCGACGGACCGGAGCCTACTCCGACACCCACCCAGAGCAACGGCCCGACCGGACCGGGCGATCCATTAACCGGCGATTGCCCTCAGATCAAAACGGGCGACAAGCATTACACGCGGGAGGAGTTCCGAACCGCGGTCGCATATTTTTCTACCGGAAAGATCAGCCAAGAGGTGTTCTACGTCTCCAAGGTTTACGACCATGCGACTAAAAAACAAGCCCGTGACGGTGACGGAAATCTGGCTTTCGACAGTATGGGAAATCCGATCTACAGGATTTACCGGCGGAAGAGCCATGACGTAGGCTACACCGAGGTCCCCTACATCGAGGGCGAAGTCAACGACGGCGGACTCACTCCGGAGCAGATGAATCGAACTTTCACCATTCCCGACGGGGGATATCAAGATGCCACCAAAGGAATCTCCTGGTTCGGCGGCCCCAATGATCCGAAGCACGACACGAAATGTACGGCTCTGACTGACTTCCACGGTGTCGTAGCCATGACCAATTACCCGGACCAAGACTGCATTCGTACCAATGTGCTCCCCACGGATTCGGACTATTACATCGCGATGCATTTTGACCTTTGGTCGGACGGGAAACCCGCTCGCCGAGTCGACACACTTCCTAGAAAACCGACTCCGACTGATCAAGACGTCGCGGACTTCAACAAGACGGTCCGCTGGGACTACAATCTGGACACCCTCAAGGCGATCTGGTTCCACTCACTCCTGCTCGTCCAGAACGACCAATATTGCACGGCGGTCATCGTTCACCCGGTCGATACAGGCCCCAGCGCAGATACTGGCCGAACCACCGACTTCTCGAAGGCCGCTTACGATGTCTTGCTCGATGCGCCGGGAGCCAAGTCAGAGGATTCTCCAGCGAAGGTGACTTTCGCCATTTCCGGAAATGATCTCGGGCCGGTCAGATGGCAGGACTTTGTGGAAGAGTGACCTCGATCTCACCCAAGAACACGGGCGCGGCTCCGCGATTGACGAGAGCCGCGTCCGAGAAATCCTGACAGAGAGCGTTCGCGCCTACGCGAGGCCTGAGGACCTGATCGCCTTCATCCTGAGTCTCGCCGTCGATGACGAGAGCGAGCGCGGCCGTTGCTTGGACCGAAACCTCGTCCACGCGCATGCCGCAAGAGCCTTCTCCTAGCCCGAGAAAGGCGCGGAGATCGATCGCCTGTCCGGGCCTAAGAACTGAGCCGTAGTAAAAGCCTTGCGACGCCGCGAGAGCGGGAGAGGTGAACGCTGCGATCAGAAAAAGGGCCAGGACCTTCATGCCGCGAGTCTCTCCTCTGTTTCTTGCGAGTGCAACCGGCTTTCGTTAGAGTCGGTCCGTGCTCGCACTTCTCTTCAGCTTGCTTCTGTTTCCTGGACACGCTGCATTGGCCGAATCAGGCGCGTCAGGCGGTGATCGCTCGCGGATATGCGAAGATTCGATCGCGAAAGTTCGCTCGGCCTTTCGAAGCGCGCTCTCCGGAAGACATGCCACGCTCAAAGTGGGTCGCGGCGATCGCCTCTGGCTCGACGAGGCGCTCGGAAACGGCGTCTCGACCGATTCGCGCTTTCTTCTCGCCTCCGTCACCAAGCCGCTGACCGCGACGATCACGCTGCGGCTCGCCTCGCGCGGCGAGCTTTCGCTTGAGGACCCGGTGGCTACTGAACTGCCTGGCGCCTTTGACACCTCCTCGGACTCGCGCTGGAAGAATATCCGGATTAGCAATCTTCTCGAACACACCTCCGGAATCGAAGACTACATCAATGGCCACTCAGGCTCGGCGGCGCTCACGAGCCCTAGCTCCTATCTCAAACTGCTAAAACTAGCAGGCCCCAAGCTCGCCTTCACACCCAACGAGCAAGGCAGCTACAGCAACACGGACTATCTGATCGCAAGCCAGATCGCAGCCCATAAGGCCCGCGACAGCTACAAAGGGCTCTTTGACCGCGAGCTGCTCTCGCCGCTCGGGCTCAGGCACACGCGTCTGGTCTACGACGAAGATGGCAGTTATATCGGTGGCACCGGCGTCCACCCCGCCAATATGGAAGGCGTCGGCAACGGCACCTCGACCACGGGCGACCTCCTGCGATTTCTCGCGGCGCTCGACGGAGAGAGCCTGCTCCCACGCCAGTCGGTGCAACGGATGTTCTCGCTCGATCCAGCTTGCAAACCCGGCCCCAAATGCGATCGCTATGGCCTGGGCTTCACGCTCCGGTTCAAGGAAATCGAAGGCCACGACTGGGTACTTCACACGGGGCATCTCAAAACCGTGTCCAATGTGATCGCCAAGATCCAGGACCTGGGCGTCAATCTCGTCCTGCTCTCCGACTCAGCCGATTTCGACGGCGAGGAATTCGCCAAGACGCAGCTCACGGCGCTCGTCCAAGGCGGTTGCGCGGGGCTCGAGTAATCCGTGGATTTCGGCTTTCTGCGCGATCTTCGCGGCGTCGACTTCGGACTCTCCGCGATCACGCCGCGAAGCCGCGAGCTCCTCGCGCGCCGCAAGCTCGACAAACCCTTCGCGCTTCACGTCGGTTGCCCCGTCTGGGCCGAGAAATCCTGGGTCGGCTCGGTCTACCCCGAAGGCGCGAAGCCTGCGGATTTTCTCTCGCTGTACTCGCGCCAATTCGGCTGCATCGAGCTGAACTCGACCCATTACCGGATGCCGGAGCCCGCGCAGATCGCGCGCTGGCGCGAGGAGACCGCGCCGGAGTTTCGCTTCTGCCCCAAGTTCCCGCAGGCCATCTCGCACGCGCCCGACCTGCGCGCGCCGGCCCAGATCCACGACGCGCGCCTCTTCTGCGAGCGCGTGCTGGGGCTCGAAGAGCGCCTGGGCCTGCCGTTCTTTCAGCTGCCTCCGAACTTCGCGCTCGCGCGCCTGCCCGAGCTCGACGCGTTTCTCCGCGCGGTTCGCGAGGCGCACCGGCAGATCCCGATCGCGCTCGAATTACGGCATCCGTCTTGGTTCGTCGCGAACGAACCCGGCACGCGCGCGCTCGCCGATGCGGCCCTCGACGTCCTGGAGCGCCTGGGCATCTCGCCCGTGATCACCGACGTCGCCGGCCGGCGCGACGTCTCGCATGGGAGCCTGACTTCCTCGCGCGCGCTCGTCCGCTGCGTCGGAAACGGCGACACCGAGCTTCATCCCACCGATCTCACGCGCCTGGAAGCCTGGAGCGCGCGGATCGCCGAGTGGCGGGATCTCGGCCTCTCCGAAGTCTACTTCATGGCTCACGAACCCGACAATAAATTGGCACCCACGCTGGCGGCGGCTTTCTCGCCGTTTCTCGATGCCCGGGGGATCAAGTTCAAGCGCTGGACGCCCGTGGGAGACCGCCCCGGGGCGCAAATGGGATTGTTCAGCTAACCTCCAATCTGTAGACTCAGTAGGCAGAAACTGCATGGAAGCTAAGTTTCGGAGTCTTTTCCTATTTTCCTTGGCGGCGACAGCGAGTCTTGCCGCTCCAGGCTGCTCCTTCAAAAGAAGCGACGGCGAGCCCACGCGCGTCCGCATCGCCCTCCCCGCTACCGCGCGCAACGCGAGGCTCGCAGGAGGGTCCTCTTATAACTGCTTCGGCATCAACGTCACGGGAGACTCGATCCCCACGACCAACCCGCTGCAAGGGTGCGTGGCCGCCGGAATGCCCCGGATCGGGATCGTCGCGGGCCTGGTGGATGCATCAGCGACATCGATCGACGTGAGCGTCCCTTCGGGCCGAAACCGCGTGATCCAGGTCTTCGGGATCGTGAGCGCGGCCGGATGCCCCGGCGTCGGAGATCTATTGACCGGCATAGCTCCGGCAGCGAGCTTCCAGTCTCCGATCGAGCTCGGTCGATTGGCCCTCGATCTTCAATCAGATGCCTCCGTCACGATCCAGCTCGATCTCACGACGGCTGATCCGAATAAGCGCGTCTTTTGCCTGACCGATCCGCCCACGACCGGGGTCTGGGGCACCTCGACCTGGGATAATGCGACTTGGGGCCCGTAAGAAAACCATTGGGGAAGATGAATATGAAAAACGCATTCCGAAGAGAATCGATCCTCCTGGCTGCGGCATCCATGGGCTTGATCTCGGCGCCGACGCAAGCCGCAGTCATGCGAGCCTACAACTACACGGCCGGCACCACGATCAGCGCAGGCACCGTCAACTCGGACTTCAACGACATCTACGCGATCCTCAATGCTGCCGCGAGCGATCTGACCGCCTCGAGCAGCGGGTTCACGGTGAATAAGATCCAGGGAGCGCCGATCACGGGCACGGCGACTCTGGGTCAGTTCTTCGTCAACGCTGGCTCGACAGGCTGGATTCCCACAACGCTCTCGGGCGACGTCACCGCGTCCGGCAACCCCGGTGTGCTCACCGTGACGGGGATCCAAGGGCGAGCCGTCGCAGTCAATCCGCCAGGTTCACGCTCTCTCCTTTTTTATGATGCCGCCAACCTGAAGTGGGACTCGACAGCTGCTCCAACGTCGGCGGGCCAGGTCCTCACCTATAACGGCACCGATTGGATTCCCCAAATGCCTCCCGCCGGATCGACCAATATCCTCACCGCGGGCGCGACCGGCCAGGACCTCACCTTGTCTGACAAGCTCGTTGTAACAAGCCCCGTCGCTTCGACCACGCCACTACTCGTGAGTACCGTCGCTGCCCCGAGCGTCGATATCATGACCGTCAAAGCGGGCTCCACCGTCGTCGCCAGGATCGGAGCGGACTTCGCGATCTCCTCCCCCGGCGCTGGCGGGAGCAGCGAGCACTTCGGCGCGGGCTCTTCGGCCGGCGGGCTCAATAGCTCCGCGATCGGAAACGCTAGCGGCGCAAACGCACAAAACTCGCTCGCCGTCGGCGCGAGCAGCAACGTCACGCCGGGCTCCGATGGATCCACTGCCATTGGCGCAGGCAACAGCGTCCAGACGATCAACACGGTCAGCGTGGGTCAAGGTACCTCAATTCCCTCCGCCTCGGGTGCCGACAATACGGTAGCCATCGGACAGGGAATCCTCAACGTCTCCCAGAATTCGGTCGCTCTCGGACAAGGCGTCAACGGCGTCGCCCCACATTCGATCGCCATCGGACAAGGTGCCTCGGTCACAGCCAGCAAATCAATAGCTCTCGGGCAAGGCGCCTCGAACCCGGTCGCCAATTCCATGGTCATCGGCTCGACTGCATCGCCCATCAATGAGCTCCGGTTCATCTCCAGCGGCACGGTCCCGAACACTCTCATTGCCGGATCTCCTGGAACTACGGCGCAAGGCGGTACCCTGGCTCTCAGCGGCGGCCCCGGCAGCGGGGGCGGCGCCGGCGGCGACCTGGTCCTAAGCGGAGGTGCAACGCCATCCCAAGCCGGCGGCAATGTGGTGATCGGGACCTACGATAACGCCGCAGCTCCGGCCTTCCACGCATGGATCACCGCTGATAGCCCCGGGACCGTCAAGATTGGCCCGCAAGGCAATCCCGGACTAACGGTCGATCCGACCGGGGCCGTGGGGATCGGCGCGCCGAGCGCACCGACGATTGCCGTTTCCCAGACGGGACCTGCCATCATCCGCGTCCCCAGGAGCTCGACCTCGGGCGTACAAATATTCACCTGCACCGCCAGCACGGAGGGCGCGCTCGCTCGGACCTACAGCCATGTACTCTGTGTCTGCGATGGCGGTGTCTGGCTCAAGTACGACGGCAGCTCCTGCGCGTGGTAACCCCAATAAACTGGCCCCCTAGAGTGTGCACGGGATCGGCGGGGTGAGCACCTCATTGTGAAACCTCACATAGAGCGAGAGATGAT
>OUNM010458416.1_pt1 | contig 15735 bp, 13 predicted proteins | sample 1769961 | NCBI WGS metagenome assembly OUNM01 (sample SAMEA3914820, study PRJEB12502) | metagenome | biome: forest; material: soil | place: USA | collected 2012-03-12 | depth 0.3 m | reverse complement strand
TTCTCCTTCAACTTTGTGTTCCCGCTCAAGATCGTGGCGCCGCCGTACAACTGGCCCCAGACCAGCTCCGGCCTGCACGCGCTGGCGACCATGGTGGGCTTCGCCTGCGCGGTGCCCTTCCTGCCGTTGAGCGACATACTCGCGGCGCGGCTGACCAAGCGCAACGGGGGCGTCCGCGAGGCCGAGATGCGGCTCGGCGTGCTGTTCCCCGCCATGGTGGCCGCGCCGGTCGGGCAGATCCTGTTTGGCATGGCGGCGGAGCACGATCTGCACTGGAGCCTGTACTTTGTGGCCATCGGGCTGACGCAGTGGGCCGGGTACTTTTATTTCACGGTGACGCTCGCGTACGCCGTCGACTCGCACAATGCGAACCTGTCGGAGCAGCTGATCATCATGAACCTGGGGAAACAGGCCATCAGTTTTGGGTTTAGCCTGGAGCTGCTGAACTGGATCCAGCAGTATGGCTATGTGACGATTGTCGTGGGCGCGTTTGTGCCTATCCTGGTGGTCAATTGCCTGATGGCGGTGGTGTTTATCGTCTGGGGGAAGCGGATCAGGGTGGCCATGGTAAAGTCGTGGGTCACGAGGGTCCATGACAAGACCCTTGTCGAGGGAGAGGGCCATTGATGATTGATCTGCTCGCGAAGGGGGGAAGGGGTTGCTATGGGGTGTTGTTTTAAGTTGTGTGTCTCTCATCACCTGGTACTGGAGAAACCGAAGAAGGAACACCGAGATATGCGAAGCAAAGTGAGGGCGGGATTTGAAGCAACGAGCAGGGATGGATAATACTTAAGGCGGGGACACGCAAGTAGGCACTATTAGGCAGACAAGTGCTTGAAAGTTGAGCCCTCATCACACGGCCGCGTCAGACCGTGGACCCGAAGCTCAAGACATCGACGGCTTTACTCCTCCTTACCTACCTAAGGTACCTTTAAGGTGCCTTACCTATCAGGGAGGTGGATACGCACTCCCGGGTTGCCGGGTGGCTACTGGCCGGGATGCCGAAAGTTGTGTTGATTGCCAGTTCGTGACCTGGGCTTCGCCAGTGGGAAAGTGGCTCGAGTGGCGCAAGAGTGGATCATCTTGTGTGCTGCCTGCGCCGCCAAGCTTGGTTGTGGGGCCACCAACCTTTTTGAGACGACGCGCCTCGTCCACTTTCGAGTTTCGACACGCGACAACCTGGACTGCGGCAACGCGGTGTGTTCTCACCGGGGCACTGCAGATTCACGATTTGCATCCATCATGCCCGCTCCATCCAGCAAACACCTTCCCCGGGACCGGACAGTGATTTGCGCGGGCAGCGCCACTTTTACTTCGAGTCCCAAATCCTCAAACAAAGAGATCAACACCTTGCGCAATTGAAGCCGTCCGGTGGAAAGCAGCAATCCATTCTCCATCCATGCCTGCCCGCTCCCGACCGGCCGCCCGACCCGACAGGGGCTGCCCCCGGCCTCCGTCCCGGTCGTCGCCTGCCCGGCAGAACCCGCACGGATGATGTGACGCCCGCGTTGGTTTGTGTTTGGACCACAGGACGGCCTCTCTAAGTTCTCTGCCTTGCCGAAGCTGACCCCCCACCCCGTATATGCCGGGAGGTCACCACGACACGGACTGACAGATTACTGTCGCGGCTCTGTACGGAGTAAGAGATTACTCACTGCGAGCAGAATGATCCTCGTATCCAAGAGCACTCTACCCGCCCCTGTGTTGTGTAGGGGGCCTCAGGGGGCGACTCGTGCCCATCTGCGGCTAACCCTTTGCTCGTGCGAGGAGCCGTGATGGGGCTGGTCAAACACCATGTTCCTGGATAGGGCGGCTGCCCGGTTGCCCCTGGCCCAAACACAACCCTCGCCGGAACCGCCAGGGATCCGGCTGCGATTGTGCTCTTTCCTCCACACGCAGCGACCTGCGGAGGGAGTCCCTTGATGACTCCACCGCCGCCGTCCAACTGTTCTGTTTGGCACAGTGTCCTGGTATCCTGCATGTCCCGTCGGCCTGCTGTTACCAGAAAAGACAACGGCCAACTCCGATCCCAGCTTCTCAGTGGCATGCGGCGATGGAGACGAGGCGGCAGACTGCCAAACGACAGCACTTCGCGGTGCGGAACCTTGCTCGCCCCGGCCGGGCACGCCTCCGTCAACCCGAAGGCAGACGAAATGCCCGCGTCGTTTCGCATCCAGGCGCCAGATTGGGAAGGCCGTACCGCGAGGAGGATACTGGCACTTCGGGTTGAACGTTGGATGATATCCTGGCCATCATCAATGGGCTGACAAGGCTCCGCCAGGGCATCACGCTCGCCTTCCGAGCGGGTCGCTGGCCGCCGCCGTGGATCTCCGCTCGCGATGGTTCTCGGCGGACTGAGCTCGTTTAGCCATCTGCAATCTGTTCATCCTGTCAGACAAGCGCTCGTGGTGCCTTGGAGTTGCCATCACAGGGCTTGTTCATGAAGCAAGCCGCTCTCGGCCCCGGCTCCTATCTCTTGCTCCCTAACCCCGTGCCATCGTCGTCTCTCGCTGCTCCATGACCGGCCTCGAAGTTTCCATCCCTGCTGTTTGCTTTTTTTCCCGTCTCTGCTTTGCTTTGCGACCTCCCTCCGCAGCAAGAGAGGATGGCCGTGACGATGACTCGTCCCTCTTCCTGTGCCGGCCTGCTTCTTCACACGCTCCTTGCGACGATCGCTGGCGTTTCCGGCCTCAAATTTGATGCCAACGAAGCCGACTGGAACCTGAACACCAACCGGCTTGCCACCAACCCCCTCGAGTACTCGGGTAGCCGGCCAGATGGCTTCAACTATACCCAGAGTCCCACCAACTGGAGGATGCCCTTCTACACCGTTTTCCTGGACCGGTTCGTGAACGGCGACCCATCAAACGACGACATCAATGCCACCGTTTATGAGACCGACATGATGAGCACCCAGCTCCGATTTGGCGGCGACCTAGAGGGCCTGAAGGACTCGTTGGACTACATTGCCGGGATGGGTATCAAGGTACGCCGTTCAGCTCGGCGGGACTCGGGGGGCCATTTCTCTTGTGCTAATTCCAGACAGGCACTTTACATCGCGGGGTCTCCCTTCATCAACCAGCCGTGGGGTGCCGATTCCTACTCGGTACGTCGACAGCCCTCCTCGCGGTGCCCAATGCTAACTGACATATCCAGCCAATCGATCTGACCCTTCTCGACAAGCACTTTGGAACCGTCAAGGTCTGGCAAGCGGTCATCGACGAGATCCATAGCCGCGGGATGTTCGTGGTTCTGGACAACACAATGGGAACGTAAGCATCTCCCATGCCCGCGACATGTCCGGAAATTTGAAGCACTCTGACTCGGGCGTACATGTAGAATGAGCGATTTGATTGGCTTCGAAGGCTTTTTGAACGCCAGCACACCCTTCCGAACCGAGGAACACAAAGTGCAGTGGAAGAGCGAGAGACGGTATCCCGACTTCAATTTTGGAAACCAGTACCTGGAAACGTGCGCCTACCCCCAGTTTTGGGACGCAACGGGGACGCCCATCCGCCCGGCGGGGCTCAAAGGCTGCTACGACAGCGATTTCGACCAGTACGGCGACATCGAGGCTTTCGGCGTCTTCCCTGACTGGTCACGTCAGCTCGCAAAGTTCGCCTCCGTCCAGGACCGCCTTCGCGAGTGGAAACCATCCGTGGCGGCCCGCATCGAGCACTTTTCTTGCATGACCATCAAGATGCTGGATATCGACGGGTTCCGTATCGACAAAGCCGTCCAGGTCACCGTTGATGCCCAGGCGTCGTTCAGCACCGCCATGCGCGAGTGCGCCCGCTCTGTTGGCAAAAGCAACTTTGTCGTGTTTGGCGAAATCACGAGCGGAAACAACCTGGGCTCAATCTATTTGGGCCGTGGGCGAGAACCCGCTGCCGGGTTCAAGTTGGACATGGCCACGGCCATGAACATGACACCACCCAAGACCGACACCTCGGGCTTGTTCTTACGCGACGCTGGCCACAGCGCGCTAGATGCCGGCGCCTTCCACTACTCCGTCTACCGCTTCTTGACACGCTTTCTCGGCCTCAGCGGGAATCTCGAGGCTGGATACGACTTGTCGACGGACTGGGTTGAGGCATGGGACGAGATGGTGCGAACCAACGACTTCTACAACGCCTACACCAATGAGTTCGACCCTCGCCATCTCTATGGCGTGACAAACCAGGACGTCTTTCGCTGGCCTGCCATTGAACAGGGAGTCGAGCGTATGCTCCTGGGTTATTTTATCACCACCATCCTCTTGCCCGGCGGCAGCCCCTTGGTGTACTACGGCGAAGAACAGGCGCTCTATGCCCTGGATGGCACTGCTTCCAACTATGTCTACGGCCGTCAAGCCTTCGCCCCCTCACCCGCATGGCACGCCCACGGCTGCTTCAAACTCAAGATGGATCAATATCAGGGGTGGCCTGTCAAGAACGGAAGCACTGCATGCACTGACGAGCAGGTCGCTTGGGACCACCGAGACCCCTCGGCACCCGTTCGCAACATCTTTCGTCATATGTTTGCCCTCCGCGATGCGTTCCCAGTGCTCAATCATGGCTGGCTGCTCGAGAAGCTTTCCAACAACACCCAATACGTACTTCTCAACGGCAGCACCGTGCCGACGGAATTCGGCCTTTGGAGCGTCGCTCGCGGCATGAAGCATGGGGTACAGAACATGACGGACCCGCCAGTGTGGCTAGTTTACCACAACCGCCCAAACCGCACGACTTACGATGCCGGCTGCAGCAATCTCAAGACGGCACTACTTGCGCCCTTTGATGGTGGAACCTCGGTCCAGAACCTGTTCAGCGACGACAAGCCGATCCTGATTCAGGGCACTGATCGTGAGAGCGGCTTTAGCGGTAACAATACCGGCTGTCTCGCTAGCATCACCCTGGAACCGTACGAATTCCGAGCCTATGTGCCGACTGAACTCTGGGAGAAGTCGAGACCGGCGCCCATGATCACCAAGTTCACTCCCCGCCACGATTCTCCCCTGGATTCAACTGGCCGTGGCGGTCTGATTGACAACATCGTCATCGAATTCAACGTTGAGATGGACTGCGATGCTGTCATGAAAGCCCTGTCGGCCGTGGTCACCATTGACGGGAAAACTGACCCGATCAGTCTCACGTTCGACGCGCCCAGTTGCGGGAGTTTCGCGCCCGCTCCCGGGGATAAGATCCCGTATCCGGGGGCCGTTCAGTCTGCCTGGAGGTTGAACACGCAACTGCGGAACGTCCCGGACGGCATCGTGAAGATCACGATGGGCAAGGTCAGCTCCATGGCCGGGGTTTCAACCAACGCCCTCGACCATTTCCTCATTCGCCTCGGCCAGAAGAAGTACAACCCCGTTGTCTTTCCGTCAGCAAACTATTCGCGCAGCCTCCTGGTCATGGAAGGAGATGCCGCGTATGTTCAGCACAGCGCGCCTGGTGCCACTCACTGGCGATACAGCCGCACCTGGGGATCGAAGTGGAGCCAATGGTTGCCGTACGATGGCGCCAGACAGAAGCTCCCCGACAGCAGCTGGCGGAATGGCGGGGGACCGACTTGCAGAGTTGGCCGGGCCAACATCTCACAGTCCAATACTACAGCAAACCACTGGGCTCGTCGGCTTTTATCCAGCACTCTGACAGTGCCGATTCTATGGAGCGCGGATTCCCTCACGTCAACGTCTACGGGCCATACAACCAGTGGGGTTACGACGCAGGATTGCCCGGGTCAATGAGCCTGGTGGCTAACCGGACCTGGGAAATGCACTACATGTGTGAGTGGCCGACAACGTTCCAGTTCAACATCTGGGGCATCAATGAAGACAACCAACCCGACGTCGGAGCGATATATGGGGATGTCGACAATGATGGTGTTGTTGACCGCCTTCCTCCGGGCAGTCTGGCAAACAATGTCATCGCCATCTCTGGACCCCCGCCGATGCCCGCCCTCGCCTATAAACTCACCTTCAACGATGCAACCTGGAGGTTCGAGTACGCCCCCTCGGGGCATATCGGTCTTCAGATTTTGATCTTCCTTCTTCTTGCCATCTTGCCAGTCCTGTCTGCCGGGCTCGCTGGGTGGGCCTACACGCGAAGCTTCTACCAAGTCAAGGTGAACAAGTCTGGCTTCATCCGCAAGGAGTGGATGCCTCTGGGTCTCGGCACCCTCTCCGGGCTCGACTTTTTCAAGTCCCTTGGCAAGAGGGGGGCAGAGATAAACGCCATCACTCTGACACCGCCCCCCACTGCCGGCATGTTTCCTCTTGGTGCGCCCGGCGGCCGGCGAACCGTGCTCATCGCCACCATGGAGTACAACATTGACGACTTCAACATCAGGATCAAGATTGGTGGCTTGGGGGTCATGGCCCAGCTGATGGGAACCGCCCTCTCCCACGTCGATCTAATCTGGGTGGTCCCCATGGTTGGCGATGTCGACTATCCCACGGATCTCATGATGCATGCAGAGTCCATCCTTGTAAACGTCATGAGCCAGCCTTACGAGATTGATGTGTACTACTACACCACCAAAAACATCACCTACGTTCTTCTCGATTGCCCCATCTTTCGCAAGCAAACCAAGGCAAGCCCGTACATCGCTCGCATGGACGACATTGAGAGCGCCGTCCTCTATGCCGCCTGGAACAACTGCATCGCCGAGACGATCCGTCGGTTCCCCGTCGACGTCTACCACATCAACGACTATCACGGAGCTGCGGCCCCCCTCTATCTCCTTCCGCGGACCGTCCCCTGCTGTCTCTCGCTCCACAACGCCGAGTTTCAGGGCATGTGGCCGATGCGGACGCCCGAGGAGCAGAAGGAGGTTTGCGAGATTTTCAATCTGCCCCCGGAAGTGGTCAAGGATTACGTCAAGTACGGTTCGGTCTTCAATCTGCTCCACGCTGCTGCTAGCTACCTCCGTCTCCACCAGCGTGGTTTTGGTGCGGTGGGCGTATCCAGAAAGTACGGCGACCGCTCTCTCGCGCGTTACCCCATCTTCTGGAGCTTGAAGAATATCGGACAATTGCCGAACCCCGACCCCTCGGATACGGACGATTGGGACCCAGAGAACAACGTTTCCAAGCAGTCCGAGGACGTCGAGGTTGACCAGAGCTTCGAAGAGAAGAGGGCAGGTTTCCGTTGTCAGGCGCAAGAGTGGGCTGGCCTAGAGATCGATCCGACTGCCGAACTCTTCGTTTTCGTCGGCCGCTGGAGTCTGCAGAAGGGCGTGGACCTCGTCGCCGACATCTTCCCCAGCATTCTGGACAAGTACCCCAAGACCCAGCTGATATGCGTCGGCCCCGTTATCGACCTGTACGGGCGGCTGGCGGCTCTGAAACTCCAGAAACTGGCGGAGAAGTACCCAAAGAGGGTCTTCGCCAAGCCCGAGTTCACGCAACTCCCACCCTACGTGTTCAGCGGCGCCGAATTCGCTCTCATTCCCTCGCGTGACGAACCCTTCGGCTTGGTTGCCGTCGAGTTTGGTAGGAAGGGTGCCTTGGGCGTGGGAGCACGCGTCGGCGGCCTGGGCCAGATGCCAGGCTTTTGGTACACCGTCGAGTCGATGACCCCGTCCCATCTGCTCCAGCAACTAAAGCAGGCCATCGTTTCGGCTCTCGACTGCAAATCCTCCAAGCGTACGCTCATGCGAGCCTGGGGTTCGAAGCAGCGTTTCCCCGTTGCGCAATGGATTAGGCAGCTGGACGGACTTTACAACGAGGCCATTCGGATCCACAACAAGGAAACCGGGCGGAGGAAGCTTGATTCACTCAGCTCTAGTCCCAATCCAACCCGGCCCTCATCGCCGCCATTGTCCCCAGGTAGCATGGCGACGTGTGTTGAGCCCGGGCTCGCCTCGCCGGTTAGCCCAGGACCCGAGACATGTCTCATGCCACCGTCGCCTATCGCTGCCCCGACCCCAATATCACCCATGAATCCCGACCTGGTCATGCCGGCAATTCCAGGACTCGCTGCTAGATCAAGTTCGCGGCGCAACTCTACCACGAGCTTCATGGGTGGCGGTCTCTACGCCAACCACTCGGCTCCCGAGAGCACAGTCAGCGTTGACAGCTTTGCAATTCGCGCGCAAAAGGACGGCACTGCATTCACTGGACCAGCCCCTCCTGAGCACGTACTCGCTCCTCCTCGACCCACTCTCGGGCAGAGTCACCGTAACACCAGTCTGTTGAATCTTCCAGATGTTGTCGGGGAGAAGCAGGACTTGAAACTCCAGCAGGTAGATCAGTTCTTCAACGACTCCAACGGGGCGTACTACACCATGTTCGAGGAGATGCTCGGGGACTTGACCGTACAGAACTCGGCCAACGACATGTGCATCGAAGCCTTCGTCAAGAGGAGCGAGAAGGAATGGTTTGCGAGGTACCGCGACGCGAAGCTTGGCCGACAGAAGGAGCCACGGATGGCGAGCCCGGCGAACAGCCGGCCGCCGTCACGAAACGGGGAACAACGGAACGAGTCCGTTGTCAGCCGAGGACGCCAAAGACATCGCAGCAGGACGCCGAGTCACCTGGTCAGGTCGGTGTTTGAGGTTTCGCCATCCCCCGATCGTCAGATGGATGATGAGTTCTTGTTGGGTGATGCATACCAGGCGCCCACGGGATTGAAGAAGTAAGTTACTCCAAGCCTCGTATTTGCGCCCGAACTAACTATGCCGCAAGATTCATGTCCATCCGACTCGGTGACTGGCCGATTTACTCGTTCCTGCTCGCCTTCGCCCAGATCATCTCAGTCAACTCGTACCAGATTGTCCTCCTGACTGGCGAGACCAAGCAAGCACCTGAAAAGCTATACATGGTCGCTTCGGTCTACATCGGAACCTCGTTGATGTGGTGGACCATGGAGCGGCACTTCAAATCTGTCTACGCTCTCTCCGCCCCGTGGATCTTTTTCGGATTCGCTTTTCTGTTGATCGGCGTATCTCCTTTCACCGGCAGCTTGCGTCTCTCCACCAAGGCGCAGGACGCTGCGACGTGTTTCTATGCCGCCGGCGCCAGTGGCGGTGCGCTGTCTTTCGCCCTGAACTTTGGCGATGAAGGTAGGCCATCCCCTCTCCAGTCGTGGTTGCCCCCTCCCCCCCCCCCGGGGGGGCCCATTCTGAGCGAAGTTAACATCATGGATCCAGGCGGTGTGCCAACAAAACAATGGATCACCCGTGCCCTGACTGTCTCTGGCTTCGCGCAAATCTACAGCATTGGCCTCTGGTACTGGGGCTCTATTGTCGCCAACGTTGACCCCACCGCAACTGTCTTCGTCGGCACGTCCAACGTCCCCCAGCTCATCGTCCTCGCTGTGCCCATCGCCATTGCCTTTTGGGCCATCGGTGTCATTCTCTACCTCGGCCTGCCTGACTTCTACCGCCAGTCCCCCGCTACCATTCCGGGCTTCTACATCTCCCTCTACCGCCGCAAGGTCGTGCCGTGGTTCTTTGTCATGATCATCCTGCAGAACTATTGGCTGTCGGCCCCTTTTGGCCGCAGCTGGCAATTCCTGTTCAACACCCAGCACGTCTCCGGGAAAGGCATCTTCCTTCTGGCGTTGGGATTCTACGTCGGGCTTTGGGGGCTGGTTTTGTATGCCTTCTCGTATTTCTCGGACAAGCATACGTGGCTGTTACCCATCTTCGCCGTTGGGCTGTGCGCACCACGCTGGGCTCAGGAGTTTTGGGGTGCGAGCGGTATCGGCTTGTACTTGCCGTGGACAGGTGGGCCCGTCGCGTCAGCGATCGTGTCGAGATGTCTCTGGCTGTGGCTAGGTCTGCTGGATAATATCCAGGGCGTGGGGCTCGGCATGATGTTGTTGGCGACGCTGACTAGGCACCACGTTTTGACGGTTTTGATCGGCGCGCAGGTGATTGGCAGCGTGTTCACGATGCTGGCCAGGGGGACGAGTCCTAATGCCCTCTCGCCGCACACGACGTTCCCGGATTTCTCGCAAGGCCTGTATCCCGGGATTGCCAGCCCCTTCTTTTGGGTGTGTTTGCTGTTCCAGTTGGTCATTCCCTTCGGGTTCTTTAAATTCTTCAGGAAAGAGCAGGTCATGAAGCCGTAGTGGTCTGTTTGGCGGACTCGGGGGATGGAGGAAACAGCTTTTTGGTTTCAGTCAAGTTTGCGTCGGACGATTCGTGGCATGGCACAGGTTGCATCGAGTTGTTGTTTGACTGCCTAGGTATTGAGTCTTCTCGCATTACCCTACACCTTCTATTTATGTTGCCTAGAAATCTGCTTCCCTCGCCTCCATTCATCGCACCCGCACGTTTTCCAACTCCTTGCGCATGATGTCGTGCCAGTGGCCTAGGCATGGGTCGCTTGGCTCTTTTAAGAGATGATCCCGCAAGGAATTGTGCGCCAGTCGAAGTCGGGCCTCGGGGTATCTGGCTCCCTCTCCGTCGATGACGGCTTCAACAAGTCCGCGGCAGTTCAGCAGCAATCGGGCGAGCTTTGGAACGGACTGGTCTGTACTGTCTCCACGTGCGAGCCAGGTTGTGCGGAGCTGAAGGTCTCCAAACGGGCGAATCTTCCCCAGCGCCAGGATTTGCAGCAGCAAGGGCACAAAGACCCGGAGCTCACGGTCATTCGAATCTTGTATGGAATCCACAACTTCGCCATACACCCGGTCCAAAACAGCAGCTCTGGATCGATGGCTGCCGTTCATGGGGAACCGCAAAGTCTGTTTGCGCAGGAGCCTGCTCAGCAGTAAGTGGACATCAGGCCTTCCAATGGAACAGGCGATGATCTCGGAATATAGACGGGCGAGGAGAAAGCTGCAGGAGGGAAGGTCACTACAAGACTCGAGGGGCGGGGCTAGAGGAGGCGACTTACACACCCGCGCACGCCGCCTCGATTTGTTTCTGAAAATCGCAGCGCTCAGAGTCCGTCCGTAGCGCAGTAAGTGGCGTAAGGTCCAGTGCGCCTTTGAGATAGCGGCGCAGGTCCGCTGACCTGGCGCAGATTTCCAAGACCCAGAACAGCTTGTTGCGCGCAACATTGGGCATCTTGTCCATGCGACCAAGAAAATGCTGGAACCTAAAACAGTCGTCTGATCTGGAAGTGATAAGCAGGTTTATCTTGGACCCCGATTCACGTTGAATGCGCGTGAGGATGGCCAACAGCTGAAAGTCGCCGATGTTACAGTCGCAACAGAGTCCTCGCACGCCGTCGAGTATGATGTAAATCCGCCCGAACTGCTTGAGGCAAAACGTCAAGTAAGTCACGGCTTGCGTCTCGTCTACAAAGACGGGAGCCGAGTCCGGAGACACCAACAACTGGCCTGTCCGATTCACGTGCTCGGTGGCGGCTAACTGCGCCAGTAGCTCGGCGCAGCGACTCGCACCGGTGCTGCGTTCAGGGCCATAATGGTAGCACTGAATATCGTACATGCAGGCAACAGCCGTAGGTTTGCCGTCTTCCTTCTCCGGGCGTGCGATCAGCTCCTCAACAAGGCTGGCCATGAGCACCGACTTTCCGGCGCCGGGAACCCCGGGGCAGAACAGAGTGACGCCGTGCAGGTTGATCCACATCTGAACCTGTCGAGAGTCCAAGAACCACTGCCCTGTCCCGGGACATCTTTGACGGATGAGTTTGCGATGGGCTTCGAGCTGGCAGGTATGTCGGAGGTGACGAGTAACCTCGATTTGTCGGCCGGCCGCCATCAATTTGATTGCCGACCCCGTTCCAGTAGGCACCAGTGACGAGGACCCGTCGAAATCCGCTTCCAAGTTGTACGACGAGCGGCTGGGGGCTTGGAGCCCTGAGTCTCCGTTGCTGAGCGCCATGAAGGCATCGGCGCGTCCTGGATGCCGGTCGGCTGCTGGTCCTGAAACCCCCCCTCAGCCATGTTAGCCATTGGATGCGAAAAGGAGATTGCCAGTCAAGCGCATGTTCCACAGATTGAGCCCTTGAGCTTCACCTGGGAGGAATGACCTACAACACGTATGACTCCAACAGTCGCTGGTTTGGCTGGCGGAAATACTGGGCAAGTGTGTGAGGGAGAGTTCGGTTGGAAGGGACGTGGATTTGCTGGGAGGAGGCTCGGTCAGGCGGACTTCTCTTTCTGCCCGCTCGCCAGCTTGGGCTTTCCGTTCGGCGATTGATTCTGCAATAATTATGCACCAGGAAGCCCTAAGCTACAGGCATGAACATCGAAGAAGGAGCAAAGGCACTGGGCTCGCTCAAAGCCTCAAATTCTGCGTTCAGTGTGGCTGCCAGGGAGCTGGTGCGCACCACATGCAACCAACCAAAAGTCACGAGCAGCAACTGACGAGCTACCGGACCTTACCTAGCTGAAGTGCCTACCTATGTATGTATCTGCCTTAGGCACCTCCCTACCCATGTTCCAACATCGAGGCTCTGCCAGGTATGTTTGGGGATATTAAGACGGTGCGACCTCATGATCGCAACCCGGCTCAAAATGCCCGAGAAATGCGAGGTGTTTATTACACGGTCACCACAACATCGAGACCATCCGAGACTAGCAGCGGAGTAGATTGCCCTCTGCCGTTTTGGTCTCGGGGGTTCTGGGCTCAGCAGGGGCTCAATGGCTGCAGCGTCGCTTCGGATGGGCGCTGGAACCGGTACCGTAATAAAGGTGCCATTTTATCCGGCTGCATTATAAGAAATACCAAGCCTAGCCCAGCTAAAGACCGATACACTCTACCCCTGCCAAGGTGGTTAGTAGTTACGAAAATAGATTCAGCGGCACGTCGCTTTGCTTGCTTGGTTCGCCACCGTGGTCAAGTTCAAAGTCTCAAAGTCTCCCATCTCAGCTCAAGATGAGTCGCTTTCCCCTCCAGATGCCCAACCAACTCCACGGAAACCGCTCTGGCTTGCAGAACCCCTTGGCTGGCAGTTGAAGACATCAAGATGCAGATCGGGAAAGCTCTGCTCGGGCTCTCGAGTCTGTGCGGCCTCATCCTGCCAGCCTCAGGGGGGAAAGTCAACAACAGGGACAGAACACCGCGAGGCGTCCCATCATCACACACGGTCCACGAAAGACATGCACGAAGCCATCTCAAGGGATGGGTCAAGCGCGAGCTGGTGGACGCTGAGACGCCGCTCCCGGTGCGGATTGGCCTCCGCCAGTCTAACGTGGACGCCGGGCACGACCGCCTGATGGACATGTAAGTCAAGAGCAACTCTCCCAGTTGCCGGGCAGGTTCCGTGCTTACAACACTTTAGATCAAATCCAAACTCGTCAAACTATGGGAAACACCTCTCGCGGGGCGAGGTAATCGATCTGTTTGCCCCAGGCAACTACTCCGTTGCAAAGGTCAAAGACTGGCTGGCTTCAGCCGGGATTCATGAGGGGAGACTCACACAATCCGCAAACAAACAGGTGAGTCATGAATGAACTGCAGGCAGGGGCAAAACTGGGCAAGTCAGGCTTGCTGACATGGGGTTCTTGACCCGCTGCCGAAACAGTGGCTTCAGTTCGATGCCCCTACACACGAACTCGAAGAGCTGCTTCTCACCACGTATCATATTTTTGAGAACCTTGCGACAGGTGTCCAGAACATTGCTTGTTCCCAGTCAGTTTGCTTGCTCCCACCCCCCTTGGACCCATCGACTGACGTGAGTGAGATACCACGTTCCCCACAATGTCTCACACCACATTGACTACATCACGCCCGGTATCAAGCTCATGTCGGGGGGTCATGAGGAGAAAGCCCTCAAACGGAAGGCTCACCGTCGCCACTTAACGGGTGATCTGGGAGGCAAAGCGAGAAAGGGTGGTAAATCGAAGGGAAAGGGGAGAGGGAAATGCAAGCCCCCGAAGCCGGCTGACCCCGGCCAGGTTGACCCAGGCCAGGATGACAGCATGTTCAAGGTTACAGGGCCATGCAGCGACGAGATTACACCTCAATGCATCAGGAGTAAGTTCAGTTCTGCCGAACTAACCCACTGCTCGCTGTTTACGCTGAGTTCGAGGCTGACCCTTGTCAGCCCAATATCAGATCCCCAACGGCACCAAGGCCATCAAAGGCAATGAACTGGGCATCTTTCAAAGCTTGAATCAACACTACAGCCAGGAAGATCTTGACACCTACTGGAGGAACATTGCTCCGTACGCCTTTTCCAGAACCTTTGTAAACGACCAACACAACCAGACACGCTGACTCGCTGTAACAGCTGGGTACCCCGTGGCACGTATCCAAAGCTCCGCTCCATCAACGGGGCCCTCGGTCCAACCAACGACACATTGAAAGCCGGCGACGAGGCCGATCTCGACTTCCAGGTGGCCATCCCCCTGATTTGGCCTCAAAAGACGGTCCTTTTCCAGACCGACGATGAGTGGTACCAGAAGAACCAGCTGCAATCCGACACCAAGTACCCGGGTTTCTTCAATAGTCAGTTGTTCTTAGCGTCCTCTCATGCAACTGCCTTCTAACTCTTCACCAGCCTTTTTCGACGCCATCGACGAATCCTACTGCCACCTCACGGCCTTCAACCAGACCGGTAACTGCGTGAGCGCGGACTGCCGCGACCCTGAGTATCCCAATCCCAACGCGCCAGCCTCGCAGGGTGGCTACCAGGGCGCTATGATGTGCGGCAAGTACCCCCCAACCAACGTCATCTCAATCAGCTACAGCGGCCTCGAGGACGGCTGGCCGGCCAATTACATGCGGCGGCAGTGCGTCGAGGTGATGAAGCTGGCGCTGCAGGGTGTTACGGTGGTCGAGTCGTCTGGGGACTATGGCGTGGGCGGCCAGTGGCCGGATACTAGAGCCGGCTGTCTTGGTACCGCGCAGGATGTGTACTCGCCACGTGTCATGGGGAACTGTCCGTACGTGTTGAGCGTCGGGGCCACGACGGCCGTGGAGCCCGAGTATCAATCTCCCGGCGCGGTGGCGAAGCTAGTCGAAATCGCGGCCGACTCGTTTGCGTCCGGAGGTGGGTTTTCGAATGTGTTTGATCGGCCTAAGTGGCAGGATCAGCATGTCAGGAGTTATCTCCAGCGGGCGAACATGTCCAGTCTTGGGTACACGAGTGCGACGGCGTTGGCAAGCGGCTTGGGGTTTGACACTGTAAGGCCGCCGCCAGGGCCAGGCAAGGTGTTCAACATGGGGGGGAGGGGATATCCGGACGTGGCAGCCATTGGTGAAAACTTCAGGGTGGTGCTCAGGGCGTACCCAAATCGGATGCATGGCACCTCGGTTTCGACGCCAATTTGGGCGTCTATTTTGACGCTGATCAACGAGGAGCGGTTGGCGGCGGGCAAGAGCACTATTGGGTTTGTGCACCAGGTGCTGGTGAGTCACCCCCCTCTGCGTCCCCGTGGCTGGACTGTCTGTCCGTTCACTCCAGCGGTGCTGACGATGGCTTAGTACGAACATCCCGAGGTGTTCACAGACATTACTGAGGGGTCAAACCCCGGCTGTGGGGGAGACGGCTTTCCAGTCAAGGAGGGATGGGATCCCGTCACAGGACTAGGGTAAGTCTCATGATGTAGACCTCGCTGATGTGCCTCGCTGACCACACATTCAGCTCACCGATATACCCCAAGCTACTGGCTTTGTTCATGAGTTTACCATGATCAGCGAGAAGTTGCAGCGTCAGGAGATGTTCAGATATTATGTACAGCAACCATCTTTCAATTCTTATTCAGAAGTAACATCATCAGGCGGAGCTTGGTTCGCGGCAAAAAGAAATCAGGAAAAAAGAACATCTTATCTCGGATACCGGGAGTCGAACCCGGGGCTGATGAGGCTTTTTCACTCCTTGGAAGT
>OUNM010366592.1_pt1 | contig 15736 bp, 14 predicted proteins | sample 1769961 | NCBI WGS metagenome assembly OUNM01 (sample SAMEA3914820, study PRJEB12502) | metagenome | biome: forest; material: soil | place: USA | collected 2012-03-12 | depth 0.3 m | reverse complement strand
GCGCAGTCTTCGCGAAGAGCGCGGTCGAGGATCCGGCAGCGTGGGAGGCGATCTCCGCGCAGATCCGCGACCGCTTCGGCCGCCTCGACATCACCTTCGCCAATGCCGGCATCGAAGCGGGCGACGGCAGCGTCGAGACGATCACGATCGACGGCTGGAACCGGCTGATCGCGGTGAACCTCACCGGCGTGATGCTCACCTGCCAGGCGTCGGTGCGTCTGATGCGCCAAAATCCCGGCGGCACCGGCTCGATCATCGTCAACTCGTCGATGAGCGCCTACAAGCCGATGGGCAACTTCGTCGGCTATTCCACCACCAAGGGTGCGCTGATCCAGCTCACCAAGTCGGTGGCGATGCATTGTGCCAACCAAGGCCTGAAGATCCGCGCCAACAGCATCCACCCCGGCGTGGTCGAAACCGACATGATCAAGAATATCATCGCCAAGCAGCCCGATCCGGACGTGGCGCGCGCCACCTACAACGCCATGGCGCCGCTCAACCGGATGGCGCAGGTGGACGAGATCGCGGCGCTGGTCGCATTCCTCGCCAGTGACGAGGCGAGCTTCATCTCGGGCTCCGAATATTCGATAGACGGTTGCTCGACCGCCGGAATGATGGGGGTATGAGCCGCCTCGACGGACGCGTCGCGCTCGTCACAGGCGGGCTGCGCGGCATCGGCCGGGCCGTCGCCGAACGGCTCCTCGCCGAGGGCGCCGCCGTGATGCTCGCAGATCTCACCGAGCCGGACGTCGCTGCCGAGACGCTGGCGGAGCTCGGAGACAAGACCGGCTATGTCCAGCTCGACGTTGGCGACGAGGGCGAATGGCAGACGGCGGTGGAAGCGGTCGCCAAGCGCTTCGGTCGGCTCGACATCCTGGTCGCGAACGCGGGTATCGGCGGCACCGGCCCCGTGCGGGAGATGACCCTGCAAGCCTGGCACCGAACCATGCGCGTGAACCTCGATGGCGTGTTTCTGGCGACCAAGCACTGCGCCAGCCTTCTCGCCGAGGCAGGGAAGGACCATCGCGGCGGCGCGGCGATCATCAACATCTCGTCGATCATGGGGCTGGTCGGCCTGCCACAGGCCGGGCCCTACAACGCCAGCAAGGGCGCGGTCCGGTTGTTCACCAAGTCGACCGCGCTGGAATTCGCCGCCGAGAAGGCGCCGATCCGGGTCAACTCGGTGCATCCGGGCTTCGTCGAGACGCCGCTGCTGCTGGAAACCTCCGATCAGGCGGCGATCGACTTCTACACGGCATCGACCCCGATCGGCCGGATGGCGCAGCCGGCGGAGATCGCCGCGGTCGTCGCCTTCCTCGCCTCGGACGACGCGAGCTATGTCACCGGGGCCGAACTGGTCGTCGACGGGGGCTATACGGCACAATAGCCAGGAGCGAACGGATATGGGCGGAGTGCTGGACGGCGCTGTCGCGTTGGTGACGGGCGCGGGCGGCGGCATCGGCGGCGCCACCGTGGCGGCGATGATCGAGGCCGGCGCCGAGGTGGTCGCGACCGACATCCAGGTCCCTTCGGGCGGCACGCTCAACCTCGCGCAGGACGTGACCGACGAGGCCGGCTGGGCGGCGCTCGCCGAAACCATCCGCCAGCGCTGGGGGCGGCTCGACTGCCTCGTCAACAATGCCGGCATCGCCACGATCACCACCATCGAGGAAAACAGTCTCGCCGTTTGGCGCCGGCAGATGGCGGTCAACGTCGACTCGATGTTGCTCAGCTGCAAGGCGATGCTCCCGCTGCTGCGCGAGGCCGGAAAGACGCGGGCGGGCGGCGCCTCGGTAGTGAACCTTTCCTCGGTCGGCGGTATCGGCGGCGCCCCGTTCATGGCGGCCTATTGCACCAGCAAGGGCGCGGTGCGCCTTTTCTCCAAGAGCGCTGCGCTCGAGTTCGCGGCGCTGCGCTACAATATCCGCGTCAACTCGGTGCATCCCGGCGGGATCCAGACGGGGATGATGGACGAGATCATCGCCGCCTATGTGAAGCTCGGCGTCGCCTCCGATGTCGCGACGGCACGCGCCGCCGTCGACGCGCAGCATCCACTCGGCCGCTGGGGCAAGCCCGAGGAGATTGCCGGCGGCATCGTCTATCTCTGCTCGCCCGCCGCGAGCTTCATGACCGGATCGGAACTGGTGATCGACGGCGGCTTCACCGCGCATTGAGGTCAGCCGAGCTGGCTCTCATGCTCCTCGAGCAGAAAGAACCGATTGCGCGTGCGGTCGAACAGCGTCTCCTCGTCCGCCACGATCTCGGCCATCACCTCGGGCGTCGAGAGTCGCGCCATCGTCGCCTCCCAAGTGGCGCGGTCGGGATACCAGATCTCCATCACGACATCGTGTTCGCCCTCCTCGACCGCGCCTGTCTCGGGATTGGGCACGGGATAGAGGTAGCGGCGGACATAGCGCGTCGCACTCCCCGCCAGCAGCCGCTCGCCGAGCCGCGAGTGGCCGGTCTCGTAGCGGCGGACGAACTCCTCCATCGAGATGTCCGGCCGCCGCTTGAGCAATGTCAGCGTCTTGAACATCAGATCGCCGGCTGCGGCCCCTTCTTGCCGTTCAGATACCACTCCACGGTTTCGTGGAAGAACTGATTACCGCGCTCGTTCTTGCCCAGGATGATACTGTCGAGCGCGCCTGATTGCAGGCCCTTCTGGACCTCCAGCCCGATGATGTAGTCCTCGTTGTAGGTCACGTCGCGCAGGAAGGTAATCATCTGCTCGAGCTGCGCCTTGTCCTCTTCGTCGCGTGGCGGATCCTTTCGGAGATAGAGCAGCACGGTGCGGTTCTGATCCGGCGTCGGCCCGGGAAAGAGCTGCGCTATCTGCGCGATCTCGGGTGCCAGGAACGCCGAGACGTTCGGGAACAGGATTCGGACGAAGTCGAAACCCTTGTTCTCCTGGGTGCTCCACTCAGCGCGAGGCACGTCGCGCAGCTGCGCGATCGACACCTGCGGGAAGCCAATCCGCAGATGCGGGCCGTAGCTTTCGTAATAGGTGACGTTCGACGGCGTGCGCGGGTGGATCGTCGACGGATGGAGCGACGAGAAATGATAGCCTTCGAGATAGCCGTCGAAGGCGATCTTCCAGTTGGCGCCCTCAATCACGCGGCTACCCAGGAAGGTCCAGTCCTTCAGGTTCCACGCCTCGAAATCGTCGAGCATGCCTGCGAAGAAGCCGTCGAAATCGACCACCTCACCCGGCGTCAGCACCACGAAGATCATGCCAGACCGCTCGTCACACGGTAGCTCGCGCAGGCTGCGGGTCGTCTTGTCGATGTCGCCGAACTTTTCGCGATCGGCGACGGCGAGCAGCTTGCCGTCGAGGCCGTAGGTCCAGCTGTGATATTTGCAGGTGAAGCGCGCGCACTTGCCATGCCCGTCGTCCGCCACCGGCGCGCCGCGATGTGCGCAGACGTTGAGGAAGGCGTGCGCATTACCCTGCTTGTCGCGGGTGATGAGCACTGGCAGGCCCATCGCGTCCATCGCCTTATAGCTGCCCTGCTCGGGCAACTCGCACGATAATGCCAGCATCAACGGCACGCGCTTGAAGATGAGATCCATCTCGCGCGCCCATTGATCGGGGTCGGTATAGGCCTTGGCCGGCACCGTCGTGATCTTGTCCGACTGGAAGGTGCGGTTGTGCTCGACATAATCGAGCAGGGTTTCGGCGATGTCGCCGATATTGAGATGATCCATGCTCTCCTCGCGCGCTGGGTGGCTTTGGCGGGGATAGGACCAGATCGAGGCCCCTGCGGACAAGCTGGCGTGAATGACAGGTGAGAAGGGCTGCAATACCGTCCTATCAGGAGCAGATGGAGAGACGGGTGGCAGAGGGGAGCGGGCATCCGCCCTGGAGCTGGTTGCAGACGCCGGCACCGCATCATCGCCGCTTTGCGGACAGCGCGTGCTGGCTGGGCCGCACGGTTGGCGAGCTCGCGCGCGACCTCGCGATGCGGCATCCCGATGCGACGGTGTTCCTTGGCGATCCCGCGCAGCCAACCTACGCCTCGCTCACCGCCGATGCGGAGGCGCTGGCGGTATCACTCGTAGAGCTGGGGCTGAAGCCCGGTGACGTGGTGAGCTTCCAGACCCCCAACTGGATCGAGGCCGCCGTCATCAACCTCGCCGCCGCTATGGCAGGCTTCGTCATCAACCCGATCGTTAGCATCTACCGCGACGCCGAGGTGCGGCAGATGCTCGCCGATTGCGGCGCCAAGGCCTTCTTCTTCGCCGAGAGCTTCCGTGGCTATGACTTTGCCGCGATGGTGGACCGCATCCGTGGCGATCTGCCGACGCTGCTCCACGCTGTCCCCGTGCGCGGGCGGGAGGGAGCGTATGATGCGCTGGTTTCGGGCGGACGCGGGCGGCGGCTGAAAACACCGCCAGTCGATCCGCGCTCGATCAAGATGGTGCTCTACACGTCGGGCACGACGGGGCGACCGAAGGGCGTGCTGCACAGCCACGACACGCTCGCGCGCGCCGTACAGACCTGCGTCGGACACTGGGGGATCGTCGAGGGCGACGCGATGCTGATGCCCTCCCCCGTCACCCATGTCTCCGGCTATGGCAACGGACTGGAAATGCCCTTTCTCGCCGGCACCCGCACCGTACTCATGGAAAGCTGGAACGCGGACGAAGCGCTCGCCCTCATCGAACAGCACCAGGTGCGCGGAACGGTCGCCGCCACCCCCTTCCTGCAGGAGCTCGTTGCGCGTGCGATGGAGGCCGACACGACGCTGCCGTCTCTGCGCGTCTTCGCATGCGGCGGGGCGGCGATCCCGCCCGAGATCGTGCGCGGCGCCAACGCCCATTTCGGCCGCCCGGTCGCCTTCCGCGTGTTCGGCGCCTCTGAGGTGCCGCTGGTGACGCTCGGCTATCCCCGCGATGCCGAGCGCGCCGCCACCACCGACGGCGAGGTAGTCGACTATGAGGTTCGCGTCGTCGACGACGAGGGCCGCGACGTAATCCCCGGCGCCGAGGGCGAGTTGCTGGCACGCGGACCCGCCATGTTCATGGGCTATGCCGACGAAGGACAGACCCGCGAGGCGATCGACGAGCAGGGCTATTTCCGCACCGGCGACATCGGCACAGTCTCGGCGGACGGTGCGCTGCTCGTCACCGGCCGCAAGAAGGACCTCATCATTCGCGGCGGCGAGAATATCAGCGCCAAGGAGATCGAAGACGTTCTCCATCTGCATCCGATGGTGGCGGAAGCCTCGGTGGTGGCGATGCCGCACGCTCGACTCGGCGAGGGGGTGTGCGCCTTCGTGATCCCGCGCCCTGGCGCGGCGCCCGATTTCGCCACGCTGGTCGCCTTCGTCGCGGCAAGCGGCCTCGCCCCGCAGAAGCGCCCGGAACGGATCGAGTTCGTCGCCGAGCTGCCGCGCACGGCTTCCGGCAAGATCCGGAAAGACCTGCTGCGCGACACTATCCGCCGGCTGCTCGCCGACGCCTGACCGTGGCCCTCAGAAGCTCGCGAGCATCAAGTAGAGCGCGTCCCCCGGCTTGTACTGACCGAGCTGGTCGGCCGACGCGCTCGCCAGCGTGCGGTCGGCGGGCGGCACGATCCGCTCCCAATCATGATAGGCTTCGCGCCGCGCGATCTTCCAAAGGCCCTCGCGCCGCTCGAAGCGATCGAGGTAGCGGCCCTTGAGGAACATATCCTCCTCGCCCGCTCCCCCGTCCGACTTCGGCCGGCGATGGTGCGCAAGGAAGCTGCATTCGGAGATCGCCCGATCCCCCTTCACCACGATGAGCGGGTTGGTGATCAGGTGCGACATACTGCGCACCGGGCGGCACATCTCCAGCCCGAAGCCGATGAAGTCGTGCGACAGCCCCTCGAATCCGGCATGCTTGTGTGTGGAATCGCGATGGAAGCAGGCGCGTAGCGCCTGCTCGTCCATCCGGTCCCAACCGCGCGCGTAGAGGTAGAGGATCTCGACGATCGCCTGCTTGTCAGCCAGTTCGCACAGCGTCGGGTCATCGGCCATCGGTCATTCCGCAATCTTGAGGATCATCTTGCCTTCGTTGCTGCCCTCAAACAGGCGCAGGAAGGCGGGGAGCGCGTTCTCGATCCCGGCGTCGATATGCTCATCGACGCGGAGCTTGCCCTCCTTCACCCAGCGCGCGAGCTCCGGGATCGCCTCACCGAAGCGCGGGATATAGTGGGTTAGGATGAAGCCCTCCATGCGCGCGCCCTGGACGATGAGCTGCCAGATGTTGCGCGCGCCGCGCGGCTCGGCGTTATACTCGCTGATGAGCCCGCACAGCACGACGCGCCCTCGCGGATTGAGCGAGAGCAGCCCGGCATCGAGAATATCACCGCCGACATTCTCGAAGTGGACGTCGACACCCTTGTGCGCCGCTTCTCGGATTGCCCGCGCCAGCTCGTCGGGCGACTTGCCGCGATAGTCGATGGCCGCGTCATAGCCATAGTCGCGGATCAGCCTCTCGCATTTGGCCGGGCCGCCCGCGATACCGACGGTGCGGCAGCCCTTCATCTTGGCAATCTGGCCGACCAGCGAGCCCACCGCACCGGCCGCGCCCGTCACGAGCACCGTCTCGCCCTCCTTGGGCTGGCCGACGTCGAGCAACGCGAAATAGGCGGTGAGACCGATTGCTCCGACCGCCGAGAGATAGTTGGTGACCGCCGGCACGGCTGCCGGATCAATTGGGCGGGTGAAACCGCCCGCCGCGCACAGCGAATAATCCTCGATCCCATGCAGACCCGAGGCCCAGCTTCCGACCGGAAAGTCCGCGCACCGGGATTCGGCGACGACGCCCACCGTCGTCGCGCGCACCGGATCGCCGAGCCGGATTGGCGGCAGGTAGGACGGCTTGTCGTCCATCCACCCCCGGATCGCCGGATCGAGCGAGGCATAATGATTGCGCAGCAGGAACTGCCCTTCCCGCAGCTCGGGCGTCGGCTGCTCGACCAGTGCGAAGTCCTCCGCCACCGGCATACCGTGCGGGCGCCGGACGAGCGTGAAACGACGGTTGACCGGCATCAGGCCGTCTCCATCTGCCCGCGATGCTGGATCGCGCGGGCACCGGCGTCACGGCCCGCGAGATAGCCGAACACCATTGCCGGCCCGAGCGTGCCGCCCGCTCCCCCGTAGGTCATGCCCATCGGCGAGGCCATCGCATTGCCGGCGCAATATAGGCCGGCTATCACCTGCCCGTCCACGTCCAGCACGCGGGCGTGGGTGTCGGTCTGCGGCCCGCCCTTGGTGCCGAGCGCGCCGCTCTTCACCTCGATCGCATAATAGGGACCGCCCTCGATGGGTCCCAGTGTGGCGCGCGGATCGCCGCGGAAGCGCGGATCGCCCCACCAGATGTCGTTCGCGCTCTCGCCGCGGTGGAAATCGGGATCATGGCCTTCCCGCGCGTTGGCGTTGAAGCGCTCGACCGCCGCCTCCAGCCCCTTGGGATCGATCCCCACCTTCTCTGCAAGCTCGGCCAGCGTCTCGCCGCTGGCGATCCACTGCGGCGGGCGGGCGCCCTGCGCGAAGCTGTCGGAGAGGCCGCCAACGAATGGGTGGCGCGAATAATAATCCTGATTGAAGATCATCCAGCACGGCAGGTTGGCATACTGAAAGGCGCTCACGTCCTGCTCGTGGAAGGCGGCGCCGAAAGCGTTGTAGTTGGAGGCCTCGTTGGTGAAGCGGCGGCCCTTGGCGTTGACCATGATCGCGCCGGGCATGGTGCGCTCATAGGTGAAGAGCTGCTGTCCGGCGCTCACCACGTCGGTGGGCACTTCGATCACCGGCATCCACCAGGCCTCGCGCATGTTGCCGAGCATCGCGCCGACGCGCATCGCCATCCTGAGCCCGTCGCCGGTGTTGGTCTTGACCGACACCGGGTGCGTCATCGGCCCGCGCACGAAGGCGCGGACCAGCGCCTTGTCCCACTCGAACCCGCCGGTGGCGATGACGACATTGGGGGCCGACACCTCAAACGATCCATTCGCACCCTCGAAGCGCACGCCCGCCACCGCGCCGTCCTTCATGATGAGCTCGACCGCGCGCGCGTTCGTGACCGGCTCGATGCCGCGATCAAGGCAGCCGCGTAGCAGCCTGCCGATCAACGCCAGCCCCAGGCCCCGCTCGTCATGCTCGCGCCGATGCGCCTTCACCTCGGGCGGCACCTCGGTGGGCACCGGCTGGCCGAGCGTCGTCTCGCCGACGGTGATGTTATAGTCCGGCCAATAGGGCGAGACCGTCACTCGATCCTTCCACGCGCCAAGCTCGCCGAACGGGTAAGGCGGGCATTCGAGCGTGCGCCCACCCTCGCGCCTTCCGCCCGGAAACTCGGGGTGATAGTCGGGGAAGTCAGGGATCGCGTAGAAGCTGACCGGCGTCCGCGCCTCCAGGAAAGCGATCATCTTAGGGCCGTTGTCGACAAAGGCCTCGGCCATCTCGCGATCGATCATCCCGTGCGAGAGCGCCATCAGATAGGTGAGCGCCTCCTCGCGACTGTCCGACCGCCCGGGCGCCTGATGCGGATGGTTCGGGATCCAGATCTGTCCGCCCGACCAGGCGCTCGTCCCGCCGACCTGGTCGGCCTTCTCAAAGAGGCCGACGCGCACGCCGCCCTCATGGGCGGCAATCGCCGCGGTCAGCGCGGCAGCTCCCGTGCCGAGCACGATGACGTCGAAATCGGGCATGGCCTGTCCCTCTCCGCTTTTGCAGCATCGTGCAGCGTTGAGGGACCAGCTGGCACTGGCCAATTCGATAGCCGCCGCGCACGAGCGTAACGCCTAATCTCAACACCATTATATCTGGAGGCGGGCATGGCAGGCAGGCTGGAGGGCAAGGGCGCGCTGGTGATCGGCGCAGCCGGCCGCGACAATATGGGGCAGGTGATCGCAAAGCGCTTCCGCGACGAGGGCGCGACCGTAGCGGTCGCAGGCCGCAAGATGGACGAGCTTGAGCGCTTCGCCGCCGAGATCGGCGGTTACGCCTTCCCCTGCGACCTCACCGACCGCGAGCAGGTATTCGCGCTCGCCCGGCAGGCCAAGGCCGCGCTCGGCCAGATCGACATCGCGTTGAACGCCACCGGCTGGGGCTTGCTCAAGCCCTTCCTCGAAACGACTCGCGAGGAGCTGGAGGCGATGACCGCCCTCCAGTATGAGGGGCCCTTCTATTTCCTGCAGGCTATGGTCGGGGCGATGGCCCGCGATCGCGGCGGGCGCGGCGGATCGATCATCCAGATCAGCTCGGCCACCGCGACGATCATGCTCAACGACCACGCCGCGTACATGGGCACGAAGGCCGGCACCGACCATGTCGTGCGCTGTGTGGCGCACGAGTTTGGCGAGCAGGGCGTCCGCGCCAACTCGATCTCGCCCGGCCTCACCGACACGCCGATGACGGCGGAGGCCAAGCAGGCCGGGATCTTCGAGGCGTTCCGCGCCGGCTATCCGCTCGGCCGCTGGGGCACCAAGGAGGATATCGCCGCCGCCGCGGTGTGGCTCGCGAGCGACGAATGCTTCATGACCGGCGAAAATCTGCAGGTGAATGGCGGCCTGACCCTCCGCCGCAACCCGACGCGCGAGGAAATAATGGCCGGCGCGGCCGCCGCGGCCGTGGGGGCTTGACCCTTTTACCGATCGGCCGATCCTGTTCCGGCTGGTAAAAGCGCGAGGTTCGGGACTCGGTGCGTTCCGCTTAATCTCGATATCAAGATGCCGGCGAGCAGGACGAGGATGCGGAAAATGGCTGATCGCGATCCCACCATCGAGGCGGCGGGCGCCGCGCGCTGTCCGGGCGCGACGTGGAGCGACATCCTGGCGCTCGACGGGCGGCCCGTGCCGGATTTCATGAAGGACGAGCGTTACGAATATCGGGGCTCCGATCCGATCCCGGCCGAGCGCTACACGAGCGTCGCCTACCAGCAGCTCGAGAATGAGAAGATGTGGCCGTTCGTCTGGCAGTTCGCCGCGCGCGACGAGGACATGCCCGAGCCCGGCGATTATATCGTCTACGAGAATGCCGGCCGCTCCTACCTGGTAGTCCGGCAGGACGACGGAAGCGTCAAGGCGATGCACAATGTGTGCCTTCACCGCGGCCGCAAGCTGCGCACCGAGGACGGTAGCGCCGACGCCTTCCAGTGCCCCTTCCACGGCTTCACCTGGTCCAAGACCGGCACGCTCAAGGAAGTCCCCTGCGCCTGGGATTTCGAGCATCTCAACAAGAAGAAGATGAATCTGCCGGAGGCCGAAGTGGCGCGATGGCAGGGCTATATCTTCGTGCGCGAGAACTCCGGCGGTCCATCGATCGAGGAGTATCTCGCGCCGCTGCCTGAATTCTTCCAGCGCTGGCGGCACGACCAGTGCACGACCGCGATCTGGGTGGCCAAGGTGGTGCCGGCCAACTGGAAAGTGACAATGGAGGCCTTCATGGAGGCCTGGCACACGATCGTCACCCATCCCCAGCTGCTGCCGTTCACGGGCGACGCCAACACCAGCTACAACATCTACGGCGACAATGTGAACGTCGCCTACACGCCCTTCGGGGTGATGAGCCCGCACGTCGATCCCAGCGGCAAGGAGCAGCAATGGATCGTCGACGAGTTCATCAAATATAACGGCCGCTCCGCCGACAATTACGACGACAGCCCCTATGCGGTGACGGTGCCGGAAGGCATGTCCGCCCGCCGTGCGCTGGGCGAGGCGATGCGCGCCAATTTCTCCCAGACCTTCGGCCATCCGGAACTGCACGACCAGGCCACCGATGCCGAGTTGCTCGACGGTCTCGTATACAACGTCTTTCCCCACTTCGCGCCGTGGGGCGGCTACATGCCGAACATCGTCTATCGCTGGCGGCCGTGGGGAGACCCCGATCACTGCCTGATGGAAGTGCGCATTCTCGTCCGCGTGCCCGAGGGTCAGCCACGGCCCCACGGCGTGCCGATGAAGATGCTGGGCACGGACCAGAAGTGGACCGAAGCGCCCGAGCTTGGAGTGCTAGGTCATGTATTCGAGCAGGACATGGACAATCTGCCCTTCGTCCAGGAGGGGTTGAAGGTGTCCAAGAATGGCGAGGTCCAGCTCGGCGACTATCAGGAGATTCGGATCCGCCAGTTCCACCAGACGATGGACAAATATCTGAACACCTGACCCCGGTCCGCCGCGCTGATCCCGTCCTCAGGCGAGTGCACGGACGGGATCGCTGCCGTCCCAGTCCCGTGCGGCGTCGCGCATCATCGCGAACATCCCGGCAAAGGCAGGCGACGGCTCCAGGATCTCCACGAGCGTCCCCGGCCCCCCGCCGGTATCGACGTAGATCGCCTCGGCGCCGTCGAGGAACACCTCCTGCTCCACGGTCGCGCCGACCTTGGCGCAGACTTCGCGGGCGTGGGCGATGCTGTCGACCAGCAGGCAGACATGATGGAGTCCCTCGCGACCCTCGTCGAGCCACGCCTTGTAGATCGACGGGCTGTCGCAATGCTGCTCAATGAGCTCGATCTGGAGATCGCCCCAATAGCCGATCAGCACCGAGAAATCGACGTTGCTGGGCTGCCCGCGATAGCGCGCAGACTTGTACGTGATGTGGGGCAGGTGGAAGAACGGGCCGGCGCCGATCGTCTTCGTCCAGAACTGCAGGGCCGCATCGATGTCTTGCGGCACGAAGGCCAGCTGCATCACGGGTGCCAGGCTGGCGATGGTGTCCTTCATGGCGGCTCTCCGCAACTGTTTCGGCGTGATCATAGGTGACTGTACCGCACAATCGGGCTCGCCTAATGCGCAGTTGCCGCGCGTCGTGCCGCGCCTAGCCTCGTTCGATGCCGCGGCCTCGCCGAGAGCGGTGCCGCGCGACGGAGTCGACCGATATGGCAATCGCGCTGCTTGCCAACGCACCCTGCAATGTGCCTGTCGGCCACATCGTCGATTGGGACATGTATCATCCGCCCGGCGTCGAAACGGGCTTTCACGCCGCCTGGAAGGCGCTCCACGCACCCGGCATTCCCGACATGGTCTGGACGCCACGCAATGGCGGCCACTGGATCGCAACGCGAGCGGAGCTGATCGCCGAAGTGCTGACCGACGCGGAGCGCTTCTCCAGCCGCGTCATCATCGTGCCCAAGGTCGACGGTGAGCATCACCGCATGATGCCGACCACGATCGACCCGCCCGAGCACCGCCCGTGGCGGGCGCTGCTCAACGGCAGCCTGTCGCCACGCGCGGTCCGCGCGATCGAACGCGACATCCGCGCGATCGCGATCGAGCTCATCGAAAAGGTCAGGTCGCGCGGTGGCAGCGACTTCATCGCGGATTTCGCCCATGTCTTCCCGATCCGCATCTTTCTGCGGATCGTCGACCTGCCCGATGCCGATGCGCCGCGCCTCAAATGGCTGGCCGACCAGGCCACGCGGCCCGACGGATCGATCTCGTTTGCCGACACGGTGGCGGCGTTCCACGACTATCTCGGCACGATCGTCGACGCGCGGATGGGCAGCGACGGCGAGGACATGTTCAGCAAGCTCGTCAACGGCGAGGTCGAGGGGCGATCGCTGACCCGGCACGAGGCGCTCCAGCTGTGCAGCCAGGTGCTGATCGCGGGATTGGACACGGTGGTCAATTTCCTCGGCTTCGCGATGCTGCACCTCGCTACCCACCCCGAGCAGCGCGCCGTTCTGGCGCGCGATCCGGCGATGATCCCTGGCGCGGTCGAGGAATTGTTCCGTCGCTACCCCATCGTCACAATCGGCCGAGAGGTGCGCCGCGGCATGGATTTCGGCGGCGTGCGCCTAAGGGCGGGCGAGATGGTGATCGCGCCTACCGTGCTGCACGGCATGGACGAGCGCGCGAACAGCTGCCCGATGGAGGTCGATTTCGGGCGTCGTCGCGCCGAGCATGCCAGCTTCGGCCGTGGCCATCACATGTGCCCGGGTGCGCCGCTCGCGCGGACCGAGATGCGGATCGCGCTGGAGGAATGGCTGGCGCGCATTCCGGACTTCAGTTTGAAGCCTGACGCCGAAATCCGGTTCAGCGGCGGCATCGTCGGCTGTGTCGAGGCCCTGCCGCTCGTCTGGGAGGGCCGGCCATGAGCGATGTTCCGGATTTGATCGCCAGCTACTTCACGCTCGCCGGCAACCTGCTGCCGCACGAACCACCGCTCGTCAGCCCCGTCTCGCTAACCGAACGCATCGATGCCGCCGCGAGCGCCGGTTTCGCCGGCATGGGCTTCAACTTCGACGATGCCGCCATAATCCGGGAGCAATTTGGCGACGCGCGCCTGCGCACGATGCTGGCCGACGCGGGGCTACGCTGGATCGAACTCGAGGTGCTGGTCGACTGGTTTGCAGACGGGGTGCGGCGCGAGCGCTCGAACTGGCAGCGGCGGATGGCGTTCGATCAGGCGCGCGCGCTCGGCGCTTTCCAGCTCAAGGTGGTGGGCGATCTGGCCGGGGACAGTCCGCTCGATCGGATGGCGGAGGCTTTCGCTCAATTGTGCGACGAGGCGGCGGCCCACGGCATCCGCATCACCCTCGAGCTGCTGCCGATCAGCAACCTTACCTCGCTGGAGCATGGGCTCGCGGTCGTCGGCGCGGCGGCGCGGCCGAATGGCGGGCTGATGTTCGACGCGTGGCATGTTGCGCGCGGCCACATTCCGCTCAGTGCCATCGCCGCGCTGCCACCCGGCCTCTGCACCGGCGTCGAGCTGGACGACGGCGCCACCCAACCGGTCGTGGAGGATCTCTACGAGGAGATGATCCACTATCGCCGTTGGCCCGGTGAGGGCGAGTACGACCTGGCGGGACTGATCAGGGCGACGCGCGCCGCCGGCTTCTACGGCCCCTATGGTGTCGAGATCATGTCGTATGACAATCGCGCCCTGTCCGCGCACGAAGCGGCGCAACGGGCGGCCGACGGCGCGCGGCGGCTATTTGCTCAGGTGGACAGCGAAGTGCCGGCCTAGAAGCGTCGGGGTCAGGCGCACCTAGCGCTTGTGCGCGTTGATCGCGGCGTCTCCCGGCTCAGGATGCAAGCAAGATGGGAGAGGCGCCATGACTGATATCGCGCAGGACGTGCGAGACCATTATCCGGGCAACACCTATCAGGACATCATCCGCTCGGATGGCACCGAAGCGCCGCCCCAGCTTCGCGAGCAGCGCAATCCGCCGCAATCGACTGCCGACATCCCCTTCGCCCGCTACACCAGCCGCGCCTTCCACGATCGCGAGATGGAGAAAATGTGGCGGCGCACCTGGCAGTTCGCTTGCCGCGACGAGCATATCCCCGAGATCGGCGACCATTATGTCTATGACATCGGCCGTCGCTCGATCCTGATCGTCCGCACCGGCGATGGCCTCAAGGCCTATCACAACAGCTGCCTGCACCGCGGCACCAAGCTCAAGCCGTCAGGCGCATGCGGCTGGTCGGCGTCGATCAAATGCCCCTTCCACGGCTGGGAGTGGAATCTCGACGGCAGCATCCGCGACATTCCGTGCGGTTGGGAATTCCCGCAGATCACCCCCGACAAGGCGCATCTGCCGGCGGTGCGCGTCGAAAGTTGGAACGGCTGCATCTTCGTCAACATGGATCGCGAAGCCGTGTCCCTCATCGACTATCTCGAGGTGGTGCCGGCGCATTTCGCGCGCTGGGACCTGACCGGCTGGTACGCCCACGTCCATGTCCAGAAGCGTCTGCCCGGCAACTGGAAGCTTTCCCAGGAGGCCTTCATGGAGGCCTATCACACGCCGGTCGCGCATCCCGAGATGACGCACGTCGTCTCGGACCATAACATGCAGCACGACATCCTCAGCCGCCATGTAAGCCGCGACCTGTGCGCGATGGCGAGCCCGAGCCCCACCTCGACGCTACAGCAAAGCCAGCAGGATCTGCTCGACAAGATGCTGCTCGGTGATCGCTCGGTGGCGGGCGATCGCACGCTCGTGCCCGAGGGCAAGACCGCGCGGATGGTGATGGCCGACACGCTGCGCAAGCAGATGGCCGAACAATATGGCCTCGATTATTCGGGCTACTCGGTCGCCGAGATGATCGACTCCCTGAAATACAACATCTTTCCCAACCTCTTCATCCACCCCTCGGTCGGGCTGCCGCTCATCATGACCTTCCGGCCGGACGGCGACGATCCCGATCGCTGCTTGTACGACGTCATGGTGCTCCGACCCCGCCCTACCGATGGCACGCACTGGGAGGTGGCCGAACGGATCGATATCGGTGAGACCGATTCCTACACCGAGGTGGAGGGGATAGATCCCTTCTTCGCCAGCGTGCTTGATCAGGACACCGACATCATGCGCTGGCAGCGCGAGGGCATGTACGCGAGCGAGAAGGGCGCGGAGAGCCTGTCCATCTATCAGGAATCGCGCATCCGCCACTTCCACGAGACGCTCGACAAGTATCTCGACGCATGAACACGGCGTCCGACCAGCAGGCGCGGGTTGCCTACGAGACAGTCGCTGACGGGTTCGGCTTCTGCGAGGCACCGCGGGTCGGCGAGGACGGCGCCGTCTGGTTCAGCGACCTGACCGGCGGCGGCTATTATCGGGTGAAGCCGGGCGCCCGTCCCGAGACGATGCTGGCCGATCGGATCTGGATCGGCGGCGCCACGCTCGACCAGGGCGACGCCTTCGTCTGCGGCGGCAAAGGCGGGCTTGTCCTCGTCGAGGGCGGCACGGCGCGGCCGCTTCTCTCCGAGATCGCCGGCGTGCCCGTTGTCGCCGTCAACGACATCGAGGCCGACGAGGCGGGCGGCAT
>OUNM010976830.1_pt1 | contig 15737 bp, 5 predicted proteins | sample 1769961 | NCBI WGS metagenome assembly OUNM01 (sample SAMEA3914820, study PRJEB12502) | metagenome | biome: forest; material: soil | place: USA | collected 2012-03-12 | depth 0.3 m | reverse complement strand
GGCTATATGTGCCCTGCTGCTCGCCACCCTGCCCCTCCACGCGGAAGGCAACGCCCAGTCCGTCCTGAAGGCCGAGGACTTCGACATGAGCGCCTTCAGCGAATGGGCGGATGGAGCCGCGCGCACGGACACACTGCCGAAGGAGGGGCCGAGGCGCATCATCTGGACCCAGGGCACCCGCCCGGAGGGAACCGGCCTTCCCTTCGGCGATTCCAATGTCTCAGGCACCCGCCATCTGCGTGTGGGTTTCAAGACCGGCACGACGGTGGGCTCCGTGATGGTGCGCGGCGGCGGCAGGCTCAGCGTGCTGAAGCCCGGGGCCGCTTATCCGGGCGATGTCACCCGCGAAGACGACTGGCTTGCAGCCGAACGCATCAAGGACGGCAGCGTCTCCCAAGACGAAGTGGAGCGCGATGAATTCGCCCTCTGGACCCTGCCGCCCGGCACCAGCACCCGCGCCCTGCGGTTCAGCCACACCTCGCAAACGGCGGACACCAAGTACGCTGGCTGGCTGGGCGGCGCCCTGGTGCTGGCGGAGCGCGTGACCAACATCGCGCCCCAGTCCCTCATCGCCGCCAGCTCGCGTGAAGAGGAGGCCGGCAAGCTGATCAACTCCCGCGATGAAGGCTGGAAGGCCTGGGACAACGGCAAGGAAGGCGCCGCCGATGCCGTCAGCGCCCAGCACCCGGAATGGCTCATGCTGGTGTGGCCGCAGCCCGTGTCACTCACCGGGCTGGAGGCCATATGGGCGGGCTTCAGCGCGGCCGACGTTCAAGCCTACACCGGACCGGCGGACAAGCATCCGCGCGAGGCCGGTGAAGCGGCCTGGAGCAGCCTAACAATTTCCAGCATTATCAAAAACGGCTACCCGCAGCCCCTGTGGCCCAATGCCCTGGCCTTCAACCAGGCGGTGACCACCCGCGCCATCCGCCTGCACATCACTGCGCCCACCACGGAGGGCGGCCATCTCAATGGCAAGACCAAGGACGGCCACCGCATCTGGCTTGGTGAACTCATGGCCTTGCACCCCCTGGGCGCTGACGACATCAAGACGACGCTCCAGCTCCCCGCGCCAGCGAAAGAAAGCCATCCGCCCATCGCCGTGCGCTTTCATCTCGACGAGCCGGGCTACGTCACCCTCGCCATCGATGACGCCAATGGCAGCCGCGTGCGCAACCTCGTCTCTGAAACCCGCTTCCCTGCGGGTGACAACGTGGCCTGGTGGGATGGCGCGGATGACTGGGGCCGCGACCGCGATGCGGCAAAGCACGGGCTGTATCACATCCCCGCCCAGCCCGTGGCACCAGGCACCTATCATGCGCGCGGCCTCGTCCACCAGGGCCTGGACCTGCGCTACGAATTCTCAATCTACAACAGCGGCAACCCCGCCTGGGAGACGGCAGACACCTCCGGCGGCTGGCTCACCAACCACACGCCGCCGCAGGCCGTGGTGTTTGTTCCCGGTGACAAAGCGCCCGCTGGCAAGCCCCTGGTCTATATCGGCAGCGCTGTGTCTGAAGGCGGTGCGGGACTGGCCTGGGTGGATCTGAAGGGCCGCAAAATCGGCGGCCGCGGCTGGATCGGCGGCAACTGGACCGCCGCGCCCTATCTAACCCGCGACAGCGGTGCAAATGCCGTGCCCGATGTGTATGCCTATGTCGCCTCCGCCTGGACCAGCAGCACCAGCAACCGCGATCAAACCCATGGCGAGCTGCGTTTCACCGGGCTCACGGCCAAGGGTGACAAGGCCGTCTTGAAATACCCCTTCACCCCGCCCGCCGTCTCGGATGGCGATCACCACTGGATCAGCCAGCTCGGCGGCATCGCGGTGCATGATGGGATGCTGGTGGCAAGCCTGAACAAGCTGGACAAGCTGCTGTTTGTTGATGCCCGTGCGGGCAAGGCGCTTGGCGAAGCCCCGCTGCCAAGCCCGCGCGGACTGGCCTTTGATTCACAGGGGCGGCTGCTTGTTTTGTCACCTAACAATTTGCTGCGTTTTCCAGCAGGCATTTCTTCACAGCTTCCGAAGGGCCAGGCTTTGGTGAACGAAGGGCTGGAAGCCCCCCAGGGCATCACTCTTGATGCCACCGGCCGCATTTACGTGAGCGACTACGGCACCGCGCATCAGGTGAAAGTCTTTTCACCGGAAGGCAAACTGCTGCGCACCATCGGCCATCCAGGAGCACCCGCCGCCGGTCCTTATGACAGGCTGCACATGAACCATCCGCACGGGCTCACCATCGATGACCAGCAGCAGCTCTGGGTGGCGGAGGATGATTTTCAACCGAAGCGCGTGAGCGTGTGGACCCTGGACGGCAAGTTCGTGAACGCCTTCTACGGCCCAGGGCGTTACGGCGGCGGCGGCAGCCTGGACCCGCAGGACAAGACGCGCTTCTACTACGATGGCATCGAGTTCAAGCTCGACTGGAGCGCGGGCACCAATGAACCCGTGGCCGTGTTCAACCGCGAGGGCGGCGACGAGGTCAGCACGCTCACCCGTGCCGGTCCGCCTCAAACGCCCATCTATGCCGCAGGCCGTCAGTACATGACCAACTGCTACAACAGCAATCCCACTGGCGGCCATTCCAATGCCACGATCTGGCTGATGGACAAGGGCGTGGCCGTGCCTGTCGCCGCCTTTGGTCGCGCACAGGACTGGGAGCTGCTCAAGGGCGAAGCCTTCCGCCCACGCTGGCCGCAGGGCATTGATCCCGCTAGCGATCCGGCCAGGAACCCCGCGTGCTTTGTGTGGTCCGACCTGAATGGTGACCGTCACGCGCAGCCCGATGAGGTGACGATCATCAAAGGCAAGAGCGGTGGCGTGATGGTGGGCCAGGACCTGGCCTTCCTCCTTGCCCGGCTGGATGACAGGGCGGTGCGTTTTGTCCCAAGTCGTATCACACCTCAAGGAGTGCCGGTGTACGACCTCAGCGCTGGTTCCATTCTCGCCGATGCCGCGCAAAACCCGGCTTCATCCGGCGGCGACCAGGCGCTGGTCAGCGCAGATGGCTGGACGCTGCTCACTGTAGCCCCCGCCACCTTTGCCCGCGAAGGTCTTGGCGGCTTGAAGGATGGCCGGCCGCTGTGGAGCTACCCCAGCCTGTGGCCTGGCCTGCACGCCTCCCATGAAGCGCCAGTGCCCGACCGGCCGGGCGAAGTCATTGGCACCACCCGCTTGTTAGGCGATTTCATCAGCAGCAAGGCCGGGCCGCTGTGGTGCATCAATGGCAACATGGGCGACGCCTACCTGTTCACGGCTGACGGGCTCTTCGTTTCGCAGCTCTTCCAGGACTCGCGCACCGGCAAGCCCTGGAGCATGCCGGCGGCCGAACGCAACATGCGGCTCAACGAGGTGACGCTGCACGACGAAAACTTCTTCCCCACCATCACGCAGACCCAGGATGGCAAGGTGTACCTATGCGACGGCGCGCGCACCAGCCTGGTGCGCGTGGATGGCTTCGACACGTTGCGCCGCCTGCCGGACACTGAAGTGAAAGTAACCGCCGAAGACCTTGCCAACGCAGCTACGTGGCAGGTGCAAGAGGAAGTCCAACGCCAGGCAGCGCGCGGCACCGGCACCTTGGTTGTCAGCCTGCGCAATCAGGCTCCTGTCGTCGATGGCAGGCTCGATGACTGGAAAGACGCCGCCTGGGCCGTGATCGACCGGCGCGGCACGGCGGCCAACTTCAACAGCGACAGCAAGCCCTATGACATCACCGGCGCCGTGGCCATCGCTGGTGACCGACTCTATGCCGCCTTCCGCACCCAGGACGCGGACTTGCTTAACAACTCAGGCGAGACACCCATCGCCCCCTTCAAAACCGGCGGTTGCCTGGACCTCATGATCGGCACGGACGCCAAGGCCGATCCCAAACGCCCGCGTCCCGTTGCTGGTGATGAACGCCTGCTGGTCACCCAAGTGAAGGGTAAGACCGTCGCCTTGCTTTATCAAGCTGTGGTCCCAGGCACCAAGGAGCCTGTCCCCTTCTCTTCGCCGGCCCGCACCATCTCTCTCGACCGTGTGGACGATGTCAGCAGCCAGGTACAGCTCGCCATGAGTTCAGAGAAGAATGACAAGGGCAAGGTTGCCAGTGCCTTCTACGAGTTTTCCATTCCGCTTGCAGCGCTGGGCCTTGCCCCTGCTGATGGCAATGCTATCAAAGCCGACATCGGCATTCTACGCGGCAACGGCTTTCAAACTCTTCAACGCGTCTATTGGAACAACAAGGCCACGGCGATCACCGCGGATGTGCCTAGCGAGGCGGAGTTGACGCCGGCGCTCTGGGGGACGTGGCAGTTCCGGGCGGAACCTTGAAAACACAGGAGATGCCATTGTGCCGTGGGTCATTGAAGGCCGTTCGACATTGCCTTTCAGGCTGAAGGCCTGACGTCCCTTAGCCCAGGGATGAAGGAGCTTTAGCGACTGATTCCCTGGGTTTGGCAATGCAGCATCGAGGCACGAACCTCTGGCTGATGAGGCCTTGAGGCTCTATAGAGTGCCGGCATATAGCATCGCCGGAGGCGACCGCTGGCAATGCACCATGACGGCGCTTCTAGTTTGGCATCGACCCGGCCATGTCAGCGGTTCACGCCTCCGTGTTGCTATCTTTCACCCAGGGAATCAGTCGCTAAAGCTCCTTCATCCCTGGGCTAAGTTACATCAGGCCTTCAGCCTGAAAGGCAATGGCCACAAGGTTGCTGAGCACCGATTTCGAGAGACCATGGGACAATAAACACAAACGCCGGCCCCCATCAGGAAACCGGCGTTTGCAATGCACTTAGCTGTTAAACGAACTCAAGGCAGGTCCGTCGCGCCCATCAGGTAGCGGTCGCACTCGCGAGCTGCGCCGCGGCCTTCGTTGAAGGCCCAGACGACGAGGCTCTGGCCGCGGCGGCAGTCGCCGGCGGCAAAGACGCCAGGCAGGCTGGTGGCGTACTTCTCGTGCTCGGCCTTCACATTGCTGCGGCCGTCGCGCTCGATGTTGAGAGCTTCCAGCAGGGGCTGCTCGGGTCCGAGGAAGCCCATGGCCAGCAGCACGAGCTGGGCGGGGACGACCTTCTCGGTGCCCGGCACATGCTTGGGCACGAACTGGCCCTTGTCGTTTTTGGTCCATTCCACCTGCACGGTGTGCACTGCCTTGACGTTGCCGGCTTCATCACCTTCGAACTTGGTGGCGGTGGTGAGGTACACGCGGGGATCGTCGCCAAACTTGGCGGCGGCCTCCTCCTGGCCGTAGTCCATCTTGTAAACCTTCGGCCACTCGGGCCAGGGGTTGTCTGCCGCACGCTCGTTAGGCGACTTCGCCATGATTTCCACCTGGACCACGGACTTGCAGCCGTGACGCAGCGAGGTGCCTACGCAGTCGGTGCCAGTGTCGCCGCCGCCAATGATGATGACGTCCTTGCTTTCAGCCGTGATGTAGCCGTCCTTCTTTTCGCCATCGAGCACCGCCTTGGTGTTGGCGGTGAGGAAGTCCATGGCGACATGGATGCCCTTCAGCTCGCGGCCGGGGATCGGCAGGTCGCGCGCCTTGGTGGCGCCGGTGCAAAGGATGGTGGCATCGAATTCCTTGGCCAGCTTGTCAGCCGGGTAGTTCTCGCCCACGGTCGTGTTGCAGAGAAACTTCACACCTTCATCTTCCATGAGGCGGATGCGGCGCATGACCACTTCCTCCTTGTCCAGCTTCATGTTCGGAATGCCGTACATGAGCAGGCCGCCGGGGCGGTCGGCACGCTCGAACACGGTGACGGTGTGGCCGGCGCGGTTGAGCTGCACGGCAGCGCTGAGGCCGGCGGGGCCGGAGCCGATGACGGCGACCTTCTTACCGGTGCGGCGAGCGGGGGCTTCGGGGGTGATCCAGCCTTCTTCCCAGCCCTTGTCGATGATGGAAACCTCGATGTTCTTGATCGTCACCGGCGGACCGCTGATGCCCACCACGCATGAGCCTTCGCAAGGAGCGGGACACACGCGGCCGGTGAACTCAGGGAAGTTGTTGGTCTTGTGCAGGCGCTCCAGGGCTTCCTTCCACAGGCCGCGGTACACCAGGTCGTTCCACTCGGGAATCAGGTTGTTGATCGGGCAGCCGCTGGCCATGCCGCTGATGAGCTTGCCGGTGTGGCAGAAGGGCACGCCGCAGTCCATGCAGCGGGAGCCCTGGGTGCGCAGCTTGTCCTGCGGCAGGGGAAGGTGGAATTCTTTCCAGTCGCCAAGGCGCGAGATCGGGTCGCGGTCGGCGGGAAGTTCGCGTTGATGGTCGATGAAGCCGGTAGGTTTGCCCATGTTCTTTGAAGCGGGAGGTGAAAATTCTGTGCTGTTGGTGCGGCGAGGTGGTGTCTGGGTTTAGCTCCCACCGACGCGGGCGACATCGCGCGCATTGGCCTCGAAGGCGGCAATGAGGGCCTCATCGCCGGTGTGCCCGTCCGCCTCGGCCTTGCTGATGGCCTGGAGGACGCGCTTGTAGTCCTTTGGCATTACTTTCACAAACTGCGGCACCACGTCATCCCAGGTGGCCAGCAGGCGGAAGGCCTTCTGGCTGCGGGTGAATTCGGCGTGGCGCTTGACCAGCAGGCGCAACTCCTCGGCTTCGGTGGATTCGAGCTTTTCCAGGCCGACCATCTGCGAATTGCAACGCAGGGCGAAGTCACCCTTCTCATCCAGCACGTAGGCGACGCCGCCGCTCATGCCTGCGGCAAAGTTGCGGCCCGTTTCACCGAGCACCACCACCTTGCCGCCCGTCATGTACTCGCAGCCGTGGTCGCCCACGCCTTCGACAACGGTGTTCACACCGGAATTGCGCACGGCGAAACGCTCGCCCGCCATGCCACGGATGAAGACCTCACCACCGGTGGCACCGTACAGGGCCACGTTGCCGACGATGATGTTGTCTTCCGCCGGGAAGGTGGAGCGCACATCGGGATAGATGATGATGCGGCCGCCGCTGAGGCCCTTGCCCACGTAGTCGTTGGCATCGCCTTCCAGTTCAATGGTCACGCCCTTGGGAACGAAGGCGCCCAGGCTCTGGCCGGCGCTGCCGTGGAATTTCAGGTGCACCGTGTCTTCCGGCAGGCCGTTGGGATGGCGCTTGGTGATCTCGTTGCCCAGGATGGTGCCGACCACGCGGTTGGTGTTCTTGATCGGCAGCTTTACGTTCACCTTCTCACCATTTTCGATGGCCGGCTTGCACTGTTCCAGCAGCTCGGTGATGTCGATGGACTTGTCCAGTCCATGGTCCTGCACCTCGGTGCAGAAGCGGCCCACTTCCGGACCCACGGGCGGGGAGTACAGCAGTTTGGAAAGGTCAATGCCCTTGGCTTTCCAATGCTCGACCGCGCTCTTCGCTTCCAGCGCATCGGTGCGGCCCACCATTTCGGTGATGGTGCGGAAGCCGAGCTCGGCCATGAGCTCGCGCACTTCCTGGGCGATGAAGCGCATGAAGTTCTCGGTGTGCGCGGGATCGCCGGTGAAGTTCTTGCGCAGGCGCGGATCCTGGGTGGCCACGCCCACGGGGCAGGTGTTCAGGTGGCACACGCGCATCATGATGCAACCAAGGGTGACAAGCGGTGCGGTGGCGAAGCCGAACTCTTCAGCACCCAGCAGGGCGGCGATCACCACATCGCGGCCGGTCTTGAGCTGGCCGTCCGTTTCCACGGCGATGCGGGAGCGCAGATTATTCAGCACCAGGGTCTGATGGGTTTCGGCCAGGCCGAGCTCCCAGGGCAGGCCAGCGTGTTTGACGGAGGTCTGCGGCGAAGCGCCGGTGCCACCATCGAAGCCGGAGATGAGGACCACGTCAGCATGCGCCTTGGCCACGCCCGCGGCGATGGTGCCCACGCCCACTTCGCTCACCAGCTTCACGCTGATGCGCGCGGCACGGTTGGCATTTTTGAGGTCGTGGATCAGCTCGGAAAGATCCTCAATGGAATAGATGTCGTGGTGCGGCGGCGGCGAGATGAGGCCCACGCCGGGGGTGGAGTGGCGCACCTTGGCAATCCAGGGATACACCTTGCCGCCGGGGAGCTGGCCGCCTTCACCGGGCTTGGCGCCCTGGGCCATCTTGATCTGCAGCTCGTTGGCGTTCGACAGGTAGCGGGCGGTGACGCCGAAGCGGCCGGAGGCCACCTGCTTGATCGCGCTGTTCTTCGAATCGCCGCGCTCGTTGGTCCAGGTGTAGCGCTCAGGGTCTTCGCCGCCTTCGCCGGTGTTCGACTTGCCGCCGAGGCGGTTCATCGCGATGGCCAGGCCTTCATGCGCTTCCTTGGAGATGGAGCCGTAGCTCATCGCACCGGTCTTGAAGCGCTTGCAGATCGCCTCCACGGACTCGACTTCTTCCAGCGGGATGGACTCGCGCTTCTTGAAATCGAGCATGCCGCGCAGCGTGTAGAACTGCTTCATCTGCTCATTCACCAGACCCGAGTAGGTCTTGAAAGTGGCGTAGTTGTTGGTGCGCACCGCCTTCTGCAAGGAGTGGATCACCTGCGGGCTGAAGAGATGGGCCTCGCCGCCGGCACGCCACTGATAATCGCCGCCCACAGGCAGCGTGCGGCCATTGACCTGGCGGTCAGGGAAGGCGTGGAAATGACGCTCCAGCACTTCCTTGGTGATGGTTTCCATGTCCGCACCTTCGATGCGGGTGGCGGTGCCGGTGAAGTACTTGCTCACCACCGACTGCTGCAGGCCCACGCACTCAAAGATCTGCGCGCCCAGGTAGCTCTGGATGGTGGAGATGCCGATCTTGGAGGCCACCTTGACGATGCCCTTGGTGGCGGCTTTCACGAAGTTCTTGCACGCGGTGTAGTGATCCACGCCGACCAGCAGGCCCTGGCGGATCATGTCATCCAGCGTTTCGAACGCGAGGTAAGGGTTGATCGCGGCGCAGCCGTAACCAATGAGCGTGCAGAAGTGATGGACTTCGCGCGGCTCGCCGGATTCCAGCACCAGGCCCACCTTGGTGCGCTTGCCGGCGCGGATGAGGAAATGGTGCAGGCCGGCCACAGCAAGCAGCGGCGGGATCGCGGCATTGTTCTTGTCGATGCCGCGGTCGCTCAGGATGATGATGTTGATGCCCGCATCGATTTGCAGGCTGGCCTGGTTGCACACCTCGGCCATCGCTTCCTCAAGCCCCTTCGTTCCCTTGGCGGGATTGAACAGCGTGGGAATGGTGACGGAGCGGAACTCGCCATGCGCCACGTGGCGCAGCTTGGCCAGCTCTTCGTTGGTCAGGACCGGCGACTTCAGCTCGATGAGATGGCAGCTCTCCGGTGTCGGATGGAGCAGGTTGCGCTCCGGCCCGATGGTGGTCACGGAAGAGGTGACGATCTCCTCGCGGATACAGTCGATCGGCGGGTTCGTCACCTGCGCGAAGAGCTGCTTGAAGTAATCGTAGAGCAGCTTGGACTTGTCCGACAGCACGGCGAGCGGGATGTCCGTGCCCATGGAGCCGGTGGCTTCCACGCCATCCCTGGCCATGGGCACCATCAGCATGCGCTGATCTTCGAAAGTGTAGCCAAAGGCCTGCTGGCGTTGGATCACCGTCTCATGATCCGGCTTCACCGCTTCGGGTGCGTCCGGAATGTCAGCGAGCTTGATGAGGTTGTCGTTCAGCCACTGGCGGTACGGCTGTTCGGCCGCGATCTTGGCCTTGATTTCCTCGTCCGGCACGATGCGGCCCTGCTGCATGTCCACAATGAACATGCGCCCGGGTTGCAGGCGGCCCTTGCTGGCCACGCGATCAGGCTCGATGGGCAGCACCCCGGCTTCGGAAGCCATGATGACGAGGTCATCCTTGGTGACGTAGTAACGCGAGGGGCGCAGGCCGTTGCGGTCCAGCGTGGCGCCAATCATCGTGCCATCCGTAAATGCGACGGAAGCCGGGCCATCCCAGGGCTCCATGAGGCAGGAGTGATACTCATAGAAGGCCTTCTTCTCCTCACTCATCGACTCATGACCACCCCAGGGCTCGGGGATCATCATCATCATCGCATGCGGAAGCGAACGGCCGCCCATGACGAGAAGCTCAAACACGTTATCGAACATCGCCGAGTCCGAGCCGTTGGTATTGACGATCGGCAGGATCTTCTTGATGTCGTCATTGAAGAACTCGCTGGCGAGCAGGGGCTCACGGGCGTTCATCCAGTTCACATTGCCGCGCAGGGTGTTGATTTCACCATTGTGCGCGATGTAGCGGTAGGGATGCGAGCGCTCCCAGCTCGGGAAGGTGTTGGTGGAGAAGCGCGAGTGCACCAGCGCCAGGGCGGTGTCCATGTCCGGGTCCTGCAGGTCCAGGAAGTACTTGCCCACCTGCTCCGGCATGAGCATGCCCTTGTAGATCATGGTGCGGGAGGAAAGGCTGGCGCAGTACCAGAACTCATCCTGCTTGCCGGTGCGGATTTCCGCATGGGCGCGCTTGCGGATCACATACAGCTTGCGCTCGAAAGTCTGGTCATCGGCGCAGTTCGCACCGCGCTGCACAAAGGCCTGGCGCATGAAGGGCTCGCTCTTCTTTGCCGTGGCCCCGAGCGACGAGTTGTCGGTAGGGATGTCGCGCCAGCCCAGCATCTGCTGGCCTTCTTCGGCCACGATGCGCTCAAAGATCTTCGCGCTGGCCTCGCGGATTTTCGGATCCGGACAGGTGTAAGCCATCGCCACGCCATATTGCCCGGCCTCTGGCAGGGTGATTTTCACAGTAGCAGCGGCCTTCTTCAGGAAGGTGTGCGGCATCTGCAGCAGAATGCCCGCGCCATCGCCCGTGTTCACTTCGCAGCCCACAGCACCGCGATGGTCCAGGTTCACCAGGATCGTCAGCGCCTGATCGATGATGTCGTGAGAACGTTTTCCCTTCATCTGACAAACGAAACCGACGCCACAGGCGTCGTGCTCGAACTGCGGGTCATAAAGGCCTTGGGCGTCTGGAAGTCCGTGGTTTGTCATTTTGGTCAGGAAGGGGGCGCGCAGTAAGGCCCCTTTTTGCGATTTAATCAAGTCGGGGCGGGAGGAAGTTTATTCGGATTGGTGAACTAATTGCTTCTTTAAGGAGGGCAAAACCCGGGCCAACTCTGCAAGAGCAGTGGAGATGGGTGGTAAAAAGTGCAACGGAAACCGTGTGCCGGTCCTGTGCTTTTAGGAATCCGGCCACGCCAGCCTCACGCATCGAACGGCGGGCCGTAAAATTTCGCCTCGGTATGCAAAACATGCACATCAAGCACGGCTTTCACGCGTGCAAAAAGCTCCCTCAGGTAGGTGGAAGGCGCCCATCGCAATGAGACGCCGGGGGCATTGAACGCGATCGCATCAAGATTGAAGTGGCTGGCAAGATACAACGCCCGCTCGTTGTGGAAGCGCTGGGAAATGATGATGACCTGCTTCAGCCTGAAGACTTTGGCGGCACGCGCCACCGAATCCAGGGTGCGAAAGCCGGCATAGTCACAGGTGATCTTTGCCTCCGGCACCCCGGCGGCAACGAGAGCCTCTCTCATGTCGCTGGGCTCATCATAGCCATGGCTATGATTGTCGCCGCTTACGACCACCCGCTTGATCTTCCCAGCCTTGAAGAGCTCGGCCGTCGCCTTGATCCGATTCGTAAAAAACGGGTTCGCGAGGCCGCCTGGCAATGTCTTCCCACAGCCAAGCAGCAGGCCCACCCGCCCTTCAGGCACCGCGGCGGCCTTGTCATAGAGCTTTCCGGCCGCAGCATGCCAGACCAGGTATTCAGGGAGGGCCAGTACCAACAGCCCCAGGACGGCGGCAATGGCCAACACCTTGAGCCAACGCCTTCTCTTCATAAGCCAGTTACTTCTCCGCCGGCACCTCGGCCATCGGCACGCCTTTTTGAGCCAGCAGATGGGTGAAGGGATTGCTGGCGGCGATGTTGTACTGCTTGATCGCCAGCGACCAGAACGGCGCCAGGTCGTGCTCCGAGGAAGACCACAGGCGGTAATGCAGGTTCGTCACGGTTTCCGTGTCATTGATGATGGCGTTGATCTCACGCTTCTTCAGCGCCTGCGGGCCTTCTTTGATGAAGCGGCGGGCGATCTCATCCAAATATTCGCGCGACAGCTCGGTATAGCGACGACGGCGCAGAAGGCTCACATGCAGGCCGTTCACATACGGATCCAGGCACACCTGCATGAGGCCGTAGCTCTTCTCGATCTCCGGCGGGAGCTGCAGGCGCCCCTTCACCTCAGCCAGGTGCTGCTCCATGTCGCTCAGCACGGTGGGCGGCTCCAGTTCCTCGGGCGTGAGGAACAGCCCGAATCGGCGGCCGCTCTGGGTGCTGGAGAGCAGAATCGCAAGCGGAATGGCCATCAGCAACGGGATCAGGATCGGGCAGATCCAGAACAGGAACTGCCGCGAGATGCACAGGGCCACCACCGTCCACAGCACGCCGAGCGCAGTGACGCCCCAGAAGGTAAGGATCACCTCCTGCCAGTCCACACCGCCAGCCTTGCGGCGCTGATTGATCCAGCGCACACCCTGGCCAAGGATGATCTTCATCACGAACCGGGCATGGAACCACATCATCACCGGTGCCATGAAGCTGAAGATCACCGTGTCCAGAATGCTGCTGATAAAGGCCAGAACGCGCTGGTTGAGCGGCTTGAACAGGCGGCCGGTCAGCAGCTCATCGGTAAGAATCACCACCTTGGGCAGGAAGATCAGCGTGCCGGTAAACCACAGCAGGAGCTGGCCGGCCAGCATCGTCTGCTCGCGCTGATGAGCCCCCGTTTTGTCCGGGAAAGCGGCCAGGATGGTGGAAAAGACCAGGAACAGGAACCAGAGCGGCGAGCTGACGTAGCTGAGCACGCCGTGGGCAAAGTTCAGCCGGCTCATCGGGTGCCAGCCTTTGGCAAAGAGCAGCCAGAAGTGCTGCATGTTGCCCTGGCACCAGCGGCGGTCGCGCTTGAGCATATCAATGAGCGAGGGCGGCCCTTCCTCGTAACTGCCACGCGTGGCCGGCAGCAGGCGCACCGCATAGCCCGCCTTGCGCATCAGCGCGGCTTCCACAAAGTCATGGCTCAAAATGTGGCCGCCAAACGGCACCGTGGCCGGCAGCGGCGGCAGCGCGCAATGCTGGATGAACGGCTCCAGGCGGATGATCGCGTTGTGCCCCCAGAAATTGGCTTCCCCTCCCTGCCAGTAGTTGATCCCCGCCATGAAGGCCGGGCCATACAGCGCCTGCGCGAACTGCATCAGGCGGCCCAGCAGCGTTTCCGAGGCGATCTGCTTCGGGAAGGTCTGCAAAATGCCCAGCCCGGGGTTCTTCTCCATGATGCGCGTCATCGCCACCATCAGGCCGCCAGACATGAGGCTGTCCGCATCAAACACGATCATGTAACGGAAGCGCTTGCCCCAGCGGCGGCAGAAGTCCGACACATTGCCGCTCTTGCGGTTGATCGGCTTGCGGCGCTTGCGGTAGAAGATACGGCCGAACGCACCGAGCTGCCGGCACAGTTCCAGCCACGCCACCTCCTCTTCGATCCAGCGGTTCGTATCATCCGAATCGCTGAGAACGAAGAAGTCGAAGTGCTGAAGCTGCCCCGTCTTTTCCAGCGAGAGGTAGCAGGAGCGCAGGCCTTCCCACACGCGGGTCACGTCTTCATTATAGACCGGGATGATGATCGCCGTGTTCGCCGTCAGCGGCGCACCGTCATCATCCGAGCTCAGCGTGCTCCACAGGTCGATGGGATCATCCATCGGCCGGTTTTGCAGCCACACCCCGATCAGCGCCGTCCAGAAGCCGGAATTGAGCTGGTAGAACAAGGGAATGAAGACCAGCAGCAGGCCGATCTCCGACCAGCGCCAGCCTTTGCCGCCTGCCAGAAAGACGGCGAGCAGCCAGGTGCCGAGAATGGTGCCCAGCAGCACCAGCACGAAGAAGGTGGCCCGGCGCATGCGCGCGATGTTGCGCGGCGGCATGCCAGGCAGCGGACCGTGAGTTGCAGGGGCGGCTCCGGTGCTCATTTCAGAAGCTTGTAAACGTAGCCCAGCACCAGCACCACCACCACCAGCAGCACGGCGTAGCGTGCGTAGGGATGCTTGCCGAAGCGGTCAAAGGTGTCTTCCGCCACATTGGTCAGACCCAGGTCCATGTCGCGCGGCGTCATCTTCGACACCTGCAGGCGCGGGCCCGAGGTGCGAACGGCCAGGCGCATTGCCTCGGCCATCTCCTCCGGCGGGTTTTGTTCCTCCAGGAAGAAGTTAGGCCAGCGGTCCGGACCGCCGGAAAGGTGGAAGCCCAGGCGGCCTGAGGCTTCGATCTGGGCGTCGGTCATCTGCATGTCGCTGTAGATCTTGCCCAGCCAGGCGCGCAGCATCAGCCGCGCCTGCTCGATGGCGTGCTCGGTGGGCTTGCGTGAGGGATCCTTCGCATGCGCGTCGGCCGCCTTGCGCAGCGTGGCCAGGATGAGCTGGGTACGCCGGATGCGGTTGTGCAGGCGGTAGGAACGAAAGTAGTCCGCGAGGCGCGCGTAGGCCTCATTCCATTCCTCTTCGTTCCCCGTTCCCGGGGCAAACTGGATGTTCAGCGCCTCCATTGGTACATCCAGTGCTCGGAAACCACGGCCTCCTTGTCCTTGAGCTCGCAGCTCATTTCAAGCAGATTGATGTCCTTCGGAATGTCCAGCTTGAAGAACGCGCGCCAGCCGCCGGTCTCGTTGTTCTTCATCACACGCTGATCCAGCACCTTGGCCTTGTCGCCGGCGATCTTCACGTCAATGCCCGGCACCCAGTCCGCAGGCTTGTCGCCCTGGGCGTCGCCCTTGGTGAAATCGACCACATAGAGATGATTGATGCTGTCCATCACGAAGCCGCGGCGGGTGGCGGTCACTTTGGCCAGCTTGGCCGGCTCGTGCTCCTCCAGCCATTGCAGGCGGTAGCTGAAGTTCAGCGGCTGGTCCGCGGTGGGCATCTTGGCCGGCTGGTAGAAGGTCACGATGTTGTCCCAGGTCTCTTCGCCAGTGGGAATTTCCACCAGGGTGATGTTGCCGCCGTCGAAACCGGTGAGCGGCTCCACCCACACCGCCGGGCGGCGGTGGTAGTTCGCTTCCAGATCCTCAAAGTGCGAGTACTCACGATCTCGCTCGGAAAGGCCAAAGCCCTTCAGTTTGGGCACCTCGAACAGGCTCAGGCGAAGCTGGCCGGGCGTGTTGTCCAGCGGCCGCCAGATGCTGGGGCCGTTTTCCTGCTCGATCTGCAAGCCGTCGGAATCATGCACCTCGGGGCGGAAGTCATAGGGCTTGGGGAAGGAGTTCTCACCGAACCAGAACATGCTGCTGAAGGGTGAGATGCCGAGGGACTTCACCGGCTTGCGCAGGAACACCGTGCCTTTGACAAACATCTCCGTGGTCTTGCCGGGCATGGCCTCGAAGCTGTAGGCGCCCACCACACTGGGGCCGTTGAGCAGCGCCAGCACCTTGAAGAAGCGGCCGCCCACCTGCGGCTTCTCAAACCAGAAATGGGTAAAGTCGGGGAACTCCTCAGGCTCGCCGCCAATGGTGTTGATGGCCAGGCCGCGCGCGGAAAGGCCGTAGCCAAGCTCCGTGGTCACCGCGCGGAAGTAGCTCGCGCCCATGAACACCAGGAACTCGAAGCGGCGGTTCAAAAACGAATCCGGCGCCATCACGCGGAAACCGGCAAAGCCATCGGGGTACTTCACGCCCTCCGGCACCTTGAGCTGGCCCCAGTCGAACAGCTTCTGGTCGTAGCTGATGGGCGAGGCCTTGCTGTTGGTAAGGTCGAACAT
>OUNM010360488.1_pt1 | contig 15738 bp, 15 predicted proteins | sample 1769961 | NCBI WGS metagenome assembly OUNM01 (sample SAMEA3914820, study PRJEB12502) | metagenome | biome: forest; material: soil | place: USA | collected 2012-03-12 | depth 0.3 m | reverse complement strand
CTTCGCTCTCGCCGGTCGGCGCGAGGACGATGAACTCGTGGGAGAGGTCGCCGCCGATCGGGCCGGTGTCGGCCTGCATCGGGATGGCGCGCAGGCCCATCCGCGCGAAGGTGTTGAGGTAGGCCACAAACATACGGTTGTAGCTGTGGCGCGCGCCGGCCTCGTCAATGTCGAAGGAATAGGCGTCCTTCATCAGGAACTCGCGGCCGCGCATCACGCCGAAGCGGGGGCGCGTCTCGTCGCGGAACTTCCACTGGATATGGTAGAGCGTGCGCGGCAGGTCGCGGTAGCTGCGCGCCGAATCCCGGAAGATCGCGGTGATCATCTCCTCGTTGGTCGGACCGTAGAGCATCTCGCGGTCATGGCGATCGGTGATGCGCAGCATCTCGGGGCCATAGGCGTCGTACCGTCCCGATTCGCGCCACAGCTCGGCCGACTGAAGCGTCGGCATCAGGAGCTCGATGGCGCCCGCCCGATCCTGCTCCTCACGGACGATCTGCGCGATCTTTTGGAGCACCCGTTGGCCGAGCGGCAGCCAGGCATAGATGCCGGCGGCGGTTTGCCGGACCAGGCCGGCGCGGAGCATCAGCTTGTGGCTGATGATCTGCGCATCGGCTGGCGATTCCTTGAGCACGGGGACGAAGTGACGGGAAAGACGCATGCGTGACCTGAATTCCGGGCGCCGGCCGCGGAATGCGAACAGGCCGCCGAAGCTCTATTGTGCCAGGGATCGGGTGGCAACCTTGCCGAATGTTGCCAATTCGTCACAGCACATGTCCATTCTGTCGGACAGTCGTGCAAGGACGATGACAAGCTGAGCTTCAGGGCAGTAAACGAACAGCCACGAAACACAGGTCGATGGCCGTGGTTCGGGGAGGGCTGAGGCCCCGCGGGTCCTTTTTCTGAGGGGGGACTGGAACCGCGTGCGGGCCGAATGCCAAAAGGGGGCTGACGAGCATTCGTCACGCGGGGCGCCCGGGTCGACCGATCCGGGCGTTTCCGTCTCCAAAGGAGCCCATCCTGCGGCGGGGCGTTGATTCGTCTCGCCGCAGGAGTGCCCATCATGTCCACGCAACCACAGCCGGGCGATCCCACGACCAAACCGGTCGACGATCCAGTGCCTAACCCCGTCGATCCGCCAATCGTCTCGCCCAGCGATCCGCCCGGCCAGCCGAGCGAACCCCCATCCCCCGACGAAAATCCGATGCCAGGGCATTAAGGGCGTCATTCGTGTCCAGGATGACTTAGCTCTTTACCGACCCCTAACCCTCGCGCGCTAAGCGTGGGGAATGCTGCCGATCCGCCACAAGTCGATCTTCAAGAGCCGTTGGATCGCACTGCTATGGGCGGGCGGTGTCCTCTGGGGCGCAATCGAGTTTGTCGGCGACCAGCCAAGCCACGACAAAGGGGCCGCCAACAATGACGATGCCGCGGCGGCTCAAGCCGTGATCAATGCGTTCGATGGGACAAGATAGTCTCCCTCCACGATAATCCCGGGGAGGGAGTTCCAGTCAGACCAGGCGCGAGTGCCGCACCGCCGCTTCGATGAAGCTCTTAAATAGCGGGTGCGGATCGAACGGCTTGGACTTCAGCTCCGGGTGGAACTGCACGCCGACGAACCACGGATGGTCGGGCCGCTCGACGATCTCAGGCAGTTCACCGTCCGGCGACATGCCGGAGAAGACGAGGCCGCCCTTCTCTAGCGGCTCGCGATAGTGGACATTCACCTCGTAGCGGTGACGGTGGCGCTCCGAGATGTTCGTGCCGCCGTAGATCGAGGCGACATGGCTGTTGCCGTCGAGCTTCGCCTCATAGGCGCCGAGCCGCATCGTGCCGCCGAGATCACCGCCGGCTTCACGCTTCTGGAGGCCGTCCGCAGTCATCCATTCGGTGATGAGGCCTACGACGGGCTCCTCGGTCGGGCCGAATTCGGTGGTCGACGCCTTCTCGATGCCAGCGGTATTCCGCGCGCCCTCGATGCAGGCCATCTGCATTCCGAGGCAGATGCCGAAGAAGGGCACGCCCCGCTCGCGGGCGAAGCGAACGGAGGAGATCTTGCCCTCCGAACCGCGCTCGCCGAAGCCGCCGGGGACGAGGATGCCGTGCATCGGCTCGAGCGCGGGGGCGAGATCGGCCTCCGGTCCCTCGAACAGCTCGGCGTCAAGCCAACGGATATTGACCTTCACCCGGTTGGCGATGCCGCCATGGACGAGCGCCTCGTGCAGCGACTTATAGGCGTCCTTCATGCCGGTGTATTTGCCCACGACGCCGATCGTCACCTCGCCCTCGGGATTGCCGATGCGATCTGTGACGTCGGACCAGCGGCGCATGTTCGGCTCGGTCCCGTCGGGATCGATGTCGAAGGCGCGCAGCACTTCAGCGTCGAGACCCTCGGCATGATACTGGGCAGGAACACCGTAGATCGTCTCGGCGTCGAGCGCTGGAATCACCGCTTCGGGGCGCACATTGCAGAACAGCGCAATCTTGGCGCGCTCGCCGGCCGGCAACGGCTGCTCGCAGCGACAGACCAACACATCGGGCTGGATGCCGAGCGCGGTTAGGTCGCGCACCGAATGCTGCGTCGGCTTGGTCTTCAACTCGCCGGCCGCCGCTATGTAGGGCACCAGCGTCAGGTGGACGAAGATCGCGTTACCGCGGCCGAGATCGTTCTTGAGCTGGCGGATCGCCTCCATGAACGGCAGCGATTCGATGTCGCCCACCGTTCCGCCGATCTCGCACAGCACGAAGTCGAGGTCGTCGACCTCGGCGCGGGCGAACTGCTTGATCGCGTCCGTCACGTGCGGGATCACCTGCACGGTGGCGCCGAGATAGTCGCCCCGCCGCTCCTTGGCGATGATCGTCTGGTAGATGCGACCCGAAGTGACGTTGTCGCTCTGCCGCGAGGGAACCCCGGTGAAACGCTCATAATGGCCGAGGTCGAGATCTGTCTCGGCCCCGTCGTCGGTCACGTAAACCTCGCCGTGCTGATACGGGCTCATCGTGCCCGGATCGACGTTGAGATAGGGATCGAACTTTCGGATGCGGACCCGATAGCCACGCGCCTGGAGGAGAGCGGCAAGCGATGCCGCCATGAGACCTTTGCCAAGCGAGGAGACCACGCCGCCGGTGATGAATATGAACCGCGCCATGGGAGTCGGGCCTTAGCGGGATATGGGATGCGGAGGCAAGACAGCGACTCCAAATGAACGCGACACGAGGGGACGCAATAAAAATTCGCCCGCGCCGGGGTGGCGCGGGCGGGCGGACGACCGGGCTACGGTCGGTTATTGAGGCTGCGAGCTGCCGTTACCGGCGGCGGGCGCCGGCGGGGCGATGTTGAGCGTCGGCACAGCCTTGGTCACGGCAGGCGCTGCGGGCCGGACGATCGGCGCGACCGAGGAGGCATCATGCTGGCTATTGCCCGCGGAAACACCACCGATACCGATGTTGCTGTTTGAAGCCTTGCTGGTGTCGATCGTCTTGAGGCTCGACGCGGTCGGCGCCGGGCGGGTCGCCTTCACCGGCGCCTGCTTCTCGGCGGCGGTCGGCTGGGCCTGCGGAGTCGCCGGCGCGGGGCCGGTGGCGGGCGCCGGCGTGCCCATCATCGGAACGCCGTTCACCGGAGCGATCGGCGGCGCAATCGGTGTCGGCGCGGTGATCGGGCCAACCGGCGCCTGGTGTGCGAGGCTGGTGTCGATCTGCCCGGCGCTGTTGCGCATCGAGGCGAGCGTCGCCAGCAGGAAGGCCATCAGCACGAAGAGCGAGGCCAGCACCGCAGTGGCGCGCGTCAGGAAATCCGCCGCGCCGCGGGCTGTCATCAGGCCGGCCGGTCCGCCGCCCATGCCGAGGCCACCGCCTTCGGAACGCTGCATCAGGATCACGGTGACGAGCGCGGCCGCGATCAGCGCATGGACGACGAGGAGGAAGGTGAACATCAGACAGACGATCTCTTCGGCATGAGCGAGTGCGCCCGGACGAACGGCCCGGACGAAGGCCCGCTCCCTAGCGCGGCGGGACAAGGAGTTCAATGCGGTGCGACAGATCGCCGCACCCGACGGTCAGACACTCGCAAGCACCGTGGCCGTCACAGTGGCGCGGATCCGGAAGCCCAGAGTCTCATAAAGGCCGATCGCGCCGGCATTGGTGGCATAGACGTGGAGGAACGGCTGTTCGCCGCGTGCCAGGATGCCGCTTGCCACCGCGCACATCAGGCCACCGGCATAGCCGCGCCCGCGGAAATCGGGATGAGTGCAGACCCCGCTTACCTCGGTGAAGTTGTCGAGTTTCATGCGCTCGCCCGCCATCGCCACTAGCTGCCCATCCTGCTTGACGCCGACGAACGCGCCCAAGCGGTGGGTGCGCGACAGGAAGGGCCCCGGCACGGTGAGGGTCGCCAGCGCCAGCATCGCGGGCGCGTCATCCTCAGTCAGCGGCTCGATCGCGAAAGCCGGTGAAGATGGTGCGATCGCCTCTGCGACCATCTGGTGGCAGAGCGCCGCGCTCATCACGACCGTGCCGGGCGGCTGCGGCATCGCTTCGATCTCGACCGTCCAGACATTGCCGCCATCGGGAATCAGCCCGGCGAGCGCCTTTAGATTCGCGGGCGACATATCGGCTGCCGCGGCGAACGGGCCGTGGGTCGGCTCCAATCTCAGCGCCCGCGCATCACCCTCGGCCAGATGGGACTGGCGCGTGGTGAGCGCGCTCCAGACGGGCCTGTCGAGTGGATGCTGGGGCTTGGACAACATGGGCGGAGCCTTACGCCGCCGCGTCGATGATCGGCACGAAGGCCTCGGCCGTCAGGCTGGCGCCGCCGACCAGCGCGCCGTCGACGTCGGTCACCGCCAACAGTTCCGCCGCGTTGGACGCCGTCACCGAGCCACCGTAGAGGATACGGATCGCAGCCGCACGCTCGCCGCCGAGCAGATCGCGCAACGTGGTGCGGATCAGGCCGTGCATGCTGCCGATGTCGGCCGCAGTGGGCGTGCGGCCGGTGCCGATCGCCCAGACCGGCTCATAGGCCACCACCAGCATATCGCCACCCGCCACCGGCAACGAGCCGCGCAGCTGTGCCTCGACCACCACAGCCGCCTCGCCGGCGTCCCGCTGGGACTCGGTCTCGCCGACACAGACGATGGCCGTGAGACCCGCCGCGATCGCGGCCTCGGCCTTGGCCTTCACTTCCGCGTCGGTCTCGTGCTGGGCAGCGCGGCGCTCGCTGTGGCCGACAATGGTGAGCGTGGCGCCCGCCTCCACCAGCATCGGCGCGGAGACGCAGCCAGTGTGCGCGCCCCTCGCCGCGGCGTGGCAATCCTGGCCGCCTATGGCGAGACCCGGCTGGCGCGCCACGGCGCGCTCGATCAGGGTGAAGGGCGGGCAGATCGCCACATCCACGCCAGGCCGGGCCTTGGCGGTGGCGGCGATGCCGTCGAGCGCAGCGAGGCTCTCGCGGCTGCCATTCATCTTCCAGTTGCCTGCGATCAGTCGCCTGCGCATCGTCCAACCCCAGCTTCGTTATTCTCTCGCGGCGCTCGATAGCGTCCGTCGACCGCTTCCGCCAGCGGCTCGCTTGATGGCTGGCCCGGCGCCTTCTAAGGGAGGGAGTATCCGATCCATTCCCGGGGCCCGCATGATCGCTTTCTTCCGTCGTACCCTCGCCTCCAAGCTGGCGCTGGGCCTGCTCGCGTTGATCATGGTGGCTTTCATCATCACCGGCGTGTTCACGCACGAGATGCCCGGCAGCTCGCTCGCGGGTGGTGCAGGCGGGACCGGCATCGCCACGGTCGGCAATCAAACGATTACCGCGCCCGACATGGAGCAGCGGATTCGCACACAGTACAGCCAGTACGCCCAGCAGCAGCCGGGCCTCGACATGGCGACCTTCGTGGCGCATGGCGGCTTCGCGGCGATCCTCGACCAGGTGATCGGCGGCACCGCGATGGAGCAGTTCGGCGAGAAGCTCGGCCTGGTCGCGAGCAAGCGCCAGATCGACGGCGCGATCGCCGCGATCCCCGCTTTCCGCGGCATCGACGGCAAGTTCGATCAGAAGGCCTATCTCGCCACGCTGGCCCAGCAGCATCTCACCGACGCGCAGGTACGCGGCGATCTTGGCGGCGATCTCGTCCGCCGCATGATCTATCTGCCCGTCACCGGCGCGATCACGCTGCCGGAAGGGATGATCCGCCCCTATGCCGGGCTGATGGTGGAGCAGCGCGCAGGCGCAATCGGCTTCGTGCCGACGGAGCTCACCGGGGGCGGCCCCGCACCAACCGACACCGAACTCCAGACTTTCTACAAGACGCATCTCGCGGCCTACACGATGCCGGAGCGCCGCGCGCTACGCTATGCGCTGATCGGTCGTGATCAAGTGGCAGCGACCGCCATCCCCAGCGAGGCCGAGATCCGCAAGGCCTATGATTCTGCGCCCGACAAATACGGCGCCCGCGAGACGCGAGACCTGTCGCAGGTGGTGCTCGATTCGCAGGCCAAGGCGCAGGCCTTCAAGGCGGCGGTGACTGGCGGCAAGAGCTTCGCCGAGGCCGCCAAGTCCGCCGGCTTTGCCGCCGCCGACATCGCCATCGGCGTCAAGAACCAGACGCAGTTCGCACAGCAAACCTCGCCGACAGTCGCCACCGCCGCCTTCGCACTACCGCAGGGCGGCGTGAGCGATCCGGTGAAATCCGATTTCGGCTGGCATGTGGTGAAGGTGAACGCGATCCAGAACGTTGGCGCCACGCCGTTCGACAAGGCGCGCCCGCAGATCGTCGCCGACCTCGCCAAGCAGAAGCAGGACCAGGCGCTCTCCGATCTCGTCAGCAAGGCGCAGGACGCCCTCGACGCTGGCCACAGTCTCGCGGACGTCGCCAAGGCCGACGGGCTCGCCATCGTCGAGACGCCGGTGCTCACTGCCAACGGCCTCGCGCCCGACCAGCCTGCCTACAAGCCCACGCCAGAGGTGCAGCCGCTCCTCGCCGCCGGCTTCAAGGCCAATCCCGATGACGCGCCGACCATGCAGACGGTTCAGCAGGGCGAGCGTTATGCGCTTCTCGCGGTGGCGCGTGTCGTGCCCGCGGCGCCGATCCCCTTTGCCGAGGTGAAGCCCCGCCTGACCACCGACTTCCTTACCGTCCGCGCCGATGAGCACGCCAAGGCGATCGCCACCGCGATCCAGACCAAGATGAAGTCCGGCACCCCGATGGCCGACGCCTTCAAGGCAGCCCCCGTCAAGCTGCCGGACATCCACCCGACCGCCGGCCGCCGCATGGACCTCGCGCAGATGCAGGGTCATGTCCCACCGGCGCTCGCCGCGCTGTTCACCACGCCGGTCGGCGGCACCAAGCTCGTCTCGGCCGGCAACGGCAGTGGCTGGTACATTGTCCATGTCGAGAAGGCCGTGCCTGCCGACGACAAGGCGCCCGCGCCCGCCGTCGCCGCCTCACGCGGCAGCCTCGTCGAGGCGGCAAACGACGAATATCTCCAGCAGCTCGCCAACGCCGCCAAGCTGGCGGTCGGCACCAGGCGCGACGAGGCGGCGATCGCCCAGCTCCGCGCGCGCCTGCTCGGCGCTGCGCCCGCCGGGCAGTGAAAGCCTCGCCCACGGCCGAGGCCGACCGCCTCGCCACGGAAGCGCTCGCCGCCGGTCGCCCTGCGCTCGTCTGGCGCCGCCAGATCGCCGACACCGACACCCCCGTCTCCGCAGCCCTCAAGCTAATGGAGCAGGGGCGCGGCGACTATCTGCTCGAATCGGTCGAGGGCGGGCGGACGCGTGGACGCCACAGCATGATCGGGCTGGCGCCGGACCTCGTGTTCCGCGCGCACGGTCGTGCGGCAGCGATCAACCCGTGCTGGCTCGACGATCGCGACGCCTTTACGCCTTGCGAGGGCGACAGCCTAGCGGCGCTCCGCGCGCTGGTCGGCCGCTGCCGCATGGACGTGCCTGCGGCGCTGCCCAAGGCGCTCGCCTGTCTCGTCGGCTATTTCGCCTACGAGACGGTCGGGCTGGTCGAGGACCTTCCGCGTCCGGCCCCCAACCCGCTCGGTCTGCCGGACATGCTGTTCGTGCGGCCGACGCTGATCCTGCTGTTCGACCGGTTGACCGACGAGTTGTTCTGGGTCGCGCCCGTGTGGCCGGACGGTGGCGTCACGGTCGAGCAGGCGGTGGCGCGGATCGAGGCCGCGCAGGCCCGCCTCGCCGCCCCGCTGCCCAACATCGAGAGAGTCGCGCCGACAGCGACCGACGGCACGCCCGATCCGGTCCTGCCCGCCGCCCGCTACCGCGAGATGGTCGCCGCGGCCAAGGAGTATATCTCCGCCGGCGACATCTTCCAGGTGGTGCTGGCGCAGCGCTTCACGCGCCCCTTCCCACTGCCCCCGTTCGATCTCTATCGCGCGCTGAGGCGGATCAACCCATCGCCCTTCCTCTATTTTCTCGACCTGCCGGGCTTCGCGCTAATCGGCTCATCGCCAGAGATCCTGGTCCGGGCGCGCGACGGCGAGGTGACGATCCGTCCGATCGCGGGGACGCGTCCGCGCGGCAAGACCGACGCCGAGGATATCGAGCGCCGCGAGGAGCTGCTCGCCGATCCCAAAGAGCGCGCCGAACATCTGATGCTGCTCGATCTCGGCCGTAACGACGTCGGCCGCGTCGCCGCTCCCGGAACTGTGAAGGTGACGGAGAGCTACACGGTCGAGCTCTACAGCCACGTCATGCATATCGTCTCGAACGTGACCGGCCAGCTCGACCCGGCGAAGGATGCGATCGACGCGCTGCTGGGTGGCTTCCCTGCGGGCACCGTCTCGGGCGCGCCCAAGGTCCGCGCCTGCGAGATCATTGCCGAGCTCGAGCAAGAAACGCGCGGCGCCTATGCCGGCGGGGTCGGTTATTTCTCGCCGGACGGGTCGATGGACAGCTGCATCGTGCTCAGAACCGCCGTGGTGAAGGACGGCATGATGCACGTCCAGGCCGGCGCCGGTATCGTCGCCGACAGCGATCCGGCAGCTGAACAGCGCGAGTGCGAGGCCAAGGCCGGCGCCCTGTTCGCCGCCGCGCGCGAAGCGGAAGCCCGCGCCGCCGATCCGAGCTTCGTTCGCAATCCTTAACTCTACTTTAGTCGATTATGCCCCAGAATGCCTCATTATCTCGGGGCAAACGGCAGATGAATCTCGCGAACACGGTACGAAAGGCGGCAAAGCTTTCTGGCGATCTGGGCATTCGCACGCTCGATCTCCAGGCCAATATCGCCGCACTCGCCGAACGCGTCACCGAGCAGGCGGCCACCGTCGAGCGAATCGGCGCCGATGCTGACCGGCTGGAGCGCGATCAGCAATCCGTGTCGGTCGCGGCGCGTGAGGCCAAGGAAAAGGCCTCGGCTGCGCACGAGGTGATAGACGATTCGACGCGCAAACTCTCCGCCGCCAACGCCGACGTGGTCGAATTGATTGAGCAGGTGAGCCACATCCACGCGGGCCTCGGCAGCTTCAATGCCGCGCTGGCCTCCGTGGCGCAGGTGACGGACGCGATCAGTCGCATCACCGGCCAGGTGAACCTGCTTGCGCTCAACGCCACGATCGAGGCAGCGCGCGCGGGCGACGCGGGGCGCGGCTTCGCGGTGGTAGCGCAGGAAGTGAAGAAGCTCGCGCTGGAGACTGCGGCGGCGACGCAGAAGATCGACCAGTCGGTCCGCGCGCTCACGGGCGAGGCGGGCACAATGCTCCACCGCATCGAGAGCGGCGTCGACAAGGCACGCGCGGCGCATTCGGGCACGCGCCAGATCGAGACGCTGGTCGATGAGCTGCGCTCGCTGATGATGGGCCTCAGCGACGACAGCGACGCGGTGGCGCGCAGCATGGAGTCGATTGTTGGCTCAGTGTCGGGGGTCCGCGTCGGCATCGGCGCGCTCAACACCACCTCCAACGACAACGCGACCGACCTCACCCAGCTCAGCCTGCTGCTCAGCAATGTCAGCGACGACACCAACGTGCTGTTGCAGTATATCGCCGAGAGCGAGGTCGAGATCCCCGACACGCCCTATATCCACTTCGCCACCGGCGTAGTCGCGGATGTCACGCGGCAGCTCGAGGCGGCGATCTCCGCCGGACGGCTGTCGGTTGAAGACGTCTTCACCGAACATTATCTGCCGATCCCGGGCAGCGATCCGGCGCAGTTCGATCATCCAGTTGTGCCCTACCTGGTCGACGCCATCCGCCCGCATCAGGAGATCGCGCGTACGCTCGTCGGCTTCTTCGGCATGACCATGACCGACCGCAACACGTATGGCGCGGTGCAGATGCCCGAACGCTCGCAGCCGCGCCGCGCCGATCCGGCCTGGAACAGCGAGTACAGCCGCCACCTCCAGTTCTTCGACTACGAAGACCAGCGCCTCCAGTGCAAGACGACGCAGCCCTTCCTCATCAAGGCCTATCGCCGCCCGGTGGCCGGCGGCGGAGTGATGCTGCTGAAGCAGGTGATCGCCTCAGTCCACATCGCCGGGCGCCACTGGGGCATTCTCCAGCTCGCCTATCAGGACCAGGGCTGAACCACGCCCTTGCGTTCGGCCCCCACAGCGCTAAGTCGCGGGGATCATGATCCTCGTCATCGACAATTACGACAGCTTCACCTGGAACCTCGTCCATTATCTCCAGGAGCTGGGCACCACTGTTGAGGTGGTTCGCAACGATGCAATGGGCGTCGGCCAGGCGATGACGAGCGGCGCGGACGCCTACCTGATCTCTCCGGGCCCCTGCACCCCCAACGAGGCCGGCATCAGCCTTGACCTGGTCGCGGCCTGCGCTCGAGCCGGCAAGCCGCTGCTGGGCGTCTGCCTCGGTCATCAAGCGATCGGACAGAGCTTTGGCGGCACCGTGGCGCGGGCGCGTCAGCTCATGCACGGCAAGACCAGCCCGGTCACCCATGACGGCACCGGCCTGTTCGAGGGCCTGCCCTCACCCTTCATCGCCACGCGCTACCATTCGCTGATCGTCGAGGAGGGCGACCTGCCCGCCGACCTGCTCGTCAACGCGCGCAGCGAGGACGGAACGATCATGGGTTTCCGCCACAAGACGCTCCCGATCCACGGTGTGCAGTTCCACCCCGAGAGCATTGCCACCGAGCACGGCCATGCGATGCTCGCCAACTTCCTGCGGCTTGCGGGTCTGCCGGTGCGGGAGAGGCAATCGGCGTGACCGCGCTCGCCCTCCTCCCCGATCCCTCGACTCCGCTGGAGTTCGAGACGGCCGAGGTGGCGTTCGCCGACATGCTCGACGGCCGCGTCGACGACGCGGCAGTCGCGGCCTTCCTTACCGCGCTGACGCTGCGCGACGAGACCTCGATCGAGATCGCTGCCGCCGCACGGGCGCTGCGCGAACGCATGATCGAAGTGAAGGCCCCGATGGGCGCCATCGACGTCTGCGGCACCGGCGGAGACGGCGCGCACAGCCTCAACATCTCCACCGCCGTCTCGATCGTGGTGGCGGCTGCCGGCGTGCCCGTCGCCAAGCATGGCAATCGCGCCGCCTCCTCCAAGGCCGGCGCCGCCGATACGCTGGAAGCGCTGGGCCTCGATCTCGACCGCGCGTCCGCCACGGCAGAAGAGACGCTGGCCCAGCTCGGCATTGCCTTCCTGTTCGCGCAGAAGCATCACCCTGCGCTCGGTCGGCTGGCGGCGGTGCGCAAAGCGATCGGCCGGCGCACAATCTTCAACCTGATTGGCCCGCTCTGCAATCCGGCGCGTACCACCCGCCAGCTCGTCGGCGTCGCACGCACCGACTATCTCCCGACGGTCGCCGAGGCGATGACGCTGCTCGGCACGGCGAGCGCCATAATCGTCGCCGGCGACGAGGGGCTCGACGAGCTCTCGATCGCGGGCGGTAGCCGCATCATCCGCATCGGCGCGTGTGGCGATCGCGAGGAGCATATCTTTCCGGCCGACATCGGCGTCATGCAGCATCCGCTGACCGCGGTGCGTGGCGGTGACGCGGCCTACAACGCTGCGGCACTCGTCCGCCTGCTGGACGGCGAGGCTGGCGCCTATCGCGACGCAGTGCTGCTCAACGCCGCCGCCGCGTTCATCGTCGCCGACTGCGCCGACAATTGGGCGGACGGCGCGGCCCTCGCCGCCGCGACGCTCGACAGCGGCGCAGCCGCCCGCCTCCTCCAGCGCTGGATCGCCTTCTGATGTCGACCGTCCTCGGTAAGACCCTCGACGCCCCCCGCGAGGAAGTGGCCCGCCGCAAGGCCGCGACCAGCCTCGCGGATATGGAGGCGAGCGCGCGCGGCCTTGCGGCCCCGCGGGGCTTCGCGGCGGCGTTAACCGCCAAAGCGGCGACCGGCCACGCGCTGATCGCCGAGATCAAGAAGGCGAGCCCGTCCAAGGGCCTGATTCGCGCCGACTTCGATCCCCCTGCCCATGCCCGCGCCTATCAGGCGGGCGGCGCGGCCTGCCTCTCCGTCCTTACCGACAAGCCCTGGTTCCAGGGCGACGAAGCCTTCCTGATCGCAGCGAGCGCGGCTTGCGCGCTGCCGGTGATCAGGAAGGATTTCATGGTCGACCCGTGGCAGGTGACCGAGGCGCGGGCGATCGGGGCGGACGCGATCCTGATCATCGTCGCCGCGCTCGACGACGTCGAGATGGCCGAACTGGAAGCCGCCGCGACCGAGCTCGACATGGACTGCCTCGTCGAGGTCCACGATGAGACCGAGCTCGAACGGGCGCTCCGGCTGCAATCGCGCCTGATCGGCGTCAACAACCGCGACCTGCGCGACTTCACGGTCGACCTCGGCCGCACCGAGGCGCTGGCGAAGCGGATGCCCACAGGCACCCAGATCGTCGCCGAAAGCGGGCTCGCGACGAAGGCTGACCTTGACCGGCTGGCCGCCGCCGGCGTCCACCGCTTCCTAGTCGGCGAGACGCTGATGCGGCAGGCCGACGTCGAGGCGGCGACCCGGAAACTGCTAACCGGCGCATGACAGGCAGTCTCACCCATCTCGACGAAGACGGCGCCGCCCGTATGGTCGACGTCTCCGTCAAGGCCTCGACCGCACGCGAGGCGACCGCCACCGGCCGCATCGCCATGTCGCGCGAAGCTGCCGCCGCGATCCGCGAGGGCGCGGTCAAGAAGGGCGACGTGCTCGCCGTCGCCCGTGTCGCCGGCATAATGGCCGCCAAGCGCACCGCCGATCTCGTGCCGCTCTGTCATCCGCTGCCAATCTCGGGCGTCACACTCGATCTCGTCGTCGAGGAGGATGGCGTCGCGGCCACCGCGACCGTGCGCACCACCCACACCACCGGCGTCGAAATGGAAGCGATGACCGCCGTCTCGGTGGCGCTGCTGACGGTATACGACATGGCCAAGGCGCTCGATCGCGGCATGGTCATCGGCGGCGTGCGACTGCTCGCCAAGTCAGGCGGCCGCTCTGGCGAGTGGCGGGCCGAAGCATGAGTCTGCTGCCCGTCGCCGAGGCGCAGGCTCGACTGATGGCGCTCGCCGAACCGCTTGCCGTCGAGACGGTGCCGCTGGTCGATGCGGTCGGTCGCTGGGCGGTGGCGGACGTGCTCGCCCGGCGCGACCAGCCCAGCCACGATCTCTCCGCCATGGACGGCTATGCTATCCGCTTCGCCGAGCGCCCCGGCCCCTGGACAGTGGTGGGCGAAAGCGCGGCCGGCGCCGGGCTCGACCAGCCGCTCGGCCCCTACGAGGCCGCGCGCATCTTCACCGGCGCACCCGTGCCCGTTGGCGCGGACAGCGTCCTGGTGCAGGAGGAGGCCGCACGCGACGGGGACCGGCTGCTGATGGCGGGCGAAGGGCCCCGCCACACCGGCGGAAATATCCGCCCCCGCGCCACCGACTTCGCGCTCGGCGACCGACTGCTCGCCGCCGGCCAGCGGATCACTGCCCGCCATGTTGCGCTGGCGGGGATCGGCGGCCACGGAACGATTGTCGTCCGTCGCCGTCCGCGCATCGCGCTGGTCTCGACCGGTGACGAGCTTGTTCCCCTGGGCGCCCCCACCCCCGACGCAAAGCTCCCAGCCTCCAACGCTCCGATGCTGGCCGCCCTGCTCGCCGGACGCCCCGCGACCGTTGACGATAAGGGCATCGTGCCCGACGACCTCGGCCTCATCGCCGATGCCTTCCGCGCCGCCGCGCGCGAGGCCGATATCATCGTCACCACTGGCGGTGTCTCGGTCGGCGACCGCGATCTCGTCCGCCCGGCGCTCAAAGAGGCCGGCGCCCGGCTCGATTTCTGGCGAGTGGCGATGCGGCCGGGCAAACCGCTGCTCGCCGGGCAGCTGGGCGATGCGATCGTGCTCGGACTGCCCGGCAATCCGGTGTCGAGCTACGTCACCTCGTGCCTGTTCCTGCTGCCGCTCATCGCCCGGCTTGGCGGCGCGGCCGATCCGCTACCCGCCCCCCGAACCGTGACGCTCGGCGCGTCCCTCCCCGCCAGCGGCATGCGACAGGACTATCTGCGCGCCCGCATCAAGAACGGCCGCGCTTTCGCGCCGGACGGGCAGGATTCAGCCGCCCTGGCCGCCCTCGCCGCAGCCGACGGGCTGATCGTCCGCCCGCCCCACGCTCCGGCCGCGGAAGAGGGCGATACCGCGGAGATGCTGCCGCTGGACTGAGCGACGAGCCGTTGACAGGTCGATCAAGGTTGCCTACACGTTCGCCATCCGTTCCTAATGGGTTGCACGGGGGACCGCCGATGCTAACGCGTAAGCAACATGAGCTCCTCTGCTTCATCCACGAACGACTGGCCGAGACCGGCGTCTCGCCCTCGTTCGAGGAGATGAAGGATGCGCTCGATCTGAAGTCCAAGTCGGGCGTGCACCGACTGATCCGCGCACTGGAGGAACGCAGCTTCATCCGACGCCTGCCCAACCGCGCGCGTGCGCTCGAAGTGGTGCGCATGCCCGAGGGCGTTGTCCCACTCGCGCCCGCGGCCGCCTCTTCGGTCGCAGCGACGGTGGCTGCGCCGAAGATCCCGGTCGCCGCCAATGACGGCGTGATTGATCTTCCGCTCCACGGCCGCATCGCCGCCGGCGCGCCGATCGAGGCGCTGGAGGGACAGTCGAGCCTCGCCGTCCCCGCCGCGCTGCTGGGGCCGGGCGAGCATTATGCGCTCGAAGTCTCCGGTGACTCGATGATCGAGGCAGGCATCCTCGACGGCGACTATGCGCTGATCCGCCGCGCCGAGACGGCCCGCGACGGCGAGATCGTCGTGGCGCTGATTGACGACAATGAGGCGACGCTCAAATATTTCCGGCGTGAGGGCCAGATGATCCGCCTCGATCCCGCTAACCACACCTATTCGCCGCAACGCTATACGGCGGGTCAGGTGCGCGTGCAGGGCCGGCTGGCGGGCCTGCTGCGACGCTACTGAACGGGCTGGGCGCGCAGCGGCCCCATCTTTCGTCACACATGGCGGCCCCGATCTCGGCGGGGCGGCGGCTAGGCCTGAGAGACTGCAGTTGAATCACTTTCTCGGCCCTTCGAGCCGGGTCTGCCGAAGCCTAAACCCCCTTGCCCCCGTCGTCGCTTCCCGCGAAAGCGGGCGCTCGTCCCGAGAGCGTTCCAAGGAGCCCCGATGTCCATCCAATCCGACCGCTGGATCCGCGAACAGGCGATGGAGCACGGCATGATCGAGCCATTCGTCGAGGCGCAGCGGCGCGAGGGCTGCATCAGCTACGGCCTCTCCTCCTACGGCTATGACGCGCGCGTGGCGGACGAGTTCAAGATCTT
>OUNM010522601.1_pt1 | contig 15740 bp, 15 predicted proteins | sample 1769961 | NCBI WGS metagenome assembly OUNM01 (sample SAMEA3914820, study PRJEB12502) | metagenome | biome: forest; material: soil | place: USA | collected 2012-03-12 | depth 0.3 m | reverse complement strand
CTGAGCCAGGATCAAACTCTCAGGTTGAGTTCAACACTTTCACTCAGTAATCTAAATCACTGCGTAAGTTTACGTTCATTAACGAGTTCCCACTCGATCCCACAGCCGAAGCCATAAGACCTAATGGTTGTCTATTAGAGACCGCATAACAAAAGTGTCGTACTGCACGATATCTCAATCGCGCGCCAGAACACCGCCGCCTGCGTTTCTCTTTCCATATCTACAATGTCAAAGACCGAAGCGCCTCCGAGAGGCACAAATCGTTTAGTTCACCAGGTGGCGGTTAAACCGCCCGGCGCGACAACCTTATCTCGTTATCGAAGAGAGCGGCGCTTATACCGCTTATTTTTTCCGTGTCAAGCAATTCTTTTTAAAAGAATTTCTTTTCTTCGGAGTGCTTCGGAAGACCGAAGTCTTCGTCAGCGGAGCGGCGTATATAACCGCTCAAATTTTCCAGTCAAGCACTTATTTCTAAAAAGTTTTTAGCGATTTAGAAGCGAATGCGAAACCAGCCGCCGCGCCGTCAAAACGTTCCGTTTCCGGAAGATCGTCTTGGCCGAAGCGGCGTCCCCGTCGCCGGGAGGCCGCTATCTAAGGAACCGGCCTTTTCGAGTCAACCGCGATTTTGCATTTTTCTTATATAACTTCGTTTTATCCCAAAGCCTCTTCCGGAGTCTGCGAAACCGGCGCCGGATAGCTGTTTCCGGGCTTCAGCGCGCCCTTCCCTATCAGCACGATAATACCGACCAGCAGAACGATGGTCGTAAAGACGCTGGCCTCGGGTCCCCATGTCCCGCCGCTCAGCCACCACGGCTGGCCCGGCGCGTCCTTCAGATCGACGACAAGGGGCGTCACCTTCAGTTTGAGGCCGCTGACCTCGAGGCCGAATCCGACGCCGAGCAGCCAGTTCCACGCCGCATGCCAGCCGCATACGCCCCAGATCGAACGCTCGCGCGCCGCATACAGACTGATGAAGACCCCGAACAGGGCGACATTGCCGGCGCCGGCGAACAGCTCGGGCGACGGCGTGATATTGCCGAGGTGCATAAGCCCGAAGACGATTGCGTTGATGACCACCGCCCAGACGATGCCGTGCCGCGAAGCCGTCGTCCCCATCAGCCAGCCGCGCATAAAGGTTTCTTCACTGGATCCCTGGACCATGAAGAGCAGCGCGTAGCCGCCGATCGTCAGGAAGGCCATGGCGTCGGGCCGGCTCCACACCGCCCAGTTGTCGACCTGATAGACGCCGACCGCCCACAGGCCGCCCACCACCGCCACCAGGAAGGCGCACCCGACCAGAAAGCCGCGCGCAAAGCGCGGAAAAGCCTTTTCGTTGAAACCGATCTTCGCAGGCACGCGCCTTTCGAAGACGGCGACCCAGAGCAGGATGAAAACGATCTGCAACGCCGTCGGCAGGAACATCTCCATCAAGCCGATCACCGGGCGTGCCGGGTGTTTGGCCAGCTCCGGATTGGCGTGGACGGCGGCGATCTGCTTCACCAGGAACGGAATGAAGGGAATGATGCTGGCAATGACGAAGAAGACGATACCGAGCACGATGATGGCGGCCGTCCAGGTCCGCCGGTCCCGCGGCTCACGCGCTGCGTACAGTTCGAATCCGGCCATGCAGCCCTCCCCTTCCCTGTTTAATGATCGATGATCTCGTCATCGTCGTGGCCATAGTGGCGGACCTTCGCCAGGCCCGCACCTTCGCCGCGCGGCCACACCTGGGTTATCAGCAAGACTACCGCGCCAAGCGTAAACAGAACGCTGCCGTCGGGACCGATGCCGCCGCCGCTCAGCCAGGCCGGCGCATCGCCATTGGTGCTGAGCGCCAGCACGCCCGGCGTGACGCTGAGGTGGCCGCCGTCGATATTGAGGCCCAGCGCCCACCCCATGGCCAGGTTCCAGCCCGTATGCAGGCCCGCCGCCGTCCACAGGCTGCCGCTGCGCACCGAAACCAGGCTCAAGATCGCGCTCATCAGCCCGAGATTGATCCCTGAAATGAAGGCTTCGGGTGACGACAAGGCGTTCATTCCCGCCTGAATAACCAGCGCGGCCGCCACGTTGAAGACGATGGCGATGCGCTGCCCCCACCGCGCCGCGACCGTGTCGAGCATCCAGCCACGATACATGGCCTCGGTCGCCGTCGCCTGGATGGTCGTGCCGACAAAGCTCAGAATCGTGGCGAGAACCCAGGTCGAGGTGAAATGGCCGGTCCAGGCGCCGAGCCCGTCGATCTGATAGGCGCCGGCAAGAACGCCGGCGGCTGCCACGGCGAAGACGAGAAGCACGCCGATACCGGCGCCGCGCGCGAACAGCCGCCCTCCCCGGCCATAAAGCCCGAGGCCCACAAGGCTGCCGCGCTCGTAAAAGCGCAGCCACAGCCACAGACAGCCGACCACCGGCAGAGAGGCAAACAGGGCGGCGATATTGTCGGTCCACCGGCCGTTGCCCATGGTCACCATAAAGCCCAGCGGCTGGGCGATCTGCCCCGACACCCACACGCCCGCATAGACGAACAGCCAGACCAGCGGAATGGTCAGGGGCGCCCAGGTCCGCCTGCGCGCGCTCGATGAATAGATGCCTTCGCCTGCCATGGCTCCCCCTTTCCGCAGCGCAACAGTTTCCATAGTTGGCGGCCGCTGGCAAGACATGCCGATAAGAGATGGCCGACAAGAGATGGCGGCTTGACCTCGCGCCCACTCGGCCATAGTTTTTACGCATGACCACGACACGCGTCCGCAATCAGCAACAGCAGAACCGCAAGACAGCGGTTGCGGGGTTGCGTGCGCGAAAGACATGGCGAGGGTAGACACCATCCCACTTCCGCTTTTTTCCGCAACCCCGCCCGGCCGGCGGGGTTTTTCCGTGCCGCCCGGGCCTCTTTAAAACAGGAGCTCCCGATGACCTTCACCACCGACGCCGACATCGACCGCATCGCTTATGGCGTGACCGAGCGAACCCTTCCCAAGGCGGAATGGACGCACGCCGCGCATTTCGCCGCGGCGCTCTGGCTGCTGCGCCATAGCGATAATGTGCCGTTGATCATGCCGGGCCTGATCCGCGCCTATAACGAATCCGTCGGCACGCAGAATACCGACACGACGGGTTACCACGAGACCATAACCCAGGCGTCGTTGCGCGCGGCGCGGCACGTGCTGGACGGGTTTTCCAGGGATACGCCGCTGTCCGCCGTCCTGGCCGCGCTGATGGCGTCGGACTTCGGGCGGCCGGACTGGCTGCTGGCCTACTGGTCGCGCGAGCGGCTGTTTACGCCGGAGGCCCGGCGCGGCTGGATCGAGCCCGATCTCGGCCCGTTGCCGTTTTAACCTTCGCTGTCGCCCTCGTCCTTCATCTGCGCCATCTTGGCCAGGACGCGGCCGCGCCCCTTGGTCAACGCCGTGACGACGCCGCGCCAGGTGCGGATTTCCTGCTCGGTCATCTGCGCGCGGTTCAACACGACGCGCAGGTTCCGCACCATCGAGTCCTTCTTTTCCGGTGGAAAGAAGAAACCGGCCTTTTCGAGCTCGTCCTCGAGGTGGCCGTAGAGTCCGTGCAGGAATTTCAGGTCGGCCGGCACGTCCATATTCTGGGTGAAGGCTGCCTTGGGGGCATCCATGACCTGCAACCGCCATTCATAGAGCACGATATTGACCGCCTGGGCCAGGTTCAACGAGTGGAAGTGCGGGTCGACGGGTATGGTGACAATGGCGTGGCTGAGCGCGATGTCCGATGTTTCCAGCCCCGCGCGCTCGGCGCCGAACAAAAGCCCCGTGGGCCGGTGCGCCTGCGCCGCCACATAGGCGTCGGCGGCGCACTGCCGCGGCGTGATGACAGGCAGTTGCGTCTCACGCGGGCGCGCTGTCGTCGCATAGACCGTCTTCAGGTCGGCGACGGCCTCGGCCACCGTCGGAAAAACCTTGGCGCCGTCCAGCGGCCAGTTGGCTCCCGACGACGTCGCCCAGGCGCGCTCCTGCGGCCAGCCGTCGCGCGGGGCGACCAGCCGCAATTCCTGCAGGCCGAAATTCGCCATGACGCGGGCCACCGAGCCGATATTGTCGGCCAGCTGCGGGCGGTCGAGGATAACGCACGGCAGCGTCAGGTTCGGGTCGAGCGGGGGCGTGGAACGGGTTTCTTTCATAAGGCGGCTTATAGGAGCGCTTAAGCGCGATGGAAAGACGGATGATAGTGAAGTTTTAACTTGACTATTATTCCCGGCGAGAATACTGAAGTTCAAACTTCACTTTCGGAGAAACCGTCATGACCGTCGTCCACGCTTCGTTCCGCATCGAAAAGACCTATCCTCACGCGATCGAAAAGGTGTTCGCCGCCTTTGCCGACACCGCCACCAAGCAGCGCTGGTACGGGCACCGCGGCCCGCCGGACGGCGCGGCCTACGACAACGATTTCCGTGTCGGCGGACTGGAACATTCGCGCTCGGTCATGGGCGACGACACACCCTTCCCTGGCGCCGTGCTGTCGAGCCAGGCGCTCTATCTCGACATTATCGAAAACCAACGCATCGTCGCGGGCTCGAACATGATGATGAACGGCAAGCCGTTTTCCGGATCGCTGCTGACCTTCGAATTCGAAGCGGACGGCGAGGGTACGCGGCTGGTTTGCACGCATGCCGGCGCCTTCTTCGAAAATTCGGACGGCAACGACATGCGCCGGCATGGCTGGAACGCGCTTCTCGAACGGCTTGGGGAAACGCTTTGAGCGACATCGACGCCGCGCGTGTCTTCCAGGCGCTGGGAGACGCGACGCGGCGCGATATGGTCGAACGGCTGACCGAGACGCCGATGTCGGTGTCGGCCCTGGCCGCGCCCTATGACATGACGTTGACGGCGGTGGGGCAGCACCTCGCGATCCTCGAAGCCGCCGGTCTGGTTACTACTGAAAAACAGGGACGCGTGCGCGTCTGCAAGGCCGACACGCAAGGTCTGGCGGTGCTGCGAAACTGGCTGTCAGACCGGCGCTCGCCGATGGAACGCAGGCTCGACCGGCTGGGCGATATGCTGGGCGAGATTTAGAAGACGTTTTCGACATGCTCTAGGCTGCGCGCCTTGCCTTGCCAGCCTGAAATCTTCCAGCTGATCGCAAGCAGCGAGACCTGCTGCAACCCGATGACGGCCAGCAGCGCGCCCGCCAGGCCAAGCGGCGGCGTGCCCATATCCATTCGGCTGATCACCACCGCCACGCCCAACACCATGCCCAAGACATTCAATCCCCACCATATGCCGGTTATGACCGGACGCCCGAGCTTGGACCACGCGTCCGGCCGGCGATTGGCGTTATAGAGCTCCGACATCACCAGGTAAGGCTGGACCAGATTGGCGAACGGCACGAAGTACCAGCCGACCGCCCATCCCGGCGAAATCGTCGGCTTCGGACTGGCCAGCGCATGGGTATTCTTCGAAATCCGGTAGGTCCAGAACGCCAGGACGACGATAACGATCCAGTGCCAGAAATTCAGGCTTTGGCGCAGCGTTTCATAAACTTCGAAAACGCCGGGCGGCAGGATCAACTGGCGCGACATCGACATGAAGATTCCGCCGGCCGTCACAAAGGCCGCGACGATCTGCCAGACAAGTACGGCCTGCAAGCCCACGGTCAGGATACGCGCCGGCTGGAAGTCGGATGATTTCATGGATTTCCCCCCTTTTGGAACCTCCGACTATCGCGGCGTGGCGCGGCCAAGGCAACTGGAAACTCGCCTATTTGCGCTCGCCCTCAATTCGTCTATAGGGGTCGCGTTCGCGGCGGGTCGTTCCCTGTGCGTCTTCCCGCCAGCGCTGGCTTTTGAAGAGGATTTCCCTATGGCCAAAATCAAGGTGGCAAACCCGGTCGTCGACATCGACGGCGACGAAATGACCCGCATCATCTGGCAGCTGATCAAGGATAAGCTGATCCATCCCTACCTCGACATCAATCTGCAATATTTCGACCTGGGCATGGAGCACCGCGACGCCACCGACGACCAGGTGACGATCGATGCGGCCAACGCCATCAAGGCCTGCGGCGTCGGCGTCAAGTGCGCCACCATCACGCCGGACGAAGCCCGCGTGAAGGAATTCAATCTCAAGAAGATGTGGAAGTCGCCGAACGGCACGATCCGCAACATCCTGGGCGGCGTCGTGTTCCGTGAACCGATCATCTGCAAGAACGTCCCGCGTCTGGTTCCGGGCTGGACCCAGCCGATCGTCGTCGGCCGCCACGCCTTCGGCGACCAGTACAAGGCCACCGACTTCCTTATTCCGGGCAAGGGCCGCCTGACGATCAAGTTCGAAGGCGAAGACGGCACGGTCATCGAGCACGAGGTGTTCCAGTTCCCGAGCTCGGGCGTCGCCATGGGCATGTACAATCTTGACGACTCGATCCGCGATTTTGCGCATGCGTCGTTTGCCTACGGCCTGGCACGCAACTATCCCGTCTACCTGTCGACCAAGAACACCATCCTCAAGGCCTATGACGGCCGCTTCAAGGACATCTTCGCCGAGGTCTTCGAAGCCGAATACGCCGACAAGTTCAAGGCGGCCGGCTTGGTCTACGAACACCGCCTGATCGACGACATGGTCGCCTCGGCGCTGAAGTGGTCGGGCGGTTTCGTCTGGGCCTGCAAGAACTACGACGGCGACGTCCAGTCGGACACGGTCGCGCAGGGCTACGGCTCGCTCGGCCTGATGACCTCGGCGCTCGTTACGCCGGACGGCAAGATCATGGAAGCCGAAGCGGCGCACGGCACCGTCACCCGCCACTACCGCCAGCACCAGAAGGGCGAAGCGACCTCGACCAACTCGATCGCCTCGATCTTCGCGTGGACGCAAGGCCTGAAGCACCGCGCCAAGCTCGACGACAATGCCGAACTGAAGCGCTTCGCCGAAACGCTCGAAAAGGTCTGCGTCGATACCGTCGAGGACGGCTTCATGACCAAGGACCTGGCCCTGCTGGTCGGCGACAAGCAAAGCTGGCTGACGACCGAAGGCTTCCTTGACAAGGTCTCGGAAAACCTGACCAAGGCAATGGCGTCGTAAGTCGCCGCTCTGAGGAATGCGAAAAGCCGCCGGTGCCCCCGGCGGCTTTTTTGTTGCCGTAATCGCCTCTTTATGCCGCAGTGACGACAGCCGCATGGCGTCTGCGGTCTGGCGCCCCTAGTTTCCAATCCCATTCCGAACGCCGGGCGATACATCATGCGACTTTTCCGCTGCGACAACTGCGGCACTCCCATCCATTTCGAGAATCGATCCTGCCTGAATTGCGGGTCGCGGCTGGGATTCGCCCCCGATGCCCTGAGCATGTACGCCGTCAAACCGCACAACGACGGAACGCGCTGGTCGCGTGTCGACAATCCCGGTTACAAATACCGTTTCTGCCCCAATGCGGCCCGGGACGTCTGTAACTGGCTGATTCCCGACCACGAGCCCGAGGAATACTGCATCGCCTGCCGCTATAATCGGCTGATACCCGATTCCAGCACGGCCGACGGCCTCAGGCGGTGGCGGGTCATCGCGGATGCGCAACGCCATCTCTTCTATTCCTTCCTGCGCTGGGACCTGCCGCGACCGTCGCGAAAAGAAGATCCGGTAAGCGGGCTGCTGTTCGACCTGAAGGACGACGAGATTCTGCCCGACGGCACGACGAAGCCGGTGCTGATCGGCCACAACGAAGGCGAAATCGTCATTCGCACCGCGGAAGCCGACGATCCGACGCGCGAACAGCAGCGGGACATGATGAACGAGCCCTATCGCACCGTCCTCGGGCATTTCCGGCACGAGACGGGACACTTCATCTGGAACAAGATGGTGCGCGACGCCGGCAAGATCAGCGGCTTCCGCGCGGTCTTCGGCGACGAAAGCCAGGACTACGGCGCCGCGCTGCAACGTCACTACGATCAGGGGCCGCCCTCTGGCTGGGGCTCGTCATACATTAGTTATTACGCGACAACTCACCCCTGGGAAGACTTCGCCGAATGCTTCGCCCACGTTTTACATATTGTCGATTCTCTTGAAACGGCTCACATTTTCGGTTTCGCCCTGGCGCCGCGCGGTCACGGCGAAATGGCGGCCCAGGTAAATTTCGATCCCTATACCGTGCAGGACTTCGACCGAATTGCCGAGGTCTGGATTCCGTTAAGCGTTGCGTTAAACGCCATCCACCACTCCATGGGCGAACGTGATCTCTATCCCTTCATCCTGACCGCGACCATTCAGGCCAAGCTGAAATACGTCCATAGCCTGATCACGGGGCAGATCTGAAACTGTCCCAAGGCGCCGGAAGCGCTAAAAGCCTTGTCATCTTCCAAGGTTTGTCCCTACTGTCGCCGGCATAACGGGAGGGGGAGACATCGCATGCGGAACCTATTGGCGCTTGCAGCCATGATGGCGGCCACATCGGCGGCAGCCCAGGACACGGTCGTCGATTCGGCCGCCAGGGCGGAAGTCCACCTCCTGCCGCTGCACATCGGCGGGCGGGTTCGCCCGGAGGCGACCGGATACAGCTATCAATGGCCCGCCGTCTATTTCGAGGCCAATTTCGCGGGCCAGGCCGCCACCCTTCTCTTTGACGACGACGCCAATAATTTCAACGTCATCGTCGACGGAAAGCTCTTGATGATCGTACGGAAGCCCGGCCATCGCGCGATTACGATCGAGACGGAAGACGCGAAGATCCACACCATCCGCCTGGAAAAGCGGTCGGAAACGCAATACGCGACGGGGCGTTTCCTCGGCATCCTGGCGGTGGCGGCCCCTCCCCAGCCTCGCCCGTCGCGCCAGATCGAGTTTGTCGGCGACAGCCTGACCGTCGGCTACGGCAATACCTCGGCCTTCATTACATGTACGCCGGACGAGATCTTCGAAACCACCGACGCGCAGCAGGGCTTCGGGCCGATTGTCGCAAAGCACTTCGGCGCCGACTACCAGATCAATGCCTTTTCCGGCCTGGGTCTTGTCCGCAACTATGACGGCCGCGAACACCCGAAATATCATATGCCGATGCTTTACGATCGCGCGATTTTTGACGATCCGACACCGGCCGACCTCAGCCAATGGCATCCACAGGTCGTCGCGATCGGCATCGGCGGCAACGACTTCTCGACGCCCCTGCGTGCCGACGAGGCCTGGAAAACGCAAGCCGAACTCCGCGCCGACTACGAGAAGGCCTATGTCGCCCTGGTCCGCAAGATTCGCGCCCGGAATCCTCACGCCTTCATCCTTCTGGCGGTCGCCGATCGACGCGGTGATTATACCGACGGCACGCTTTCGGTCCTTAAGACGTTGAAGGACAGCGGAGAAAAGCGGATCGATCGCGTGACCATCCCGGAGACGGCAAATACCGGCTGCAACGGCCACCCGAATATCCGCGACGACGCCAATATCGCCGCCATGTATACGGCCTATCTGAACGCACATCCGGACCTGTGGCAGGATCATTAGGCCACAGATCACAGACTTTGTTATCCGCGGGGCGACAAGCGGCATTAACCGTGTTAAGACCCTTGAAAGGTTAATTTCGGGGGCTGATCGTGTCACGGATCCTGGGTATCGTCGTTGTCATTGTCCTGCTTGTAGGCGCGGTGCTCTTCTATGAATCGCCGACCATCGCCTTCTATGACATCCGCAGCGCCGCCAAGAGCGAAGACATCCAGTCGCTGGCCAAGTTGATCGACTTCGACGCAGCCCGCGCCAGCCTGAAGACGCAACTCGACGCCGGCGACCAGGGCGTGCAGGCGCCCGGCCCCTCGCCGCTGAGCGATCCCGTCGGCGCCACCGGCAAGGCCGTGAAGAATTTCGGCGATTCGATCGGCAAGGCGTGGAACGACCTTACGCACCCGCAACCGGCCGCCAAGCCCGCGCCGCCGCCGCTGACGCCCGACGACTACCTGAAGCCGCGCGCCCTGCTGGCATTGAGCTACGGGGCCGGCAAGGATGCGGCGACCGTCGACCCCGAAAAATTCACGGCCAAGCCGCCGGCGCCCAAGGTCGCCTTCTTCAGCCTCGAGCACACACGACTGACGGTAAAGGACCCGGACCGCGGTACGACGACCTTTACCTTCGAGCGCAAGGGCATCTTCCGCTGGCAGCTGGTCCATATCGGCTTCCCCAAGCCGGGAGAGATCGCTGCCGAAAAGGCAGCGGCGGCAGCCTCCGCCGCCTCGGCATCGGCCGCCGCCCAATAAGGCTTTGTCGCCGACAGGCGGCGGTATAGAAAAGCCGCATGCTTGACACACTGATCCGAGTCCTCGTCTTCTTCGCCTTTATCGGGCTGGGCGTTGCCCTTGTCCGTTTCAAGCGCCTGAACGCGCAGGGGCTGGATGGCTTGAGCGCCTATTTCTACTGGCTGGGTTTTCCAGCCTGGTTGATGGTCAGCTTTTCCCGGCTGTCCCGATTCGACGGCCAGACCGCGGTGACGCTCCTCGCCTATGTCGCGGCCATGATGATCGGCGCGATCAGCGTGGCGATCATCATCCGCCTGTGCGGCCGCCCAAAGTCCGACGCCGTCGGCGCCGGCATGGCGGCCCTGATCAACAATTCGGCCTTTTTGGGCATTCCGATCGCGCTCAGTCTTTTCGGTCCGGAAGCCGGGCGAATCGGGCCGCTGGTCGTCGCCGCCGATTTCCTGGTGTTGTTCAGCTCGGCCTGCGCGGCCCTGGCCAAGGCGTCGGGCCAGACGTTCAGGAAGGCACTCATCAACACCGCGCGCAACCCCACCGTCATCGGCGCCCTGACCGGTGTCGTGCTGATGACCTTCGGCCTGCGCTTTCCGGCCCCCGTCGAAAACGCGCTCGACCTCCTCGGGCGCTCGGGCCCGCCCGTGGCGCTGGTGGCCCTCGGCGGCATGCTGGGTCTGATGGAACCGCGCTTCCTGGTGCGTGCCGACCTGACCAGCGCCCTGGCCATTATCGGCAAGATCCTGCTGGCGCCGGCGCTTGTCGCCGTCGCCTTGTCATTCTTGCGTCTGCCGCCCGAGACCTACAAGGTCTGCGTCTTCCTGTCCGCTACGCCGACGGCGGTCAGCGTCTTTATCCAGACCAAGATGTACGGCACCTGGTTCGAAGGCGCCGCCAAAACCGTTGCCCAGGGCACGACACTCAGTCTTTTCACCCTGTCCGCCCTGGCGCTGGTCTTGACTCACCTCGCATAAATGTTCTTGATTTGTTCGAACGCAATGATAACTTTCCTCACCTTTGAGAGGAGGATCTTATGATCGGCTACGCAACCTTCGGCGCGCGCGACATGGCGGCGTCCAAGCCGTTCTTCGAAGCGGTCCTGGAACCGCTGGGCTACAAGAAATTCTATGACGACGGCTGGGCGGGTTTCGCGATCGACGGCGATTCCAACAAGGCCGGCGTTATCTGGATAGGCGCGCCCTACGACGGCAACGACGCCCGCGCCTCGAACGGCGCCATGATCGGCCTGACCGCGCCATCGCGGGAAGCGGTCGACGCCTTCCATGCCGCCGCCCTGGCCAATGGCGGCACGTGCGAAGGCCCTCCCGGCATCCGCGAAGCCTACGGTCCCGACTTCTACCTCGCCTATGTGCGTGACCCTGTCGGCAACAAGATGTCGGCCATATACCGCGGCGCGTGACTATTTCGGCGAGGTCGCCGTACCGGCCAGGATGCCGCCGTCGATATTGAATTCGGACCCGGTGATATAGGTGGCTTCGTCCGACGCCAGCAGAATGGCAACGGCGGCGACCTCTTCGGGGCGGCCAAAGCGATGCAGGGGCATGGCCTTGAGCATCGCTTCCTCGTCTTCATGGCCGTGCAGCATCGCACCCCACATCGGCGTTCGAATCGACGCCGGATACAGCGAATTGCAGCGAATGCCGAGATTTTGTTCGGCGCAGTAGAGGGCGACGGTCTTGGAGTGATTGCGGATGGCGGCCTTTGACGCGGCATAGGCCGCCGCGTTCGGAATGCCGACCAGTCCCGATCGCGACGACATGTTGATGATGGATCCGGCGGTTCCGGTCCGGCGCATGGTGATAATGGCGTGTTTGCACCCCAGAAATACGCCGTCGAGATTGATACGCATGACGCGCTGCCAGTCTTCGAGCCGCGTATGTTCCGGATCGTGCGAGACCTTTCCCGATTCCGTGCCGGTGATTCCGGCGTTGTTCACCAGGATATCCAGGTGTCCGAAGCGTTCGACGACGGTATCCATCGCGGAGATCCACGCCGCTTCATCGGAAACATCGAGGCTGAGGAAGGATGCGCCTGCCCCTAGCTCGGCGGCCAGGGCTTCCCCGGCCGGCGGATGGATATCGCTGATGATGACGTGTGCGCCTTCCGCGACAAAGGCCCTGACCATGGCTGCGCCGATCCCGCTGGCGGCGCCTGTGATCAGCGCAACCTTGTCGCGCAGCCGGTTCATCAGACGGAAAGCGCCTGGCGAACCGCGTCGAGCCCGGCTTCGGCTTTCGTATCGTCGGGCGCGCCGCCCTGGGCGAAGTCCGGCTTGCCGCCGGCGCCCTGCCCGCCCATGGCGATCACCGCCGCCTTGGCCAGGTCGGCCGCGTTGAAGCGGCCCGTCAGGTCGGACGTTACGGCGACAGTCACCGCCGCCTTGCCATCGAGCTTACCGACCAGGGCCACAATGCCGCTGCCGACCTGCTTCTTGAAGTCTTCGGCCAGCGGACGGAGATCCTTGCCGCCGACGCCTTCCAGAACGCGCGCCATCACCTTGACGCCATTGATGTCTTCCGGACCGGCGGCCGCGCCGCTCCCGCCACCGACCGCCAGGGCGCGCTTGGCCTCGGCCAGTTCCTTTTCCAGACGCTTTCGGTCGCTGACCAGCGCTTCGACCCGCGCCTCGACCTGGGCCACCGGCACCTTGAACTGCGCCGCCAACGCCTCGGCGACATTGGCTTCGTCGAGCAGGTATTGGCGCGCCGCTTCGCCCGTCAGGGCTTCGATCCGGCGCACGCCGGCGGCGACGCCGCCTTCGGAGACGATCTTGAACAGGGCGATATCGCCGGTGCGCGTGACGTGGGTGCCGCCGCAGAGCTCAACCGAATAGCGCTCTTCGCCGTTCAGGCCCTGGCCCAGGGTAAGCACGCGCACCTCGTCGCCGTATTTTTCGCCGAACAGGGCAATGGCGCCCGCGTCGATGGCGGCTTGCGGCGCCATCGATTCGGTACGTGCCTCGGCGTTCTGGCGGATGACCGCGTTCACTTCCGATTCGATGCGCGCGATCTCGTCGGCCGATAGCGGGCCGCCGTGGCTGAAGTCGAAGCGCATGCGCTCGGCATCGACCAGTTGGCCCTTCTGCGCCACATGCGGTCCAAGGACATTACGCAAGGCCGCGTGGACGAGGTGCGCCGCGGAGTGGTTGGAGCGCGTCGTGGCGCGCTTGTCGGCGTCGACCTGAAGTTCGGCCTTGTCGCCGGCGCGCACGCGGCCCTCGGTCAGCTCGACACGGTGGACGAACAACTCCCCCGCCTGCTTTTGCGTGTCGAGGACGCGGCCCTTGCCGTGCGCGAAGTCGACCGTACCGGTATCGCCGGCCTGGCCGCCGCTTTCGGCGTAGAAAGGCGTCTTGTCGAAGACGATCTCGACCGTGTCGCCGGCCTGGGCTTCATCGACGCTTCCGCCGTCGCGCATCACGACCTGGACGTGGCCTTGCGCCGACAGGTGATCATAGCCGACGAAGTCCGAGGCGCCGACGGCGTCACGGACGGAGAACCATTCGGCGGCGGCGGCTTTTTCGCCGGAGCCCGCCCAGTTCTGCTTGCCCATCGCCTTCTGCTCGTCCATCGCCGCGTCATAGGCGGGAACGTCGACGGTCAACCCCTTGCCGCGTACGGCGTCCTGGGTCAGGTCGAGCGGGAAGCCGTAGGTGTCGTAGAGTTTGAAAGCCGTGCGCCCATCCAGAACATCGCCCGATTTCAGATCGCGCGTCGCGTCGTCGAGCAGGGTCATGCCGCGGCCAAGCGTGCGGCGGAAGCGTTCTTCCTCCTGGCGCAAGGTTTCGACGATGGTCGCCTCGGCGCGCTTGAGCTCGCCGTAATGGCCGCCCATTTCGGCGATCAGGGTGGGCGCCAGCCGGTGCATCAACGGCTCCTGCGCACCCAACAGGTAGGCATGGCGCATGGCGCGGCGCATGATGCGGCGCAGGACATACCCGCGGCCTTCGTTCGACGGTGTGACGCCGTCGGCGATCAGGAAGCTGGTCGAGCGCAGATGGTCGGCGATGACGCGGTGCGACGGCAGGGCGTCGCCTTCGGCCGCGACGCCGGTCGCCGCGACACTGGCGCCGATGAGCGTCTTGAACAGGTCGATGTCGTAATTGTTGTGCACGCCCTGCAGCACGGCGGCGACGCGTTCCAGGCCCATGCCGGTGTCGATCGACGGCTTCGGCAGGCTGAGGCGCGTACCGTCGGGCTGCTGGTCGAACTGCATGAAGACCAGGTTCCAGATTTCGACGAAACGGTCGCCGTCTTCTTCCGGCGTGCCCGGAGGTCCACCCCAGATATGGTCACCGTGATCGTAGAAAATTTCGGTGCACGGACCACACGGGCCGGTGTCGCCCATCGACCAGAAATTGTCGCTGCCGGCGATGCGGGCGATCTTCGATTCGGGCAGGCCGGCGATCTTCTTCCACAGATCGAAGGCCTCGTCGTCGTCGACATAGACGGTGGCCATCAGGCGGTTCTTGTCGAGGCCGTAGGTCTCGGTGATCAGCTTCCAGGCAAATTCGATCGCCTCGGCCTTGAAGTAGTCGCCGAACGAGAAGTTGCCGAGCATCTCGAAGAAGGTGTGGTGACGCGCCGTATAGCCGACATTGTCGAGATCGTTGTGCTTGCCGCCGGCGCGCACGACCTTTTGCGATGTGGTGGCGCGCTTGTAGGGCCGCGTTTCGGCGCCCGTGAAGACGTTCTTGAACTGCACCATGCCGGCATTGGTGAACATCAGCGTCGGATCGTTCTGCGGAACGAGCGGCGACGAGGCCACGACCTCATGGCCCTCGGCCGCAAAGTAATCGAGGAAGGTCTGACGTATCTGGTTCAACGACGGCATGGTGGACTGACCGCTCCGGCAAGTGTGACCGGACGTGCAGTCCGGCAATGTGACAGTGCCTATATAGCCATGAGGCTCCAAGCGCAAAGCCCTTTGCGCGCCCCGGTTCAGAACACATAAAAAAAGCGCTCCCCGTGGTCAGGGAGCGCCTTTCTCAAGCCGGACGATAAAGGGTTTGGGCACTACCGCCCGCCTTGATCCCTTTGACCGGTATTACAGCGACTCGTCGCCTTCATTGGCGTCGGGTTCCGGTGCGCCCAGCAGTTCTTCCGACAGGGCGGTGGACTTGTTGCGGATGCCCTTTTCGATTTCGGCGCACATGTCCGGATTGGCCTTGAGGAAGTCACGGGCATTGTCGCGGCCCTGGCCGATACGCGTCGAGTTGAACGAGTACCATGAGCCCGATTTTTCGACGAGACCGGCCTTGACGCCCAGATCGATGATTTCACCGATCTTCGAGATGCCCTGACCGTACAAGATGTCGAATTCGACTTCGCGGAACGGCGGGGCGATCTTGTTCTTGACGACCTTGACCTTGACATTGTTGCCGATGACCTCGTCGCGCACCTTGATCGAACCGGTGCGGCGGATGTCGAGGCGGACCGAAGCATAGAATTTCAGCGCGTTACCGCCCGTCGTCGTTTCCGGCGAACCGTACATGACGCCGATCTTCATACGGATCTGGTTGATGAAGATGACCATGCACTTCGACTTG
>OUNM010071448.1_pt1 | contig 15741 bp, 10 predicted proteins | sample 1769961 | NCBI WGS metagenome assembly OUNM01 (sample SAMEA3914820, study PRJEB12502) | metagenome | biome: forest; material: soil | place: USA | collected 2012-03-12 | depth 0.3 m | reverse complement strand
GCCAACTTTGAGGAGTGGATGAAGATGGCCACCGACAACAAGATCAACGCCGCCAACTCGTGGAACTTTGCCCTCATCGACTACTTCCACGACATGTCGCTACTCAAGGAGGGCGACGGCGTCAACTTCCAAAAGGCCAGCTGCACCCTCGACGGCTGCGTCAAGATCTACACGAGCCGAGTCGACAGCGTCGCCACCGAGACGGGCAAGCTGCTCAGCGGCCTGGCTGACAGCCGCGACAACAAGAAGAAGGGCCGCGACGGCGATGACGAGGAGGACGAGGAGGAAGACGAGGTCGATGAGGACGGCAACGTGCGGAAGAAGCCCAAGAAGAAGACGCAACGGTCATCCGAGTCGACCCTGGCGCCCTCGTTTGCGTCGCTGCAACTAAAGAAGCTGGAGCTGGAATTCGCAGTCGACCCCTTGTTCAAAAAGGCTTCCGCAGACTTTGACGAGGGTGGCGCCAAGGGCCTGTTGCTGAATCATCTTATGATCGACTCCCAAGGGCGCATCGTGTTTGACAGTAGCGACGATGCTGAAGACGCCTCCCAGGCTGCTTCCAAGCCCCGGCTCAACGCCGACGGCGAGGAGGTCGACGGTGAAGAAGGCGAGGACCTCTCGAGGGAACTAACCCCTGTTTCGGAGGAGCCAGAGGAGGACGACGTCGAGATCGACGTCACCACCCTCGGAAACATGTTCTTTCCGGACCTCAATATTCTGGACAGCATGGACGTCTGCCCGTCTCTCAAGACGTTCGATCTCGGCGACCCTTCCGGCTCCCTCGACATCCCCTTCCTTCGCGCACCAGAGGACTGGAAGGAGAAGACTCCGGGGCCTGGTGGTGTTGGCGACAGGTCTGGCATGTTTATCGACGAGGAGAACCCGCTTGGCTTTGACGACGAGGACGGACTCGGCACCTTCGACCTGGGCGCAGATGTGGACTTTGGCGAAGGAGGCGAGGCGTGGGCGCGGGAGGCCGCTCTGGAGCCGCAGATGATGCGCGTTTTCGATGCCGGCCTGGGGTTAGGAGATGCCGGGGCCGACGGCGAAGGTGACGGCGACGGCGTCGACATGATGGATGCCGGGAACGGGGACTTTGCGATCTCCATGACACACGCCCAAAAGGCGGACCGGATGCATGAGGACATCCTCGGCTACTTCGACCAGGCCCTACAGAAGAACTGGACCAGCGCCGAGCATTGGAGGATACGAAAGATCAAAGACGTCAACAAGCCCAATGAGCCCGCGCGGCAGCGCAAAGAGAAGCAACCGTTCGAGATCGACTTTGCCGCCGCCTTGGACGCTGCCCTCGCCGACACACTCTATACCCAGGCGTCAACAAACTCGGCCATCTCCCTGCCCAAGAAGGACTGGAAGTCCAAATCTCGCAACCTCCTACCCGACGATAAGCACTTCAGCTCCAAGCAGCTTCTGAGCCTCTTCCTCAAGCCCAAGGCCCGCATGGGCCGCCGTCGCGTGCTGGGAGGCAGCCGAATCGGCAACCTCGACGCCCAGCGGCAGAACGACATACCCGAAGGCGAGATGGACGAGGCCTTCTGGGCGTCCCAAAAGGCGCCACTTCAGTCCGCCGACCACGCCTCCTCGCCGGACGACGCCGGCCCGCAGGGCGACTACGATGCCAACTTCTTCCAGGATGACGGTCTGCCCTTCGCGGGTGGCGACGGCGACGACGACGACGACGACATGGACGACGAGTTCGCCGACGCGCGCGAGCACTTCTCGCCCGAGGCGGGTGGGCCCATGACCGACGTCGGCATGACGGGCGCCTTCGGCGGCCTGACGGTCACCAACCCGGCCGACCTGGCCTTCGGCACCATGTTGGTGACGCAGAACCGCCGCGTGCGGCCCGAGTACGTGCAGTACGCGCGCGTGGCCAAGAAGGTGGATGTGCGGCGGCTGAAGGAGGAGATTTGGAAGGGCATGGGGCTGGAGCAGCTCGAGGTGAGCCCGCCCCTTATTCCTCCCCTCCCTAATATTGCTAACATCTTCACAAAGGAACCCACCCCCAACACAACCCGCCTCCTCACCCCAACCTCGCCGGAAAAGCCTGCCGGAAACAGTACCGCTGGAGGCAAAGAAGGCGACGACCCAACCCTCAAGTTCACCGACGTCGTCAACGACCTGCAGCGTGTCTACCCTAAGCAGGTCATGGACGACATCTCGACCAGCTTTTGCTTCATCTGTCTGCTGCACCTGGCCAACGAGAAGGGCTTGGTTATTGACAAGACTGAGGGGTTGGAGGAGCTGTTGATTAAGAAGGATTGGAGTGCTGAGATTGCTGAGGGCGGGGAGTGAGTGTTGTGTGTGTCTGTGTGTTGTTGGTTGTTGTATGCATCAGGAGGTTTGGGTTGTTTTTTTGGTTTGTTTGTAAAGGGGAGGGGTATATCCACGTGCAATGAACGGGTTGGGTGTCTCTCGTTGGGTTTATGATGATGAATATATCACTGTCTGTCTGCTCCGGCTGGGTTGTGTTTGCATCTCATATATTCGTGGAAATCTACACCAAATAAATGGCTGAAAAAGGAGAAACGACGTAAAAGGAGGTATTATCAACATCACCCCTACTCCTTCTTTCCCTCGCTCGCCGACGGCCCCTTCGCATCATTCTCCTGGTCCCCTTTCTGCTGCTGCTGCTTCTTCTTCTTCTCCTCTTCCTCGAGAGCGTCGAGGTCCGCCTCAGACACCCCAAACGACGCCAGCATCTCGTCCAGCTTGCTCTCCAGGCTGCTCAGGTTCGCCTCAAGGGCGCTGGCGGTCTGTTCGCCTCTGTTCAGGGTTTGGTTGGCAAATGTTAACTCTGTATCTGCAATGCCTGAACTTGTGGGGAGCATGGGTGTGTGTGTGTATGGATGTAAATGTGGGCAATGAAAGGGGCGTGGGAAACGAGACGGAGACCTCCCCGCGGCGCCGCGGACGTGAGTGAGCCCCTGCCAGCCAGCCAGCCCTCTCCGCCTAGTCCCGTCCGCCTCGCCATCACGTCGTTTATCACCAATGTGTCGCCAGCCAGCCAGCCAGCCGGGCCCGGGACCGCGTCTCCCCTCTGCTCGGTAACCGAGACGAGTGGGTGAGGGAAGAGAACGAAACACCAGAGCTGAAAGGAAGAGACGCTAGGGACTTGGCGCCGTCGCCACAATGCGCTGCGCACTGCATTGCAGCTTTTGCACGCGCGCGTGGAGGGGATGCGTGGACGCCATGTGGTGTTCGGTTGGGGCTTTTTGGAGAGGGGACGGGATGGATGGGATGGGGGGGGGATCCCTGTAGGTCTGTGTTCAACCAAACGGTGGATGTTTCTCCAAAGTCTCCGAGCTTCTGCCCCTGGCGCTTGCTTGGGGCTATTTGTCGACGACCCGAGTCTTTGGTCCGTCCGGCGAGCTACTTGCCCATCGCGGCGGCCGTGCTCGATCCTGCGAGCTGTCGGATGGGAATCGTCTGACTGGGTGCAGTTTGCCCTCCTGGAAGCGGTGAGGGAGGTCCGGGAGGGGGGCTTGAGTTTTCAGTGCGTCTGTGCCCGTGCCCGTGGGGGCAGGGATGGCATTCTGCGGCCACATCACCAGGGTTTCGGTCCCATGTGTTGTGGCTTGCTGCTGGCTTGCTGCGGTGGTTTGAATCCGAAAAGCGAAAGTCGGGACCCGGGCATGGGGATTGGGCGCCGGAACGAAGGGAAAATCGCATCATACCTTGCAAGGTCTCTGAGGGCCTAGACCGCGACCCGACAGGGACGGGACGTCAGCGAGGTGCGGGCGGGACAGGAGACAGGGCTGAGGAGGCCGACGGGGCGGATGCCCCCGAGACCGCCCCGAGGGGGTGCAGGCCGTGCAGGGCATGTGGCAGGCGGCAGGCCGCAGGTTCCAAGGCAGAGAGGGGAAGGGTTCGGCTCGCTTACCTGGGCCAGGTGGTCGGCGACGGACGACGACGACGAGGGGGTCGTGAGCTTCTCGCCGTTTGCATTGCTGGGCGGCGCACCGGCATTCTGGGCGCCGGCGGGCGTTGTCGGTGCCATGTGAGCGGGTTGGGTTGCAGGAGACGTGGTGGTGGTCGTGGATGCTTCCGAGGCGGGACCTGGAACGGGCCTGGAAGGGGCCTGGAAAGCGACGGGTCAGGTCGGAAAACGTGGTGCCGGGATGTGCAAGGTTGGGGAATTCTGCTAGCAGCCTGCCTGCCTGTCTAAGCCGGGACCACCAGGGCCCTAGGGAATCGTCGATTCCTGGCGGCGGCCTTCTTTCCAGCTTCGGCGTGTCCACCTGCCTGGCTGGCGTCGGGCTTGCCGCTCTCGGCCTCTCCTCCTCTGCGCGTGCTGTTTGCAAGTTTTCAAAGTGCCGATTTTCCCACAGACGTGCCCAATGGCGGGGCTTCCAGGTTTCCAGCGCGCACCGTGATGGATGCCGCGCCTGGAGGGTTTCGTCTTTTGCGCTCAGGGACCAAAACGTACGATGGCTGCAGCAGGGCTACCGCTTTGGGGCGGTTGCCAGGCCCCTTGAGTGCTGACGGACAGCTCCAGTGTGCTCCACCCGTCTCGCCGTCTACCACAGTAGTCTGCCGCGATACAGGTGCCGCCGTGGGTGTTATGTGTGGCTGTTGTGGTTGTTGTGATTGCTGTGTTTCTGCCAGATTATCGGTGCCGTAATACAGATGAAGCCGGCGTCTGTCTTTGTCCCAGTCGAGGCAATAATCAACAAGACGGTCTAAGGCCCACGGTCCACGGTTGACGGCCCACGGCAAATGCCAGATCGCCGGGGCAGGGCACAGTGACGTGAGGAAGACCGGTCTGGGCCCTCGGCCGATCTCCAGGAATCTGGACAAGGTCGGACGCCAGAGCCAATTATTGGCGCCGGAGCCACTTCCTGGCCGCTGGCTGGTTGCGTGCCGCTGTTCCACGGGTCCACTGTTCCACCGCGTTTCCACCCGCACTCACGCACTTGCGGGCGGTGCAAAAACGAGCTCATGACCCAGAGCGACAGGGAAGGCCAGGGAGGGCCAGGGACCCCACCCCGAATTGTCTATCCTAAAATCGGAAATCCCATAAGCGCTGAACCGGCAATTTCCAGCGAGGCTGACGGGCGGCGCGGCTTTCCGCGACCTTTCTCTGCACTTCGGCGATGGCATTTCAGACAATCCCGCATCTCCCCGGCCCAGCGCATCGCAGCGGCCCATTCCATTCCTGCAGCGGCTGCTGGTGCTGAATGCTGCCGCTGGCCGCTGGCTGCTGGCATCCATCGTCCTTCGTCACGCCTCGTTCCAATCGGCTGCGACGGCAAATTCCTCTTCCATTGTTTACCTAATATCCATGGACAAGCCGTCGACAGGTAGGTCCTGTCGCGATGCAGTCCCTCTCTCTGCACGCAGCGCGCGTGGGTGGCGGCGGGTGCCACGACAGCATTGCGTTGCGCCCTCGGCACCGCATCAACCAGCTTAGGTGCTTAGTTCCCGGAGAGTCGGCAGAGCGGCCACTGCTAGCGGGCTCGTGAGGGAGGGACAAGCAGCATGCGGCAGGGGGGGCGGTTGGTTGTTGTGTGGCATCGCGGATTTCGGAACCTCGATTGCGGTGCAAATTATCGATGGTGGATGGATGGCACGGCCCATACCATCGTTGCTCAAACCCCCACTGTCTGCTGCTGTCGTGAGGCGAGAGTCCGAGTGGCCTGCGACACGTCGGCGGCAACCTGTCTCCTGTCTCCTGTTCTGTCCCGCCTCTGGGACGTCTTGTCCGTCGAGCCCGGTGCGGCACAGAACACTGCACAAACACAAAAGACAGAGGTTCTGCAGTCGGTGCCGAACATCCAGGACATCCACAAGCCCGGTGGGGATGATCATCGCCCTGCTCCCACTGCGATTGCGATGCCGCGGGCCACCAAGCCGTCTTGGGGCAAGCAGCGCGCGCAGGGTGCCTTCATTGGCCCAATAGCGCCGCCCATCCCTCAATAGTAATTATCGTACGTTTTTTCATGTGCTTTCTGGATTTGGAGGGGGATCGAGATCCTGCCTGCCCTGGCCCTTCTTCATGTCATGGCATGATGCTCCGGGGCCTTTTCTCCAGACAGTGCGGATGAGGGCCAGACGAGCCAGAGGAGCTCAGAGGAATGCATCCCGGAGTCCTGGAGAGTTCTGGACCGTCGCACTGTCAGTGTCATCCGGTTTTGCCATTCCCATGCGTCGTCCATCGGGATCGACGACAACGCGATTGCCCATTCATTGCCCATCGGCGCCAGATGGGAATTCGACACATTCTTGATCGACAGCGACTGACTCTTGCCTCGTGCCTCTCTCTGCCCCTCGCGGACAGAGTAACGTTACCCGCGATGCGCTCCCAGCCGTCACTCATGCCAGGCAGCGGGATGACTGAGGGCCACGCACGCCCAACGACGCAGAATACCACTAATGTCGTTGACGTGAGTTATCATGGATCGGCCTAAAATGATCACATCACGATCTTGACGGGCCCGAGCCCCTTGGACACCTAGCATTCAGCACGGTCTGGGTACCGTCTACCTCGGGATACCTCGGCACCCAAGCAGTGTGCGGTCTAGGAGATGCATGCTCGTACCAGCCTTGTTCTTCGACACGGCCTGGTGGAGATGGATACCTTCGGGTACCAGGGACTGTCTGCCTGAGCTGCCTGCCCGAGACACAGGAGTGGACAGAAGGCAGATGCAAGAATTCCCGCTCGGAGCTGGCGAGAGCCTCCTCTACGACGCAGCTATCAATGTCAACGTTATCGTGCTGGCCGTCTCAACAGCTCGACGGGGTCCAGACTCTGCTTGCTAACTTGTTTGATCTGGCACCGATCCGGGTTTGCCTGTCTCGAATCGGCCGATGCATGCTGCCCACCCAAACGCCAACCCCAGAGAGAAGTGGGTGGACGTTGGCTCGTTGGCTAGCTGCTCTCGCTTCGTCTGGCTCAGAGAAGAGTCTAGACTCGGGCACAGGACCAGGTCCCTCCCCCCCCACCTCCGATTTAATTTGACGCCCCGCGCCAGACATTTCGCCATCAGCCATTCCCCGGCCGGACCCAAGCTGGTTCCTGTGGCACACCCAGGCCAGGACCCCCCCCCCGTTCAAGCATTTCAAGCAGCATTGTCACCCCGTCCGCTCCTGTTCGGTACAAGTGCCCTTTCCCAATAGCAGCGCCACAGATCACCATGGGAACCCTGGCTCTGCCGCTTCCGTCCCATGTGCTGCGTCCTCCCGTGCAATTCGGCATGTCATCACGATCTCTGGGTCTCTCGCACCCCACCAAAGCCAAAAGGCCCGAGTCCCAATTTCGAGAATGCCATGGCTTAAGCGGCTCTCCTCTCGACCTTGCCATTGACTCTAGACCCTGTTCCCCCTCTGCTTCACCGCTCGCAACGACTGTGATCTCCTAAAACATACCAAACCTGCGCCTACACCAGCTCCCACCCTTCGACCCTGCCGCCGCTTGCTCCCTTGCTTGCTCGACGAATCTCGATCGCTGACCCCTGGAGGACCTTCACTGTCTGCTGCCGCGCACACACCTCCACAACCGCAGCTCTCACGCAGGGTAGACCCCCCACCGCCCGCTGCACGTAGGGACTCGGCCGAGCAACGAGGACCGCCTCGACCGAGACAGGGTCTCATCCACTCTCGATCCTCGACTGTCGAACTGCTGCCGTCAACAAAATTCCGGATCTGGTCGGAATTCACGGCCTGTGCCCCTGGACAAGAGCCTCCCAACTCGGCGTCCCGGGCTGCCCGGAATCATCGGTGCCGACATCAGCAGCCCGCGGTCTTGGTTCGGAGACCCGGTGCTCGACGACACATCGACGAACGACACACATCGCCTCCGGCTGGATGACGCAACTACTGGATGTTGTCTTCGGGGAGTTGGGTATTTCTCAGTACCTCGAGTCGTTCCTAGAGCAGGGGTTCGACACATGGGAGACCATCTTGGACATCACCGAGTCTGACCTGTACGTGAGGCGGCGTCTGGGAGGAAAGGAGAGACGGAGAGTCATGCTGACGGGGCGGCTTTGGACAGCGATGCGTTGGGGGTAAAGCTGGGACATCGACGGGTAAGGTGACCTGTCCGGCGAACCTGGCCGATGCAATGGCAGTTCGGACTCACTGACAATGACCGCAGAAGCTCCAACGACGGATCGCCAACTCGCGCGGCATTGCACCAGACGCATCCTTGGTCTCCCCGACGCAGTCGACCGCCGAGGAGTTAAAGCTCCAGGATTCAGTCAAAGCCGAGGCCTCGGTCACCGACGGTCGAGAGACGGTCACTGCCGTCGTCACCAAGAGGAAGTATCGACGACATCCCAAGGTCAGTTCTGCCTCGCGAAGTCAAGCTCCAGCCCAACCAACCGACGCTGACGCCACGGCTAGCCAGATGAGAACGCCCCGGAACGGCCTCCTTCGGCCTACGTACTATTCTCCAACAGTAAGGCGCTTTCAGCCATCTTCCTGGGTTCCAATGTGAGCCGGCAACTGACTTTTGACCCGCTGTGAAGAGATGCGCGAGGAGCTCAAGGGCCGTAACTTGAGCTTTACCGAGATCGCCAAGCTGGTTGGGGAAAACTGGCAGAACCTTACCGCAGCCGAGAAGGAGCCGTTCGAGTCGCAGGCACAGGCCATCAAGGATAAGTACTTGAGCGACCTGGCCAACTACAAGAAGACACCCGAGTACAAGAACTACTCGTCGTATCTTCAGGAGTTCAAGGCCAAGCACGCTTCCCCGTCACAAGGTAAGCCCGAATCTCTTTCCACCACCACCACCGAACCTGTTTTTGACATGTCGCCGTGCCCCGCAGACAAGGATGCCTCAAAAAGACTCAGGCTTTCTGAGCCTGGGAGTCAAGGCCGTGGCCCCAGCGCGACGCCAACAAGGACCAGCCGGAGTGGAAGTGGCGCGGATAGCCACAGGGGAAGCGAGCCACCAAGCAGCAGGCAGAGGGTGGACTCGATGAGCGACTCCCAGTTCGCCGTCTCCCTGGGCCCGTCAGGGTCGATTGCGTCCCCGGACGAGTCCATGCTCTCGCCCGTCATGAGCGACTCGGAACGGCACTCAGCAGACCTTTCACCCACCTTCAAGTCGGAGCCGAGGGATCATTCTTCGCTGTCCGGGCCCCGTCACGCCAGCCAGGGAGAGGACCAGCGAGAGCAGCTCGGCTTGCACCGGCACCTCCCATCCCTCTCTGATGTGTTCGACGGCCAGGGGTTACCAGGCGGAATGCGCCCTTCCATCGAACCCAACGGCTATCGTTTCCCAGGCGCCCATGTTGCCGGCGGTCCAGTCCTTCCGCCCAGTCACGGCGGCGCGGATGCGCGTCCAGCACCGCTCAGCAACGGGCATCCCTATGCCGGACAACCGCCTTCGCACCCGCCCTTTAGCCATTCTCGAACCCCAGTCGACGGCCCGTTGCCAATACACGCCCTACTAGCGTCGAAGCCAGAACCTCCCTTCCACGCCCCCCCACCACCACACCCACACCACGGCGCAGCTCCCTACCACCTCGATCAGAAGCCTAGGCACGTGCACCAGCCTCCAAACGGTGCCGCCGGCCTTCCCATGATCAATGGTGCGTTCTCCAGCCGCTGAGTTCCAGCCGAGCCCCCGTTGACATGCCAAGCACAGGTTATCACCGCCACCATCCCGGGCCGGCACACTCACAACAACACCCGCATCCACCCGTGAACGGACACCTCGGCTACTTCCCGCCACAACATCAACCGCCGCCGGCGGCGATACCGCCTCCCGCTGGGATACCGCGGCAGGGCAAGCCGGGTGCGAGCCTCGATGGCATGAACGCGCTGCTGCGGGCGGGCGAGATCGTCGATCGCCGGACGCTGTGACCTAAGTCGCCAGGTCAACATATCTCTTCTGCGTCAGCGGGTGTCCATTCGCGGAGTGAATCTTTGGTCGAAGTCCCGACGTAGCATCTCTGGAGTTGTCCGCGTACATGTTGGAACGGAGGAACGGAGCACAAAGCAGGCGGTTGGTGGTTGGATGGGAGCCACCACGGCGTTTTTACGAGGGGGGACAAGCAAGCGGGCATAAAATAGCGCTGCTCTTTGGGGGCAGGAAATAGGGGCACAACTAGAGCCACGACGGGGTTGTCTTGTGCCGGCAAGGCGGCATGGAACACGACAACAAGAAATAAACACAGTTGAACCAAACATGAAATACTTCGGGAGATCGAGCCTCAAAGTTCAAGTGACCCATGGGGGGAAAATTGATGCCGAGATAAATGGCTTCATGGTTGACGACACCTCAAATCAGAATGAACCGTTCCAGTAATGGTAGATAAAACCAGCCGTGTACGTGTATTTCTGACTCTACCTATCTTCAAGTCAAACTAAAAAAGAAAGAAAGAAAGAAACACAGGTAACACAAAGAGATAACAAGACCGCACTCTGAATTAGAGGGTTGTAACAGCTAAGAGACACAACCGAGAGACATTTCTAGCTAGGGTGTGTAGGTATCACATGCAGCGACCAAGTTACAAAACCAACAATTAACCCACATAAAAAAGAAGATGCAGCCCATTCAATCCTCCTCTGGCCGACCAGTCGGCACAGCCAGTCAGGGGAGCATAATAAACAGGCAGGTAGGTAGAGGTAGACATGGAACCTCTTGTTGTTCATGTCCCATCCCCCTCTTGCCTCCAACTACCCCTCCCCCCCCCTCTCGTCCTTGTTCACCTTGACGCACCATCTTCAGTAAAATCAAAACCCAGCGTAGATCATAACCAACAGCAAGCAAATCAAGCACACAAATCAACGCACGCAAAAAAACACCAAGCACCAGGGGAAAAAACCAACCAACCCAAAAACCCAAGTCAAGTCCCCCATCCCAGACCACACAACCCAACCAACCCCCAACACCACCAGGGCAACAACCCCACCCCCAAAGACAGTCTTGATGCAGATCAAACAGCCCTAACATTCGGCTCCGACAAACTCCCCCGTACAACAACCTCCTCGTCCTTCTCCAACGGCACCCCGGGCCCCGCCTCGGCCCTCTCGTCCGCCAGCACAGTCGTAGCCCGGACCGCCAACAACGGCGGCCGCACACTCGGCACCGGCGTGACCGACGGCGACGGCACGACCGCGCCCGCGACGCCCGCGGCGGCGGCAGCCACGGCCGTCTGGTACGAAGCCGTCAGCGTGGGTGACACGGTGTCGCGCCTCGCGCCCGTGACAGCGTCCGCGGCGCGGGCGAGCTCGCGCTCCCTGTTCTTTTCGAGGAGCTGGCCGCCGAGGGTGGCGCACTTGAGGATGGTCTGGATGAGGTGGTTTTGCTGCAGCGGCTTGGAGAGGTACTCGTCCATCTGGGCCTGGATGCACTTCTCGCGGTCGCCCATCATGGCGTGCGCCGTGAGGGCGATGATCGGGGTGCGTTGGGAGCCGAGGCTGCGTTCGTATTCGCGGATGTTGCCTGTTGCTTCGAAGCCGCCCTGTAGAGGAAATTAGTGGGAGGAAGGAAGATGGAAAAGGGAAGAAGGGGGCTTACCATAATCGGCATCTGGACGTCCATCAGGATAACGTCGAATTTCTTTCGCTTGACGGCCTCGACCGCCTCTTCGCCGTTGCCGACCACGGTGACGACGTGGTGGTACTTCTCGAGGATCTTGACGGCCAGCCGCTGGTTCACCGTGTTGTCCTCGGCCAACAGAATCTCAAAGGAGCGGGTGTTATCCGCCAGTGAGGGGGTGGCGCGGTTCTCGAGGGCCGGCACCATTCCGTTGCCGAGGTCAATCAGCTCGCACGGCGTCGTCATGTACGACGTGATGCCCAAGTCGAGGCACGACTTGAGCGACACGTGAACCGAGGGGGCCAGGAGGACGATGGGGAGGTACTTGAAGTCGTCGACGGCACGCAGGCGGCGGGCGTCCTCGATCGAGTCGACGATGATGACGTCGTAGGGCGAGTTGGCTGAGCCGCGCGACTTGACCAGCGCCGGGCTCTTCTCTGAGTCGACGACGATGGGGACCAGGCCCAGCGCCTCGAGCATCCAGATGATCTGGGACCCGTGCCCGCTCCGGCCCTTGTTGACGAACAAAATCTGGTGGCCCTTGTAGGGGTTGAGCTGCTTCGAGATATGCGAGATGTCCTCGTGGGCAAGGCGGACGACGCAGGTGAAGTAGAACTTGCTGCCCTTGCCGTACGTGCTCTTGACCCAGACATCGCCGCCCATCAGGTTGACGAGCCTCTTGGAGATGGACAGACCGAGTCCGGTACCGCCAAACTTGCGCGTCATGGAACCGTCGGCCTGCTGGAACGTGTCGAAGATCAGATCCAGCTTGTCGGCCGGAATCCCGATGCCCGTGTCGGCCACGATGAACTCGAGGGCGTACTGCCACGAACCGGCGCACTGGACCTGGGCGGCCTTCTGGATAGTGAGGGTGACCTCGCCGTGCTCGGTAAACTTGATGGCATTGCCCACCAGGTTCAGGATGATCTGACGCAGACGGAACGAGTCGCCCACGACGTGGTCCGGCACCGAGCTGTCGACGAGGTACGTGAGGTCGAGGAATTTTTCGTTCGCCTTGACGGCCAGGGTCTTGAGGGCGTTGAAGACGACGCCCCGCAAGGTGTAAGGGATCTCCTCGATGACCATCCTCCGCGCCTCGATCTTGGACAGATCGAGGATGTCGTCGATGATGGTCAGCAGGCTGTTGGCCAGTGAGTTGACGATGTTGAGCATTTCTCGTTGATACTGGGTCAGGTCGGTGTCCAGCGTCAGTTGGGTCATACCGATGATGCCGTTCATGGGCGTTCGGATCTCGTGAGACATGTTGGCCAGGAACTCCGACTTGGTCTTGTTGGCCAGCTCGGCGGCCTCCCTGGCCTGTGTGTTCCTCTGGATACTGTCCCTGAGGTTGTACACCATTTGGTTGATCTTCTTCTTGAGCTCGTCCATCTCGCCCGACGCCTCGACCTCGACCAGTTTGGTGAAATCGCCGTCTGTTGCCGCGTTGGTAATGTCACCGAAAGCTCGCACTTGAGCAGTCTAGAGGCCAATCAGTTAAATCTAAGGTCCGCAAAAAGGGGGGAACCGAGGCCACTCACAAGGTTGTTCGCCATGGTGTTCACATCGGTCGTGATCTCCTTCCACCTGCCCTTCAAGCCCGCCACGTCGGCCTGGCCACCCATGATACCGTCCACTCCGACGTCCTTGGCCACGCGCTGCACCTCGTTGCAGAAGACGGACAGGCGGTCAACCATGTTGTTGATGGTCTCCTTCAAAATGAGTATCTCTCCTTTGGCCTCGACATCGATCTTGCGGCTCATGTCGCCGTTGGCAATGGCCTGGGTAACAGTCGAGATCCCGCGCACCTAATGCATGTGGTGAGTATGACTGGAACTCTCAAAGCAACTATTCTGAACGTACCTGCGATGTGAGATTTCTAGCCATCGTGTTGACGTTCTCTGTGAGGTCCTTCCACTTGCCCTCGACATTGTCGACTTGGGCTTGGCCACCGAGGGTGCCGTCTGTGCCGACTTCCCTGGCGACCTTGCTGACCTCGATGGCGAAGGTGCCCAGACGGTCAACCATGGTGTTGATGGTGTTCTTCAAATCCAAAATCTCGCCCTGGACCTCGACCCCGATCTTCTTGGTCAGGTCGCCCCTGGCGACGGCAGTGGTGACCTTGGCGATCTCGCGCACTTGAGTGGTTAAATTCATGGCCATGCCGTTGACATTCTCGGTGAGGTCGCGCCACGTGCCCTGCACATCGTGGACGGTGGCTTGACCGCCCAGTCTTCCCTCAGTACCGACTTCTCTGGCAATCTTGGTCACTTCGCGGGCGAACTGCTGCAGCTGGTCCACCATGGAGTTGATAGTCTTCTTGAGCTCGAAAATCTCGCCTCTGCACTCAGCCTGCACTTTCTGGGTCAGGTCGCCCTTGGCGACGGCGGTTGTAACCTTGATGATATCTCGCACTTGGGTGGTTAAGTTGTTGGCCATGGCGTTCACGTTGACTGTTAGCTCGTTCCACATGCCCTGGACGCCCTCGACGTCGGCCTGACCGCCGAGCATGCCCTCGGTTCCGACATCTCTGGCCACTCGGGTAACCTCGGAGGCGAATGTCCGAAGCTGGTCCACCATGGTGTTGATAGTCTGTTGAAGTTGGAGAATTTCGCCCTTGGCAGGGCGTTCGATTTTCTTGGTCAGATCACCGTGTGCCACCGCCGTCGTCACGGAGGCGATCTCGCGCACTGCGGGTGTTAGCAGGAGTGGGCTGTGAAAGTGCTATTTAAGCAGACGGGCGGGCATACCTTGGTCTGTAAGGTTCTGAGCCATGACGTTCACATTGTCGGTAAGCTCCTTCCAGGTGCCGTCGACGCCTTCAATCTGGGCCTGGCCACCGAGGATGCCTTCGGTTCCAACCTCGCGGGCGACACGAGACACCTCGCTCGAGAAGACCTGCAGCTGATCCATCATGGTATTGATGGTGCGCTTGAATGTCGTGATTTCAGGGTCCATCTCCACACTGTTCATGCGGACCTTCTTGGAAAGGTCTCCGCGGGCGACGGCCGTGACGATCTCGCCGATCTCGCGGAGGGCCTTTTGGAAGGCCTCGTTGGCCTTTTGATGCTTCCATAGCTCACGTTCCAGGGTCGCCACGCGCTCCTGCTCGATGATGGCAAGAGCCCTCTCTTGAAGTTGCTTCTGCTCCATCAGCTGCGCATTAACGCCGTCCAGCTCCTGGCGTTGGCTGTCGAGGAGTTTCGACTGATCGTCGACATGTTCGCGGAGGTCCTCGAGAACCTCGTCGCTGAAGCCGTTGCCCGGAAGGGCGGTGGGGTATTTCGGGCGCTTCCTGCTCCGCTCGTCTGCGAAGAGGCTGTCGGCCGTCTCGTTCGGGGTATCGGGGAGGAAGTTGGCGGTGGCCGAGTTGGCCCTGGCCTCGAGCTGCTGGACCCTGAGCACGAGGGCGGCAAGTTCGCGCTCGAGCTCCGTCTTCTCGGTCGTATCGGGGCCGGGCAGCTGCAGGCTCGGCGGGGAATTGGAGAGCGCTCGCGGCGTCGTCGGGTCGGCGGCGAGGACTCTGACGACGGCAGCAACGGCTGCTAGCGGGGATTCGCCGCTCATTGTTGCGGCGGTGGGGGCGTTAACGCCGGCGGGGAGCCGACTCGGCAGCAGTCCTGACAGACAAATCGAAACACGAGCGGATGGCGGGGGAAAAACCGGGTTTCGGAGCCAGGGGACTTTAGGTTCTTGTGCGTGGAAACGGGAATCGGATCGTCGACATGCGGGAGCCTCGTCGACAGATTTCGGATCGCTTGCTGATGAGATGCAGCCGACCGACCTGGCTTGGAGTGGTCGAGGGGAGAGCGACGACAGACGGTGTGTGGTTCCAGGTTGCTTTCCGGTTGTGAGACGGTCTTGGGCGGATCCAATCTCTCAGTAGTTAGCGCAGTGGGTTGGCCGGAGGTGCTGCTGCGGGCTGCTTGGCGGTGCAGAAGCTGAGGGGCGGAGGAACTGGCGAGTGGGAAGCGCAAGCGAAAAGGCCGAGTTGCCCGTATCGTGCACAGTAGGGACCCCAGGCAAAGCGGAGACGCTGCCGTTCCGCCGTAACCGTGACCGTGCGGGTCTGTACTGTGTGAGCTGGTGTGATTGTTCGCCGCTCTTGGAAGCTCGAAATGCTCATGGAGAAGAACAAGGCCGGCGGGGAGGGAGGCGATGAAAGGGAGAGAGCCGGTTGATTCTGTCGGCCTTGAGATGATGGATCGTTGCAGTTGCAGTTGCAGTTGCAG
>OUNM010630636.1_pt1 | contig 15748 bp, 11 predicted proteins | sample 1769961 | NCBI WGS metagenome assembly OUNM01 (sample SAMEA3914820, study PRJEB12502) | metagenome | biome: forest; material: soil | place: USA | collected 2012-03-12 | depth 0.3 m | reverse complement strand
CGCCGCCATCTCGACGGTCGCCTTGTCGGTCATCATGTCGGCGATCGGCTGGTCTTCCTCGACCATGTCGCCGATCTTGACGTGCCAGGCGACGATCTCGGCCTCGGCGATGCCTTCGCCGATGTCGGGGAGACGGAAGGGTACGCGAGCCATGCCGATCAATCCTTCATCACGCGCTTGAGCGCTTCGCCGAGCCGCACGGGCCCCGGAAAATAGGCCCACTCCAGCGAGTGGGGATAGGGCGTATCCCAGCCCGTAACACGCTCGATCGGCGCCTCGAGATAGGGGAAGCAGCGCTCCTGCACCTGGGCGGAGAGCTCCGCGCCAAAACCGCCGGTGCGTGTCGCCTCGTGGACGATCAGGCAACGACCGGTCTTCTCGATCGAGGCCACGATCGTGTCGACATCGAGCGGCAGCAGCGTCCGAAGGTCGATCACCTCGGCGTCGATGCCACTGGCCTCAACCACGCCCAGTGCCACATGCACCATCGTGCCGTAGCAGAGAATCGTCACCGCCTCGCCGGCCCGCACCACGGCGGCCTTGCCGAGAGGCACAGTATAATAGCCCTCCGGCACCTCCGACGAGGCGTGCTTCGACCATGGCTGGACCGGGCGATCATAGTGGCCGTCAAACGGGCCGTTATAGATGCGCTTCGGCTCGAAAAAGATCACCGGGTCCGGATCCTCGATCGCAGCGATGAGGAGGCCCTTGGCGTCATAGGGGTTCGACGGGATCACCGTCTTCAGGCCAGCGACGTGAGTGAAGATGCCTTCCGGCGACTGTGAGTGGGTCTGGCCACCGAAGATGCCGCCGCCAAAGGGCGAGCGCACCGTGATCGGACAGGTGAACTCGCCCGCCGAACGGTAGCGCAGCCGCGCCGCCTCGGAGATGAGCTGGTCCATGCCGGGATAGATGTAGTCGGCGAACTGGATCTCCGGCACGGGCCGGAGGCCATAGGCTGCCATGCCGACCGCGACACCGATGATGCCGCATTCGTTGATCGGCGCGTCAAACACTCGCGTCTTGCCGTACTTCTTCTGGAGGCCGGCGGTGGCGCGGAAGACGCCACCGAAATAGCCAACGTCCTCGCCCATCACCATCACGCCGGAGTCGCGTTCCATCGCGACGTCCATGGCGGAGTTGATCGCCTGGATCATGTTCATGGTCGTCATACGCCGGCGACCCTCCGCTCTTCGGCCATTTGCTCGCTCTGCTCCCTGAGGTGCTGCGGCATCTCCGCGAACACGTCCTCGAAGATAGTCTCGAAGCCGTGGTTGAAGGCCGTACCCGATAGCACGCCCAGCTTCTCCGCCTCACGGCCCGCGTCGCGGACTTGATCGGTAAGCTCGGCCTTGAGCGCGTCGTGGCTCGCCTCGTCCCATTCACCGAGGCCGATCAGGTGCTGCTTCAGCCGCTCGATCGGATCGCCAAGCGGGAAGTGCCGCGCCTCCTCGGCCGAACGATAGGCGGACGGATCGTCCGAGGTAGAGTGCGCCTCGACGCGATAGGTGAAGTGCTCAATCAGCGTCGGGCCCTGATTGGTGCGTGCGCGCTCGGCCGCCCACTCAGTCGCGGCGTAGACCGCGAGCGCGTCATTGCCGTCCACTCTGAGCGCCGCGATGCCGTATCCGAGGCCCCGCGCGGCAAAGGTGGTCGCCTCGCCGCCGGCGAAGCCCGCGAAGGAGGAAATCGCCCACTGGTTGTTGACGACGTTTAGAATCACCGGCGCACGGTAGACACTGGCAAAGGTGCAGGCGGCGTGGAAGTCGCCCTCGGCGGTCGATCCCTCGCCCACCCAGCTCGCCGCGATGCGTGTATCGCCACTAGCGGCTGACGCCATCGCCCAGCCTACCGCCTGCGGATATTGCGTGGCGAGGTTGCCCGAGATCGAGAAGAAGCCCGCGTCCTTGACCGAATACATGATCGGCAGCTGGCGGCCCTTCAACCGGTCGCCGGCGTTCGAATAGACCTGGCACATCATGTCGACCAGCGGCCATTCGCGGCCGATCAGCAGCCCCTGCTGGCGATAGGAGGGGAAGCACATGTCGTCGCGGTGCAGCGCCTCGACAGCGGCAATGGCGACCGCCTCCTCGCCAGTGCACTTCATGTAGAAGCTGGTCTTGCCCTGGCGCTGGGCGCGGAACATGCGGTCGTCATAGGCGCGGGTCAGCATCATGCCGCGCAGCATGTGCCTGACGCGCTCTACCGGCAGGCGCGGGTTCCACGGGCCGACCGCCTTGCCTTGCGAATCAAGCACGCGGATCAGCGTGAAGGGCAGATCCCGCATCGTCGAGGCCGGGGCGTCGACAGGGGGGCGCGGCACGCTGCCGGCCTCCGGGAAATCCATGTCGTCGAACGACACCGCGTCGCCCGGCCGGAACTTGGGCTCGGGCACATGGAGCGTCAGCGGCCGCAGATTGCGACCCGCCTCATCGGCCATCCTAATCCTCCTCGCGGTTCTCGCGCGTTCCCTTGTGAACGCCCTGACCGCCAGCCCGCTCCCTAGCGAGAGGCGGGCACCGTGAAAAGAGCCTTCCGCAACTATGTTACTGTCTCGCGATCGCTAATTGCTGCGTTGCGAAACATCCTGCGTCGAGCCGAGCGCGGGGTTCGACGGGCTGCTGGGCACGCCGCGCACCGGTGGCGCATTCTCCCAACCGCCGCCCAACGCCTTGAACAGCGACACCTGCGCATCGGCCACCCCGGTATCCGACTCGGCGAGCGCACGCCGCGCTGTCGCGCGATTCTGTTCGGCGACGAGCAGGTCGAGGAAGCTATCCCGGCCGGTGTCGAAGCGGATGCGCGCGAGCTTGGCGGCATCGTCCGCCGCCTCCGAGGCACGCGCCAGCGCCGCATTCTGGTCGAGCGATGCGGCATAGCGGGCGAGTGCCTGCTCAGCCTCCTTGAGCGCGGTCAGCACCGTGCCCTGGAAGGCGGCCAGCGAGGCGTCAGCCTGCCCGCGTGCCTGCCGGATCTGGGCTGCGGCGACGGCGATGTTGGGGAAGGTCCAGGAGATCAGCGGCCCGAGTGAATAGCCGAACGAGCGCGCCTTGCCGATGTCGCCGATATGCGGCGCGCCGAGTGTTGCGGTGCCGAGCAGTGTCACCGAGGGGAAGAGCTGCGAGGTGGCAATGCCGATGCGCGCGGTGTCGGCGGCAAGTGTCCGCTCCGCCTGCCGCACGTCGGGGCGGCGGGCGAGCAAGGCTGCGCCGTCGCCAACCGGGATCACCGTCGCCACCTTCGGCACGGCGCGGCACTGAGCCGCCGCCGCATCGAGCTCGGCCGGCGGGCGCCCGGTTAGCGCAGCCAGCGCATAGAGCCGGGCGCGTCGTTCCGCCTCCAACTGAGGCACCTGCGCATTGGCCTGCTCGACCAGCACGGTCGCCTGGTCAACGTCACGCCGGGTGCCACGCCCGGCGTCGAGCAGCCGTTCGGTAAGCCGCGTCGTGTCACCTTCGAGCCTCGCCGTCTCGCGGGCGACATCGGCTTGAGCGGCGAATCCGCACGCCTCGGCATAGCTCTGCGCTACTTGCGCCGCGATCGAGATGCGCGCGCCGTCGAGCGCGGCGGCTGCCGCCTGCGCATCGCGATGCGCCGCTTGCACCGAGCGCGTGACGCGGCCGAACACGTCCACCTCATAGCTCGCGTCGAAGCCAAGCTGGTAGAAGTCGAAGTCGAAATGACTTGGCCCGCCACCCGTTCCGGTGTTGACGCCCCGGGAAACGACGGTGGCGGCGCCGATCCGCTCGCGCGCATAGCTGGCGGAAAGGTCGGTGGTGGGGAGCCGGCCGGCGCGCGCCTGGGACAGCGCGCCGCGCGCCCGGCGCAGGTTGCCAACCGCCTGCCGGATGTCGGTGTTGTAGGCGAAGGCGTCGCCGATCAGCCGGTCGAGCACGGGATCGCGGAACATCTCCCACCAGTTGGCCGACAGCGGCGCGGTGGAGAGCATCGGGCTCGCATGGCTCTCCATGAAGGATTGCTGCGCGTCGGGCTGGATCGTCGGCCGGTGATAATTGGGGCCGACCGCGCACGAGGCGATCAGCGTCGCCGGCAGCAGGGTGATGGCCCGCCGGATCATGCCGCCCCTCCCTCGAACGCCGGCTCGCCACTGCCGGGTCGGCGGAAGCGCTTGGACCAGTCCGCGACGCGTTCGCCCAGCATCTTGGTGATGACGTAAAAGCTCGGCGTGAACAGCAGGCCGAACAGCGTCACGCCGATCATCCCGAAGAACACCGCGACGCCCAGCGCCTTGCGCATCTCGGCGCCCGGCCCGTTGGAGATGACCAGCGGCAGCACGCCGAGGATGAAAGCAATCGAGGTCATCAGGATCGGACGCAGGCGCTGGTGGGCGGCGCGCTCGGCCGCATCGCGATGGGAGAGGCCGTCAGCCTCGCCTTGCCGCGCGAACTCGACGATCAGGATCGCGTTCTTGGCGGCCAGGCCGACCAGCACGACGAGGCCGATCTGCGTCAGGATATTGTTGTCCATCCCCATCAGCCCGACGCCGAGGATCGCGGCCAGCAGACACATCGGCACGATCAGGATCACCGCCAGCGGCAGGATCACGCTTTCATATTGCGCGGCGAGGAGCAGGAAGACGAACAGCACCGCCAGCCCGAACACATAGATGCCTGTATTACCCGCCTGCTGCTGCTGGAATGCAAGGTCGGTCCATTCGAAAGTCATGCCCTTGGGCAGGATCTTGTCGGCGAGCCCCGCCATCGTGTGGAGCGACTGGCCGGACGAATAGCCCCGTGCTGTATCGCCCTGAAGCTCCGCCGACGGATAAAGGTTGTAGCGCACGACGCGATAGGGGCCGGCGTCGTTCCTCATCGTCAGCACGGCGCCGAGTGGCACCATCCCGCCATTGGAAGTACGCGTCCGCAGCTGCTCGACGTCCGAGGTCTGCTGGCGGAAGGGCGCGTCGGCCTGCGCCGTCACGCGCCAGGTGCGGCCGAGATAGTTGAAGTCATTGATGTAGGTGGAGCCGAGATAGGTGTTGAGCGTCGAGAAGATGTTCTGCACCGGCACGCCGATCTGCTCCGCCTTCTGGCGATCGATGTCGGCATAAAGGCGCGGCGTGCGGATGTTGAAGGTAGTGAACGCGGCCTGGATGCCCTCCGCCTTGTTGGCCGCGCCCATCATCGCGAAGGCCGCCTTCTGGAGCGCCGCATAGCCCTCGCCCGTGCGATCCTCGATCTCCATCTTCCAACCGCCGCCGGTGCCGATGCCGCGCACAGGTGGCGGCGGGATCACGAGGATGTTGCCGGCCGTGATCTGCCCATAGGCCTTGCGCAGCTTGATCGCGAACTCGTCAGCAGTGGCCTTGCGGTCCTTTTTCTCCTTCATCAGCACAAAGATGACGCCGGTGTTGGGCGCGTTGGTGAAGGTGGCGCCGTCGAAGCCCGCGAAGGCCACGGTGTCGCTCGTCTCGGGCAGGTTTGATGCGATCTTGATGGCACGACGCATGACCTCGGTGGTCCGTTCGAGCGACGTGCCCGGGGGCATCTGCACGGCGCTGATGAGATAGCCCTGATCCTGTGCGGGAATGAAGCCGGTCGGCGTCGCGCTGAAACGCCACACCGCAAACAGGATCAGACCGACATAGGCAATGCCGACCAGCGCCAGCTTGCGCACCAGACGCCCGGTGAGCCGGCCATAGCGTTCAGACAGGCGCTCAAACCCATTGTTGAAGCCATTGGCGAAGCGCTTGGGCCAGCCGCGCGGGCCTTCCGGAATCTCCTCATCCCCGGGCTGGCGATGCTTGAGCAACAGTGCGGCCAACGATGGTGACAGCGTCAGCGACACGAAGGCCGAGATCGCCGTTGCCGACACGATGGTGAGCGCGAACTGCTTGTAGAACTGGCCGGAGATGCCGGGAATGAAGGCGGTCGGGATGAACACACCGCACAACACCAGCATGATGGCGATCAGTGCCCCAGACACCTCGTCCATCGTCTTGTGCGCGGCCTCGCGAGGGGTGAGCCCTTCCTCCTCCATCAGGCGCTCGACATTCTCGATAACGACGATGGCGTCGTCGACGACGATGCCGATGGCGAGCACCAGCCCGAACAGCGACAGATTGTTCAGACTGAACCCGAACGCCGCCATGAAGGCGAAGCTCCCGACCAGCGAGATGGGGATCGCGATCAGCGGCACGATCGCCGCGCGCCAGCTCTGGAGGAACAGCAGCACCACCAGCGCGACGAGGATCAGTGCGATGTAGAGCGTGCGCTCCACCTCGGCGATCGACTCCGAAATATAATCGGTCGGATGGTAGCCGATGTTGTAAGTCATGCCGGACGGGAAGGTCTTGGCCGCATCGGCGAGCGCGGCCTTGACCTTGTCCGCCGTCGCCAGCGCGTTGGAACCTGGGAGCTGCGTCACGATCAGGACAGTCGCGTTCTGCCCGTTGAAGATGCCGTTAGTCGTATAGTCCTGCGCACCAAGCTCGATGCGGGCGATATCACGCAGCCGCGTGAGGCCGCCATCATCGCGCCGCTTGAGGATGATTTCGCCGAACTGCTCGGGCGAGGTCAGCCGGCCCAGCGTCTGCACGCCGAGCTGGAAGGCGTTCCCCTTCACGCCGAAGGGTGGTGAACCGATCGAGCCGGCAGCGACCTGCGCGTTTTGCGCGCGGATCGCGTTCACCACCTCATCCACCGTCAGGTCGCGCACGGCGGCGAGATCGGGGTCGATCCAGATCCGCATCGCGAAGTCGCGCCCACCGACGAGGCGGGTGTCGCCCACGCCCTGAATGCGCTTGATCCGGTCGTTGACTTGTAGCGTGACGTAGTTGGAAATATACTGCTGACTCAACGACTTGTCTGGAGAGAAGAAGGCAACGCCCATCAGGATGTCGGGCGATGCTTTGCGCACCGTCACACCGATCGCGCGCGTCTCATCGGGCAGGCGGGGCTCGGCCTCTGACACGCGGTTCTGCACCAAAACCTGTGCCTCGTTGATGTCGGTGCCGAGGCTAAAGCTTATCGTGATTGTCAGCGATCCGTCGCCGATCGACGAGGATGACATGTAGATCATGTTCTCCACGCCGTTGATCTGCTCCTCCAGCGGCACCGCGACGGTGTCGGCCATGGTCTCGGCGGTGGCGCCGGGATAGCTGGCGTTCACCGTCACGGTGGGCGGCGCGATCTCCGGATACTGGCCGACCGGCAGCGTCGGGTAGGCGATGATGCCGACGATCACGATCAGGATTGACACCACCGCCGCGAAGATCGGGCGCTCGATGAAGAAGTGAGGGAAGCGCATCGCCGCCTCCCTCAGCCGGCCGAAGGCGTGGCGATGGACGGCTGCGGCGTGGTGACCGTCGGAACCTCCGGCCCGGTATCGGGTGCCCGTGGCTTGATCACTGTCTCCTTCGCCTCGACCTTAGCGCCGGGCTGAAGCTGGGCGATACCGTCCAGCAGCACCTTGTCGGTCGGCGCGATGCCGCTGCGGATCGCGCGAAGGCCCACCACCTCCGGCCCAGTTTCCACCTCGCGCTGCACGGCCGTGCCGTCGCGGCCGAGCACGAAGACCAGCTTGCGGGCCTGATCCGCGGTGATCGACTCATCCGGCACCAGCAGTGCCTGATATTTGCCCGAGCCGAGCAAACGCGCGCGGCCGAACATGCCGGGAGTCAGGAAGTGATTGGGGTTGGCCAGGACCGCATGGGCTCGAATCGTGCCGGTCTGCGGATCGAGCGCGTTGTCGACAAACTGCATCCGGCCATGCCAGTTATAGCTTGTCTCGTCGGAGAGGCGGATATCGACCGGGTTCGCCCGCGTGCGCGACGATCCGCGCTGCCCCTTCTGTGCCTCACGCAGATACTTCAGATAGAAGCTCTCTGCCCCATCGAATGTGAACCAGATCGGATCGAGCGAGACGACGGTGGTCAACAGCGTCTGTCCGTTGATCACCTGATCGCCGAGCGACACCCGTTTGTCCGAGACACGGCCCGACACCGGCGCGCGGACCGTTGTGAAGGAATAGTTGAGTCGCGCGTTGACCGCATTCGCTTGCGCCGCCTGGAGACTGGCGGCGGCGGTACGCTCGGCCGCCTGGTTGGTCTCCAGCTCCTCCTTGCTGACCGCCTGCGCCTTCACGAGCTCTGCCGAGCGCGCGGCGACCGATTTCGCGTTGATCAGCGTGGCCCGGGCGCTCGCCACCTGCGCCAGCGCCTGATCGAGCGCCGCCTTGTAGGGCCGGGGATCGATGATGAAGAGCGGCTGGCCCTGATGCACGTCCTGTCCGTTGCGGAACAGGACTGCCGTCACCACGCCCGTGATGCGGGCCCGCATCTCGACAGACTGTGGGGCCTCGAAGCGGCCGATATATTCGTCCCAGTCGACGACGTCGCGGACCAGTGGCTTGGCTACGGAAACATGGGGTGTGGGCGGTCCGGGCCGTTTCTGATCGCCTTTGGAACATGCTGCCAGCACGGCCAGCATGGAGACGGCGACGATGGTCCGGCTCATCCAAGCCCCCTTCCGTTACGTTGCGGCAATCACTTCGAGCGATTCGGCATTCAGCAGAAGGCATTCGGGAGCGGCGACATGCAACTCGTAACCGTCGACTCCCTCCATAAATCTATGTCAGTGCTTTGCCTAGCACCCCTTCCGATCCGGTCCTGACAACGCTAGTCAATGCCACCCGATTCCCCAAGGAGATTTGCGATGGCCAATGTCGATGCCCTGATGCGCCAGGCCCCCGTGATCCCCGTGCTGGTGATCGACCGGCTGGAGGATGCCGCCCCGATTGCCGAGGCGCTGGTAGCAGGCGGGTTGCCGCTGCTGGAGGTGACGCTGCGAACGCCGGTGGCGCTCGATGCAATCCGCGCGATGGCGAAGGTGCCGGGCGCAATCGTCGGCGCGGGTACCGTGCTCAACGAACGCCAGCTCCACTCCGCGCAGGAGGCGGGCGCCAACTTCATCGTCTCGCCGGGGCTGACCGCGCCTCTCACCAAGGCCGCGCAGGCGGCTGACATCGACTTCCTGCCGGGCGTCGCCAATCCGGCCGACATCATGACCGGCCTCGACCTCGGCCTTACCCGTTTCAAATTCTTCCCGGCCGAGGCGATCGGCGGGCTGAAGGCCCTGAAGGCTTATGCGGCGGTGTTCCGCGACGTCCGTTTCTGCCCGACCGGCGGCATCACGCTCGACACGGCGCCGCAATGGCTCGCCGAAGAAGCGGTGCTGTGCGTCGGCGGCAGCTGGCTGGTGCCTGCGGGCACGATCGACAAACCCGCGATCCGCGCTCGCGCCGAAGCAGCAGCCAAGCTTCGGGGCTGATCCCCCGTGCGCTCCCCGGCTGTCGCGGTCGGGGAGCGCCACATGCCTCACGCCGCTGCCAGGGTCCGCCGCCGGGCGTAGAGAAAATAGACCAGCAGCCCAAGCCCGTTCCACGCGAAGAAACGGAGCTGGGTGCCGAGCGGCAAATTCCAGAACAGATAGAGGCAGCCGAGGATCGCTACCGCCCCCACCAGCGGCGCGGCGGGCGTCCGGAAGGCCCGCTCACGCCGTGGCTCGCGCTTTCTGAGGATCAGCATCGAGGCGCCCACCGCGACGAAGGCGCAGAGCGTGCCCGCATTCGCCAGCGCGGCGATCTCGGCAAGAGGCAGGAAGGCGGCGATGATCGCGACGATGATCGCGGTGCCGATCGTCACCGCCACCGGCACGCCGCTCTTGGGATGCACGCGGCCCAGCCGCTCGGGCAGCAGCCGGTCGCGGGCCATCACGAAGAAGATGCGCGTCTGGCCGAACAGGAAGGCGAGGATCACCGTTGGCAGCGCCACCACCGCGACCGCGCCGAAGATCTTGGCGGTGGTGTCGCTGCCGATCGTGCGGAGCACCAGCGCCAGCGGCTCGGCGGAGTTGGCGAACTGGGCAACCGGTACCGCGCCAATCGCGCAGGCCGCCACCGCCATGTAGATGACGACGCAGGCCAACATCGATCCGACGATACCGATCGTCATGTCGCGGCCGGGATTCTTGGCCTCCTCAGCTGCGGTCGACACCGCGTCGAAGCCGTAGAAAGCGAAGAAGATGATCGACGCCGCCGCCATCACGCCATGCTTGGTGCCGTCGGGGCCGAGATGCTGGAAAAAGTCGAAAGGCATGAAGGGATGGAAGTTTGCCGCTCTGAAATGCGGCAGCGTCACGGCCACGAACATCGCCAGCGCCGCGATTTTGAGCGCCACCAGCCAGGCGTTCAGAGTCGCGGACTCCCGCGTGCCGACCAGCAGCAACCCTGCAACCACGGCAATGATGCCGACTGCCGGCAAATTGACTATCCCGCCCGCATCCGGTCCGTTGGCGAGCGCTTTGGGGATCGCCCAGCCGGCCGAATCCATGAAGCCGGTGAAATAGCCGGACCAGCCGACCGCCACCGTCGAGCAGACCACCGAATATTCGAGGATCAGGCTCCAGCCGACGATCCAGGCGATCGTCTCCCCGGCCGCCACATAAGAATAGGTGTAGGCGCTGCCGGACTGCGGGATCATCGCCGCCAGCTCGGCATAGGCGAGTGCCGCTGCCGCGCACACCGCGCCCGCAATCAGGAAGGAGAGGATGACGCCCGGCCCCGCCAGCGCTGCGCCGACGCCGGTCAGCGTCAGGATACCGGTTCCGACGATCGCGCCGACGCCGAGCGCCACCAGATGCGGCCAGCCCAACGTGCGATGAAGCTTGTGCGCGGCGTCAGCAGCGGGTGCCTCGATCGCCTTTAACGGACCCCAGAACGACATTCGCCCCCCTCTCTTCCTTTTCTCATTCCTCGTCCGGATAGGGCCCCTTGCCGCCCTCGGCAATGAACTGGTCGGTGCGGCGGTCGACCTCGGCCATCGGCACCGAGCCGAGCTTCAGGATCGCGTCGTGGAAGGCGCGGATGTTGAACTTCGACCCCAGCGTCTTCTCGGCGCGCGCGCGATCATCGCGGATCGTCTTCTCGCCGAGATAGTAGCTGAGCGCCTGCCCTGGCCACGAGATGTAGCGATCGACCTCGGTCGCGATCTCGTGATCGGAGAGCGCGGTGTTGTCGTGAAGGAAGGCAATGGCCTGATCGCGCGTCCAGCCGAGATGGTGGACGCCGGTATCCACCACCAGCCGAGACGCCCGCCACATCTGGTAGCTGAGCATGCCGAAGCGCTCATACGGCGTCTCGTACATGCCCATCTCGTCGCCGAGCCGCTCACAATAGAGCGCCCAGCCCTCGCCATAGGCCGAAATATAGCCGGCGCTGCGGAACTGCGGCTGCTCCCGGTTCTCGGCTGCAAGCGGGATCTGGAAGGCGTGACCGGGTGCGCTCTCGTGGAGCGTCAGCGCCGGAAGCTGGAAAAGTGGGCGGCTCGGCAGGTCATAGGTGTTGACCAGATAGACCCCGTCGCCGCCGCGCCCGGCAGTGTAGAAGGGCGCGATCGCTGCCGGCACTGGCACGATGGCGAAGCGGCGGCGCGGCAGATGGCCGAACCAGGTCGCCGCCTTGCCATCGAAGCGCTTGGCGATCCAGGCGGCATCCTTGAGCAACTCGCCTGGCGTTTTGGCGTAGAAGCGCGGATCGGTGCGCAGGTATTTGAGGAAGGCCGGGAAATCGCCCATGAAGCCCACCTGTTTCATCACCGCCAGCATCTCGGCGTGGATCGAGGCGACCTCCTGCAGGCCGATCGCGTGGATCTGGTCCGGCGACAGATCTAGCGTCGTGAACTCGCGGATCTTGGAGCGATAATAGGCCTCACCATCGGGCAGCTTCTCGGCGGCCAGCACCGGGTTGGCGTGCGGCACATAGTCGCTCCGCCAGTAGGCAAGCAGCTTCTTATGGGCCGGCACCACGCCCGCCATGATGATCCGCCGCGCCTCGGCGCGCAGCGCCTCCTGCTGGCCGGCGGGGATGTTGTTGGGCATCGTCTTGAACGGCGCCCAGAACCCCGATTCCTCGGCGGTCCTCGCCTGAGCCACGTCGGCGATCGACGTGTCGCGCCCCTCAAGCGTGACCTTGGGCGGGGTGAAGCCGCGCGCTTCGCCCGCCTTCATGTTTTCGATCTGCTGGTCGAAATACCGCGGTATCTCGGAGAGGCGGGAAAGATAGTTGCGGTATTCCTGCTCGGAACGGAGAGGCTTCTCCTCCAGCCCGGCGAGATCGCCCCAGAAGCTCGAATCCGAATTGGCGGGCTTCTGCCATTCGCGGAAGCGCTGCTGGTCAAGCAGCGCATCGATCTGGCCCTTGTAGACCGCGAAGTTGACCCGGGTCTCCGAGCTTAACCGGTCCTGCGGAATGGCGGCGAGATCCTGCTCCACCTTCTGCCATGTCGCGGTGCGTTGGTCCTGAGCGGCGGGCGAGACGTCGGGCAGATGCGGGCTCATGATACGGTTCTGGCCAGTCCCCTCCGGCTCGGCGAAGCTCTTGATACGCCACGCATATTCGGCAGTGGAGATTTCGCGGAAGCGGGCATCCCAGTCGCGCGGCGCGGCGCCGGCGAGCAGAGGCAGCAGAAGCAGGGCAACGGCACGGCGCATGGCAACGGGCTCCGGGGCGGACCGACGGGAGGCGCACCCTGCCGGGCGAAGCGGGCGCCCGCAACCGTCTCTACCGCGTAACGATCCACCGGCCCCGCAATTGCCGGTTCCGGCGGTGGCGGCTATCGATGGTGACTTATGACCGATCCCGCTTCCCCCACTCCCGGCTTCGACACTGTCAGCGCCGCTCGCATAGTCGCGTCCTTCGGCCACAATGGCGCGATCGGCGCGCGCTTCGTCGATCATGGCGAGGACTGGGCCGAACTCGCGCTCGACTATCGTGATGATCTGGTGGGGGACGAGGCCTCAGGCGTGCTCGCTTCCGGCCCGATTATCGCGCTGATGGACATGGCGACCAGCATCGCGGTGTGGATCCGGCGCGGCGCGTTCAAGCCCCAGGCGACGCTCGACCTGCGCGTCGACTATCTCCGCGCTGTGGAGCCCGGCCGCACAATATTCGGGCGCGGCGAATGCTATCGCCTTACCCGCCGGGTCGCCTTCGTGCGCGGCATGGCGCATGACGGCGACCCCGACGATCCGATCGCGCATGTCGCCGGCACCTTCATGATGACTGACGAGGCATGACGCGATGGGCCTGAGCGACACCAAGCTGCCGCCCTATGGGCATTTCCTCGGCATCATCGTCGAGCATGACGAGGCCGGCCGGCCTCGCTTCCAGATGCCCTTCGGCGACCGAGTGGTGGGGCGGCCGGGCTTCCTGCACGGCGGCGCCATCTCCGGACTGCTGGAGATTGCCGCGGTCGGCACCGTGCTCGCCGCCCTCGCCGGCGAGGAGGGCGTGAGCGTCAAGCCGATTAACGTCACGGTCGACTTCATGCGGGGCGGCCGCCAGCGTGAGACCTATGCGACCGCCATCATAGCGCGGCTCGGCAAACGCATTGCCAATGTCGAGGCTTTCGCCTGGCAGGACGACCGCGAGCGCCCCATCGCCAGCGCGCGCATGAACCTGATGCTGAACCGAGAGGACTGAGAAGAACACCATGGCCTATTGGGTGCTTCGCTCCGAACCCGACGCTTATTCGTGGAGCGATCTCGTCCGCGACGGGACGACCGAATGGAACGGCGTTCGCAACTATGCCGCGCGCAATTTTCTGAAGGAGATGCAGCCTGGCGACGAGGCGCTTTTCTATCATTCCAACACCGAGAAGGCGGCGGTCGGGATCATGGAGGTGACGCGCGCCTGGCAGCCCGACGGCGAAGACGGAAAATGGGCGAGCGTGGAGGTGAAACCGGTGCGCCCTCTCGCGCACCCGGTGACTCTGGCGGCGATCAAGGCCGAACCGAAGCTCGCCGAACTGATGATGATCAAGCAATCGCGCCTGTCGGTCTCGAAGGTCGAGCCGGCCGAGTGGGTGCTGCTGCTCAAGATGGCGGAAAGCTAACCGCCCAACACACTTCGGGCCACCACCCGGGGGAGGGTGATGGCCCGAAAAATGTCTTACGCCGCGGCGCGCTTGGCGCGCTTGCGCTCGTTCGGATCGAGGTGGCGCTTGCGCAGGCGGATTGTCTTGGGCGTGACCTCCACCAGCTCATCGTCATCGATATAGGCGATCGCCTGCTCCAGCGTCAGGCGACGCGGCGGCGTCAAGCGGATCGCGTCGTCCTTACCGCCCGAGGCGCGGAAGTTGGTCAGCTGCTTCGCCTTCATCGGATTGACCTCGAGGTCGTCCGTCTTGGCGTTCTCGCCGATGATCATGCCCTCGTAGAGCGAGTCACCCGGTGCGACCATCATCACGCCGCGCTCTTCCAGCGGACCCAGCGCATAGGCATTCGCCTCGCCGGTGCCGTTGGAGATCAGCACGCCGTTCTTGCGGCCCTCGATGTTGCCCTTGTGGGGGCCATATTTCTCGAACAGCCGGTTCATAATGCCGGTGCCACGCGTGTCCGACAGGAACTCGCCGTGGTAACCGATCAGCCCGCGCGAGGGCGCCGAGAAGGTGATGCGGGTCTTGCCGCCGCCCGACGGACGCATGTCGGTCAGCTCAGCCTTGCGCAGGTTCATCTTCTCGACGACCGTGCCCGAATGTTCCTCGTCCACGTCGATTACGACGGTTTCGTACGGCTCCGTCTTCTTGCCGTCTTCCTCGCCGAACAGCACGCGCGGACGCGATATGCCGAGCTCGAAGCCCTCGCGGCGCATCGTCTCGATCAGCACGCCGAGCTGGAGCTCGCCACGGCCGGCGACTTCGAAGCTGTCACGGTCGGCGCTCTCGGTCACCTTGATGGCAACGTTCGACTCGGCTTCGCGGAACAGGCGGTCACGGATCATGCGCGAGGTCACCTTGGTGCCTTCACGACCGGCGAAGGGCGAATCGTTCACCGCAAAACGCATCGACAGCGTCGGCGGATCGATCGGCTGCGCGTGCAGCGCCTCGGTCACCGAAGTGTCAGCGATGGTGTTAGCGACGGTCGCGATCGCGAGGCCGGCCATCGAGATGATGTCGCCTGCCTTGGCTTCCTCGACCGGCACCCGCTCGAGGCCGTGGAAGGTCATCAGCTTGGACGCGCGGCCCACCTCGACGATGTTGCCGTCGTTGTCGAGCGCGTGGATCGGCTGGTTGAGCTTCACCGTGCCCGAGTTAACGCGGCCGGTCAGGATACGGCCGAGGAAGTTGTCGCGGTCGAGCAGCGTCACCAGGAAGGTGAAGGGCGCGTCGACGTCGACCTTTGGCGCCGGCACATGGCTGACGATCGTCTCGAACATCGGCTTCAGCGTGCCTTCGCGGGCGTTCTCGTCCTTCGACGCATAGCCGTTGCGGCCTGAAGCGTAGAGCACCGGGAAGTCGAGCTGCTCTTCGGTCGCGTCGAGGCTGACGAAGAGGTCGAACACCTCGTCGAGCACTTCCTGCACGCGGGCGTCGGCGCGGTCGATCTTGTTGACGACGACGATCGGCTTAAGCCCCAGCGCAAGAGCCTTGCCGGTCACGAACTTGGTCTGCGGCATCGCGCCTTCGGACGAATCGACCAGCAGGATCACGCCGTCGACCATCGAGAGGATGCGCTCCACCTCACCGCCGAAGTCGGCGTGGCCGGGCGTGTCGACGATGTTGATGCGGGTGCCTTCCCACTCGACCGAGGTGCACTTCGCCAGGATCGTGATGCCACGCTCCTTTTCAAGGTCGTTCGAGTCCATGGCGCGCTCTTCGACGCGCTGGTTGTCGCGGAAGGTGCCGGACTGGCGGAACAGCTGGTCGACGAGCGTCGTCTTGCCGTGGTCG
>OUNM010075842.1_pt1 | contig 15749 bp, 15 predicted proteins | sample 1769961 | NCBI WGS metagenome assembly OUNM01 (sample SAMEA3914820, study PRJEB12502) | metagenome | biome: forest; material: soil | place: USA | collected 2012-03-12 | depth 0.3 m | reverse complement strand
GGCTCAGGAAAGGGCGGGCAGTCATGACCATCGAACTTACGGAAAGCCGGAGCGCGCCGGAGGCGCTTACGCTGGTACGCGCGGAAGGCGTGCGCAAGAGTTTCGGCGACAACGAGGTCCTCAAAGGCATTGACCTCCACGTCCAAAGCGGTGAAGTGGTCTGCCTGATCGGGGCTTCCGGCTCGGGGAAAAGCACCTTCTTGCGGTGCGTGAACCACCTGGAGAAGATCGACGGCGGTCTGCTGTGGGTGGGGGACAGGGCCGTGGGCTACCGGATCAAGGGGGACAAGCTGCACGAACAGTCCCACAACGAAATCTGCGCCGACCGCACCGATATCGGGATGGTCTTCCAGCATTTCAATCTCTTCCCGCACATGACCGTGCTGGAGAACCTGATGGAAGCCCCCCTCAGGGTGCTCAAACAACGCAAGGTGGATGTCCGCAGTCGGGCATTGGATTTGTTGGAGAAGGTGGGCCTCTCGGAGAAGGCGGATGCTTATCCGCGGCACCTCTCGGGCGGGCAGCAGCAGCGGGTGGCGATCGCCCGGGCCCTGTGCATGCAGCCGAAGTTGATGCTGTTTGACGAGCCGACGTCGGCGCTGGATCCGGAGCTCGTGGGCGAAGTCCTCAGGGTGATGAAGGACCTGGCCCGGACGGGAATGACCATGATTGTTGTGACGCACGAAATGGGCTTCGCCCGCGACGTGGCGGATCGCGTGGTGTTCATGCACGGCGGACGGATCATTGAGGAAGGTGCCGCCGCAGAGGTCATTGGCAACCCGCAGCATGAGCGGACCAAGGCGTTTTTGTCGGCAGTTCTGTAGGTGTTGATAGTGCGCTCTCGAAAGTTGTTGACAGAATGCGTTAGCGACGGCTAACGTATTAACCATGCTCGACCGACTGGAAGTTGCCGCGGAGCCGAACAGGCGGCGTCTGTTGCACATGCTTGCGGCGGGTGAGCGCACCGTGACGGAGCTGGCCGGCGAATTCACGGTGAGCAGATCCGCCGTCTCCCAGCACTTGTTGTTGCTGGAGCAGGTAGGCCTCGTTGCTGCCCGCAAAGAAGGACGCAACCGCTTCTACCGCTTGGACAATGCCGGCATGAGGGAACTGCGGATGCTTTTTGAGCAGTTCTGGACCGCTGAGCTGGACATGCTCCTCGCTGACGCACAAAACTTCACCACCGACCGACTTCAAACAACAGAGGAATCACCATGATTTACGACAAGACCGTTCTTCTTCCCCTCAACGTCGACCAGGCGTTCGAACTCATCACGCAGCCTGCACGCCTTCGCCGCTGGCAGACCGTTGCCGCACGTGTCGACCTGAAGGTAGGCGGCGAGTACCGCTGGACAATCACCCCCGGTCACCACGCGGCCGGAACGTTCACTGAAATCGAGCCGGGCAAGCGCGTCGTCTTCACCTGGGGCTGGGAGCAGCCTGAAGCCCCGGCGGACAACGTCTCCACCGTGGCCATCACCCTTGAGCCCGCCGACGGCGGGACCACCGTGCGCCTGGTGCACGAAGGCCTTCCGACGCCGGAAGCCGTCGCCGCCCACTCCGAGGGTTGGAACCACTACCTCGAACGTCTCCTCGCCGAGGCCGCCACGGGCGACGCCGGTGCAGACGAATGGGCAGCAGCCCCTGCCGATCTCAACGAACTCACTTCTGCGGACGCCACGCTTGCCATCGTGCAGCGCGTTCTGGCGAACGTCACCGAAGCCGACGCGCAGACCCAGACTCCATGCGCCGACTTCAACGTCGCGCAGTTGCTTGACCACCTTGCCGGATCCATTGGCGGCATCGCCAAGGCCCTGGGTGCCGACGTAGCCGACGACGCCGGAAAGTCGCCTGAGGTGCGCATCGCCGACCTCGCCCAGCCCACGCTGGAAGCTTTCTACCGCCGCGGCCTCGAAGGCACCATCGACATGGGCTTCGCCGAGCTACCGGCCACGATGGTCGCCTCCATCCTCAACCTCGAGTTCCTGGTCCACGCTTGGGACTTCTCCAAGGCCCTGGGCCTGGAGGTGTCGGTCGCGGATGAGCTCACCGACTACGTCGAGGTCCTAGCGCAGAACACCATCAGCGATCAGGTCCGCGCAAGCGGCAGCTTCGCCCCGGCCCAGGAAGTCGCCGAGACGTCATCCAGCCTGGAGCGCCTGGTCGCTTTCACAGGCCGGACCGTTCACGCGTAGAAAGTTCCTGAGGGGCCCGCGCCCGCTGGCTGTTGTCAGTGTCAGACCCCCGTACTAGTTTGAACGTGGTATCCGCTGGCGTAAGCCGGCTACTCAACGAAGGGATAGCAATGCCGCAGGTTGATAGCTACAAGCAGGGAACTCCGTGTTGGGTGGACCTGTCGTCGTCGGACATTGAGGCTTCCAAGGCCTTCTATGGCGATCTGTTCGGCTGGGAATTGGACGCAATGGACGCCGGCAACGGCGGCACCTACTACATGGCCAAACTGCAGGACCGCTATGTAGCGGGCATGATGCAGCAGATGCCGGACATGGCTGCGGCCGGTGCACCGTCCTTCTGGGCCAACTACCTCGCCGTCGATTCGGTCGATGAGGCCGTTGAGCGCGCGGCGGCGGCGGGCGGCAACATCCTCTTCCCGCCGGACAGCGTCCCCAACGGGAGCGGACGGATGTTCTTCGCCGCCGATCCGACGGGTGCGCAGATTGGTTTCTGGGAGGCCGGAAACCACCACGGCGCAGGCTTGGTCAATGAACCGGGCACGGTGGTCTGGAGCGAGCTGCAGACAAACGACGTCCCCAAGGCCGTGGCCTTCTACGAATCCGTGACGGGATGCTCCAGCGAGACGGCCGCGGCCGGCGACCTGCAGGAATACACCCAGTTCGTGGTGGACGGGAAGTCCGTGGCGGGCGCCATGAAGCAGCCCATGGAGGGTATGCCGCCGTTCTGGATGACCTACTTCAATGTCGCCGACGTCAATGAATCCGTGGCGAAGGCCGTGGAACTCGGAGCCCAGGTCTTCGCGCCTGCCTTCGATGTCCCCGGTGTCGGCCGCATGGCAGTTCTCGGCGATCCCGCCGGAGCAGCTTTCAGCGTGATGGCCGGCGAAAGCGCCTAAACAAATCGAGTGCCCACCCAACTGCCGGATCGGCAATCGGGTGGGCACTCTTTTGCGTTAAGAACCCTTAGGCGTAGGCGTTCACGAGGCGCACGGCGCCGCCGTCGACACCCTTTGCACCCTGGACGTAGTCCGGGCCGCTCTTGATGATCGAGTCGGAGTCCGCAGCCACGGTACCCATGACCCACGACGGGAGGCCGCGCTCGTTGAGGCGGGCCACGGCGGCATCGGCGATTTCGGGGGACACGATGGCCACCATGCCGACGCCGAGGTTGAGCGTGCGCTCGAGGTCGGCCAGCGGAACATTGCCGAGCTCGGAGACAAGCTTGAAGATGGCGGGCAGTTCCCATGTGGCGCGGTCAACCGTGGCCACGAGGCCCTGCGGCAGGACGCGGGCCAGGTTGGCCGCGAGGCCGCCGCCGGTGACGTGGCTGAAGCCGTGCACGGCGCCGGGCGCAGTACCCAGGCCGCTGACCGGGAACGCGCGGGCGAGGTCCAGGCAGTCGGCGGCGTAGACGCGGGTGGGTTCCAGCAGTTCTTCGCCCAGGGTGCGGCCGAGTTCGGAGACCTGGCGGTCCAGGGCCCAGCCGGCGTGGTTGATCACGCGGCGAACCAGGGAGTAGCCGTTGGAGTGCAAGCCGGAAGAGGCCATGCCGATCACGACGTCGCCGGCGCGGACGCGGTCCGGGCCAAGCAGGGCGTCGGCTTCGACAACACCGGTAGCTGCACCGGCGACGTCGTACTCGTGCTCACCCAGCAGGCCCGGGTGCTCAGCGGTCTCGCCACCCACCAGGGCGGTGCCAGCCACGGAGCAGGCGGCCGCGATGCCGCGGACGATGTCCGCGATGCGCTCGGGCACAACCTTGCCGCACGCAATGTAGTCGGTCATGAAGAGCGGCTCTGCGCCGACCACGACGATGTCGTCCACCACCATGCCGACCAGGTCGAAGCCGATCGTGTCGTGGATGTCCATGGCCTGGGCGATGGCCACCTTGGTGCCGACGCCGTCAGTGGACGTGGCCAGCAGCGGCCTCTTGTAGGTCAGCAGCTTGGACACGTCGTACAGGCCGGCGAAGCCGCCGACGCCGCCGAGCACCGAGCTGTTGTGGGTCGCCTTGACGGCGTCCTTCATGAGTTCGACGGCGCGGTCGCCCGCTTCGACGTCGACGCCGGCAGACGCGTAGGTGATGCCGGTTGTGTTCTCAGCGGCGGAGGATGCGGAGGTCATACAGACTCTTTCTTATCGGCGTCGGTCAGCAGGTTCTCAAACTCGGCGTCGGGTCCGGGATCGCAGCCCGTGGCGCCGGGCTTGTTGGCCGGGTCGTCCGAGTCCGCGGTCGCGGCTTCGGCGGAGATGCCCGACGTCGGCAGCCCGCCGAGGTCGGTGCGCTCCAGGAGGTTTTTGCCCAGTTTGTCCGAACCCGGAAGCGCGATGGGGTACTGGCCGGTGAAGCAGGCGGTACAGAGGCGTTCGCGCGGCTGCTGGGTGGCGCCGATCATGCCGTCTTCGGAAATGTAGGCCAGCGAGTCCGCCCCAATGGCCTGGGAGATTTCCTCGATGGTGGCACCATTGGCGATCAGTTCAGCGCGGGACGCGAAGTCGATGCCGTAGAAGCAGGGCCACTGGACCGGTGGGGAGGAGATCTTGATGTGGACGGCGGCGGCGCCGGCCTCGCGGAGCATCCGGACGATGGCACGCTGGGTGTTGCCGCGGACGATCGAGTCATCCACCACCACCACGCGCTTGCCGCGGATCACGGATTCGAGGGCGTTGAGCTTGAGCCGGATGCCGAGCTGGCGCAGGGTCTGCGAGGGCTGGATGAACGTGCGGCCCACGTAGGAGTTCTTGACGAAGCCGTGCGCGAACGGGATACCGGATTCCTCGGCGTAGCCAACCGCTGCCGGGGTTCCGGATTCGGGGACCGGAATGACGATGTCCGCTACCTGGGTGTTTTCGCGGGCCAGCTGGCGGCCCATCTCCACACGGGACTCGTACACCGAGCGCCCGGCAATCGAAGCGTCGGGGCGCGCAAGGTAGACGTACTCGAAAACGCAACCCGCCGGCGTCGCTTCCGCGAAACGCTGGGAACGGACACCGTTCTCGTCAATGGCGATGAACTCGCCGGGTTCGATCTCGCGGATGAAGCTCGCACCGACGGTTGCCAGGGCGGACTGCTCCGAGGCGACAACCCAGCCGCGCTCAAGGCGGCCAAGGCACAGGGGACGGATGCCGAAGGTATCGCGGGCGGCGTAGAGCGTTCCTTCGTCCATGAACACGAAGCAGAAGCCGCCTCGGATCTTGGGAAGCAGCTCAAGAGCGGTCTGTTCAAGGGTCTTGCCCTCTTCGCCCTCGAGGAGCGCGGTGACCAGGGCGGTGTCCGAGGTGTTGCCCTGCTTCATTTCTCCGGTCAACTGGCCGCCGTTGAGCTCGAGGATCATTTCCCGGAGCTCAGCAGTGTTGGTCAGGTTGCCGTTGTGCGCGAGGGCAACGGTGCCGGTGGCTGTTGCGCCCAGGGTGGGCTGTGCGTTTGCCCAGTGGCTTGCTCCGGTGGTGGAGTAGCGGCAGTGGCCGACGGCAAGGTGCCCTGTGAGGGTGTTCAGGGTTGTCTCGTCGAAGACCTGGGACACGAGGCCCATGTCCTTGTAGACATTGATGCGCTTGCCGTCACTGGTAGCAATACCAGCCGATTCTTGTCCGCGGTGCTGCAACGCATACAGCCCGTAATAGGTGAGTTTTGCTACTTCTTCGCCCGGCGCCCAGACCCCGAAGACGCCACAAGCGTCCTGAGGTCCTTTTTCGTCGGGGAGAAGATCATGAGAAAGTTTTCCGTCGCCACGTGCCACTGGTCAATTGTCGCATGATGTTGGCGTGGTACTTTCCCTCACGCGGCATTGTGACCGGGATCCTATGCCTCGGCGTCGTCCCCTGTAGGGCTGGGTATCGACTCGACGACGGCACGCCGGGAGCGCCGTACGCTGACCTTGTCCAGAACGAGGGCCGCGATGGCACCCAGCAGCACGCCGCCAGCGGCAAAGGTCACAAGGAAGAACCCGAAGACCGCGCCGGTGTCGAAACTCTGGTCGCCGGGGATTCCGTAGGCCACGAACGCGGCAACGATGATGCCGAGCACCCCGCCCAGGCCCATGAAGGGTACGAACTTCGGCGCGCGGCGGACCGTGATCCCGCGGCGTTCGGGTGCTCCGTTGTGGGCCGCGGCGTTGTGTGCCGTGCTGTTGTTTGACGTGCCGCTTTGTGACGTGCCGTCGACGTTCGAGTCCTCAGAAACCATGCGTTCCAGACTACCGTTTCGCGGAGGTTGGTTTGTGGTCTGAAGTCAGACCATTGACAGATACGTGTGAAGTGGGTCACTATCGATGCGAGCGGTGTCGGCCCGTTCCCCCTTCCGTTTAGAAAGAGAATAATCATGAGTGATCGTTCTACGGCAGCGAAGGTGCAGGCTGTGCAAGACGCAGATGCTGCGGCCCTCGCCGAGCTTGGCTACAAGCAAGAGCTACATCGCGGCATGTCCGGCTTCTCCAACTTCGCAGTCTCGTTTTCCATCATTTCGATCTTGGCTGGCTGCATCACCTCCTTCAGCATCGCGCTCAAGTCCGGGGGCCCGGCTGCCATCAACCTGGGTTGGCCCATCGTTGGCCTCCTGGTCCTGTGCGTGGCCCTTTCCATGGCCGAGGTTTGCTCCCGGTACCCCACAGCCGGCGGCCTGTATTTCTGGGCAGGCAGGCTCGCCAAACGCAACAAGAGGGCCTGGGCCTGGTACGTCGGTTGGTTCAATTTCCTCGGTGAAGTGGCCGTCACAGCCGCAATCGACTTCGGTTGCGCCACGACAATGATGGCGTTCGCCGCGTTGACTTTCGGCGTCGAGCCCACCGCTGGCGCTACCTTTGCCCTGTTCGTCGTCCTGATGATCATCCACGCCCTGCTCAACAGTTTCGGCGTCAAGATTGTCAGTTTCCTGTCCAATGTCTCCGCCTGGTGGCACATTGTAGGCGTCGCGATCATCGTGGCGGCGCTGTGGATCATGCCCACGAGCCACCAGTCCTTCAACTGGACAATGACGGCGTGGCACAACGAAACCGGCTTCACCTTCGGGCCGTATGTCTTCCTCATGGGCCTGCTCATGTCGCAGTACACCTACACCGGCTACGATGCTTCGGCCCACGTTGCCGAAGAGACCAAGAACGCAGCCATCGCGGCCCCCAAGGGGATTGTCATGAGCGTCGTCGTCTCCATTATCGGTGGCTGGATTCTGCTCTATTCACTCGTCGCGGCGATCCCGAACGGCTCAGAGGACGGCCTGACCGCCCTTGCAGCAACGTCAACCGGCCTGCCACCGGCGCAGATTTTCCTCGATGCACTGGGTAACCCCGGCGTAGCGAAATTCCTGCTCGCCATCGTCGTAGGCGCACAGTTCTTCTGCGGCATGGCGTCCGTGACTGCCAATTCGCGCATGACCTACGCGTTCTCCCGAGACAACGCACTGCCGGGTTCCCGCATCTGGGCCAAAGTCAACGCCCGGAGCGGCACCCCTACAAATTCCATCTGGCTCTGCGTTGGCTGCGCGATCGTGCTCGCTTCGCCCGCCCTGTTCAATACAACCGCGTATTTTGCCGTGACGAGCGTTGCCGTCATTGGCCTCTACATCGCGTACATCACCCCCGTACTCCTCCGCAGGCTCAACAAGAGCTTCGTGCCGGGTCCATGGCACCTGGGGAAGTGGAGTCCCGTCATCAACTGGATCGCGATCGTGTGGGTCGCCATCATCGTGATTCTCTTCGTTCTTCCGCCCGTCGCAGACATCACCATCGACACCTTCAACTACGCGCCAATCGCCGTCGTGGTCGTCTTCCTCCTCGCCACAGTGCTTTGGTACACCACGGGGCGTCGGACGTTCATGACGAGTGCCGAACAGGAGCATCTGACGATCGACGCGGATAAGCTGCTCAACTAGCACAACCATGGGCCGCCGGCGGTTCTTCGCCAGCGGCCTCCCAGCCAGGAAGGTCGCCATGTTCCTCGTTGAACCGATTGAATCCCCCCTGTTGGAGACGGTCTTGCTGCCCGTGCGTGGACACATGGCCTTCGAGTCGTGTGTCGAGCACTTGGGATCGGCAATTCAGTTGGGGATCTTCAAGACCGGCGAACGCCTGCCACCCGAGCGCGACTTGGCCGAGCGCATGCAGGTCTCCCGGGCCACGCTGCGCGAAGCGATCAGCGCATTGCGCGCGGCCGGTTTCGTCACGACCGTCCGGGGGAGGGGCGGCGGAACCATCGTGGAACCGGTCGGCAACGCCCGTCCGCCGGAGCGTCCAGGCAATAAGGACCGGCAGGAGGAAATCAGCGACATCCTCATCTTTCGTTCGGTGATTGAACCCGGGGCCTGCCAGCGGGCGGCCTCGATGCGGCTCAGCGAGGATCAGCGCCAACTCCTGATTGATTCCCTGGCCGAGGTTGAAAACGCGGGTTCACCGGTGGAATACAGGCAAGCGGACGCCCGCCTTCACTTGGCTTTCTCCGCTGTTGCGGGGTCCTCCGAGCTCAATAAAGCCAGCACCACCATCCAGACAAAGATCCACGAGTTCCTTGCGGAAATCCCCTTTCTGCAGCGGAACATCGAACATTCAAACCAAGAACATCGATTGATAGTGCAGGCCATCCTCGACGGCGAGCCTGCAGCGGCCCGAAGCGTCATGGAATTGCACTGCGAGTCCACTGCCGCACTACTCAAGGGACTACTGAAATGAGCAGCACCATGAACGACATTTCGAACACCGTTCACCCTCGCAATGACCGCATGCTCACCGTTGAGCAACTCAAGGCGCAGATTGGCGAGGGCGCCATAGACACCGTGATTCTCGGCTTCACCGACATGCAGGGCAGGTTGCAGGGCAAGCTCCTCCACGCGCAATTCTTCCTGGATTCCGTCCTGGAGCATGGCACCGAAGGCTGTAATTACCTCCTCGCCGTTGACACCGAAATGAACACCGTGGATGGCTATGACATTTCCTCGTGGGAAAAAGGCTATGGAGACATGCTCTTCGACATGGATCTGGACACCATCCGCGTCCTTCCCTACCGCGAGGGGAGTGCGCTGATCCAGTGCGACTTGTCCATGACGGACGGTACTCCAGTCTCCGTTTCACCCCGCGCCATGCTCAAGCGCCAGACGGCCAAGGCGGCCGAGCGCGGTTGGAAGGCACTTGCCGGAACCGAGCTTGAGTTTGTGGTCTACAACGACTCCTACGAGCAGGCATGGGACCTGGACTACAAGCACCTCACACCTGCCAACCAATACAACGTGGACTACTCGCTCCTGGGATCCGGCCGCGTGGAACCCCTGCTTCGCAGGATCCGGAACGAGATGTACGCAGCGGGCATGACCGTGGAATCCGCCAAGGGTGAATGCAACTTCGGCCAACACGAGATCGCGTTCAAGTACGACGAAGTGGTCACCACGGCGGACAACCATTCCGTCTACAAGACCGCGGCCAAGGACATCGCCCACGACATGGGCCAATCCATTACCTTCATGGCCAAGCCCAACGAGCGCGAGGGCAATTCCTGCCACATCCACCTGTCCCTGCGCGGACTCGACGATGAGCTGGTCTTCTGGGACAAGGCGACAGGCGCCCGCACCAAAACCTACGATCACTTCATCGCAGGAGTGCTGGCCACAATGCGGGAATTCACGCTCTTTTACGCTCCCAACATCAACTCCTACAAACGGTTCGTCAAAGGCTCGTTTGCCCCGACCGCGGTGGCGTGGGGCCTCGACAACCGCACCTGCTCGGTGCGCCTCGTGGGGCATGGCCAAAGCGCGCGACTGGAAAACCGGTTGCCGGGTGGCGACGTCAACCCTTACTTGGCATTGTCGGCCATGCTGGCCGGCGGGCTCTACGGAATCGAAAATGAGCTCGAACTCGAACCGGCAACCCTCGGCAACGCTTACACTTCGGGCGCTCCCACCGTGCCGACGACGATGCGGGAAGCGCGGGATCTGTTCGCTAACTCCGTGATCGCCAAGGAAGTCTTCGGTGAGGAAGTGGTTCGGCACTACGTGAACTACGCCGACGTCGAACTGGCAGCTTTTGAGTCCGCCATCACGGACTGGGAGCTACGCCGCGGGTTTGAAAGGCTGTAGGGGAATGACTCGAAATCAGACGCCTGCCCCAGCTCCAGGTTCGAGCCCACGGCCTCGGATCGCCCTGACCACCTATCTGCAAGACGCGAAATGGGGGGTTTGGGATGCGCGGGCAGCGGTGCTGCCGGCGGCATATTTGGAAGCCGTCGTGGCGGCCGGCGGCACCCCTCTTCTTCTGCCGCCTATCGGCACGGATACCTCCGTACTTGACCTCGTGGATGGCCTGATTGTGGTGGGCGGAGCCGACGTCGACCCCGGAAATTACGACGCAGAGCCTCACCCAAGCACGCGCAGCCAGCCCGCCCGGGACGAGCACGACATCGCCTTGACGCTGGCCGCATTGGAGAAGGGGGTTCCTCTGTTTGCCATCTGCCGCGGCGCGCAAATCCTGAACGTGGCCTTGGGCGGAAACCTCATCCAGCACGTGCCGGATGTGCTTCCCGAGGCCAACTACCAACCCGCTTCGGGGGTTTATGGCGAAGTCCAGTTCGGTACCCGGCCGGGGAGCATTATCGCCGAACACCTCGGCGAGCGGGCATCGGCGCCTGTTTATCACCACCAGATTCTCGACCGGGTTGCCGAAGGCCTGTGCGTCACGGCGTACGCGGCGGACGGCACGATCGAAGCCGTCGAGTCGACCCAAGGAAGCTGGGCGTTGGGCGTTCAGTTTCACCCTGAACAAAATCGTTCCGACTTGCGCCTCTTTGAAGGATTCATCGAGGCCGCCAGAAGGTACCGGGACGGCGAGCCTAGCGCTGAGCGCGTGGACCCAACGACGGAATTCAAACCGACAGAAACGAGCTGGGCGTGAGCGCCACAACCTTTGACATCATCAATCCGGCCACCGAGGAATTCCTTCAAACTGTTGAACTGGCATCCCTGGCCGAGACCGACGCACTGATTGCCCGCGCGGCTGGCGCCTTTGAGACCTGGCGGAAGGTGTCGCCGTCGGACCGGGCACTGCTCTTACGCCGGTTCGCGGCCGCCGTCGACGCCGATCTGGAGAACCTCGCACAACTGGAAGTCCGCAATGCGGGACACACGGTCGGCAACGCCCGATGGGAAGCGGGCAATGCGCGTGACGTCATTAGTTACTACTCGGCGGCTCCTGAGCGGCACTTCGGGCGGCAGATCCCCGTTGCCGGAGGCCTCGATGTGACGTTCCACGAGCCATTGGGCGTTGTCGGCATCATTGTGCCGTGGAACTTTCCCATGCCGATCGCGGCGTGGGGCTTCGCTCCGGCCCTCGCGGCAGGCAACACGGTGGTCCTCAAGCCAGCGGAACTTACGCCCCTGACGGCGATGAGGCTGGGCGAGCTGGCGCGCGAGGCCGGCTTGCCCGACGGCGTGCTGACCATCATCCCGGGGAAGGGCTCCGTGGTGGGGGCGCGCTTCGTGACCCACCCCGCCGTGCGAAAGGTCGTCTTTACGGGGTCTACCGGGGTTGGCAAGCAGATCATGGCCGGTTGTGCCGAGCAAGTGAAGCGGGTGACGCTCGAGTTGGGTGGCAAGAGCGCGAACATCGTGTTCGCCGACGCCGACCTTCAGGCCGCTGCTGCCGCAGCGCCCGGTGGTGCGTTCGACAACGCCGGCCAGGACTGCTGTGCAAGGTCCCGGATCCTGGTGGAAAAGTCCGCCTACGATGCTTTTCTTGAGCTTTTGGGGCCAGCTGTCCGGGCTGTCAAAGTCGGCGACCCGGCTGATGAAAGTACCGTCATGGGGCCGTTGATTTCCGCCCGGCAACGCGAAACCGTCGCGGGCTTTGTGCCCTCGGGAGCGCCCATAGCTTTCCAAGGCGAGGTGCCCGAAGGGCCGGGTTTCTGGTTCCCGCCCACTGTCCTGGCCCCCGACTCCTTCGACGACCCGGCGGTGCGTGAGGAGATCTTCGGACCAGTCGTCGTCGTCGTTCCGTTCAACGACGAAGCGGACGCCGTACGGATTGCCAACGACACCGAATACGGCCTCTCCGGATCCATCTGGACCCAAGACGTTGGCCGGGCCCTGCGCGTGGCCCGCGGAGTGGATGCCGGAAACCTCTCGGTGAACTCCCACTCGTCAGTCCGGTATTCGACGCCGTTCGGCGGCTTCAAGCAATCGGGCCTGGGCCGCGAGCTGGGTCCTGACGCACTTGATTCCTTCAGCGAAGTGAAGAACGTCTTCATCGCGCACTGAACCCACCAAACTTTGGAAGCCCATCATTCAAGGAGAGATCACCATGACCGAATTCATTTCAAACCGACTCAAGGACCGCACAGCCGTCATCACCGGTGGCGCCAGCGGGATCGGCCTGGCCACGGCAAAGCGTTTCGCCTCGGAGGGTGCCAACGTGGTCATCGCCGATATCGATCCGGCAGCCGGAGACGCAGCCGCGGCTGCTGTCGATGGCATCTTCGTGAAGGTCAATGTCACGGACGAGCAGGAAGTCATCGACCTCTTCGCCGCGGCCAAGAGCCACTACGGCAGCGTGGATATCGCCTTCAACAATGCCGGGATCTCGCCGCCGGACGACGCATCCATCCTGGACACCGGAATCGATGCCTGGCGCCGGGTCCAGGAGGTCAACCTGACCAGCGTCTATTACTGCTGCAAATACGCGCTGCCGTACATGTTGGAGCAAGGCAAGGGCTCGATCATCAACACCGCGTCCTTCGTGGCCGTGATGGGTGCGGCAACTTCGCAGATCTCCTACAGCGCTTCCAAGGGCGGCGTGCTGGCGATGACCCGCGAGCTGGGCGTCGAATTCGCGCGCAAGGGGGTGCGGATCAACGCGTTGTGCCCCGGACCGGTCAACACTCCGCTACTGAAGGAACTCTTCGCCTCCGATCCGGAGCGGGCAGCGCGCCGCCTGGTCCACGTGCCCTTGGGACGTTTCGCAGAGCCCGAAGAACTGGCCGCTGCGGTCGCCTTCCTGGCAAGCGACGACGCCTCGTTCATTACCGCGTCGACCTTCATGGTTGACGGCGGTATTTCGGGAGCCTACGTCACCCCGATCGACTAGTTTCCATCGATTGCTCCGTAACGGTCCTTTTGGGACCCCAAAACGACTGTAACGGAGCAATCGATGGGACAGGTTAGCTGCCTCGGTACGTGGAGAACGCGAAGGGGCTGAGCAGGAGGGGCACGTGGTAGTGCTCGCCGGCGTCGGACACCGTGAAGCTCAAGTCCACTTCAGGGAAAAAGGTGTCCACGCCCTGTGCCTTGTAATACGGGCCTGTTGCGAAGTTCAGGCGGTAACTGCCGCCGTCGACCCTTTCAGGACCCAGGTCCTTGATCCGGCCGTCCGCATCGGTGGTGCCGCTAGCGACGTGCTTCCAGTTGTCGCCGTCGCGCACGGAGAGAACGACGGCGACACCGGCCGCCGGCCGTCCGGATCCGGTGTCCAAGATGTGGGTGGTTATCTGGGAAACGCTCATTTGCTGGACACCCCTTGGCTGCTCGCGCTGGTTTCGCTGATGACTCCGGCAAGGCGCAGTAGTGCGATTTCGCGCAACTGGCTAGCCACGATGACGTCTTCTTCTTCCGCGGTGTGGCCCAGGCGCTCCTGGAGGGAGGCCAGGATTTCCTTGGCTGTCCGGCCCGCGGCGCGGATCAGGAAGACGCGGCCGAACTTGGCCTCGTACTCACGGTTGCCCTCGGCCAACGCGGTGACGACGCCGTCATCGCCGGGGTCTACGCCGGCCTGCTCGGAGCGGGACATCGCGGCTTCGGTGGTCTGGGCCTTGGGCCGTTCGCCGATCCGGGGGTGGTGGGCCATCGCGGCCGCCACTTCGTCCGAGGTGAAGGGCTCGGCGGTTTCACGCGCGAAATCGAGCAAGGAGTCCAAGCCGCTGAAGGGGCGCGCATCTGCTACGTGCTCCACCCAACGCCGGATGTCGAGGCATGGGCGGAGGACGTCGATGGCGTCCGCACGGTCCACGCTGTTGAATACTTCAAGCTGCATGCTTGTTCATTCCTCGTGCGAGTGCTGGCATCCATGGTGTTGGCTATGCGGAACTCCGGCGATTCCTGCCGGATGGACCTGCGCACCTCCGCACCCAGATCTTCCACATCATGGAACTGTTATTTCAGCATACGTAATAGTGAATCCAATGACTGCCGTGGTGTCAAGAGAATACCGCACCCCGGACCTCCCGCTCCGCCCTGCTCTACCCTCCCTGCGACGCTCGCTCACTTATGCCGCCCTTTCCCGAAACGCTCGCTCACTTATGCCGGGTTCTACCGAAACGCTCGCTCACGTTTGGGGGGTTCTACCGAAACGCTCGCTCACGTTTGCCGTCTAGTGGACAATGTCAGCAACGAGCCAAAGGAGTTCCGCCATGCCAGAGGTCCTGACTTCCCGGTATCTCTTCGGACCGGGTCCCAGCAATTGCTATCCGGAAGTGACCGCCGCGTTGGCGTATCCGGTGATCGGGCATCTGGATCCGGTGTTCATAGAGCGCCTGGACCGGACATGCGCGGGGCTTCGAACTGTGTGGGGAACCCGGAATGCCCGCACCCTGCCATTGAGTGCCACTGGGTCCGGTGGCATGGAGGCTGCCTTCGTTAATACAGTGTCCGACGGCGACGTGGCGGTAATTGCCGTCAACGGGCTCTTCGGGGAGCGCATGTGTGAGGTTGCGCGGCGCTGCGGCGCCACGGTGGTCCGCGTAGACCATGAATGGGGCAGGCCCGTGGATGCGGAGCGCGTCCTCGCCGCGCACCCTCATCCCAAGGTGGTAGCCGCCGTCCATGCCGAAACCTCCACGGGTGTCCTGTCCGACGTCGGGCCTCTTGGCGCCGGCAAGGGTGACGCCCTGCTGATCGTGGACGCCGTGACATCCATCGGCGGGCTGGAACTTCTGGCTGACGACTGGGGGATCGACGTCGGGTACGCCGGGACGCAGAAGTGTTTGGGTGCGCCCCCTGGCTTGTCCCCGTTCACAGTGTCCGAGCGTGCTTTCGAGCGGCGCATCAAAGAGCCGCGTTCGTGGTATCTGGATATCGGCCTTCTGGGTGGGTATGTTGGCGCGGCGAGTGGCAGCCGGACGTATCACCATACGGCGCCCGTGACCATGATCGCCGGGCTCGAGGCCGGATTGGACCGCATCTTGGCCGAGGGGCTCGCGGCTGTTCAAGCGCGGCACCGTGCAGCCGGAGCCGAGTTGCGGGATGGCCTTGAAGCGATGGGGCTCGAGCTGTTTGCCGCGGAGGGCTCGCGATTGCCGAGCCTCACCACCGTCAAAGTGCCCGACGGCGTGGACTCGGCTGCCGTCCGCTCTTACCTTCTGGAGAACTTCAGTATGGAAATCGGCTCCGGGGCGGGTGCGTTTACGTCGACCGTTTGGCGGATCGGCATGATGGGTCCGAACGCCAACAGGGCATCGGTAAAGCTCGTCCTTGGCGCGCTGGAAGAAGCCATCGCCAAAGCCTGATGCTCGCTCACCTATGACGGCCAAATCCCGAACGCCCGCTCACTTCTGGCCGAAAAGGGCCGGTCATGTGAGCGGGCGTCGGCCCGG
>OUNM010583812.1_pt1 | contig 15759 bp, 19 predicted proteins | sample 1769961 | NCBI WGS metagenome assembly OUNM01 (sample SAMEA3914820, study PRJEB12502) | metagenome | biome: forest; material: soil | place: USA | collected 2012-03-12 | depth 0.3 m | reverse complement strand
GCTGGAGATCCTGTTCTACGGCAACCTGGGCCTCGCGGCCCATACCGACGCGCTCACCCGCCTCTACAACAAGGGCTACCTCCACGAAGCCCTCGAAGCCGAATTCAAGCGCGCCAAGGCGCTGCACTCGGAGCTCGCGGTCATCTTCTTCGACCTCGACTTCTTCAAGAAGGTCAACGACACCCACGGCCACGACGCCGGCGACTACGTTCTCAAGGAGATCGCGGGGCTCATCCGCGGCGGCCACGTGCGGCCCAAGGACGTCTTCGCGCGCAACGGTGGCGAAGAGTTCGTGATCCTGCTTGCCAACACCGGCCTCAAGCCCGCGCTGGACATGGGCGAGCGCATCCGCTCGGCCGTCGAGTCGCACGCCTTTATCTACGAAGGCAAACGCCTGCCGATCACCATCAGCATCGGCGTCGCCGAGATGCGCTCGGACATCGAGTCGGCGCAGACGCTGCTCAAAGCCGCCGACAAGGCGCTCTACGCCGCCAAGCTCGGTGGTCGAAACCGCGTCGTCGCCGCGAGCTGAACCAAACTGGCCCCTTTTGCGCTCATTCCCGGGCGGGATCGAAGAGAGGCTGCGCTTCCTTGCCGGTTCCCGTGATGTTGAGCTCCTGCAAGCTGCGCGGTTTGAGCAAGCTATCGTAGCCCCCGACGGCATCCCGACGGAGCCGAACCGGAAGCACTCGACCGAAGGTCTGCGAAACCGCATCCCGATAATGGGCCGCAAGCTGCCTCCGAACGACTGCTTCACCCGCCACCTCGCCTTCACGGGCCTTGAGGAGCTGGATCGAATAACCCAGGTCCTCAAGGCGACCGGTCTCGGGATTTTTCACTGGCTTGAGCAGGCGAGGCGGCAGCTGCACCCAGGGGTCGGCCGAATCGCGCTGTTTGAGAAGCTGCGGTTTGATCTCTCGGAAGAGCTCGGCATCCACCCTCTTCGGGTCGATCCCTCCCGCTGAGCTGACCTCGACCGGCGTGGTTCCCCCGTTCTGGTTCAGAAAGAGGGAGCCTTCTTTCGATCTTCCGAACTCAGGATCGAAAGCAGTGAGCGCCCGGTAAAGAATCGCCGATCGCTGCTCTTCCGACATAGGAAACCTTCGGCCTTTCGCGTACTCCGGCGACAGCAGATTGCAGCTATTCAGGTAAAACGAGGCGCCATCGGCATACCTGCCCTGAAACGCCCCGAACGTGGCGCGAACCGCGGCTTTATCGAGAAGATTGACCTGGGACTTTTTCTGCTTGGTCCAGAGCACGCTGGATTCAGGGGCGGTCCCCTTCTCTCCCGCCCCTGCACCGCCATGCGCGTCGATCTCCATACCCCCGATCCTGAAGGCCTCTCCGTAGACCGCAGTGACCTTCTCCTGGATCTCCTTCTGGATCTCCGCGGGGCTATCGCCTCGGAGAACCACGGTGCGCACGTTCTTCCAACCTCGCACCTGAGCTTTCTCTTCGAGGTCCTTCGCCATGCGACGCTCATGCGCGAAGACCGGGTCGACCGCACCCTTCTTGGACAGGTAATATTGGCGATTTCTATCGATCTCGTCCTTCGTAGCCCCGAAGCCCGAGATGGCCTTACTGTCGGTGGCCGCCAATTCGCTGAAGCTGCCCGAGACAACGATATTCAAGATCGGAACATCAGCCGGCGCGTCCGCACGGGCGCCCGCCACCAGCACGAACTGAAGCAGGCATGCGAGAAAACTTCGGTATCTCTTCAATTCGATCCCCAAAGTAAAATGATCTCACGATCGGGCTGCCTCGGGGATGTGTCACGGAAGATGCATCCCCTGATGGATTGGGGAGGGTATTTTTATGGGCACCTTCAATAAAGCTGTCACCAGAAACTTCATGAAACCTGACGAACGGCGCGACTTCAAAGGCCACGGCCATTTGGATGTACTGACGTTCGCAACAAAAGAAAGGGGTGATCTGATGATCGGCAAAGGCGTCTTCGAACCTGGCTGGAAATGGTCGACCGACGTCAAACCGATCGCGGGAACAGATAGCTGCACGGCCGAGCACTTCGGCTATTGCCTGAAAGGCACGATGAAAGTGAAAATGGACAGCGGCGAAGAGTACGATGTGAAACCGGGAGAAGCCTATTACCTGGCTCCGGGCCATGACGCCTGGGTTACCGGGGACGAAGCCTGCGAGTTGCTGGACTTTACTGGGTACGCTGAGTACGCGAAACCGAAAGCCGAGAAAGCGGCATAGCATAGACGACATCAGCGCCGTTCGCCGGAGCGAGGGCGCTGCGCGAGAGCCCCAGGCGCTCGACAAGCCGAATCGAGGCTTCGTTATGCGGATCGATCTCGGCGAAGATCTCCGCCACGCCGAGCGAGTCAGCTAGAAACTCGATCACCGGTTCGAGCGCCTCGCGGGCTAGCCCCTGATTTTGGTACGAACGCGCGACCATGTACCCGATCGAGGCGCGTGGGGAGCCGACTCTGAGTCCCACTTGGAAATGGCCGATAATGAGCTGAGAGCCGCGATGGCGTGCTGCCCAGTTGAGCCAGAGTTCGTCGCCGGTTGGCGATTGCCGGCGCGACCAGCGGATGCAGCGCGCGAGCTGAACCTCATAAGTCGGCACTTGGAAGTCGACATAGCGATGAAGCTCGGGATCGGCGAAAAGATCTGTTAGCTCGCGGGCATGGGATTCGAGCACCGGCTCGAGGTCCAGGCGCGCGGTCTTGATCTGCAGTTCTAAGTCGGTAGGAATCTTCACTCGTGCGATGCATAGCATGCATCGCACGACTCGTCTTAGAGAGCATTTTGAGAGGGCGTTTTGACTATTGCAGTCAAACACTCTCTTGGCTAGGGTCGGCCCCATGACCAAGCGAGTTCACGTCCTGGATCCGATTGTCGCCGAACGCATCGCCGCCGGCGAAGTGATCGAGCGCCCTGCCAGCGTGATCAAGGAGCTGGTCGAGAATTCGCTCGATGCGGGAGCGACCGAGGTCTCCGTTCGGCTCGAGGACGGCGGCAAGGACCTGATGGAGGTCATGGACAACGGCTCGGGGATCGACGGCGATGACCTCGGGATCTGCGTTCTCCGCCATGCGACGAGCAAGATCCGCTCGCTCGAGGATCTAGAAAAACTTCACACCCTGGGTTTCCGCGGCGAGGCGTTGCCCTCCGTCGCGGCGGTCTCGGAGCTTACGATTCTCTCGCGCGCCAAAGCCGCTCCAGGCGCTCCGCAGCGCGACGCCTACCAGCTCGGCCCCGTCCACCCGACGGCGCGCGATCTCAAGCCCGAAGCCGTGACCTTCGGCCACTTCCTGGGCTCCCCGCACGGCACGCGCATCCACGCGCGCGGCCTCTTCTCGCAGATCCCGGCCCGGCTCAAGTTCCTCAAGTCGCAGGCGTCCGAGGTCTCCCACGTGCGCGAGTGGATGGAGCGCCTGGCGCTGGCGCATCCTCAAGTCACGTTTCGCCTCCAAAGCGACGAGCGCCAGACGCTCCTCCTGCGCGCGCAGACTGAGGTGGAGCGCGTGCGCGCGATCTTGGCCGATGGCGAGGACTACCCGATCATCACCGAAGAGGCGCGCGCTCCGGGCCTCTCGGTGCGCGCCCACTGGCTTCAGGGACTCAGCTCGCCGCAGACGCGCAAACTCGTCCAGGTCGTCAACGGCCGCGCCGTGCGCGACCGAGTGCTTCAGCAGGCGCTGCTCTCGCCTTTCCGGCAAGCCCTGCTTCCGGGCCAGTTCCCGGCCGTCGCGCTCTTTGTCGAAATCGAGCCCGAGCTCATCGACGTCAACGTCCATCCTTCCAAGACGGAGCTGCGTTTTCTGGACAGCCGCACGGCCTTTCGAACCATCGAGAGCCTCGTCCAGTCCATGGTGGGCCGTCACGGCGCGCCGGCGTTCGTCTCCGGTGCCGCGGGCGGCGCAGGGTATGGCGGCGAGAGCACTGCGAGCTTCGGCGCCGCGGATCGCGCGTTCGCGCTGAGCGGCGGCCCCGCGGGCGAAGCCGCGCGCCCGGCCTGGAGCGCCGGCTGGCGCCCGCAGCAGCATCAGCCGACCTTTGATCTCGGCGCTTGGCGGGCCCTGGATCCGGCGGCGCTCCCGCTGGCGACGGCCTCCTCGGGCGCTACGACCACCGCCGACTCCGCGACCTCCATCGACTCCGCGACTGATGCCGCCGTGACCGTCGCACCCGCCCCAGTCGCGCACCCGTTCGCGCACGGGCGACTCGCCGGCACGCTCTTCAATACTTACATCCTTTATGACCTCGGCGAGGAGCTCGTGCTCGTCGATCAGCACGCGGCCGACGAGCGCGTGCGGTATGAGCGACTGCGCCGGCGCGTTCTGGAAGGAGACACGCAGAGCGCGCAGCAGTCGCTCCTCATCCCCGAATCGGTCACCTACCCCGCCGAGCTGCGTCCGCGAATGGAAGATCGCCTGCCCTGGCTCGAGAAGCTCGGCTTCGAAGTCGAGGTCTTCGGCGAAGACGCCGTCGTCTTCCGCAGCGTGCCCCCCGAGTGGGGCGGCCACGATATCCGCCTTCGCCTCAAAGGGCTCGTCGAGCGTACGCTCGCGGCCGAAGCCTCTGACGGCCTGTTGATCGACGAGCGCCTCTTCGAGAAGCTCGCCTCCGAAGCCTGCCACTCGGCGGTGCGCGCTGGCGACTGGCTCGAAAACGTCGAAGCCGAAGCGCTCGTGCGCTCGCTCTTCGCCTGCGCCCATCCCTGGAACTGTCCGCACGGCCGCCCGACCGTCGTGCGCATGCCGCGCGCGCGATTGGAAGAGTGGTTTCAGCGTCGGGCTCCGAAATCCGATGGTTTACAACTCTAAAACCGCGATACTCACCGGCACGACCGCCTCGGGAAAGACTGCGACCGCGCTCGAAGTCGCTTCACGCTACGGCCTCGAGATCATCAACGCCGACAGCCTGCTCGTCTACCGCGGCATGGACATCGGCACGGCCAAGCCCACGCGCGATGAGTTGGCCCGAGTTCCGCATCATTTAATCGACGTGCGCGGCCCGAATGAGCCGTACAACGCCGCGGATTTCGTTCAAGGGGTCGAGGCCGCGCTGACCGAGATTCACGCTCGCGGAAAACGCGCGCTGATCGCCGGCGGCACGGGCTTCTACCTCAAGGCGCTTCTCTACGGCGTCTGGGAAACTCCCGGGACCTCCACGGAAATTCGCGCGCGACTCGAGCCCCTCGACAATGCCGAGCTCTACGCGCGCCTCAAGACCCGCGACCCCGAATCTGCCTATCGCATCACGCAGGGCGATCGTTATCGCCTCATCCGCGCGCTCGAGGTCATCGAGCGAAGCGGAAAGACTCCGACCGAGCTCGAGGCCGAGCAGTCCGGCAAAGCCGCCGACGCTCGTTTCCGTCTTTTAATCGTCGATCGCGAGAACGAGGATCTCTTCGCGCGCATCGAGAAGCGCTCCCGCCAGATGATCGACGACGGGCTCGTGGACGAGACCCGCCGCATCCGAGAGTCCTACCCGGACGCGCGCCCGCTCGATGCCGTAGGCTACGCCCAGGCACGCGACTACTTCGACGGCATCAAGCCCGAGAGCCGAAAGCTGCGCGAAGGTCTCGCAGGACTCTCCGACGAGGTCGCCCTCGCCACGCGCCAGCTCGTCAAGAAACAGAGGACCTGGTTCAAGGGCCAGCTCGAAGGCGAATGGTTCATCCTCGATCGGGATCGCGCGAAGCTCGATGCCGTGCTTGAGTCCATCTATGTCCAAAGCTAAGCCCACCGTCGTTCTCACAGACCCGTTTATCCCCGAGGTCATCGAGCGAGAGCTCAAGCCCCGCGCCCAGGTCCTCATTGCGCGCGACCGCAAGCACCTCGAGAAGCTGATCGCCGGCGCCGACGCGCTGATCACGCGCTTCTCGGACCGCGTGGACGAAGCGCTTCTGGCCAAGGCGCCGCGCCTGCGCGCGATCGGCAACTTCGCCGTGGGCTTCGACAACATCGATTTCAAAGCCTGCGCGCGGCGCGGGATCCGAGTCACCAACACGCCCGACGTCCTGACGCGCGCCACGGCCGAGCTCACCCTTGCGCTGCTCCTGGCCTGCGCGCGGCGCTTGCCCGAGGGCGAAGCCCTCTGCCGCCGCGGCCGCTTCGGTGGCTGGGATCCGCGAATGCTGCTCGGTCTCGAACTGAAAGGCCGCCGCGCCGTGATCGTCGGCCGCGGCCGCATCGGCGGCGAGACGGCGCGCCTCTTTCGCGGCATCGGCCTCAAGGTCGAGTTCATCACTCGCGAGGACAGCGCCGCCGCGGTCCGAACTAAGCTCCGGCGCGCCCAGGTCCTGAGCCTGCACGTGCCGCTGAGCGCGGCCACGCGCCACTGGCTCGACGCCCGCAAGCTCGCGCTTCTGCCGCGCGATGCGATCGTGCTCAATACCACGCGCGGCCCCGTCGTCGATGAGCAAGCGTTGATCCGCGCGCTCTCGGCGAAGCCGCAAAGCCGCCGGATCTTCGCCGCCGGCCTCGACGTTTACGAGCGCGAGCCCGAAATTCCCGCCGCTCTCCGAAAACTCCCCAACACGGTCCTTCTTCCTCATCTCGGCAGCGCGACTCACGAGGCGCGAACCGCCATGGCCCGACTGGCGGTCTCGGGCGTTCTGGCCCTTTTAGGTGGCGGACGCCCTTCGAACGAAGTACGCTTCCCACGCTAATGCAAGCCAACGCTTCTCAACGCATCATCATCGTTTCCGACGGTACGGGCGAAACCGCCGCCCAGATGGTCAAGGCGGCGCTCGTCCAGTTCAACGGCATCGAGGCCTACTTCACCCGTTACAAGAACGTCCGCAACGAAGCGCAGATCCAGGCGATCTGCGGAGACGCCGCCCAAGGCAAAGACCTCATCATCTACACGATCGTCTCGCCGCAGCTGCGAAGCTTTCTCGTCGCGCAATGCCGCGAGCGCGGGATTCCCTACATCGATCTGCTCGGACCGCTTCTCGTCGGCCTGGCCACGCAGTTCGGTTATGAGCCGCGCTCGGTCGCCGGCCTTCTTCACGATGTCAACGAGGCCTACTTCAAACGAATCGAGGCGATGGAGTACACGATCGCCCACGACGACGGCAAAGACCTCACCGGGCTCGAACGCGCCGACATCGTCATCTTGGGCATCTCGCGCACCTCCAAGACTCCGCTTTCGATGTACCTTTCGCACCAAGGATGGAAGGTCGCCAACATCCCCCTGATCTACGGATTCGGCGTTCCGAAGGAAGTCTTCGAGATCGACCAAAGGCGCGTGATCGGCCTGACTATCGACCCCGAGGACCTCACCCAGATCCGCCGGGCCCGCTTGATGCGCCTCGGCCAAGACAAGGGAGGCGAGTACGCCGACCCCGAGAAGGTCAATCAGGAAATCGAGTACGTTACTGAGATCTATCGGGAAAATCGCCGCTGGCCGATCTTCAACGTGACCGGGAAGGCCCTGGAAGAGACCGCCGCCGAGATCATCAAACTCATGGCGTCACGACGCTTGACGCCGCCCAATTTTTTGGAAAATATGCCCCCTGCGGTGACTCCTCCCTCTGATGCACCGGCAGCTAGGCCCCCAGTTCCGAAAGTCACAAAAGTCGTTTCAAAGTCAGTTGTTAGAAAGAAGAAGAGGTAGTCGAATGGCCCGCGGTAATCAGGTTTGGTACAACGGAAAGATCCTTCCGGTCGAGAATGCGAAGATCAGCCTCTTCTCTCATGCTCTCCACTACGGCACCGGCGCCTTCGAAGGCATCCGCGCTTACAAGCAGAAGTCCGGTGGCGGCGCCATCTTCCGCCTGCGCGAGCACCTCGTTCGCCTCACCGAGAGCGTCAAGATCATGGGCTTTGCCTTCCCTTACACCGTAGATCAGATGATCGAAGGCTGCATCGCCGTCTGCAAAGCCAATAACTTCGAAGAATGCTACCTCCGCCCGATCGCCTTCATCGGCGACGGTCCGCTCGGCGTGCACCCGGGCGCCAACCCCACGCTCGATCTCGCGATCCTGACTTGGGAATGGGGCAGCTACTTGGGCGACAAGGGCATCGACGAAGGCACCAAGCTCGTCGTCTCGAGCTACCTCCGCCCGCACGTCAACTCCTCCCTCACCAAGGGCAAGATCACGGGCCAGTACCTCACGGGCGTCGTCGCTAAGCGCGAAGCGATCGCCGCGGGCTTCGACGAAGCCCTCATGCTCGATCCGGATGGCTTCATGACCGAAGGCACGGGCGAGAACCTCTTCATGGTCAAGGACGGCGTCGTCAAGACGACTTCCCTCACCTCGATCCTCAACGGCATCACCCGCCAGACGGTCATGGAGTACTTCAAGCGCAAGGGCATTGAAGTCATCGAGACGCGTTTTACCCGCGACGAGCTCTACACGGCCGACGAGGCTTTCCTCACCGGCACGGCCGCCGAGATCACTCCGATCAAGTCAGTGGACAATCGCCTGATCGGCAACGGCAAGCCCGGCCCGCTCAGCCTCAAGCTTAAGCAGGACTACGCGGCTCTCGTCCGTGGCGAACTGCCCGAGTACGGCAAGGGTTGGCTGACGCCGATCAAGTAAATCGGCGCCAGCCCGGCACTTCAGCGTTTGAACTCGAAGATTCCCGGATTGGCCCCATCGCCGGACGCGAACTCGTAATGTTTGGAGTCCTGGATCGTCACCCGGTATTTGTAGCTGGAGACCGATCCGTTGCACACATTGCCTGAGCAGGTGTACTCGCTCGTCACTGAGCAGCCGCCGACGTGCTGGATACTCAGGCCCGTCAGCGTGTCACCTGTCATCTTGGGCGTCACCTGTTGCGGGCACCAGGACGTGTAGCCGCTGACGGCTTCATAGTAGCCGGCCTCGATCACGGACTTGGGCGGGGTGGGCGGATTCGAGACACAGACTGAGCCGTCGATGATCTGCTGGGCCGTCGCCACCTTTTTGCTTTGGTCGGTGCAAACCACATCGAACTGACCGTCATCGCGCTTCTGGACCGAAAGAATATTGGAGGGCTTGCCCGTGCTCTTGTGCGGGCAAACGTTATTGAGCTGCAGATCCAGGTCGGTCGCGACTTCGCGTTCGCCGCTCTTGCAGACGACATCGTATTTGCCGTCGTCTCTCTGCTGAAACGTGGCGATCTCGTCTACCGTGGGAGGCAGCGAGGGCGCGGCCCAGACCGTCCCAAGAGTAACGAATGCGAAGGCAAGCGGGATCATGAAGCGAAACATAGTGATTCCTTTCATCTAGGTTGTTTAGACCTATGATTGGAATCCAAGTTTCGCGGCTGCGAAACGAATCCCTCGCCTTCGACGCGGCTCGCATCACGTCAGCAGGAACAGTTTGTTCGAGCCCCCCATACGGGCTAAGCTGAGAAGGTGAGGAGCCGCAAGGCTCCGCCGCCGGGAGGAATTCGCGTGCAGCGCGAAGGGGCTCCGGCGGTAAACCTTTCGCGCAACGAAAGGAGGCTATAAATGTACATCGCCGTCGGCCGAATCGTCCTCGACTTCTACAACAACGAGAAGTCCGCCAAAAAGAACAAGCTCCTCGAGGAGCTCTGCGCGGACCTTCGCAAGAAGTTCAATCTCTCAGCTCTCGAAGTCGCCGACTTCGATGACCCCGAACGTTGCGTGATCGGCTTCGCTGCCGTGATACCCGAGACCTGGAAAACCTCGAGCGCCCGGGGTTTTCTCGACAAGATCACCGCCGAAATCGACCAGACGGCCTTCGCCCGGGTGATGGTCGAGGACACCGACCTGCTCACCCACGGCGAATGACGAGCCGCTTGGCGCTTAAGCAGCCAAGGGTTTGTCGTCCTTGATCTTGGATTTGATCATCTGGATCTGCTCGTCGCTGAAGTTCTGAAGCCCGTGCTCGGACTTGCCGTGCTCGGCCGCCATCTTCATGAGCTCGCTTTCTGTCTCGGCCTTCGCGGTCCAGTTGCAGTCGACGATCCCTACATCCTTACAATTGATTGATTTCATACCTCTTTCCTCCTGTGTCTTCGAAGACGCAGAAGGTGCAAATCCCGTTCTTCGGGTCTCGCGCGACTCAGTTGTCCGGTTTCACTCCGGCCGTTACACTTGAAATAGGTAAAGCGATGACGGTTCAACCCAACAAAAAAAGCGCTAGAAAATGGCTGGTGGAAACCACCGGCTTCGGCAAGCCGCGCGCGCGCCGGTCGATGGATACCGCGCCCAACGGCCAGCTGCTCTGGACCTTCTTCGTCGCGATCGCCGTCGCGATTGCCGCGCTTCAGCATATTTTTGGATCCGCGCCGAACTCCCTCCAGGAGCTGACGGCCGCAGCCCGCGCGCCGGGATCGGCCTCGGCGCCGACAGGACTTGTCCAGTATCAATAGCTCGGGTAAGTTGGCCCCCCATGCAATATTGGCTTCTCAAGTCCGAACCCGAAACCTACAGCTACGCCCAGCTCCTTAAGGACAAGCGCACCAACTGGAATGGCGTCCGAAATTTTCAAGCCCGCAACTACCTGAGAGAAATCGCCCGCGGCGACCTCTGCCTGATCTACCATAGCGGCGACGACAAGTCCGTGGTGGGCGTGGCCCGCGCGATCGGCAAGCCTTATGAGGACCTGGATCCCAAGAAGCCGGGCGAATGGGTGCAGGTCGATCTCGAGCCGGTCAAAGCCTTTGCCGAACCCGTCACGCTCAAGAGCATCAAGGCGACCAAGAACCTGGCTTCGCTCCTCTTGATCAAGCAGTCGCGCCTCAGCGTGATGCCAGTGAGTCGGGACCACTACGAGACCTTGGTCAAAATGGGAGGAGCCTGAGTGGCGGACCTCGAAACCGCGGCAATGGCCGCGCCATCCGCCCAAGCTTCGGTCGCGACCTTGAACTGGGCCCCCTTCGCGCTCGTCCCGCGCGGCGAAAAGTCCGACCCGCCGCGCTCGATCGACACGACGGACGGAGTCGCCGATCGCCTGCGCGCGGCCGCGTTCGCCGAAGTCCAGGCGCGCGACGCGTTTCTCTGGGCCGCCGATACCTTTGCGGAAACCGATCCTGAGCTCCGAGGTGCGTGGCGGATGCTGGCCCGAGCCGAACAGAAGCACCTCGACTGGCTCCTGGTTCGACTTGGCGAGCTCGGCTTCGATATTCGCGCTCGAAGGGTCTCGGATCAGCTCTGGGTTTCGCTGACGTCGTGCAAAACGGCGCGTGAATTTGCATTGTACATGGCCAGCGCCGAGGAGCGCGGACGCAAGGCTGGCGAGCGTTTCCATGCGTCGCTCCAGGCGCGCGATCCGGTCACGGCCGAAATCTTCAGAAAAATCGCAGAGGAAGAAGTCGAACACATCGCCCTTGCTCGGCGCTTCTTTCCGGACGAAGCGCCGCTCGCGCACGCCTGAATCCTGGCCTGGCGGTTGCTATACCCTCCATCCGTGGAACTGGGTTCCACTCGTGGCCCGGAGGTTTAACAGGTTCGCCCTTCGGGCCACATTTATACCTCCTTTCGCTTCGCGAAAGGTAGACGGCCAGGTTCCCTTCGCGCTCTGCGCGAATTCCTCCTGGCCGGGTCGCTGGCGCTCCAGAGTCGCTCCCAGGTGGCTCTCCCGGTGGTTCTGCGGTACAACGCGCAATCATGCAGTCCTCAATGCCTGTGCGCCGTTGGTTGATGCTCGTGGTCATCCTGATTGTCTTGATGACTGGAATCGGCGGCATCACTCGCCTGACCGAATCCGGTCTTTCCATCACCGAGTGGAAGCCCATTATGGGCGCCCTCCCCCCTCTCAATCAAACCCAGTGGCAGGAAGCATTCTCCAAGTACCAGCAGATCCCGCAGTTCGAACGCATCCACAGCACGATGACCCTCGAAGGGTTCAAGTGGATCTTCTTCTGGGAATACCTCCACCGCCTCCTGGGCCGTCTCATCGGCTTGACCTACGCGCTGCCGCTCACTTGGTATCTTTACAAGAAGCGCATACCCCAGGGCCTGCGCGGCCACGCGATCGCGGGCCTTTTCCTGGGCGGCATGCAAGGCTTCGTCGGCTGGATCATGGTCAAAAGCGGACTGACCGAGCTCACATACGTGAGCCATTTCCGGCTCGCCGCCCATCTTCTGCTCGCCTTCTGCATCGCGGCCTACCTGCTCTGGATCCGCGAAAGGCTCGCGCCGCCGCGTGGCCCGCTCTCGCCCGCCGCGCTCGCCGTAGCTCGCTGGACTCCATGGATCGCTGCCCTCGTCGGATTTCAGACCTTTTACGGCGCTCTGACGGCGGGGCTCAAGGCGGGCTTCATGTACCCGACGTTTCCGACGCTCGGCGGCCAGTGGCTTCACCCCGACCTCGTGCGGCCCGGCCTCGGCGCGCTCAATTGGCTGAGCAACCCCACAGCCGTGCAGGCGATCCACCGCGTGCTCGGCACGGTCCTCGTCGTGAGCCTCATGACCCTTTGGATCCGCTCGCGCGCCGACCTTCGCGGTACGCCCCAGTACCGCGCGCTTACCGCCTGCGCGCATCTCTCGGTCACGCAATACGCGGTCGGAATCGCTGTCGTGCTGCTGGGCGTGCCCGTTTGGGCAGGCACGCTCCACCAGGTGATCGGCTGCGTGCTTTTTCTACTGACCGCGCAGATGGTTTACGTCTTTAATGGCCATCGCCCAGTCTCGCCCGCGCTTTGATGACGCAGGCCTCTACCAAAAGTAGGGGGCCACCTTATTTCCCTGTGCTGCCGAACCCGTTTGTCCCGCGCGACGTCTCGTCGAGCGTCGCGACTTCGGTTACGGCCGGGGTGGCGATGGGTAGGATCAGGAGCTGCGCGATTCGTTCGCCGCGCTTGAGCTGGATCGCATCGCGAGTCAGGTTCCAGAGCAGGATCTGGATCTCGCCGCGGTAGCCGGCGTCGATGACGCCACCCGCAGTCTTGAGGCCCTTCTTGCCCAGGGACGAGCGATCCGCGACAAGGCCGACATATCCTTGCGGAATCGCCATCGCGACGCCCGTACGGGCCGCCTTGCCTTGTCCACCTTCGAGCAGAATGTCCTCAAGTGCGTAGAGATCCAGGCCCGCATCATGCGGATGCGCGCGCGTGGGAAGAGTGGCGTCTGAAGAAAGTCGAAGGATCGGCAGGGTTTCAGAATTTTGGGTCATGCCCTCTTTTTGGCAGAGGACATGACCCGTGACTAGAGCAATTTGAGAACGAGCGCGATTAGTACTGGCAGTTCACCTGGGTCGTGACGACTTCAGGAGAAACACCCAGATCGTCGTAGCCCTTGGCGTTGTAAGTCAGCTCGGCCTCGAAGTTCGAGGGCGGGAAACCGAAGTACGTATAGGTGAGCGTGAACACTCCGCCCGGAGCGGCGTGATTGGAGAGATAGGTAACCGTCCCGCCGTCGACCTGCACGTGATCCGGGACGTTGTCGCCCGGGAGGATCACGCTGATCAAGTCGAGAGTGGACTCTTTGTAGCCCAGCACGTCGCTGCCGGAAGCGACTTTCACGCTGTACGAGCGCTTAACGTCCGTCTCATAGAACCAGACGCGGACGGAGCGGCCCGGGCCTTCACAGAACAGGAAAGGCTTCGGCGCATCGACCGGCGGCTTCGGCATCGCGTGCGGGCCTTCGTTGCCGGCGAATACATTGAAACTCATCAAAAGAGCGGAAACCAGAAACAAGAACTTCATTTTAGCCTCCATTTATAGCCTCCTTTCGCTTCGCGAAAGGCACCTTGGCAAATCGGAGACTTCTATAGCCGGAAGGGCAATGCACCGCAAGATGTTTGAAAACAATCTGGTTTCAAGCCATGGTTTCGCGAACGAATACCGTGTCCGAAACGTAGTCTTTTCGAGGACCTGTCACGCGATAGTGGATTCGAAACCGGTCATCGCTCTCAAACGAATATTTAGCCTCATACAGGTCGGGATCGCAGAAATGAGTCCCCTCGCCCGTAGTCGGATCGATTTGGTGAAAGAGTCCTTCCAGTCCCGCATCGCCGCGAAAATGAACCTCAAGCGAAGCGCCGCGCAGCTCGTAGGCATAGCGCCGGCGCGCCTCGAAGCGCTCGCCGCTAGGGAGCGTGAGCGTGCCGTGCTCTTCGTAAGAGAGTCCGCGGTCGCCTTCGCGCGCGATCACGGCGCGGCCGCTGAAGCGCTCGCCGGTGGAAAACCCGCGATCGATCGCCCAGCGACCCGGGAGCAGCGAGAAGAGCAGCAGCGCTTCAGCGCCGCGCGAAGCTTCGGGGCGGCGGGCGTGAGCGCTCGCCGATCTGGCGGACAGATCAGTGGTCGTTGGCGACAGCATCGGCGACTCCCGCGAATGGCACTACCGTTTGGGCGTTCTTGACGAGGTTCTTGAGCACGACCTTGCCTTCGGCGAGCTCGGAGTCGCCGAAGAGCACGGCGAAGCGCGCGCCATGCTTGACCGCAAGCTTGAGCTGCGCGCCGAACCCGCCGGGCGCGAGCGGCGTGATGACCTTGAGCCCGCGCTCACGGAGCGCGCGCGCGATGCCTTCGGCCGTCTCACGAAGCTCGATCTTGGGTAGGCTGACGAAGACATCCGTCACGCCACCGAACTCCGGCAGGAGCTTGTGGGTTTCCAAAAAGTTGCGAAGACCCACGTCTCCCATCCCGAAGCCCACGCCCGGGAGCTGGTCTTTTCCGAAGAGGCCGATCAGGTTGTCGTAGCGCCCGCCACCGAAGAGCGCGCGGCGATTTTCGGGCGAGGTATCGTAGATCTCGAAAACAGTGCCCGTGTAGTAGTCCATCCCGCGAAGCACGGTGGGATCGAAGACCACGATGTCCTTAAGGCCGGATTCGCCGACGAGTTTGAAAAGCTGCGCGAGCTCGTCAATCCCCTGGCCTTTGTGATGACTCCGAACTTCTTCAAAGCTCGACTTGAAGAAGCGCTCCATCGTCGCGCGCTGCTCGGCCGTCACGCCGAGATCGGAGACCCATTTGACGTAGGCCTCTTCGCCGATCTTGTCGCGCGCGTCGATCGCCTTGGTCGTGGCGAGCGCGGTCTCGGCCGAGAGCCCGAGATCCGTCTTGAAAAAATCGTCCATCAGGCGCCGGTTGTTGACCTTGATCTGGATGAGCTTCTCGCCGCCGAAGCCGCGCATGAGCTCGTAGGCCACCTGCAGGATCTCGGCGTCGGCCAGGAGCGCGTCGCCGCCCAGGACGTCGACGTTGAGCTGCCAGTGCTCGCGCAGGCGGCCGCGCTGCGGGCGCTCGTAGCGCCAAAGATTGGGGATGCTGTACCAGCGAATCGGCCGCGGAAGCTCGTTAATCTTGCCCGCCACCATACGCGCGAGCGTCGGCGTCATCTCGGGACGGACGGCGAGCTTGCGCTCGCCCTGGTCCACGAGCCAGTAGAGCTGCTTATTGACCAGCTCCTCGCCTGACTTGGCCGCATAGAGCTCGAAGGGCTCGAGCATCGGGCCGTCGTACTCAAGATAACCGAAACGCTCGACCGCCTCGGAGAGCTTGTCGAACATCCAGCGCTGGATGCGCTGATCTTGGGGATAAAAATCTCGGGTGCCTTTGTAGGGCTGAACGCTCAGTGGGGCCATAGGATTAAACCTAGGCCCCACCTTAGCATTTCAATACCGGGCCCGGTAGGCCCGATGCGATTTTCTGACTATTACTCGGCGTCGGGTTCGGCGGGAGCCGCGGGTTCAGCCGGAGCTGCGGCCTTTGCTTGAGGCTTGCCCTTGGCAGCATCACCCTGGGTGGCAGCGTCGAACTCACGCTGGAAGTGATCCATGATCTGGATGTCCCTCATATCGCTCTCCATCAGCTTGTCGAGGTGTTGAGCCTGGATGCTCTGCATTTTTTCGAGAGTGATCGGGCGCGGCTCGCCGGC
>OUNM010278585.1_pt1 | contig 15769 bp, 14 predicted proteins | sample 1769961 | NCBI WGS metagenome assembly OUNM01 (sample SAMEA3914820, study PRJEB12502) | metagenome | biome: forest; material: soil | place: USA | collected 2012-03-12 | depth 0.3 m | reverse complement strand
CCGAGTGAGCTGATCCTTGAGGCTGGGAGAGAGCTTCACCGGCTTGCAAGCGTGATAAAAATCGACCGCAAGATGGTAAGTCCGGAAGTTTTGAAGGGCAGGAATCATGGAAGTCTCCTTTTTAAGGGGTTGGAAAATCAGCAGGTTCACGGAAAGTGGCCTGCTGATTTTCCAACCCCTTAAAAAGGAGACACGGTGACGTGCCCCGCCGTCCTGTGTGCCGGAGCGGCTGCCCGATCCTGCTGCCCGAACGGCTGCCGTCTGCCCGATGCCTGGACCCTGCCAGGCCTCGCCTTCCGCCCGTGTTGACACGCACGGTCCACCGGTCTACAAGGGGGGCATATTATGACACTTTTGCACGAAGCCGTTGAAGCCAAGAAACTCGATGTTCGCGTGGTCGAACGCAATGCTGCGCGCGGCGTTATCGCTCAGGACGAAGCCGATAAAGCGCAGAAGAAGCTTCCGGACGACGCGGACAACGCGGACTACGTCAACTTGGAAGATCTCGCCGCCGACGGCGACGTCTCCTAAGAGCTCATCGACATGTCGCACTCCCAGAGCCCGCGGCCGACCCCGGTCGCTCCGGCGGATGGCGTAGAAGCGGTTACGATCATTGGAACGGGCCCGGCCGGTTTGACTGCCGCGATTTATTCTGCGCGCGCAAATCTCAATCCGCTCGTGATCGAAGGCGAGCAGCCCGGCGGGCAGCTTACGATCACCTCCGACGTCGAAAACTACCCGGGTTTCGCCGAGCCTGTCATGGGGCCTGACCTCATGACCGCGTTTCGCAAGCAGGCGGAGCGCTTCGGGACGCGTTTTGAAGTCGGAAGCGTCGTGCGCGCCGATCTCTCCAGGCGTCCTTTCACGCTCGAGTTCTCAAGCGGCAAGTCGATCAAGACCCGCACGTTGATCATCGCGACCGGCGCGTCTGCCAAATGGCTGGGGCTTCCGAGCGAGAAGCGGCTCATGGGCAAGGGCGTTTCGGCTTGCGCGACGTGTGACGGTTTCTTTTTCCGCAATATGGACATCATCGTCGCCGGCGGCGGCGACACGGCCATGGAAGAGGCGACTTTTCTCACCCGTTTCGCCAAGACCGTGACCGTGATCCATCGCCGCGATACGCTTCGCGCGAGCAAGATCATGCAGGACAAGGCGATGAAGAATCCCAAGATCAAGTTTGTCTGGGATACCGCAATCGAGGAAATCGAAGGCGAGCAGGCCGTGACCGGCGTGCGCCTCAAGAATCTCAAGACGGGCGTTGAATCGAAACTGCCGGTCCAGGGCGTTTTCATCGCGATTGGCCACGAGCCGAACACCAAGCTCTTTCGCGAGCAGCTGAAGAGCGAAGACAATGGCTATCTGATCACCGAGCCGGGTTCGAGCCGCACCAATATCCCGGGCGTTTTCGCCGCGGGCGATGTGGCCGACCACGTCTATCGCCAGGCCGTGACGGCCGCGGGCACGGGTTGCATGGCGGCGATCGACGCCGAGAGATTTCTCGAAGGAGAGGCACACTAAGAATGGCCGATACGAACACGCCCGTCGACGCGTCCGAACAGGTCCAGGTCCGCTTCGGCAAGCTGGGCAAGATTCGCGAGAGCGGCGAAAACCCCTACAAGAACGGAATGGTGCCTTCGGCTTTGGCGAAGGATCTTCACGCCCAGTACGACGCCAAGACCAAGGAAGAGCTCGAGCCAGCGGGAATCCGCGCTTCAGTCTCGGGCCGCGTGATGGCGATCCGAGACTTCGGCAAAGCGGCCTTCGTGCGCCTCAAGGACCGCACCGGCGTCATCCAGCTTTTCGTCCAGAAGGACAAGGTCGGCGACGCGGGCTACCAGCGTTACCGCGAGCTCGATCTCGGCGATATCGTTTTCTCCGAAGGCACGCTCTTCAAGACCAAGACTAACGAGCTTTCCGTGCAGAGCGAGACCTTCGTGCTCGTGACCAAATCGCTTCGTCCCCTTCCTGAGAAATTTCACGGCATCGCGGACGTCGAGATCAAGTACCGCCAGCGTTACCTCGATCTCATCATGAGCGACAAGACGCGCGAGACCTTCGAGAAGCGCTCGAAAATCGTCTCGGAGATCCGCAACTACTTCATCGAGAAGGACTTCGTCGAGGTCGAGACTCCGATGATGCACCCGGTGGCCGGCGGCGCGGCGGCGCGCCCGTTCGCGACCCATCACAACGCGCTCGATATGCGCCTTTTCATGCGAATCGCGCCCGAGCTCTACCTCAAGCGCCTGGTCGTCGGCGGCATGGAGCGTGTTTTCGAGATCAATCGCAACTTCCGGAATGAAGGCATCTCGATCAAGCACAATCCCGAGTTCACCATGCTCGAGTTCTACATGTCGTACGCGACGTTCGAGGACTTGATGGACCTGACCGAGGAGCTCTTCCAGCGCCTGGGCCAGAAAGTATTGGGCTCGCAAGAGCTTACGTACCAGGGCACCAAGATCAACCTCGGCGGCAAGTGGCCGCGCATCAGCGTCGAGGAGTCGATCCTCACGATGAGCGGCTTCAAGGATCGCGCGAAGATCCGCGATCGCGCCGCGCTCCTGGCCTACGGCAAGGAGAAGGGGCTGCCCATGAATCCCAAGGATTCGATCGGCGGCCTCATGATGGTGATCTTCGACGAAGAAGTCGAGAAGCAGCTCGTGCAGCCGACCTTCATCACCCATTATCCGCTCGATGTCTCCCCGCTCTCGCGCAAGAACGAGAAAGATCCGTTCATCGTGGATCGCTTCGAGATCTTCATCTACGGCCGCGAGATGGGCAATGCTTTCTCGGAACTCAACGACCCGGTCGATCAGAAGGAACGGTTCATGAGCCAGGTCGACGCCAAGAACGCGGGCAACGAAGAAGCCTGCGACATGGACGAAGACTACGTGACGGCGCTCGAGTACGGCATGCCGCCGACGGCGGGCCAGGGCATCGGCATCGATCGCCTGGTCATGCTCTTCACCGACTCGCCGTCGATCCGCGACGTGATCCTGTTTCCGCTCATGCGCCCGCAGGCGTGAGGTGCGGAGGCTGCAGGGCGACGGAAGTCGCTATTCTGCCTAATCATGGAAATGAAAAGGCCCCGGCAGGCACCGCCTGTCGGGGCTTCTCTTTTGAGCTCCTCTGATTCCAGCGGCCTAAGAGGCGGGGATTACTCCCTTCTTCTGCCGAGTTCCACAGCGAAGCGAGGACTGTCTGAGGCCAAGAAGGAGGGAGTAATCCCCGCCTCTTAGAGCAGCGACGCGCTGATGATCGCGCCGATGGCGGAACGATCGGCGGTGACGCTGTTGTTGGTGGTGTAGAACGCGACGTACGGGTTGATCAGCACGTTCTTGGTGATGTTCCACACGAAGCCGGGCTGGAGGTCCGTCTGGTAGCTCGAGAAGGCGAGGTAGCCGGCTTCGTCGGCGTCGTGGTGCCATTCCATCTCGTACTCGAGGTTGAGCGAGATGTCCTTGGCGAGCTGATAGTTCGCGTAAGGAGCCGCGTAAAGCTTGAAAGTCTTGATGTCCTTGACGCCGGGCGCGTTCTTGACGCCGAAGTACTCTTTGGCTTCAGTCCACGCGCCGACCGTGAAACGCGACGAAGGGACCTCATAGCGTACGTTCGGGGTGGTCTTGAGAGCCCAGGTCATGCCGCGGTCGCGGGAAGAGTCGCTGGTCGGGGCCTGGACGATGATGTTGCCGTAGACCGTGAGGCCGCTGGCGGAGACGAGCTTTTTGTTGAACGCCTTGACGCCGAGGTCGCCGAGCACGAAGCCCTGGCCCTGGACGGGATAGGCGAGGAACGGGATCACCGGGCCGACGCCGATGGTGCGCTCGTTGAACATGTACGCAGCGGTGATTTCGCTGTCGAGAAAGAGGCCTTGCTTGCTCGGGCGGCCGTTCTTGTCGACGGTCTGGCTGTTGATGCCGGTGAGGGACGGGCCATGGAACGTGGCGAAGTAGTTGAGATAGAGGTCGTCGAGGGCCGAGGCTCCGACAGACGTGCTGACGGCTTCGCTCTGGCCTGGGGGCGGGACCGCAACGCTGGATTCTTCGGCTTGAGCCGCGGAGACGAGGACGAGGGCGAACGTGAGGAGGGACGCGAACTTCTTCATATGGTTTAAACTCCGGTTAAATATCGGTGCCGGAAATCGCACCCTTTACGCAGGAAATCAATTGCGAACCGGCTCGGCCCGAGCCGGAAACGCAATCCAAATATAGACTCAATGCGTCATGAAGTCGATTGTCTTTTAAACCACTGGGCTAGGCCGTCGAAGCTGTTTTATTTGCAGGTATTAGCTTCGCAGGCGCTGGCCGACGCGCAAGAGAGATCGCCTTATATCACGATGCATCAATTTAGCGAGTGCCGCCCAATTGCGTTGACCGAATGGCCTAACTTGTTAGAGTCATTGGCGAGTTTCATCGTGATCACTTTTACACTCGCCAAACGCTTTCTTCTCTCCAAAGCCTCCGATGGTTTTCTCTCGTTCATCGCGTGGGTATCGGTCGTGGGCGTGGCTCTCGGAGTCCTGGCGCTCGTGGTGGTGACGAGCGTGATCAACGGGTTTGAAAGCGAGCTCTCGCGCGTGATCACGGGGATGAACGGCGACGTCATCCTTTATTCGCGCGGCGAGAGCGTGACCAAGCCCAAGGCGGTCGAAAAGAAAATCCGCGATGTGGTCCCGCAGACGGAAGCGCTGACTGCCTCCTTTATTACCCAGCTGATGGTTGCCGGTCCCAATGGCGCCGCGGGAGCCGTCATGGAGGGGGTGGACTTCGAGACGCTCGGGCAAGTCACCGCGGTGCCGGATCGCATTTCGGAGGGAAGGCTTCCGACTTCCATCGGTGACGCGACTCAGGCCGACGCGGCAGCGCCGATCGAGGTCGCGCTGGGCTCCGCTCTCGCCGAGCGCATCGGGGCGGGCGAGGGATCCGAGATCCGGGTGATCATCCCGGACGCGGAGAACGGCACTCCGAAGTCTGTCAAAGGCAAGGTCGTGGGAATCGTTCGGATGGGGATGTACGAATACGATTCGAAGTATGTCTTCGCGTCGCTCGGCAACGTTCAGCGCCTGCTCAACCAGCCCGGCAACGTAACTGCCTTCAAGCTCCGGCTCAAGCGCGGCGCGGATTCGCATGCGGTTTCGGAAAAGCTGGAAGATCAGTTCGGGTATCCTTTTCGCGCCAAAGACTGGGCGCAGCTCAACAAGAACCTTTTCTACGCGATCCAGCTCGAGAAGGTCGTCATCGCGATCATCCTGACGGTCATCGTGATCGTCGCGGCATTTAACGTGGTCAGCACGCTGATGATGATGATCCACGACAAGACACGCGAGATCGCGATCCTCAAGGCGATGGGTTTCAGGCCGGACCAAGGCTTCAAGCTCTTCTGCCTGATCGGCGTGGGCATGGGGCTGGTGGGCACCGTCGTGGGTTCCGTGCTCGGACTTGGGGTGAACGCCGTCCTCGCGCGATCGCGGCTCATCGATTTGCCGCCTGACATCTATTACATCAGCTTCTTGCCCGTCGTCGTCCGTTGGCGCGAGGTGGGGCTGATCGCGTGCGTGGCCGTCCTGATCTCGCTTCTGGCTACGGTCTATCCGGCGTGGAAAGTCTCGCGCCGCTCACCCTTGGAAGGTCTTCGTTATGAGTAGCTCGCCGGTCCTGCAGGCGGTCGGGGTCAAGAAGACCTACATCAAAGGCGCAACCCAGATCCCCGTCGTGCGCGGCGTGGATCTCGAGATCCAGTCGGGCGAGATGGTGGCGATCACCGGAGCTTCGGGAGTCGGCAAGAGCACTTTGCTTCACATCCTGGGCACTCTCGAGCATCCGACGTCGGGCAAGGTTTATTTCGGCGGCGGACCCAAAGGAAACGAGAGGCAGGATCTCTTCAAGTTCTCTGAGAAGGCGCTTTCGATCTTCCGTAATCAGAGCCTGGGCTTCGTATTTCAGTTCCACTACCTTCTTCCTGAGTTCACGGCGCTCGAGAACGTCATGATGCCTGCCCTGATCGCTGGGCATCCTCGCGGCGCATCGGAGAAGCAGGCGCGCGAGCTTCTTAAGTTCGTGGGTCTCGAGCATCGCCTGGAGCATCGCCCCGCCGAGATGTCGGGGGGCGAGCAACAGCGCGTGGCGATCGCGCGCGCGGTGATTCTCAGGCCCAAGCTTCTTCTGGCTGATGAGCTTACGGGAAACCTGGATTCGGTGAATCGCGGAAACGTGATGGAACTTCTTGTTCGCCTCAATCAAGCAACGGGCGTTTCGATTTTACTGGTCACGCATGACCAGGAAATCGCAAAAAAGATGCACCGCGTTCTCGTCATGAAAGATGGAATGTTCGCGAGTTAGAGTTTGACACCTAAGCTCGGCCACCCTAGACATAATGGCTTGTGATTTCAAAATGCTGCCCTGCGCTTTTCACCTTAGTTACTCTTCTGTCGGCGACGACTGTTTTTGCTGCGCCTTCTAGCGCCACTCCTTCTGCGCCTGCGGCAGCGCCTACTCCGAAGGTTGCGAGAGCTCCGCGCAAAAGGACCGGTAAACCGTACGTCGCGCCCGCTCCGCGCATGTCCGATGACGTCCGCAACGAGCTTCTGGGCCGATCCGTATCGACCATCGAAGTCAAAGGACTCAAGCGAATCGAAAAGGACGCGGTGCTCGCGAAGCTCGAAACCAAGCTGGGCTCGGAGCTCACGCGAGACCTGGTTCGCGCGGATATCCAGGCGCTCTTCGCAATGGGCTTCTTCGACGACATCGAGGTTTCGGGCGAGGAAGATGGCGCCGGACGCGTCAAGATGATCTACGCGCTCCGCGAGCGGCCCGTGATCTCCAAGATCGAATTCGAGGGCAACGAGCGGATCACGACCAACGACCTCAAGGACGTCACCAAGATCAAAGAATGGTCGATCCTCGATATCAATAAGATCAAGGAAGACGCCGCGCTCATCCAGCGCCATTACGAGGAGAAGGGTTTCTATCTCGCGAAGGTCGGCTTCGAGATCCGTTCGCTCAAGAACGACGAGGTCGAGCTCGTCTTCAAGATCAATGACTATGAGAAGGTGCAGATCAAGCGCGTCACCTTCCTGAACAACAAGAAGTTCACGGACGAGCAGCTTCGCAATGTCCTGGCTGAGACGCGCGAGGGCAATCTGTTCTCGTTCATCAGCGGCTCCGGCAACTTCAAGGAGTCGTCGTTCAAGACGGACTTGCAGCGCTTGACCCTTTGGTACCTCGACCATGGGTACGTTAAATTCAAGTACGAGAACCCGGTCGTCACTGTCAGCGACGACAAGAAGTGGCTCTTCATCTCGATCTACGTCGACGAAGGCGAGCAGTATTCGATGGGCGCCCTCGATTACTCGGGGGATCTGCTCTTTCCGAAAGAAGAGCTTCAGCAGGCGACCGAGCTCAAGACGGGAGAGACCTTCAGTCTTTCGCGCCGTAACGCGGATATTCAGCGACTGACCGAGAAGTACCAGGACCTGGGTTACGCTTTCGTCAACGTCGTGCCCAAGATGAAGATGAACGACGAGACCCGCATCGTCGACATCGACTACGACTTCGAGAAGGGCAATCTCGTCCACTTCGGCGAGATCAATATCTTGGGCAATACCAAGACCTACGACAAGGTCATCCGTCGTGAGCTCAAGATCCACGAAGGCGAGCTGTATAGCGGCTCGAAGATGCGTATCTCCAAGGAGAACGTCGAGCGCCTGGGTTATTTCGCTCCCGGCGAGGTCGTCTTCAACACCGTCACGCCCAAGGGCAAACCGGATATCCTGAACGTCGAAATCAGCGTGAAAGAGCGCTCGACGGGCACGATCACCCTCGGCGCCGGTTACGGCAGCGTGCAGGGCTTCTTCCTGACGACGACGATCTCCGAGATCAACTTGTTTGGCCGCGGCCAGACGGTCAGTCTCTCCGGCCAGTACTCGACGGACCGTACGAGCCAGAGCTTCAACCTCGGATTCACCGAGCCGTATACCTTCGACACGACCTGGTCGACGGGCTTTGACCTGTACTACGTGACCTTTCCGATCCCGCGCAAATACCAGACGCGCAAACTGGGCTTCGATATGCGCCTGGGGCATCCGGTCTTCGAGTACACGAACGCCTATATCACTTATAAGAACGAAGGCCTTCGTATCACGGACATCAAGGATCTCCTGACGCCGCAGTCAGAAATCGATGCCGACAACGGCGTCCTCTCGAGCGTGGTCTGGAGCATTGTGCGCGACAAGCGCAATAACCGCTTCGAGACGACTGACGGCAATTACCAGAGCCTCTCGCTTGAAACGGCGGGCCTGGGCGGCGACAAGCAGTTCCTCAAGGCGATTGCCAACAACCGCTATTATAACCGGGTCGTCGGCGATCTCGTTTTCCGCAACAACCTCGAGCTCGGCAAGGTCGGCACGTTGGGCGACAAGCCTATTCCGCCGTCGGAACGCTTCTACCTGGGCGGTCCGAACAACATGAAGGGCTACGACATCTTCCTCCTCGGTCCCACGCGACTGGGTTCGGATAGCTCGAACGCGGTTTTCCTGGTTCCTACGGGCGGTACGTACGAAGCATTCACGTCCGTCGAACTCGAGTATCCGCTTCTCAAGGAAGTCGGCCTCAAGATGGTCGCGTTCAGCGATGTGGGTAACAACTGGGACCGCCTGCCGTTCGACGATACTTTCGTGGTTCGCGCGGACTGGGGCTTCGGGATTCGCTGGTTCTCGCCGATCGGCCCTCTGCGCTTCGAGTGGGGCTTCCCGTTCGCGCGCAAGCCTGGCGAGTCGGGCTCCGTGTTTAACTTCTTTATTGGACCGCCTTTCTGAGCGCGCCTAAGCGCGTCTAGACCGGATTCGAGTCGTCACGTTCTGAATTCGAGCTCATCTTGGCCGAAAGGCAGGCATATGAGGGCTCGACCATTGCAACTCCGCGCCGAAAGAAACGGAGATGACAATGATTTCAAGAAAAGTGATGTGTGTTCTTTTGTTTGCGATTGCCGCGTTTTCGGTGGGCATGAGCCATGCCGCGCGTGCCGACATCGTAGGTGGGGAGGAGGTGCAGGCCATCGACCCGATTCAGAGCACGACGGCGGCGCTCTATGAGCCATCGGCTGGCGGGCGAGGCGGCGCGCTCTGCACGGCCAGTCTCATCGGTAAGGATATCGCGGTTACCGCCGCTCATTGCGTCCAGCCTGGGGGACCCAAGCCGGTCCTGCTCTTTGGGCGTGATGTTCATTCGCCGCAGACGATCAAGCGACAGGTTACCGGCGTCAGCGTCAATCCTCGCTGGAAGACGCGCGCCGGAAAAGGCATGGACGAGGGCGATATCGCGCTCGTGCGATTTCCGGGAGGATTACCGAGCGGATATCAAACCGTGAAGCCGCTGGATTCGGAGAAGTCTCTCAAAAAAGGCGACACGGCCGTTTTGGCAGGTTACGGAATTTCGAACGCGCGCACTCATGCGGGCGCCGGGGTGCTGAGAAAGACTTCCGTGAAGATTCTGAACTCTCGGCCCGGCAAATCGGAAATGATTTTGGATCAATCGCACGGGCGAGGGGCCTGTCACGGCGATTCGGGCGGGCCTGCCTATGTTCGCCACGGAAAAGGAGTGGCGCTCGCGGGTGTCACCAATCGGAGTTATCCGGCACGGGCCCCGGATGACTGCGCTCATCAGGTCGTCTATACGAAGGTCGATGCCTATCGGTCTTGGATCCAAAAAGAAGAGCGCAAGCTGAGGGCTTCGCCGTCCCCTTCGGCTGGGTATTCGGCGAAGGCTGGGAGTCGCGCTCCTCGGCATTCCAGTAGTCGGGCCAGTAAGCCGGCCAAGACTCCGGTTCGCCGAATTTCCCATGGAAAGGTGAAGCGAAGGCATTGATCCGGTGCGAGATGCCGCCCGGTCGCTGTTGAAATTGCCCGTGGAATATGGTCTCCTTCCCCAAAATTCGACTTCTAAGGAGACTCAAATGTCCGTGTTCAATTTCCGTTCGATTTCCTCCGCTTTCTTGGTGGCTGCTTTGATGGTTGGCGGTACCGCTGCCCACGCCGCTGAAGACCTCAAGATCGCGACCGTGGACATGCAGAAGGCCCTCCAATCCGTCGAAGCGGGCAAGAAGGCCAAGGCTCAGCTCGAAAAGGAGTTTTCGCAGCTGAAGAAGCAGATCGAAGGCGAAGAGGCCGCCCTCAAGAAAATGGACGAGGAGTTCAAGAAGCAGTCGCTCGTCATGAACGACGAGGCCCGCGCCAAAAAGCAGGGCGAGCTTCAAGAGCGCTTCATGAAGTACCAGGAAATGCGCGCGCGTTCGCAGATGGACATCCAGAAGAAGGAAAAGGACCTGACGGGTCCGATCATCGGCAAGCTTCGCGGCGTCATCTCCGAGACGGCCAAGGCCAAGGGTTACGGACTCGTTCTGGAGAGGAACGAAAACACGGTGCTCTTCTCCCTCGACAAGGACGATCTCACCGCTGACGTCATCTCCGCATTCAACAAGGCTAACAAGGGTTGATGTTCACTCTCGCCGAAATCATTGACTGGACGGGCGGAAAGATCGCCAATCTGAGCGATCTGCCGCCCGGCACGGTCGAAGCCGTTCGTGTCACGCGTCCCTGGACGCTCGGGGCGTCGGGGCCGTCGGACGTGGCGTTTTTCTTTTCACGAAGCTTTGAGGGCGAGCTTCCGACCGCGGCTCCCGGCGTGCTTATCACGGCGCAGCCTTTCATCAAGCCGATGGCAGCGGCGGGCCTACCGCTTTGGAAGCGCTCGGTGGTTCTCGTTTGCGAGGATCCCTATTTCGCGATGGCCATGCTCTCGGAGAAGTTCGCCAAAGGTGGTTCAAGCGTCGCTCATCTCGCGAAGATCCATGAGATCACGAGCGAGATCCACGCGAGCGCCGTCGTGGACCCCTCCGCTCACGTGGCGGCGGGCGTGCAGATCGGCGCCCACTGCGTGATCGAGCGCGGCGCTTCGATCGGCAGCGGCTCCGTCCTCTATCCGGGCTGCTATGTCGGCCCCGGCGCGCGAATCGGCGAGAACACCGTGCTTTTCCCGGGAGTGGTGATCTACGAGACCTCCGAGATCGGCAACCGGGTCCGGATTCACGCGTCGACGGTCATCGGCGCGGACGGCTTTGGCTACGCGCCCAAGCGCGATGGCGCAAGGGTCATCGGTCACCAGAAGATCTATCACCTCGGCAAGGTGGTCATCGAAGACGACGTCGAGATCGGCGCCGGCACGAGCATCGACCGCGGCACCTTCGGCGAGACCCGAATCGAGCGGCAAGCCAAGCTCGATAATCACGTGCACGTCGGACACAACGCGCGTGTCGGGCAGGGCGCGATCATCTGCGGCGGGGTCTGTCTGGCAGGCAACGCGCAGATCGGCCGCTTCGTCTATGTAGGCGGGATCACCGGCATCGACAACCATGTCCGCGTCGGCGACGGTGCCCGTGTGGGCGCGGTCTCTGCAATCACCAAGGATATCCCGCCGGGCGGAACGGGCGTCGGCGTACCGCAACGCGATCACCGCGAGCATTTCAAGGCCCATGCGCTTTTGAGTCGTCTGCTCGAGGAGCGTTCGGAGCGGCGCAAGCAAAAGACGTCTCAAGCGGGCCAAGAGGAAGGTGGAGACAAATGAGCGGAGCGATCTCAATCGTGAAAGAATCGGCCCAGAATCCCTATCGTCTGAATATCGAACAGATCCAGAAGTACCTGCCGCATCGGCAGCCCTTTCTGTTGGTCGATCGGATCCTGGAGATCCATCCCGTCGGTGATCTCAAGGATCTTTCGGCTTCGACCAAGGTCGGCATACGCGTGGTCGGCCAAAAGAACGTTTCCTTCAACGAGCCTTTTTTCCAGGGGCATTTTCCAGGTTACGCGATCATGCCGGGCGTACTCGTTCTCGAGGCGATGGCGCAGTCCGCGTGCTTCTCGCTGTATCCCTATATCGAGCACGACCTCGAGCGGCTCTCGAAGGATTTTCAGACGATCCTCGTCGGCGCCGACAGCGTTCGCTGGCGGAGACCGATCGTTCCGGGCGACGTGGTTCGTTTCGAATCCGTCGTATCGAAGACGCGCGGTAAGCTCTGGGGCTTCTCGTGTAAGGCCTACGTCATGGAAGAGGGCAGGGGCCAGATCGCGGCTGAGGCCGAGCTTCTGGCTAATCTCGTCTCCAACTCGGTACAACTATGATTCATCCTACTGCTGTCGTCCACAAAGGCGCTGAAATCGATCCTTCGGTCGAGGTCGGCCCCTATTGCATCGTCGGACCCAATGCTCGCATCGGAAAGAACACGGTTTTGAAGAGCCACGTGGTGGTCGAAGGGTGGACCGAGATCGGGGAGAGGAACGAGATTTTTCCGTTCACCGTGCTCGGCGCCGTGCCTCAGGACCTCAAGTACAAAGGCGAAGCGACCAAGCTCAAGATCGGCAATCGCAACAGCATTCGCGAATCGGTCACTCTTAACTTGGGCACTGTTCAGGGGGGCGGCATCACCGAGATCGGTGACGACAATCTCCTGATGGGTTACACGCACCTTGGCCACGACTGCCGCGTCGGCAATCACTGCGTGATCGCCAACTACGGCGGCCTGGCCGGCCACGTGATCCTGGAAGACTGGGTCACGCTCGCGGGGATGGTCGGTGTCTCGCAGTTCGTGCGCGTCGGCGCCCATACCTACGTGGGCGGGCAGACGGGCCTGGAGCGTGACCTGCCTCCGTTCACGATCGCGCTTGGAACGCGCCCGACGCAGATTCGCGGCGCCAACATCGTCGGGATGCGCCGGCGCGGCTTCTCGGCCGAGACGATCCAGAAGATCAACGAGGCGATCAAGCTTTGGGTTCGGCCCGAAGTGCAGAAGGAGCAGTGCCTGCTCGAGATCGAATCGCAGTACGGCGATACGCCGGACATCCAGAAGTTCATCGCGTTCATCCGTCAGAGCGAAGCAGGGGTCGTGCGCTGAGGATCCTCATCTCGGCCGCGGAGGCCTCATCCGACGCCCACGGGGCTGAGTTGTTGAAGGCGATCCGCGCGCTCGTCCCGGCCCCGGAGACGGTCGAGGCATTCGGGATCGGCGGTCCCAAGCTCCAGGGCGCGGGCCTGCGCGCGGTCGTGGACGCGCGTCGGCTTCTAGCCATGGGTTTTTCGGAGATCGTGGGCAGGCTGCCTGAGATTTTCGGCGCGCTCAAGGCCGTCACACGCGAAGCCGAATCAAGAAGGCCCGAAGTCGCCGTCGTCATCGACTATCCGGATTTTCATTTCAGGCTCGCCCGCCGGCTCAAGCGCCTGGGCGTGCCCGTGGTCTATTTCATCCCGCCCAAGGTTTGGGTTTGGCGCAAGAGCCGCGTGAATATCCTGCGCGAGCGCTTCGCGCGCATCCTCTGCATCCTGCCCTTCGAGGAGGATTTTTACCGCCAGGAGCGGGTTCCGGTCCGTTATGTCGGCAACCCCCTGATCGACGAGCTTCCGCTCAAGATGACTCGGGCCGAAGCTCGCGCGCACCTCGGGCTCGATGCGAAGGATTCGGTCATCGCGGTCATGGTCGGCAGCCGTCCCTCCGAGCTCAAGCAACATCTCGAGATCCTACTCGCATCGGTGGCCCTCACCGCCGCCCGCATCGGGAAGCGGTTGGTCGTGCTGCTGCCATTTTCAGCGAGCTCGGACCTGAATTCGATATCGGCGCGGATCACGGATTGGCAGGCACGCCATCCCGGGGCCAAGCTCGATCTGCGTGTTTCGCAGGGCGACGCGCATGAGTGCCTGGTGGCGGCGGACGCGGGCCTGATCAAATCGGGCACGTCGACTCTCGAGGCCGGTCTTCTTGGGTGCCCGCACGCGGTGGTTTACAAGCCCAACTGGCTCACGCGCTTCGTATTTCATTTTTTGATTCGGTATCGAGGGCCGATCGGTCTGGTCAATCTCGTCGCTGGAAAGCGGGCGGGCGATGCCTATCTCATGCGCGAGCTCCTGGGGCGGCATATGAGCCCGGAGCTCGTGTCGGCGGAGCTCGTATCCTTGCTCACCGACGGCAGCCGCCGCGCGCAGCTCGAGCGCGACCTCCAAGCGCTCCGGCACAAAGTCGTGGGCAACGGAGAGAGCCCGAGCCTCCGCGCCGCGCGCGAGATCCTCGCGCTGCGGGACGAGCTGCGGGCCGCGCCGCTGGAGCGCCAGCCGTGAGCGCGGGCGTACGCGCGGCTTCGCTGATCTGGTCCTCGCTCACGGCCGCCAAGCGCGCCGCCGCCCGCGCGGGCCTGGTCCGCGGCGTGCGCCTCCCGGTCCGCGTCGTGAGCGTCGGCAATATCCAGGCGGGAGGCGCCGGCAAGACGCCTCTGGCCGCGCGGATTGCCCGAGAGGGCGCCCAGCGCGGAATCACGGTCTGCATCGTCACGCGCGGCTATCATTCGCGCTGGGAGCGCGAGGGCGGCGTGATCGCGCCCGGGCAGGAGACGCCCGCGACCGAGCTTTGCGGAGATGAGGCCGCGCTCCTGCACGAGCTCGCGCCTCAGGCCTGGATTGCGGTGGGCGCGGACCGCGTAGCGGCTTATCAGCGCGCCGTGGAGCGGGCTGGGGCGGGCGCCGCAACGGGGCAAGCTGCCGCGCCCTTTGGCCTCGTCCTCCTCGACGATGGGTTTCAGAACACGCAGTTCACCAAGGACGTCGAGGTCGTGGCCTTGACCTCGGCCGAAGCCGGCCAGTGCTACTTCCGGGATTTCGCTAGCGCGCTCGACCGCGCCGATCTGGTGGTCTGGACCAAAGGCGATCGCCGGCCCGACGCGCGAGGCAGGCCGTTTGTTGCGGCCGAGTACCGGCTCCCGGCGCCGCCGTCGGGAAGCGGAAAGCTCTGGGTGGTCACCGGCGTGGCGGATGGCGTGGGCGTCGTCGCCCAGCTTCGGCGCGAAGGATACCGCGTCGAGAAGCATCTTAAGTTCGGTGACCACGCCGCCTATACGGAGCAGATGACCCGGAGCCTGCTCGAGGCGGCGGGCAAAGATGGCGCGAGGCTGGTGTTGACGGGCAAAGACTGGGTAAAATGGCGGGAGCTGGGAGTCCGGCGCGATCAGGTGATCGTGGTCGAACCGGCCGTTCATTTTCGCGAGGGAGAGTCGGAGTGGAATCGAATCTTGTGGGAATCCCGGTCCTGAGCGCCCTCTGGGCGATCGGCTGGGCTTTCTTTCTTCTGCCCGAATTCCTCAAGAGGTTCGTCGCGCTTGTTCTCGCGGCGATTTTCTCCGGGTTCGGCTTTCGCAAGAAAGTCATCGAGCAGAATCTCGAATTCGCTTTCCCTTTGATTCGTTCGCGGCCCGAGGAGCTCACCCGGCGGCGCGCCGAGGCTTATCGCCATCTGGCCCGGCTCGTGCTCGAGCTCTTCATGCTTTTCGGCCCGCTCGATCGGTTCTGCCGCACTCGCGTCGAGCTCAAAGGCGGAGAGAACCTCGAACGAGCGAGAGAGCGCGGGACGGGCGTGATCCTCGTCGCGAGCCATGTCGGAAACTGGGAAGTCATGGCGGCGACGAGCGCGATCGTGGGCTTTGATCTGCTTTTCGTCACCAAGCGTCTCAAGCCGGCCTGGCTCAATCGCGCTGTCGAGCACGCGAGGCGCAAGAACCGCGTCCGCGGCACGTATGAGCCCAAGACGCTCAAGGACGTGCTCCGAGCGCTCGGCTCGCAGGGGACGGTGGGTTTCGTCATGGATCAGTTCGCGGGAGCGCCCGTCGGTGTTCGGGTCCCGTTTTTCGGGACGCCGGTCGGGACGACAACGGCGGTTGGCGCGCCCGCCCGCCCCCCCCGGGCGGGGG